>Ga0187871_10004392_pt1 | contig 10591 bp, 13 predicted proteins | sample June2016WEW_16_1_FD_132988 | JGI IMG/M metagenome (GOLD analysis project Ga0187871, IMG submission 132988) | Peatland microbial communities from SPRUCE experiment site at the Marcell Experimental Forest, Minnesota, USA - June2016WEW_16_10 | ecosystem: Environmental > Terrestrial > Soil >...
GCGGAACGCCGATTTCATCGCCAGATCGTTGATCTCGGCTTCTACCAGTTTCTCCAGTTTACGCGCCGCGTCGTCTCGTTTTTTCGACAGCGTGCGCGCGGCCCGCAAATATTCTGTGCCAGCCTTGGCCAGCTCTGCGCGCAGCTCGCGCAGGATTTCGTCTTTGTTCTCAATCTCCGAAAGCTTGCGGGCCACGTCCGCTCCGAACACGATCACGTCGTCGAGCGCCGGACCGTATTTCCGCTTCAGCCGGTCGAGCGCGGCCAGCCGGTCTTCCACTTCTGCCAGATGTTCTGGCGAGGCGTGGATTCCGCCGGCATAATCGCGCACCGTGGCGCCTACGTCTTCGACGCTGATCCGCGCCGTTTCGAGCGCGGCCAGGGCCTCCTGAAACCTGGGCTCGTAGCGAGCCAGTTCTTCGATTTGCTTCTGCGCTGCACGCATTGAGGAAGACGTGGAGCCTTCGCCTTCGTAGAGCAGGTCGAAAGCCTGCATCGCGGCGTTGTAGATTTTTTCCGCATTGGCTAGGATGCGCTTCTCGGTTTCGAGTCTCTCGTCTTCGCCTGCCTGCAGCTTGGCCTCTTCGATCTCGCGCTTTTGAAATAGCCACAGATCGACCAGCCGCAACCGGTCCTGCTCGCCCTGTTCCAGCTCTTCGATGCGGCTGCGAATTCCCTTCCACGCCTCGTAGGCGGCGGCTACGGGCTCGATCTGGCTCCCCGCGAATCCATCCAGCAACGCCAGCCGCGCCGGACCGTCGAATGACAGAATCGATTCGTTCTGCGCATGGATGGTCGCCAACTGCGGCGCCAGCTGACGCAGCACCGCGACCGTAGCTGCCTGATTGTTCACGAACACGCGGCCTTTGCCTCCGGCCGCAATCTCGCGACGCACAATCAGAGAGCCGTCTTCTGATTCGTCCAAGCCGTTTTGCTCAAGTACTTTGTCGATCGCGTCACCGGCACTGCCTTCGCACTCGAAAACTGCCGACACCACCGCGCGATCTGCGCCCGCGCGAATCACGTCACTCGACGCCTTTTCGCCCAGCAGCAGCGCCAGCGCATCGATCAGAATGGATTTTCCCGCGCCGGTTTCACCGGTCAGCAGGTTCAGTCCGGAGGCGAATTCCACAGCCGCGTTGTCGATGACCGCGTAATTCTCCAAACGCAATTCAACCAGCACGGGACGTCCTCGGTTGACGATGTTGAAGTTTTGCGCAGCATAGCATGAAAGGCGGTGGTCAGTTGTGGCGCATTTTGGCTCCCGCTCGTCTTAATATTGCGCAGGAGATCCCTTGTCCCGCTGGTGAAAGCGCTGGGCTTCGGGATGACGCCTTCGAAAGCAGAAACTAAAAGCCACGGCGGGAGCCGTGGCTTTGTTAACGACTGCGTCGTTAGACAGCTTTGCGGAGCTTGTCGGTGTTTTCTAACGCGGAGCCGGTGTTGATCACTTCTTTGCGGCGCTCGCGCAGCCGGTTCTGGAACGTGTCCCAGCGCGGTCCGATGCCCATTGCACCCTGGCTGATCACTACTGTGTCGGTGCTGGCTGCGAACCCGCCTTCCGTGAACGCGTCCGTGTTTTCCTCCGCACTCACTGCCGCTGCCCTTTCGGAGGGTGAATTCCCCGGCATCTGCTGCGTCGTTGGCGTGATATTCCGGTCTGTTCCCGTTCGGTGCATCACGGGGTCAGCTTCCCACTTTGAACGGTATCGGCCTTCATAATCCACCCATCGCTGCTCCGATTCCAGATCAGCCTCGTTATACGGCGGGAAAGCCTCGACCTGCGCCTTAGTCAAATCGACAACGAAGTCGTCTTTGTGTTCAGTCGAGGTTCGAAGCCGGCCCGCCGGAACGATGAATGTTTTCGTCGACAACCAGCCTCCCGTATCGACCACCACATAGCTGATCAACCCAGTGAAGTGGTCGAAAATTACGTCGTCGATTTTGCCCAGCTTCTCGTCCTTCAGTCCATACAGCTTGGAGCCCCGGATGTCTTCGGCGGCATTGGTAAAGCGATAGTCCCGTAGCGTCCCGTAATGTGCCATGAATGTGCCTCCCGTGAAAAGTTTGAATGAAGCGACTGTGCAACTCTTGGATGTCACTCTCGATGCTGGGGTATATCAACAAAATTTTCTTTTGCGATCGAAGTTCGGCATCACAATCCAGAGCAGGAGGTTATCTTTAACGATACGTCTGCGAAGAAGCTCGCGCTCGATCATCTATAATCGCGTCAAGGTATCCTCCAAATCACAATGCAACTAATTCCCTGCTTTGCACTTTTCATCGGCGGCGAAGTTCTCGACCTTCTAACCAGCACGGGCCCTGTCGCCAAGTTCGTTCTTCTCACTTTGCTGGCTTTCAGCCTGATCTCCTGGGCGATCATCCTTACCAAGTGGAGCTTGCTGCGGCGCGCGCGGGTTCAGAGTGGACGCTTTCTGCGTGCCTTTCGCAAGGCGCAACGCCTGCAAGACATCGCCGCCGTAGCGGAGCAGTTCCGTCCCAGCCCGCTGGTCGGAGTGTTCGAAGGCGGGTTCCAGGAATACAAGCGCCAACTTGGCGGATCCGCCGCCGCGTTGCGCAGCCTTACCGCGGTGCAGCGCGGCATGCAGATCGGGGCCTCAGAAGAAATTACGCGGCTCGAGCGCAACGTGCCGTGGCTCGCCATCACCGCGGCCGTCACGCCGTTCATCGGGCTGTTCGGAACCGTCTGGGGAATCATTGATGCCTTCCACGGTCTCGGGACCGCGGGCGGCGCAACTTTGCGCGCCGTCGCTCCCGGAATTTCAGAAGCTCTTATCACCACAGCCGCCGGACTCGCGGCCGCCATCCCGGCGGTCATCGCATACAACCTGATCGGCAACTCGATTCGCGAGTTTGCCGCACGGGGCGATGATTTCACCCTTGAAGTTCTCAACAGCATCGAAAATACGCAGGCGCAACCTGTGGCCGAAGTGAGGCGCTGATGGCTTTCACTTCGCCTAATGGCCGCACGCAGACTGCCCTCGCCGATATCAACATCACTCCGCTGGTCGACGTGGTGCTCGTCCTGCTGATTATCTTCATGGTCACCGCGCCCGTCCTGCAATCGGGGATTGAAGTGAGCGTGCCCAAGACCCGCACGGTGAAAGAAATCACGGAAGAACGGATTGTGATCACCATCAATAAGGACCAGCGCGTTTTTCTGGGCAACAACGCCATCAATATCAACCAGATCGCAGCCCAGTTGCGGCAAAAGATTCGCGATCCGCGCAACCAGTTCATCTTCGTCCGCGCCGACGAGAACGTGCCCTTCGGCGCCTTCGCCACCGTCATGGATGCGGTAAAGCAATCGGGCATCACCAACGTGAGCATCGTGACTCAGCCTCTGGAACAAAATGGCGCACAACGCTGAGATATTTTTCGAACACGATAATTGGGGACGCGCCCTCACCTGGTCGGCGGGATTCCACATCGCGATCACTGCGTGCATCCTGCTCTACTCAGTTGCTTTCACCGGCAGCCGAGGGGAAGGCTGGGGCTCGGGTGGCGGCGGTTCGGCGATCGGCGTCACGTTAGTGAGTGCCGTCCCTTTACCCGCAACGCCCGCTCCGACGCAAAACGTTTTGGCCAACGAATCCAAAGGCCTTACCAAGTCCGAACCCAAGGTTGAAGAAAAAGAACCCGACGCCATTGAGATTCAGGGCAAGAATTCGAAAATCAAGCCGAAGAAAAAGCCGCCCACCCCGACCAAGGCAAAGCCCGAACCCGCTCCCGAGGAAGAAACCAACCAGGTAGCGTTTGGCGAAGGCGGGCCGGTCAGCGGCCCCTACGGCACGTTCGCAGCCGGAGGAGCCAAAGGCGGCTTCGGCATCACCGGCAGCGGCGGCGACTTTGGCACGAGGTACGGCTGGTATGTCCAGATCATTCAGAGGAAAGTTTCTGAGAACTGGCTGAAGTATGAGGTCGATCCGCGGATCAACAGCGCGCAGCGCGTTTATATCACCTTCGACGTTGCCCGCGATGGCCATCCCTTTAACGTGCAGGTCGAGCAGTCGAGCGGCGTGCCTTCGCTGGATATATCCGCCACTCGCGCCCTGCAGCGCATCGACACCTTCGGTCCGTTGCCCCCGGACTACAGCGGCAGCAAGATCTCAGTCGAGTATTGGTTCGATTACAGCAAGAAATAACTTGTGTCTTTCTGGCCGGGTCGTGGCATCCATAAAGTAATTCCCGGATGACTCCGATCTATGTAGGATGAGGGAACGCTACGTCGTCCACCTGAATATTCCTGAGGCTTATAAGTAATTATGATGGATTGCAATGACTGACCATAAGTTGCCAGTGAAAACATATCGGAGTACGATATTGTCGTATACGGTATCCTTTCGTTCTGCTTTGCGCTACGGCTCCAAACGGATGGACGACACGAATAGACCAGCTTCGCGCTTTACCTGCGCCACCCGGCTGCTCGTTGCCTTGAGCCTGCCCCTTCTGCTCGGTCCGCTGTTCTCATCCACTTCCCTCGCCCAGGATTGGGTGCGCACCGGTTCCGGCCTGGGCGTCGATAAAGTGCGCCTTGCGGTGCCGGACTTCAAACCTTCCAACAGCGATCCTCAGAACGATGCCCTGTTGAAGACCTTCAACGATACGTTCTGGAATGACCTGGACAATTCCGGCGTCGTCGAACTTATTTCCAAGAGCTTTTATCCCCTGCAAGTACCGGGGCAGCCACCCGAGGTCACCTTCGGAGTGTGGAATTCGCCTCCGCCGAATGCCGCCATGCTTGCCTTCGGCAATCTGGGTGTCGCCGCTGGAAAGCTGGTCGTGCAGGGCTGGCTTTATGACGTCAAGAACACGGCGTCGCCGGAGGTTCTCGGCAAACAGTACACTGACGTCCCGACCGCGGACGCTGCCCGCGTCATCGCGCACAAGTTTGCCGACGAGATTATCTTCCGCCTGGGTGGCGGCATTCCCGGCATCGCCGAAAGCAAGATTTATTTTGTCAGCGATCGCACCGGCCACAAGGAAATCTGGGTGATGGACTACGACGGCTCGAATGAGCGTCAACTCACTCACCTGAACTCCGACTCTCTTTCGCCCCGCATTTCACCCGACGGTTCGCGTCTCGCCTTCAGTTCGTTAACCAAGAGCGGCTGGGACATTCTGATGTTCTCTATCGATCTGGACCGTCCGGTCAGCTTCCCCCATTTCGGCGGCACCAATCTTTCGCCGGCGTGGTCGCCCGACGGCGCCCACCTCGCGCTCTCCTCTTCTCGCGGCGGCAATTCCCAAATCTATGTCTGCGATGCTTCCGGCTCGAATCTGCACCGCCTGACCTCCAACAAAGGTCCGGACGTTGGTCCGGTGTGGAATCGCAAGACGGGAGCTCAGGTCGCTTTCGTCAGCGGCAGCACGGGCTTGCCTCAGGTCTATACCATGGAAGCCGACGGCACCAACCAGCAGCGCATGACCGATCAGGGCTATGCGGTCTCGCCCAACTGGTCGCCCAACGGCCAATTTCTTACTCTGGCCTGGACAAGAAAGTATGGCCCCGGCCAGCCCGGTGCTTCCGACATTTACCTGATGGATATCGCCAGCAAACAATGGGTCCAGCTTACGCACGATGGTGGGCGTAATGATTATCCCTCGTGGTCGCCGGACGGACGTCACATTGTCTTTGAGTCCGGACGCTCGGGTAAGGTAGAGCTCTGGATGATGCTGGCCGACGGCACCAAGCTTCATCAGTTGACTTTTACAGGACGTAATTCGCAACCAAACTGGAGTTGGAAGTAAGAACGCTTCGTCTGAACTCGAAGTTTTTCCGGGTTCGCAGAAGGACCAAACCTTAGGGAGAGAGAGAACATGAAAGAAAAAAGTTTGAAGGGTCTCGCAACCGTAATCGCTCTGGCCGCTGTTATCATGCTCGGCGCATGCCACAAGAAGACAGCTCCGCCGCCACCGCCGCCACCGCCGCCGCCGGCATCACCCACGGCTGCCATTTCAGTTAGTCCAGATACCATTCAGCAAGGGCAATCCGCTACCCTGACGTGGCAGACGTCCAATGCTAGCGACGTCTCCATCGACGGCATCGGCGCCGTTCAGCCGAGTGGATCGCAACAGGTCAGCCCCACAGATTCCACCACTTATCACCTCGTTGCCAAAGGTGCTGGCGGGACCCAGGAGGCCACTACGCGCCTCACGGTCACGCAGCCGCCACCGCCGCCGCAAGCGGCCGCACCGTCGCCTACGGAGGAGGATCTGTTCGGGCGATCGGTTAAGGACATTTACTTCGACTATGACAAGTCCGACATTCGCGGCGATCAGCAGGCCGCTATCCAGTCGGATGCGCAGTTCCTCAGTCAGCATCCCAACATCGGCTTTACGATCGAGGGACACTGCGACAACCGCGGCTCGACCGAATACAATCTGGCGCTTGGCGACCAGCGAGCGCAGTCGGTGAAAAATGCCTTGACCGCGTCCGGAATCAGCGCCAGCCGCATCAAGACCATCAGCTACGGCAAAGAGAAACCCTTCTGCCTCGAAGACAACGAAGCCTGTTGGCAGCAGAACCGCCGCGGCCACTTTGTTTATCAGAAGTAAGGGCAACGCTTGTTGGGGAGGGGCGGAGAAAATCTCCGCCCCTGACTTCTTATGTTCCCGCCGGCAAATCTTGCCAACCCGCAGCGCCAACTATCCGTCTAAAATGTTCTTAGGAGACTTACGCCAATGACTCTTCGACGATTCTCCGCTTTTCTCGCCCTGCTCTCCATGCTTTGGCTGGACGTTGCCCCGGCTTGGGGCGCCAGTAAAGAAATGATCCAGTTGCAGACGCAGGTCCAGCAACTCCAGGAGCAGATGACCGCCATGCAACGCAGCTTCGACGAGCGCATGGGCGTCATGAAAAACCTGGTGGAGCAGGATACCGACGCGATCAATAAAGTTACGCTCGCCATAAACGGGCTGCAGGCCTCTCTGCAAAAGCAGCAGGGCGACTCCGCCACGCATGTCGACCAGCTCGGCGGGCAGATCCAATCCCTCAACGACACGATGGACGAACTCAAAGCTCGCCTTACGAAGGTCAGCAAGCAGCTCGAGGACATGCAGTCATCCCAGCAAAGCCTGGCCGCGTCGCAGGCCCAGGCGCAGGCGCAACAGCAGGCACAGGCCCAGGCTCCACCGCCCGATGTGCTTTACAACAACGCGATACGCGATTACAACGGCGCCAAGAACGATCTTGCCGTTCAGGAATTTTCCGACTACATCAAGTTTTATCCCAACACCGATCTCGCCGGAAACTGCTACTTCTATCTCGGCGAAATTCAATTCCGCCAGGGAAACTACGAGCAGGCCGCGCAGAGTTACGACCAGGTCTTGCAGAACTTTCCCACCGGAAGCAAAGCTGCTTCCGCGCAGCTGAAAAAAGCTTTTGCGTTAATCGAACTGGGCAAGCAGGAAGATGGAGTAGCGGAACTTCGCCGCGTGATCCAGCGCTACCCTAAATCGAATGAAGCGCTGCAGGCCCGCGAACGGCTGCGCAAGCTGGGTGTCTCGACGCGGCCGGGGGAATAAAGGCAGTGGCCAACTAATCAGCGATCAGTGGCCAGTTGTGACGGAGGTTACTGTGACAAAGATTTCTGAAAACGATCCAGACCGCGCCAAGGGCGCGACCGAGCCCGAAGAACACAAACACGATGGCAACCTCGCCCTCTCCGAGCAACTCGGTCACCGCGACCAGGACTCGCGAATCAAGGGCGCTGACACAGATTTCCCCGAACCTGGTGGAAGCCCGGAACATTCTGGAGAAGAGAGCAAGAAGAAATGATCAGGGGCGGTGGTTTGTGATCAGAAAAACCTGCACGATTGCGGTGTCACTGACCACTAGCCACTGATCACTGATCACTGCCTCTAAATCGCCATCGCGCCGACTTCTTTTTCCACCTCAACCGTGTCGACCATGACGATGGCATCCCAGGGGCAGCCGTCGAGGAAGCAGCCGTCGGGACCTTTGCTGAGGCACTTCTTGCAGCCGATGCAGAGGATGGGATCGACGGCGATGCGGCCAAAAGGTGTGCTGTCCTCATCCGCAACCCAGAACATGCAGTCTTCCACCGGACAATATTCCACGCATGCCGGCGAGCCGGCGCATCCCGTACAGCACTCGGTGATGACCGCCAATTCCTTCGGCTTCTTCTTGCGAGGCGTGGTCAGGCCCTTGGACCTGGGTTCAGACTTCATTTCGTCGGGAACCATGCCGACGGCTTTGGTGGCGCCGGGTGCAGGAGGCATGGGCAGATTATAGCGTGGTTTTCGTCCAAGCCAAAATCCGCGGCCGGCGCTAAACGTGGAAGAGCGGCGCTTCAGCGCCGCGTCAGCCAACCTAAATTCACTGGGCTTTAGCCCCAACTGTCCCAGAACGGATTCCCAACGAGAATAAGATTTCCTGCGCCGTCAGCAGCCTTCTGCTTCCGGTATACTGAACCCCTGCAAAGGAGCATCCCCATGGCTGGAAAAAGTCTGAACCGGGTTCAATTGATCGGGAATCTTGGGAAGGATCCAGAGGTTAAATACACGCCGCAGGGAACGCCCGTGGCCAAGCTGACCATTGCCACCAACGAGCGCTTCAAAGACAAGAGCGGCGAATGGCAGGACCGCACCGAATGGCACAACGTCGTGCTCTGGCAGCGCCTGGCCGAGATTGCGGGCGAATATCTGAAGAAGGGCGGCAAGGTGTACATCGAAGGCCGCCTGCAAACCCGCTCCTGGGATGACAAGACCAGCGGCCAGAAGAAATATATGACGGAAGTTGTGGCGAGCGATCTGATCCTGCTGGGCGGCCGCGGCGAAGGCGGCGGAGAATTCAGCGGCAGCTCGCGCGGCGCAGGCGCCTCAGCCGGTGGCGGCAACAACTTCGACCAACGCACGCCGGAGCCCGAGCACGCGAACGCGGGATCCGGGCCGATCACTGATGAAGATATTCCGTTCTAGGGCAGATCCGCATTTGGGTGGCGCAGCGCTTTCAGCGCTGCGATCGGTGCACCCTTAGACTGAGGGCTTCAGCCCCAAGGATCTTCCATGGCCGAAGAGCTAGCTGACAAGAAATGCGTTCCCTGCCGCGGCGGCGTGCCTGCGCTCAAGGGCAAGGAACTCGAGGCGCTGCACAGCGCCGTGCCCGCGTGGAGCGTAGTTAACGAGCATCACATCACTCGCACTTATACTTTTCCTGACTTCAAGCGGGCTCTCGACTTTGTGAATCGTGTGGGAGAGCTGGCCGAAGAACAAGGGCACCATCCTGACATTTTGTTGGCCTGGGGCGAGGCTGGCATCACGCTCTGGACGCACAAGATCGACGGCCTCACGGAGAGCGATTTCATTATGGCTGCGAAGATCGATCGGATTCTCGGCGCATAGGCTCTCAGCTTCTCGGGTGCAGCTTGAGTTTCAAATCCGCCGCGATCTGCTTGCCGTGGAAGCGTCCGTTCTCGATGAAGATTTCGTTGGTCCGCGATCCCGCAACGATTACACCTGCCACATAGATTCCGGGCACGTTGCTTTCGAGCGACACTGGGTCGCAGACCGGGCGGCATTGCTCATCGGATAGCTCGAGGCCCATGCTGCGCAGAAAGTCGTAGTCGGGATGGTAGCCGATTAAAGCCAAAACGAAATCGTTCTTCAGCCGGATGGGGCCGCGCGGCGTAACGATGACAACGTAGTCGATTCCAATTTCCTGGACGTGGCTGTCGAAATGAGCTTCGATCTCGCCGGCCTTGATGCGATTCTCCAGATCAGGCTTGATCCAGTATTTGACGTGGTGGTGCAAGCGCGAGCCGCGGTAAACCAGCGTGACGCGCGCGCCATGCCGCCACAGGTCGAGAGCGGCAATAGCAGCGGAATTCTTGCCGCCGATCACCAGCACATCGGTGTCGTAGTAAGGATGAGCCTCGGCGTAATAGTGCGAAACCTTGGGTAGGTCCTCGCCGGGCAGGCCGAGTTGATTGGCGAGATCGTAGTAACCGGTGGAGACGATCACTTTGCGCGTTCGGTAGTCGTGCGGACGGCCGGCGCGGTCGGTCGCGGTGATGCTGAAGTTTCCGTCTTCGCCCATGACCGTCTTGACCCACTCGTATTGGCGAATATCAAGCTGGTAATGCTCGGCGACTTTGCGGTAATACTCAAGGGCCTCTTCGCGCGTGGGCTTTTGGTTCGCTGTAGTGAATGGAATCTCGCCAATCTCGAGCAGTTCGGGAGTGGTGAAAAAAACCATTCCCGCAGGATAGTGAAAAAGCGAATTCACCAGGCAGCCCTTGTCGAGCACAACGACGCGCAGCCCGATCTTCTGCGCTTCAATGGCGCAAGCCAGACCGGTGGGTCCAGCGCCGATCACGACGACGTCGGTGTGCACCTCGGGATGAGGAAGAGCCTTGGCCCTGGGCAGTGTTTCGACGTCTTCGGCGGTGAGAAAGTCAGGCATGGCGGAGGTCAGAAACCGATGATTCTAGCACGCGGAGATGGCAACATTATGACCATCTCAAGCTAGCGCGCTACGACCCACTGTGGAGCGCTGGATACGCGCTATAATTTCCGGTTGCTTTATCCGTCGCGCACTAATCAGGAAC
>Ga0187871_10004393_pt1 | contig 10590 bp, 8 predicted proteins | sample June2016WEW_16_1_FD_132988 | JGI IMG/M metagenome (GOLD analysis project Ga0187871, IMG submission 132988) | Peatland microbial communities from SPRUCE experiment site at the Marcell Experimental Forest, Minnesota, USA - June2016WEW_16_10 | ecosystem: Environmental > Terrestrial > Soil >...
GCAACTGGACCGGTTCATGTTTTGCATCCACCTGGCCTATCCGAGCGCGCAGGAGGAGCAGCAGGTGATACTCGACACCACCCGCGAAGCGCCGGCGGCAGTGGACTGTGTGTTGGACACAACGCAGGTGCTCGAACTACAGCAACTTGTCCGCCGCGTGCCCGTCAGCCAGCACGTCGCCCTCTACGCCTTGAGCCTGGTTCGCGCCACGCGGCCCAACTGCGAAGGCTCCCTTGATTTCGTCAACCGCTGGGTCAACTGGGGCGCCGGCCCGCGCGCCGGCCAGTATCTGCTCCTGGCCGCCAAGACCCATGTCCTGTTGCAAGGCCGTTTCAGCGTTTCCTGCGCCGATGTGCGGGAATATGCGCTCCCCGTATTGCGCCACCGCATCTTCCCCACCTTCACCGCCGCCAGCGAATCCGTCACCACCGACCAAATCGTGAAAAAAATCGTCGCTGCGGTGAAAGAACCGAATTATTAAGCAGAGTAACTCAAGATATGGTTTAATGTTACCAACAAATGGTTAGAAAACTCGCCACACATGCAAATATTCATACTGACTTTTCTTGTTGGCTGCGCCGCGGCATTTGTGACCACCATTGGCTGTCGGCTGGCTTCGAGGCGTCATCGTCAAGCAGGTTGGCATATTGCACTTTTGGGAGCGGTCGTTGTCGCGGCGCTGATGATGTACTGGGACAATGGCAGTTTGCTTTTCCATCCCTCTCAATGGAGCCACAACAAGCGGTCCTTGGGGAGTTTGCTTTCCGAGTTCATGTTCTTGATGCTCTTTAGTGTCATTCCAGCGCTAATCGTGGTCCGGCATTATCGGCAGAAGTTTAAACAGGAAACAGGAGATGTGGTTTCGCGTATTTGAGCCGCGCTTAATATGCAAATTGCTCGTTGGTGGAATAGTTGTTCGGCTAAACGATGAACTTATATGGCATAGCAGTCGTCGCTGGGATAGTGCTCCTTTGGGCATTGATAGACCGGATCTTGATTCCTTTTTGGGCACGGAGAACGGGCGCGAGAATCGCCGAGAACCTACTGAAGAGCAAAGCCGCGACTAACCCACGGTGCCTCGAAGACCCGAAATACGGCAGCTTGGTTGGCGGCATTGATTGCTTGAGGATCACGTCCCGCAATGGCGAGTGTGCCGAGTTGCCGTGGGGCGAGGTCGAGGAGGTCCTCGGATACAGAGTGGACCTCTATACGACGGACTTGATCTGCCTTGCGTTCAAGAAATCCGGCACGAATGCGTACTATGAGATTAACGAAGAAATGTCAGGTTATCATGACTTGCTTGAGATGCTTCCGAGCCGACTCCCGAAATTTACAATGGCGTGGTTACTAACCTCTCCAGCTTTCGAGACAAAGCACCATATAATATGGAGGCGAAGCGAAAAGCCCATTGCTGATTGACCCTTCGGAGGACACAATGTGAAAAATATGAACAGATGAGGCGCTCAATGGATAAGAGTCTTCCCGTATTTGAAATGAGATTCCGAGGCATGACGGTTATCAGATGGCTCTTCGTCCTCGGCCTGATTGTCATCGCGGTGTTTTTGACACTTCCAATGCTGACTCGACCTAACCGAGGATATTCCTTCGAGAAGCAGAGGACGGAGCAACGGAAGATTGTGCAGGAGCGAGTGAAGAAGGCTGGCGGGTGGGCTGCGCTTCGTCGGGAGTGCGAGTCGCTTACAAATTCAACCAACTATTATTTTTGGCATTATCAGTGGGATGCCTCCGGGAAAGTTGATTACAGCGCGTTACCGCCTTCTCTGGCGACACTTGAACCACACGAGATAACGCTCGATCCAGGGGCGACTAATGTCGTCCAGATTGAGCTTTTCGGGCTGCACAGGACGGGAGGAACGGACACCCCGTATTATAGTTTGTGGTTTGTATGTGGGAATGTCCCGACAAATTACACGCCAGTTCTTACTGGGGGGCCTGCTCGAACTATCAGCAAAATCGAGGATGGGATATTCGAGGCGTACCAGTAGTTTCATGCCGGTGTCAGTCCGGCGATGGTAAAAGCGAAAAGGCTCAAACCGCAGCTTTGGCCATTCCGCCGCCTTCGGCGATAATGAGGCAGGCACAGCAATTTTATGGGGTTGCCTCTTGCCTGGAGTTTTCGGCGGTTGCCGAATCGGGCTGAACCACGGCCTCCGGCGCCGGGGCGCGCAGGGCTTCCAACTCGGACCGCGGGATATACCGGCGAAAGGCTTCCCCAAATTCCTCCTTTAAATAACCCTTCGCCACAATCCCCCCTATCCAGATCGTTTTGGGCCGGATGCCATAGGGACGCAACTCACGGGCCAGCCAGGATTCGGTGATCGCCTTTCCATTCCTCAGTTCCGCCCAGGGCCGTTCCAGAATGGTGGTCAAGCCCGCCACCAGCGTCCGGCTGTGGATGCGCGTGGCTTTTTCACGGATGAGGAATAGGAGGATATCCAGAAACAACGCGCCGATGGGACTGTTCTCCTGCGCGCTGAGCGTCAATCCCACGGCCGCTTGCCGCGCTTTTTCCGGCCAGTCGCCCCCGGCCAAATCCGCCAGCGCCAGCAGCGGTTCCCAGATGTCCGCGGCCCGGTCGTTCAAACAGGAGGGAACCTCCGGTCGCGCTCCGGCTATCCGCTCTCCATGATCCCGGACAAACCGCGCGCATTGTTGCCGCAGCGGCGCCGCCTCCAGGTTTCTTAACCGCTCACAAACCTCATCCGGCGTCTTGCGCTGCATCCGCACCACAATGCAACGGTCGGCCAGCGTCTCCGGCAATCGTCCAATGGCCGCCATAATCTTCGGGCACCAGCACGAATAGCGCACCAGCCGCGTCGCCCCCTCCCGTGGCGAGCCATTCTCCGCCTCACCCGACTCCTGTAGCGGCGGTCTATGACCGCCGCCGTCCTGCGTTTGGCATGACAACCCATCCCCCGGCTCACCCGCCTCCTTTGGACTCGGAGATTGCCTCTGCAAATGGCAGGGCGAAGCACCCGCTGAGCCGGGGACGCCGGCTGGATGCCCGCGCAAATTGTAATGCGTCAGTTGATTGGCCACTCTCACCACGTAAGCCGTCTTGCGGGTGTAACCGGAGTTGAGTATCCCCCGCAATTCGTCATTGCCCTGCAACAGCGTGTCCGCTTCGTCTATCAGCAGCGTCGGGCGCGTTTCCTCAATGACGCGAAAGAGCGCCGGCGAACTGATATTGGCGGCGACCACCGGGCGGTTGACCAACTCGCTCAACACCGTCAGCAGCGTCGTTTTGCCGCACCGCTTCTCCGGCGACTCAAGCCCCAAATAAGTGCTCACATCCCGCAAGGGGAAGGCGTACGTGTGCAGAATCCACAAAGCCAATGTCTCCGCGCCCCATCCTGGCAGCACAACAAAACGCCGCAGCAGCCGCTCCAGTTCGTCCAGAAGAATCGCGCCGCTGACCGCTTCCGGCCACGGCTCGACCTCTGGCATTCCCAAAACCGAGTGGCCCATCCCGGCCAGTTCCTCCCTTTTCAATGTCCGCACCACAGGTTTCTTCGCGTCCGCCTCCCTCTCCCCGCTTGAGGGAAGAGAGCCGGAGAGAGGGGTTCCCGAAATCTGGCCTGCGCCGCTGTTCAATGTCGTATTCGTTTTCATATTTGATTTTGCCTTTTTGACCCTCATCCTGCCACACCCGCCTGGACAAAGGCTGTCCAACCCCTGCGAAATTTCGCAACACATTCACGGACTTAACGGCTCCTTACGGTTCCTAACGGCTCACCTTACGGGTCCGACCTTAAAAAAACCCTTTGTTTATGCGGGTCCTAACGGCCTAACGGCTCCAGACCCCTGGAGACGGCTGGCGAGGGGTGGAGACCTTCCGGGAATCGCTTGAAATCTGTACTGGCTTGTGGCACTTTGCTTTCACCAATGAGCTTGGCTGAATTGAAAGATAATGTCATGGCGTTGCCGGAAACCGAACGCCACGATTTCGTAGTCTGGTTGAACCGCCTGGAACAGAATTACGGAGACATCCCCGGAGAAGCTCTGGCCGAGTTGGCCGCCGAAGTCTGGGATCAGGACGACCGACATGCCCCTCCCACGCATCCAGCGCGGTGAACTTTGGATCGTTGACCTTGGTTATTTAGGCAAGGTCCGGCCTGTTGTTGTCGTGGGGATTCCGTTCCTCGATCACGAGCGTAACTTGTTTATTATTGTTCCCCACACCACCTCGTTGCTTGGGACTCGGTTTGAAGTCGCGGGGAATCATCCCGCTTTGGGAAAAGGCGCGTTCGATGTCCAACAAACAGCCGCAGTGCCAGCAGTCAAGTTTGTTCGGCGTCTTGGCCTTCTGAATCCAGCCCAAATACACGACCTGGAAAGCGCCCTGGCACACATCCTCGGGCTGAAACTCGCTGGGGAGACCCGTTAATCAGCGGCATGAAACCGTGAACGCGCCCGCTTACAAATTCCTTCCGCCGGAGCTGGCCGGGCGGCTGCGCGGACTGGGCCTGACGGTGCGGCGGCCGGTGGAGGGGGCGATGCAGGGGTTGCATCACTCGCCCCACCACGGCTCGTCGGTCGAGTTCGCCGATTACCGCGAATACGCCCCCGGCGATCCGCCGAGCCTCATTGACTGGGCCATCTACGCCCGCAGCGACCGCTATGTCATCCGCCGCTATCAGGAGGAGACCAATCTGCGCGCCCACTTCCTGCTGGACATTTCGGAAAGCATGCGGTTCCGCGAGGCGGGGCTGCACTCGAAGATGGATTACGCCTGCTATCTCGCCGCCGCCCTGATGCTGGTGCTGCTCGGCCAGTCCGATTCGGCCGGGCTGACGCTTTTCAACGATGAAATCCGGCAGTCCTTCGCGCCCGCCGGTTCGCTCGACGGCTTGCGGCCCCTGCTGCTGGCGCTGGAGGAAATCAAGCCCTCCGGCCGCAGCGAAATCGAAAAGGCGCTCCACCAAACGGCGGAGAAAATCCAACGGCGCAGCCTGGTGATTCTGATTTCCGACCTGTTGCAGGAGCCGTCCGGCATCATTCGCGGCATTCAGCATCTGCGCCACAACCGGCACGAAGTCCTGATCTTGCAACCGCTCGACGCGGCGGAGTTGAGCCTGAGCTTCAGCGGCCTGGCGGAATTGCGCGAACTGGAAACCGGCGCGCGCCTGCCGGTGGCCGCCGACGAAATCCGCGAGGCTTATGCGAACGAGGTGACGAAGTTCCTTGAGGAAATCCGGCGCGGCTGCCTGGGGAGCCTGGCGGATTATCATTTGATTGACACGCGCGCGCCGGTCGAGGAGACGTTGCACGCAAAATTCGGCCAGCTATGACCGGCCTCACCGCACTCAATCCGCTCTTCGTTTCGCTGCTGCCGCTGGCCGCGCTGCCGGTCTTGTTTCATCTGTTCTTCCGGCTGAAACGGCATCCGCGCCCGTTTCCGACCCTGATGTTTTTTCACCGCCTCGATCCCAAGCTCAACGCGCGCCGGCGTCTGCGCGAGTGGCTCATCCTCCTGCTGCGCACCCTGCTGATTTTGTTCCTGTTGCTGGCGCTGGCCCGCCCGGTTTGGTTCGGACACGGCCAGGGCGGCGACTTGGCGGTGGTGCTTTTGATTGACAATTCCGGCTCGATGAGCGGGCCGGGCGAAGGCGGGCGGACCAAACTCAGGCAGGCGGTGGACGGCGCGCGCGACCTCCTCTCGGAGTTCCACGGAACCGACAGCGCCGGGATCGTTCTCCTGGTGCCGGACCCGGCGGCGCCGTTGCCTCCCGGCCTCACGCCGGACAAGGCCGCGCTCAAGCTGGCCCTGGACGGCGTCGCCGAAACCGAAGCCAGCGGCAGCGTGGCCGCCGCGCTGGACCGGGCGATGAAGATGCTCGAAGGCAGCACCGCCGGCATTCGGGAAATCCAGGTCTTTTCCGATTTGCAGCAGGAGAAGTGGGGCCAGCTTCCGCTCAATCCGCCCGTCGCCCCGCGCGGCCTCGGCCTGGTTGTTCACCGTATCGCGTCGCCTTCTTCCGGGCTGCCCAACGTCTCGCTGGCGCGCCTGGAGATGCCGGCCCGGCCCGTCGTCGCCGGACGCCGCTTCCCCGTTCAGGTGCGGCTGGCCAACTCGGACGCCGTCAAGGCGCAGGTGCGGTTGAACTGGCTCGACGACGCCGGCAATCGCGGCAGTGTTGAGGCCGCCGTTCCGAGTCAAGCAGAAACCAATATCACGGTCACACTGATGGCGGCCAATCCCGGCCTGCGCTGGGCGCTGTTCTCCGTGGACGGTGATGATTTCCCCGCCGACAACCGCGCGGCCACGGCCTTCGTTTGCGTGGAACAGCAGTCGGCCCTGTTCCTCGGCGCCCCGACGGACTTCGGATACCTGCCGCTGGCGCTGTCGCCGGGCGGCAATGGCCGATTGTCGGGATTGGCCACTTCGTTTTCCAGTTTCGATGCCTTTTCCGCCGACAAACGCGCCGGCTTTGTCACCCTGCCGTGGAGCGCCATATTGCAGAGTGGCGCCGACAGCGCGACGCGGCTCGACGCGCTGCACCAGTTCCTGGTGAAGGGGGGAACCGTGCTGGTCGCGCCGTCGCCGGGCGGTTCGGCGGGCGCGGGAACGAAGCCGGACTGGATGGCGATTGCGCCGGAAAGCCTGCAAGGCACGTCCAACGGCCTGGCGCTGGCGGTGCTTGACAAGGCCAACGCCATCTTCGACGATCTGCGCGACGACAAGGGCGAAGTTGCATTGCGCAATGTGAAGGTGTTTCGGTTTGTGCCGCTGCGCGTCCCTGCCCCGGCATCGCCGCTGCTCGGATTGGAAGACGGCACGGTCGTGCTCGCGGCGGAGAAGGTGGGACAGGGCGTGCTGCTGGCCAGCGGCCTGGCGTTTGATCCGGCTTGGAGCACCTTGCCGCTCAAGCCCGCCTTCGTCGCGCTCGCGCAAGGCATGGCGCTGAACCATGCGGGCGCGCCGGAAAGCATCGCGTCGCTGGTGGCCGGGGAACCGTTGGCCGGGATGCCCGCCGGCGCGGAGACGCTTGTGGTTCAATCGCTGGGCGGCAGCCCGCTGGACTGGAAGGGCTTGGCCGGCCAATTCACCACGTTCCCGCGCGTCGGCGTGTATGCGTTGCGCACGGGGCAGGAAACTAATTGGGTGGCTGTGCGGGCCTCGGAAAAGGAGGGCCGCCGGAAGTTCGTAGCCGGCGGCACGGTGGCGGCGCTGGGGAACCTGTCCTATTCGGTTGACAGCATGCCAGGGAGTGCAAGCGCGCGCCCGGATTTCCGCCGTCAGGAACGCTCGCTGGATTTGAGCTTGCCGTTGCTTCTGCTCGCCTTCGCGAGCCTGGCCCTTGAAGGCTGGCTTGCCAATCCCCCCGCCATGAAGCCGCGGGCGACTGTTTGATTCATCGGACTCAGCCTCCAAAACCATGGATGCCTCGTTGAAAGCCGCTTTTGGCCACTAGTCGTGGATTGTCACTCAATCGAAGAAATGTGTCGAAGAAATGCTTGGCATCGGGCACACTATTTCGTAATCTTCCAAAGGAATGCAAACATATTTGAGCAACCAGGAACTCGCGGAGCGAATCAAAAGAGGTCCCACCTATTTGCTGCTGGGCCAATCTTGGTTGAAGAGCGGAACAGGGCACGACGCCTTTCTTGAACAGGCCCTTCACAAATTCGCCAATCGGATATTTGATGAAACGGGATACACTGGTTTGTTCAAGGGCACGGCGAACCTGAACCAGCAGGAAGCAGTGGCCTGGCTCCACAACCGATGCGACTCAATTCCAATCCCTGAGGCCTTTGAGACTATTAGCGAGTTTGCGTGGAACGGAGTCATTACGTCTTCGATTGATGACGTGCTTGTCAGGGGGCTTCGGAAGTCTTGGCGCGATGTGCAGCGTATTACAGAAACCACGTACCAACCAACGAATCCGCGAAGCCGTACTAAGCTTCATGTTTGGTGTTTGTTCGGCAATGTCGCGTCACCAGAACCCAGTGGGTGGCCTCCGCTAACACAACTTCAATTCGTCCAACGAAAAGGCACTGCCACTGTTCTAGCAAGTGGAGTGCCAGAATTGATAACCTCTCTTGGGATTCTTTGTATCGAGGGATACGAGGCTTCCAAAGACTGGCTTAACAGTGAAGCTCTCTATCAGATTATCGCAAGCCTTGGAGCTGGGCAAACCCATCTCTTTAGCGCAACAGAGATTCATCGAAATGACGCACTCTTACGTGCTTTGGCAGAGGACGGGAAGCTGATTTTTCACGAGGAGACGTTAGCGCATCTCTTGTTAAAGGCTGCAGATACGGGATGGATTTCTTTGGGTCAGACACTAGCAGAAGCCGGTTTCGGAAAGACAATCCGCGTTGCTGGGCGGGGGATTCAAGTCCCTGAACAGCACCTGCGATTGATTCAAACGACGGGCAGAATAGTTAGTGAATTGGCATTCGCACCACTGAAGCCACAAAGTCGTGATGCTCGCTACACCGAATTCCGAAATTTCCTCTATCAGTCAAGCTACCATCCAGAATGGGAGGGCTACGCGCGTGGATTCGCATTTAAGCGGCCGTTCCAGGCGGAACTATGGCAGAAGGTACAAAATCTGGTTGATACGCCTTCTCTCCGAAGAGAGCCTGTCATCGTCCATGGGCCGACTGGGTCAGGGAAAACTGTCGCACTCGGTCAGCTCGCCTTCGATCTCCAAAAGGAGGGTAAGTGTCCTGTCGTGTTCATTGATCGTAATGTCCGTCAAATGCGACGTGAATCAATCGATCACTTTTGCAACTGGGCGGAGGACCAAGGAGCGCCTGCGGTGGTCGTTATATGGGATGGGATGCAAGAGGCGCGGGAGTATAGGAGCCTCAACCAATTTCTTCGGAGCCGGGGCAGACGGTCTGTTCTCGTTGGAAGTTGCTATCAAACAGACGTTGCTGGTAAGGAACTTCCAAACGCGGCTCGTGTCAGCCCTTCAATGGCTAAGGAGGAGGGGGATCAATTCCAGACCTTTCTAGGTTCTATCGATCCTGATCTGCCAGCCCGTTTTGTTCGCTTAAAGGGGGACGAATTAGAAACTTTCCTTGGGAGTCTATACCGATTCTTGCCAGAAACTCGAGCCGCAATCCAAGCGGGACTAGGTCTTGAAGTGGCTCATGCCGAGGATTTCCTGCTTCAACTCCAAATCAAGATTGTGCCTGGTGGTGACTTCGGAAGCAATCTTGGACAACTACTCGCAAACTTTGGGTTCGAGGGATCGAAGCAGACTTTTGGTGGCGAGAAAGTGGAGCTAGCCGGAGAGAGCGCCACTGAGGTGCGCAGACTAATTGGCTTTGTCATGCTTCCTGGGCAGTTTGGTCTATCGATCCCATTTGAATTGCTGATCCGCGCCCTTGGTCGGACATCCGGTATACGGCTGTTGCCGACCTTAGAACAAGTTGACATTTTTCGTATTAGCGAAGACTTAGAAGGAAACCCAGCCATTGGGCCCCGCTCCGCCTTGGAAGCTAAACTCATCAATAGGAGATTAATGGGCGGGGCGAAGTCTGAGGTCGATTACGCGGTGGAATTGCTTTCGCATGTTAGGGGATCTCAACTAACTGGGCTGCGCGACATTGACTTTGCTGTCGAACTACTGAGATTTTTAGGGCCAAATGGGCAAAATGTCGATTACTATAGCGCGCATTTCGAGACCTTAGCAAAGTGTCTTCACGACTTGCGGAGCAAAAGCGGTTTAAACAATACCCGCCTTATGCTTCAAGAAAGCATGCTTGCTCGTGAGGCGGCAAAACTTAAACAAAGCACCAACCCGTACGAATCGCTGGACTTGTTTCAGCGCGCGATCGATGCAAGTTCAGAAGCCTTGCAAAAGTTGGAGGATCGCCCTTCTACACGCCAGATACGCTGCCAACTTCTTGTCGAAGCTGCTGCAGCGTTTGGGTCACTTGCTCGCGGCGAAGCTGATCCGCATGTTAGATTCCACCTTGTTGAGCAAGCGCACGAAAAAGCCTTTGCTGCATATGCCACCGATCCTTCAACTTTCCATCCTCTTGATGTGGTCGCATGGACAGCCAATGATTTGCTTAAGTCGTTTAGCCTCTCCGACATGGAACGATTAAAAATCATCGAAGCTGTGACCTACGCGTTTGCATTAACGGAGTCCGAGGATTGGGATTTTGCTGCCAAGGTTCAAATCGATAGAAGACGAGTTGAATTGGAGCAAGTTTTCGGGGAGGAAATTGCTAAAGATGCCTTCCAAAGGCTGCTTAAGCTTGGTTCGGCTGCAGGAGTAGTGTTACGAGCATACCAACTGTCAGGCGGCATTGAAGCCTCTAAATTGCCGCGGGAGGAGCGGAGGGATCTTGCGAGTAAGGCGCTGGATTTTATGAACACTTATTCCACAGTAGTGACTGCCGATGCTCGAGCATCGTTTCTGCGGTTCAAATTTTGGTGGCGCAAAAGAACCGGAATTGACTTTAACGAAGAGGAAAGGTTTCCTATACCGTTCAGACAGGAAGATTGGGACGAGTGCATAAATGTGGTTGGCCGGTTGTTAACATTCGAGGGTTTGCAGACGAATTTGACACTTAGGTTGATCGAAGCAGTTGCCTTTTTTCAAC
>Ga0187871_10004395_pt1 | contig 10590 bp, 8 predicted proteins | sample June2016WEW_16_1_FD_132988 | JGI IMG/M metagenome (GOLD analysis project Ga0187871, IMG submission 132988) | Peatland microbial communities from SPRUCE experiment site at the Marcell Experimental Forest, Minnesota, USA - June2016WEW_16_10 | ecosystem: Environmental > Terrestrial > Soil >...
AGGCGGCGAGCACACCGCGGGTGGCGAGCGCACCGCGGGTGGCGAGCGCGCCGTGGGCGAGGCTGCGGCGGCTCATGCGGCCCTCCCCGTTCCGAGCCACGCCTCGAGCTCGCCGCGGCACTGCGCCGCGCTCTGGAATTGAATGCCGCGGAATCCGCACCGGGAAGCGGCCTCGACGTTCGGCTTCAGGTCGTCGATGAACGCGGTCTCGGCGGGCGCGAGTCCGTAGGCGGTCGAGATGTGCTCGAAGATGCGCGGGTCGGGCTTCACCAGCTTGATATGGGCCGAGATGACGATGCCGCGAAACACCTCCCAGAACTCATGCCGATCCTCGAGATGCGCGAACGTCGAGCTCGACATGTTCGACAGCCCGTAGACCGCAATGCCTTGCTTCACCAAGCCGTTCACGAGCTCGAGCGTCGGCTCCATCGGGACCAGGGACTCCTTCACCCGCTGCAGCAGATCCCGCATCTCGGCGGCCGGGCGTTGCATGCGCGCCGCGAAGCGCTCCGCCGCGTCGGCCTCCTCGAGCGTGCCCCGGTCCATCTCCAGCCAGTCGGGATGCTGGAACACCTCGTCCCGGAGCCTGCCGCGAAGCTCCTCGTCCTGGTAAAACCGATCGATGATCTCCTGCGGCTGCCAGCGAATCAGGACACCGCCGAAATCGAAGATGACGTTGCGACTGGGAGTTTGCGGCATGCACCAATTATAGGCGGTTGATCCAGCGCAGCGCGATCACAAAAATCGCCGTCGCCGCACCCCAGAGGGTGACTGCGCTCCAGCCGCCGAGCCGCCACGCGACGATGGCCACGGCGGAGCCGATCGCTCCGCCCAAGAACATGCCGGTCACGAACACCGTATTGAGACGGCTCCTGGCTTCCGGGCGAAGCGCATAGATCACGTGCTGATGGGACACGAGCGCGCTCTGCACCCCAAAATCCAGCAAGACGACGCCGATCACCAGCCCGCCCAGCGTATCGATGAGCCCGAAGATCGCCCAGGACGCGAGCACGGCGGCCGCGCCGATCCAGATGGTGAGCTGCGGCCCGCGGCGATCCGCGATCCTGCCGGCGAGCGGGGCCGCAAACACGCCGGCGGCCCCCAGGATTCCGAACAGGCCGGCGACATCGGGGCCGCGATGAAACGGCGGACCCTCCAGATGCAGCGCGAGAATGGTCCAGAACACCGAAAAGGAGGCGAACAATCCCGCCTGCGCCAAGGTCGCGATTCTGAGGCGGGGCTCGTGTCGCCACAGATGCGCCAGGGACCGCAGCGCCTCGGCATAGCCGACACGCGCCGACGGCTGCCCTCGAGGCAACGCCATCGCCATCAGGACCGCCGTCGACAGGGCGAGCGGTACGCTCAGCCCGAACATTTCCCGCCAACCCCACTGCGCCGCCACGAACCCCGCCAGGGTCCGGCTCAACAAGATGCCGCACAGCAGCCCGCTCATCACCGCGCCGATGGCGCGGCCGCGCGACTCGGGTGCCGCGAGGGACGCGGCGAAGGGCACGATCTGTTGCGCAACGGCGGACCCGACCCCCACCACCACCGATGCGGCCAGGAGCCCGGCCGCGGTCGGCGCCCACGCGGCCAGCACCAACGCCAGAGCGAGCACGAGGAACTGCCCGACGATGAGCCGCCGGCGATCCATGAGATCGCCGAGGGGCAGCAGCAGCAAAATCCCCGCGGCATATCCGATCTGCGTGGCGGTCGGAATCAATCCGGGGATGGCCGAGCCGGGAAATGCACGGTGGATGATGCCGAGCATCGGCTGGTTGTAATAGATGTTCGCCACCGCGACGCCGGTGGCGAGCGCCATGGCGAGCGTGAGCCCTCGCCCGAGGACGACTGAAGTGTCACGCAACCGTTACTCGCCTATCTCGCGGCTCACGCCGACATAGTACCGCGTCCGGGATGGGAGACCGCGCGCGCGCTTCGCGCGGGCGCTTTGCGCGGCCGCTCATCGACCGAAACGCTGATGCGGCGCCCCTTCCTCGGTTATATTTGCGCCCGAACTCGTTTACAGGAGCTACAGAGATGAACGGACGTGTGGCGTTGGTCACGGGCGGCGGGCGGGGAATCGGGCGCGAGGCGGCGTTGCTGCTCGCGGCAGCGGGAGCGCGCGTGATGATCGCTTCGCGCAGCGCGACGGAACTCGCATCCGTCGGCCTCGATTACGTCGCGGCCGATCTCGGCACGACCGAGGGCTGCGCCCTGGCGGTGGCCGAAACCGAGCGGCGCCTCGGGCCGGTCGACGTGCTGGTAGTGAATCATGGCATCGGCTCGGCCCACGAGCGGCTGGTGTGGGAGCAGGATCCGGCGGTCTGGCGCGAGACGCTGCGCATCAACTTGGACGGCCCGTTCGAGCTCGCGCGGCTGACCACGGGCGGCATGTGCAAGCGCGGCTTCGGACGGCTGGTATTCACCAGCTCGACCGCCGGTGAGAAGGCGGAACGCTCCGGCAGCGCCTACACCGCCTCCAAGCATGGCGTGATCGGGCTCGCACGCGCGGTCGCCCAGGACGCGGGTCCCTTCGGCGTCACCTCCAACGCCGTGTTGCCCGGCTGGGTGCGAACGGCCATGGCCGAGCGCTCTGCGAAAACGGAAGCCGAACGGCGCAACGTCAGCGTCGAGCAGGTGTGGCGCGAGCGCGCCGAGATCTATCCGCAGAAGCGGGTGATCGAGCCGATCGAGGTCGCGCAGGTGATCGCGTTCCTCTGCAGCGACGCTGCCGGCGGTGTGAACGGCGAGGCGATCACCGTGGCGCTCGGCGGCATGTGGTAGCCGAGGTCGGGTCGCGCACCGCAAAGCCGGGAATCGGCAGGCGAGGAGCCCACGGCCTGCCCTGAAAGACCCGCAGCGTGGCGCGGCAGCCTAGGGGGGGGTTGGCATCCCCCTATTTTTGTTTGCGGGCCGACTCCTCGCCTTGCGCAACCGGGGCGACTCGCAGCAGGCCGCGTCCGTCCCGCTTGGCGTCATAGCAGGCCTTATCGGCGCTCGCCAACCACGCCTTCTCATCGGCCAGGTCCCTTCTATTCATGGCCAGACCGACGCTCGCGCCGATGGAGTAGCGCGATCCTTCCCACTCAAACTCCAATGGATTGAGTGCCTGCCATAGTTGTTGGCCGATGCATCGCGCGCGCGTCTCGGCGCAATTGTCGATAATGATGGCAAACTCGTCGCCCCCCACTCTCGCGACCAAATCCGACGAGCGCACCGTGAGCCGGCACGCCGCGGCAACCTTGCGCAGCACGGCATCTCCGGCGGCATGTCCGGCGGCATCATTCACGGCCTTGAACCGATCCAGGTCGATCGCGATGATGGCTGCGGAGTGGTCCAAGATACGGGCCTTGCCGAACACGTCGCGAAGCCGCTCCTCGAACTCGGCCCGATTATTGAGCCCGGTGAGCGGATCATGCATCGCGCGGTGATGCAAATCGCGGGTGCGATCGACCTCGAGCGTGACATCACGGAACACGATGACCATGCCGCTCAGCAAACCGCTCGCATCCAACACGGGAGACACGACGTCCGTCACGTAACACACGGCCCCGTCGGGTCGATGCAGCAAGCAGGGTTGCTCGCGCCGAAGCACCGTTCCATGCAGGGCGCTTTGGCCCAGCAAATTCACGGCCGCCTTGGCCGATTGCGGATCCACGAGATGGATCACCTCGTCGACGCGGCGGCCCGCAATCGCTTGCATATCCAAGCGCAATAGCGACTCCGCCGCGGCATTGAGATAGGTAATGCGCGTTTGCGCATCGGTCGTGATGACGGCATCGTCGATGGACTTGAGCGTAATCCTCAATCGCTCGCTCTCTTCGGCAAGCCTTTCCTCCGCGCGTCGCCGCGCTTCGAGGCTTTCGATCTGCGCAATCAGATGGATCGGCAAACCCTCGTCATCGCGCAGCATCGAGACGGCCACGTGCGTCCACACCCAGTGCCCATCCTTGTGCCGAAACCTGCGCACGATATCGTAGGAATCAACCTCCCCGGAGAGGAGAGGCTTGCTGCGTGCTTTGCTTTCGATCCAATCCTCATCCTTGGAAGGCCCTCCGGGCGGGAATGCTCGGAACTCCTCCGCGGTGTAGCCGAGCATCTTCTGCAGTGAAATATTGGTGTGGGTCCACTTGCCATTGAGATCGGATAGCAGCATCCCGATCGGGGAATGCTCCATCGACTCGCGAAAACGCCGCTCACTGGTCCGCAACGCCCGGGCGGCTGCGCGACGCGCATCGCTTCCCAAGCCCACCGCGACCGGCGTCAACACGGTGGCGAGCAGTGCAATCACCGGGAATCCAATCAAAGAACCGCTGGTGGATGCGCTGGGGTCAAGGCCGATGGGCCGGATCCCGAACATCCAGAGAGTCGCAATCTCGAGTCCGAAACACAGGCTCATCAGCGAGGCGCCCAAGCCACCCATGCGAAAGGCCGCCAGCAAGAGCAGCAGTCCAATGGACACGAAGGGGAATCTGACGTAGCGAATCGTCACGTAGCAGCCGACCAGGCACACGAGCAGCATCACTGCATTGACGGCAAGCAGTCTTCCTTGCAGCAGGCGCTTGAACCCCTTGACGCTGAACAAGATGATCGGAGGACCCAGGAGACAGGCACCGATGGCGTGGGTTGACCACCATAGGAGGGTGCCCTCCAAGAGAGGCATCGCAAAGCGCGAATGCAGGATCGGCCCCCCACCGAGCGCGGAAACCCCAGGGATCGCAATGCCAAAGATCGCAGCCATGATGACGGCCTGGCTGACCGAGATATGGGGATACGGAAATCGCCAGGCGCGAAACACCGCCACCATCATGGCGATCTCCGTCAGGGTGACTCCCGTCAACAACGCGGCTAGGGACCAGGGCCTATGGGCCGCAACCACATTCATAGCCAACAGCGCTGCCGACACCGAGACCGCGGCACTGAGCCATCGAATGCTCGGCAAGCGGATCAAGAGGGCGGCGGCTATTGCACTGCCCGGCCAGAAAAGCGCAAAGCCTCCCGGGGCTCGGGTGAATAAGAAGCTCAGGCAGGAGGACACGAGCAACGCCAGTCCCACGAGAATTTCGTTGAGCGGCGCGTTGCCCAGTGACGCGCGAATGGGAATCGGCGGTGTTCGGCTCGCTGGCGCGGCAAACTGCGGTAAAGGGTCCTGGCCCCGCAGACGCAACTCTCGCTCCGCCCTCCGCAAAGCTTCTTCGGTCTGACGGTATGCAGTGACGTCCCGCGCGATCGTGATCTCGCCGACCAACGCGCCTCGCTCGTCCAGCAACGGCCTCGTCTTCAGCGCGACACGGATGATGTCGCCGTTCTTCTTGCGCCGCTCGGCGGTCGATGAAGTGGGACGTCCCGCGCGAACGCGCTCGAGCAGAGAGGCATAGTCGGCCTCGGAGAGCTCGGCAGCATGGAGCTTGCGCAACGGCTGACCGATGGCCTGCTCCGCGGAAAAGCCGTACAAAGAGTCCGCTTCCCGGTTCCAGTAGGTGACCACCGCGTTCAAGTCCTTGATGATCACGGCTTCGCCGCAATGGTCGAGCACCTGCGCAAGGTCGCGGGCGCTCGGCTCCGACCGCTCGTTCTCGGTACCGTGGATTCCGTGTGGCTTGACGGCTAGCATTGAACTGAAGCTTATGAGCGGACAGGAACGCACGCGCGAGCGGTCACGCAAAACGGAATATGGCAAGTGTGACTGAGGTCACCATTCTGGCGTCGGAGGCACGCTCGACGGTCGGCATTACCGAATGCCGCAATGCAAGGTCTCGCAGGGTCGTTTGCTCGATTGGTTTCCCGACAAGCCGGAGGAACGTTTGCCTCCATACGCCTCGTAGCCGTCGAGACACATCCACCCGCCGAAATGCGGATTTTCCTGGAGTTTGTAATATCATGGAGCGCCCAGCGATGAATTCGGTGCCGGCGATCTCAGGCTGGTGTGCATATGAACCGTTCGATGTTGGCCGGCATAACCGCCGCCGTTCTTGCCGCGATCTCGTGGTCCCTCGGCTACATAGTCCCCTTCGTCATCGGGAAATACTCGCCCTTCGACTTTGCCCTGGTCGAGTTCGTGTTTGCAGGCCTTCTGAGCGCCGGCCTGCTGTGGCGAAAGAGGGCCGTCGTTCGCCTGCTGACCTTCAATGACTGGTGGGTGGCCGGTTCGCTCGGACTGATTGGATATGCGTGTTATTTCCTCGCCATCATGGGCTCGGCCATTTACGCGGGACCGGTCGTGGCGCCGGCTTTCCTGGGCTTGGTCCCGGTGGTGTTGGTCATCGCGGGCAATCTCCGCCGACGCACCGTGTCGTGGCGATCATTGATGCTGCCTCTCGCGCTCGCCACGGTCGGACTCGTGCTCGTCAACGGCAGCAGCTTCACGCAATCGGGCACCCCCCAAGCCCAATCCTTGTTGCTGGGCATTGCCCTCGCGCTGCTCGCGGTGATTTTCTGGACGGTGTTCGGGCTGCTCAATCAAAGCGCCCTCGAAACCCGGCCACACCTCGATGCCGGCGTATGGGGCACGTTGATCGTGGCCGGAGCCAGTGTCGCCATGCTGGCGTTTTTACCGGTCGGGCTATCGATGGGAGTTTTCGAAATTCCGCGGCTGGGTCTTGGTTGGGATACGGCCGCCCCGTTGCTCCTATGGGGAGCCGGCTTGGCGATATTCTCGAACCTCTTCGGCGCGCTGGCGTGGACCTTTGCGTCCCAGCGGTTGCCGCTCGCCTTGGCCGCTCAATTGATCACGATAGAGCCCACCTCCGCGACCATTCTGGGGCTGCTGGTCCACCGCCGCTGGCCCTCCCTGCCGGAGGTGCTCGGCATGGCCTTGCTGCTGACCGGGGTCGTCGCCGCCATCGGCATCTTCACGCGCTCGAGCATCAACGCGGCGCAGCCGGCGGCAGCATGAACTCGGCGGTTCTCCCCTGGGTGAATACTTCTTGTCTGTAAGATGGTCCGGCCGACCCGGCAGATCCACAGGGAGAGTAGAGTGAACCACCGTCGAGTACGCCTCCTCGGGGCGTTCGTGCTGAGCTTGTTGGCCGCGACGGCGCACGCGCAGAGCTATACGAAGCCGAACGTGCGGGCGATCACGGCGTTCGTCCGGCTCGACCCCGCGGCCTTCGACCGGCAGATCGCCGAGGCGCTCACCGTCTTGCACACGGTCGAAGGGGATTTTACGCGGCGCGGATACCAGACCGAGACCCTTCGCATCGTGACTCAACCGCTCGGAGAGCTGGTCGCCGGACTCTCCGATGATGATGCACTCCGGCTGTTGAAAGCCATCGACGACCTGTCCGCCAAGGAGAATTTCATTCCGAGCGTCGGGCCCGCCATGATGCGCGACTCGGACAACCCGCACGCCATGCGTCTGCTCGAACGAGCTCTTTCCACACTGCCCCATCTTCAGGGGAACAGCATCATTGCCGATGAGGATGGCATTCATTGGAACGTCATCCGTGAAAGCGCGGCACTGGTGCGTTATGTGACCGGCCATAGTCCGCACAGCCAGGGGAATTTCAATTTCACGGCGACCGCCATGCTGAAGCCCTACGGACCGTTCTACCCGGGCACCTACCACACCGGGGCCGGCAAGCAGTTCTCGACCGGTTTCGAAGGCGCGAACGTCGTTCAAGAGGTGTTCGCGCGCACGCATGGCGACTTCAATGGCTCGATAGCGCAGCTCACCCGGCAGTTGACGGTTCACGCCAAAGTCGCGGAATCGGTCGGGACCGAGGCCGCCGCCTCGACCGGGTGGACCTTCATGGGAGTCGATCCCACGCCGGCCCCGCTCGGTGACGTATCCATCGGTGCCGCGATCGAAACCTACACCGGTGCGAAATTCGGCTCGAGCGGGACCATGACGGCGGCGCTGATCATCACCACCGCGGTCAAGGCGGTTCCCGTCAAACAGGTCGGGTATTCGGGCCTGATGGTGCCGGTCATGGAGGATAAGGTCTTGGCGCGACGTTGGGCCGAAGGCAGCATCACCACGGATTCATTGCTCGCCTATTCCGCGGTATGCGGCACGGGCCTGGACACCATCCCCTATCCCGGCGACATCAGCGCCGAGCAACTGGCGCGAATATTCGGTGACGTCGCATCGCTCGCGTGGAAGTGGCACAAGCCCCTGTCGGCGCGCTTGCAGCCGGTGGCCGGAAAGAAGGCCGGCGCGGCGACCGAATTCAGCAGCCGCTTCTTATTCAATACGACGCTGCACGAACTGCCGTAAGGGCTCGCGCCATACGCGCGGATCAGCCACCCTGACCGTCGAAGAAGGACTTCGCGGCGGCCAGGCAGAAGGGCGGCACGAGCTGTGCGTGGTAGGCCGCGAGCACCGCGGCATGTCCGCCGTCGGTGGCGCCGCCGGCGATGGCGGCCACCTCCACGGCCGTGACCGCGGCATTGAAGGCGTCTTTCTCATCCACATAGGGATCGTTCGCCGTCGGCGCGGCGGCGAGGTCCACGATGGTGGCGGGCGCGGTCGGCGCATTCTTCGACCAATACCCCTGCATCAGCTGGGTGTTGAAGAAGAAGACATCGGGATCTTCATCGCCGGCACACAGCAGCGTCGGCATGGTCGGCGTCCAGTTGCGCAGATCGTTCGTCTTCAGATCTTGGCGCAGCGTATTTTGGGGTGAGGCGGCGGTCAGCCCCGTGGTCGTCGCCGGAAATCCGCCGTCGGGATTGGACTGCTCGTCTTGCAGATAAGCGAGGCGGTAGCTGTTGAGGATGAGGTAATCGGCGCTCGCAAAACCCCCTGCGAACACGGTGGCGAGGTCGGACGGCGTGGTCGCCGGCGTCATCGAGGCGTACTGCGGAGCGGGCGGCGTGCTCGCGAACAGCGCGTTACTCGGCAGCAGGCCCTCGGAATAGAGGGCGCTGATGGGCATGGCGCTCGGCAGCAGGCCGGCGATGTCGCTGGCATAGGGCGCGGCGAAAACATCGGTCGGCGCCGAATAGAGATTGCCGTAGGCATTCTGATACCCATTCGCGAGCAGCGCCACGTTCTCCGTCGCACTCAAGTTCACTTCCCCGAGGAAGATGGCATCGCCGAATGCGGCGAGCGCGTAGGGCCCGGACATCGGCGCCGAGGCGGTCACGGTCTCGCCCGCCGCTTGCATCGCGCGGGTCGCGGCCATCGCCACGTAGCCCCCCTGCGAATAGCCGGTGACGAAAAGCTTGTGATTGTCGGTGGCCGTGGGCGCGAGCGCGACCGGCAGCGCGCTGCGCGCGGCGGTGAGCACATCCATCATCTCGGCCGCTTGCTGCTCACCGTCCAGGGACGGATGGTAGCCGAGCGTCGAGGAGTCGTAGCCCGCATAGTTCGGTGCGACGACAATGTAACCCTCGGCCGCGAAGAGGGCCGCGAGAATGAGTCCCTCGCTGCTGGCGTTGGCGCCCGACAGCTGCGCCATGTCGTAGTCCTTCAACGGTGAGGTGCCGTGGGCGTACTCGACCATGGGACGCGGACCCTGACAGTCCGAGGCCAAGCCGCTCGGCACCATGAGCGCGCCGGTGGAGGTGGTGAGCTCGGACTTCGCCCCAATGGTCTCGTAGTTCAACCGGTAGACATTCACGGTGCAGATCGGCGAGTAAGCCGCGAGCGTCAGCAGCTCCTGCCCGAGCGCGTCGAGCCCCAGCAGTCCGAGTACATCCGAGGTGCCGAAGGTGGCGACCAGGGCCGGGGGATTGGTGAGCAGCTGCCCACGCTGCGGCGTGGAGGTTCCGGGTGTCGAGGGCGCGGGCGTCGAGCCGCTGTTCATGCCCGAGTTACACCCGGCGAGCATCAGCAGCGCGGTCACCCCGACGGTCCGCGAAGAGGTAGGACGTTCCATGAAATACCCTCGGGCCGACTGGCGACGGCGAATGTCGCCTTCAAGTAAGAGCTTGCCGTGTGCGGAAAAGTTCACGGATCGAGCGGGCCCTGCAGCGAGGACTCGGCGCTGCCGAGGTTCGCTGCCGACTTTCGCAGCCGATCGACAGCCCGCGGAATGAACCTCGTTCCGACAGGTATGTCTCGGTAGTGAGACCTGGGGTGCGACGGATATCGCCGCGGCTGCGTGAATCGGACGGATCCAGAGCCGAATGAGCATTCTGAATGTGGTACGGCTTTCAATGGCAGCGCTCGCTCTGGGCGCGGCTCTCGGCCCGAGCGCGGCGCTTGTATTTGTTACAAACCGCGAGGCGTCATTCACATTCGACACGAACCAATACGCGCTGGAGCTGCGAGCGAGGGCCCATGCGCAACCTGTTTTGCAGGAAGCCGGGGCTGTTCGAACGATACATCGCCCTCCTTTTGTTTGGCGTCTCCAGGACGGTGTCCTGAGGAAGCGCCCGACTCCAGAAGCCGCCGGCTTCCGCTATGGGGGTCGCCTTGCAGTCGATCAGAATGGCGCAGAGGCGGGAACGGTGCATAGCGCTACCCTCAGTTCTTTGGACAAATCACAAAATCCGAATTCCTCCATGCTGTTTCAAACTGTACTCTAATTCGGCTGAGGTCCACGATGTCAAAGCGTTCCATCATCCTCCGCAGCACTTATGCGACCTGCCTTGCTCTTGCGACGGTCGCGCATGTGCTGGTTGATTGGCGGTTCGGAG
>Ga0187871_10004397_pt1 | contig 10590 bp, 6 predicted proteins | sample June2016WEW_16_1_FD_132988 | JGI IMG/M metagenome (GOLD analysis project Ga0187871, IMG submission 132988) | Peatland microbial communities from SPRUCE experiment site at the Marcell Experimental Forest, Minnesota, USA - June2016WEW_16_10 | ecosystem: Environmental > Terrestrial > Soil >...
CCGTATCGTTCCATACCGGATCCACGATTTCCGCCTGCGGAAATTGCCACTGCGAGACTTCTCCCGCGGGAAAGATGGCCAGCATTCCACCGTTCCGCAGCCAAGTTAGCGCCTCGCGGACCGAGCGGCGATTCGTGTCGATGCTGTTGGAGCAGGCGCCGCGGTCGCTCTGGAATGGATCCACGAATATGCAGTGCCGCGCGAGTTCGGGCACATCGCGCAGCAGGTAATTTGTCATTACCTTTACGTCCGGACGAACGCGAGTCAGCAGCACCGCCAGCATCGCCCCATCCAGCATTCCAAATGGATGGTTGGCCACGACGACGACCGGTCCAGTCGCGGGAATTCGCGCCGTGTCCGCTCCATCCGCGTGCAGCTCCACCCGCATCTCCGCCAGCAGGTTCTCAAGCCCAAAACCCTCGGGAGATCGCTGTACACGGCGGTAAAGTTCCCGCACTTTTTCTACGGGAACAAACTTCTCTGCCAAGGCCGGAATGCCAGGAAATCCCGCGACCTGCGCCAACACTTCCGCCTGCGTCTCTTCCCCGTGCAATTGGTTGGATGGCATGTTAAAGAAATAGCGCAGGCGCTTTGCAGCAGGATGAAGAACAAGTTAAAAGCTGATGAAATGTAGCTGGACCGGAAACCAGAAAGTAACCAAGCGTAACCAGCGCGGAAAATGGTTTCGCTATATCTCCAGCCGGAAACGAGTCTCCGCCAGCCCATAGAGTCTGCGCCAGACCAGCCGATTGATCGTGACCACGGTGGCCGCCATCATCATGGTCGCGGCCAGCAGCAGGTGGAAATCCCCGCTGTCGGTAGCTTGCTGGATGGTCGCACCCAGTCCCGTTGTGGTGTAAATCTGCCCTTTGAAATGAAAGTATTCGGCGACGATGCTCGCATTCCACGCTCCACCAGAGGCCGTCACCAAGCCGGTTACGAGATAAGGAAAAATTCCTGGAAGGATCAGCTTCTTCCAGCGCTCAATGCTTTGTATCTGGAACACGGAGCAGCATTCCTTCAGATCCGTTGGGATGGCCATCGCGCCAGCAATCACGTTGAACAATACATACCATTGCGTCCCTAGCAACAGGACGACAATCGACGCCAGCCCAAGTCCGCCTCCCAGCCGGATGAGCACGAGCAGGATTACCGGCAGCAGCGCGGTAGCTGGAACGGAAGCCGCAATCTGTGCCAGCGGTTGCGCGATGCGCGCCAGCCGAGGATTGAATCCGATCACCACTCCCGCTGGAATCGTCCACAGCGCACCGATCAGCAACGCAAGATTCACTCGCAAGAAAGTTGCACCCAAGCCAAGTGCGGCCTCACGCAATTCAGCCTTCTGCAGCCCGCTGACAATGATCGCGACGCGCACCACGCCGTAGCCGATACCAACCAGCGCCAGCACGGCCAGGGTGCGCACCAACCAGTCCCGCCACGGGGCCGCGGCTTGTTGTGGCACTTCTTCCGTATGCTTCCGCGCAAAATGTAGAAGCAAGCGTTCACCCAGCGGCCGCAACGTCTTCTGCCGAATCTTGGCAAGCCCGCGGGAATGCTCAACCAGGTTGAGAACCCACGACCGCAGACTGTCGGTGCTCTCCACCTGCTCAACCTTGAACTTCTCCGCCCAAGCGATCACCGGCCGCCAAATAAATTGATCCAGCAACACGATCACGGCAACCATCGTGGCCACGCCCCAAAAAATAGAACTCATATCCCCAGCGCTGGCTGCTGTTTGCAGGTATGACCCTAAGCCGGGCAGACGAAAGTCGCGCTGCCCCAGGACGAACATTTCGCAAACCATCAGCGCGAACCATCCGCCGGCCACCGACATCATCGAATTCCAAACTAATCCGATCGCTGAAAATGGCAACTCCATCTGCGTGAAACGCTGCCACCAACTGAAGCGGTAAATCGTCGCCGCCTCCCGCATTTCTTGCGGAATGCTTTTCAACGACGCGTAAAAGCTGAAGGCCATGTTCCATACCTGGCCGGTGAAAATGAGCAGGATCGCTCCCAACTCCACGCCCAGTTGCCTTCCGGGAAAAAGCGCCACCATCGCCAGCATTACTCCAGGAAGAAAGCTGAGTACGGGAATCGACTGCAGCACGTCGAGCAATGGGATCATGAAGCGCTCGGCGCGCTGGTTATACGCCGCCACATAGCCGTACACCAACGTGAATCCCAGGCTCAAGACGTAAGCGATGGTGATGCGCAACAGCGAATAACCGGCGTAGGCCGGCAGCGCGCGCAGGCTGCGCGAAATTTCGACCGCAGGAGTGAAGGGACCAAGCCACCCGCGACCGACCGTCACCACGGCGTAAAACAGCGCAATCCCAGCCGCGAACATGATGAGATCGGGCAGGTGCGAAGTTTCGAGGCTCGGCAGTTGCGACCACAAACGATACGCCGAGAATCCCCGCAGGCTGATGCTTCTTTTCATGCGATGGCTTTTTTCCTCAACAGGAATTCTCGGTCAGGCTTTTGGCGTGAGAGCTGAGCCCTGGTTCTCAACCGTGTGTTCTACGATTTCGCTTTGCATTGCTTCGGTTTGCGTCAAACGGCCGCTCTCACGATCGTAATCGAAGATTTCGGCATACCGGCCCCAGTTCATGGCCGTATCCAACTGGCGCTGTACTTCCTCTTCTGAGAAATGCTCATCCAGAATGTCGTGAAAAAATTCGTCAGCAATAGAATGGTCAGACTTCCGCTTAAGAATGCTGTCGATCTGCTTCAGGATTGTGACGTGCTCCAGCGCGGCCTCGCGGAACAGAACTTTGCGCCGTTGGATGTCAGCATCGGCGAACGTAGCCCCCTGCGGCGAGAGTTGCACATCGCCCTCCTTCAACCAGGCGAAGCCGAGCAGAACGCAAGCCTCGAGGATAGGCAACAAGTCTTCGACGTCCATCACCAACTCTTCGCTGAGGCGAAAGAGGTCCTCGTGTCCACCGCGATCGTGAAGCAACTCGAGCAGGCCGGCGATTCCGCCCACGCGTGCGTGCGGCAGAATCTGGTACTTGTTCGTCCGGACCGGCGCTTGCGCCCTCTTCAGTCCGCCCGGCGGCACGATGATCTCTCCCGTACTCTCCGGATCCGGCAGAGCGTGTTCGACATCCGGCTCGGTCATCACTTTGTAGATGTAATCCACCAGTTCAACAAAACGGCCGGACTTGCGGTCGCGAGGATGCGAGAGCTTCACGTTAAAATCCGAGCGGATGCGAGCCGGATTTCTTCCCAGGACCACGATTCGGTCCGCCAGTATTACGGCCTCCTCGATGTTGTGCGTGACGATGAAGATTGCGCTGGTCGGCATCTTCCTGTTGAGCCAGAGCTCCAGCAGTTCGCCGCGCAGGTTTTCCGCCGTCAACACATCGAGAGCGGAAAATGGTTCGTCCATGAACAACACTTCCGGTTCAACCACGAGCGCCCGCGCGAACCCCACCCGCTGTTTCATCCCTCCGGAAAGCTCCTTGGGATACGCCGTCTCGAATCCGTCGAGGCCCACAGTATCCAAAGTACGCAGCGCGCGTTTGCGTCGCTCCACAGCTGGCACTCCCCGCGCTTCCAGCGGGGCCTCCACATTCTCGAGTACAGTGAGCCAGGGAAACAGTGCGAAGCTCTGAAAGACGATGGCCACGTTGGGTGCTTGACCGTTCAGGGGCTTGCCGTGCCAGAACAGCGCGCCCGACGAAGGTTGCGAAAGGCCGCTCAGAATCCGCAGCAGAGTAGACTTGCCGCAGCCGGAGGCGCCCAACAGAGCAATGATTTTCCCCGGCTCTATTGAGAAGTCCGTGAGTCCAACCACCTGGATGCGCGTTCCATCCGGTTGTGGATAGGACTTCTCAATTGCCTTAGCTTCGATAATGGGTTCGTTCGCCAATAAAACTCTCCGTAACTTCTATACACGATCTAAAGCAAGGCGCAAAGCCTCCAGGTCGTGTAACACTCTCTTAACAAGCGGCGTCTAATAACTAAGAATTGAGCTGCTGACTCAGGCCGCGAAGTTTTCATCCGGGGGAACGGCAAATGGCTGAGGCAACCGGTCTGTCACTTCGGCAAGATGAGCAAGTTTTGCGGTCAATTCAGGCGTGAGCTGTCCCGGCGCAAGCCGCCACTTCCAATTCCCGCCATCCAGACTGGGAGTGTTCATGCGCGCTTCGCTGCCCAGGCCAAGCACGTCCTGCAGCGGGATAAGAGCAAGATCGGCCACCGAGGTCTGAGCCGCGCGGATGAACGCCCAATGAATGCCATCGTCGCAGCATCCGAGATAGCATTCCGCGTTGAGCCGGTCATGATCCGCGGCAGAGGCTTGGTACCAGCCCACCGTCGTATCGTTATCGTGCGTTCCCGTATAGATCACTTTGCCCGCGGCGCGATGCGGCAAATACATGTGCGCGCCCTCGTCGCCGAAGCCGAACTGCAGCACCGCCATTCCCGGAATTTGCAGCCGTTCGCGCAGAGCATGGACCTCGGGCGTGATGTAGCCCAGATCTTCCGCGAAGAATGGCAGTCCCCCCAGTGCCTCGCGCAGCTTATGAAACAGGTCGTCCCGCGGACCATCCACCCACCGGCCGTTAATCGCAGTTGGATCCGCCGCAGGAATCTCCCAAAACTGATCGAACCCGCGGAAATGATCGAGCCGGATGTAGTCGCAGTTTCGCGTTGCCCAGCGTAGGCGCTGAACCCACCATTCGTATCCCTGCGCCTTCATCACATCCCAGCGGTAAAGAGGATTGCCCCAGCGTTGTCCCGTCTTGCTGAAGAAGTCAGGCGGCACACCTGAAACCACTTCAGGGTCAAGGTTCTCGTTCAACCGAAAGAGATCGCGGTGCATCCAGACGTCGGCACTATCGTAATTCACAAAGATCGCGACGTCGCCTACGATGCGAATCTTGCGCTCCGCGCAATAACGCCGCAGCGCCTGCCACTGTTCGTAGAAAGCAAACTGCAGCGCGCTGCGGATCTTCAAGTCGTCCGCCAAGTCTAGGCGCACCCGCTCCATCGCGCCGGCTTCCCGATGCGCCAATTCTGTGGGCCATTCATTCCAACTCGCCAGCTTATGCCGCGCGCGCAACGCATCGAAAAGGACGAACTCATCCAGCCACCAGGCGTTCTCCGTACAAAACCGCTCAAAGCGTTCGCGCGCGCTGGCCGGAGCTGACGCGACAAAACCGCGCCCGGCTTCAAAAAGCAGCGGCATTTTCGTGGCGAAAACTCGGTCGTACGCTACCGGACCAGCGTCCGAAGCAAGGTGAGAAACTTTGTCCTGATCGATCCAGCCGCGGCTGGCCAGACGCTCCAAGCTAATCAGCAGGGGGTTACCAGCAAATGCTGAGGTGGAAGAATATGGCGAATTCCCGTAACCGACCGGACCGAGCGGCAGAACCTGCCAAAGTCCCTGTCGGGCCGAGGAGAGGGAGTCAGCGAATTGATAGGCGGCCGGACCAAAATCACCGATCCCGCCGCGCGAAGGCAACGACGTGGGATGCAACAAAATGCCTGCGGCGCGCGGAAATGACATGCAACCAGGACTACCCCGAGCCCTCCGTCAAACAACTCAGCCCCACCCACAAAACCTGTCTAGACTCCCGATTCGCTGCCCGCATGGGTCAGCATCTTCATCTCTTCCTGGTTGATCCTGATTTTTCCGGACTTCTCCATCTGATCACGCAGGTTCGTCACAAACAATCCGAACAACTCCTGCTCCTTACTCTGCAAGAGCGAGTCCCGGATCTGATCGCGCTTGGCGGCGAAATCAGCCTCCGATGGAGCCTGCACATCTGTGACAGCAATCACCACTCCGTTAGCTCCGCTGTTGATCGGCCCGCTGATGTCCCCTGGCTTCATGCTGAACGCAACCGCAGCCTGCCCGGTCATCGACCCGATATCCGGAACCTGGCCATCGGGCGAAACGAGTTCACTCGTCTTTACTGCAGCGCCTAACTCCTTCGCCGCCTTCTGCAAATCGTGCTCGCTTTTGGCGCGATCGGAGAGTTCCTGCGTCTTCTGTGACAACAGAACATTCGAGCGTTCGTTCTTGAATTCCTCTTCCACTCGACTGCGAATCTCTTCAAACGTCGGCGTGGACTGCGGCTTCACCGCCAGCAAGTCGAACACGGCGAAGCCCTGCGACGTCGGAGCCATCTCCGTTGGCGACTTCTCCGCCGTCGTGAAAACCGCGTCCATAAATTGTGGTGATGGCCCCAATCCCGGCACCATATCCTTGCGGCTGAAGAAGTCAGAGGTTACGAGCGGCACGCCCTTGGCGGCCGCGGCAGCGTCCAGTCCCTGCTTCTTGGCCTGCTGCAGCAAGTCCTCCGTCTGCTTCTGTGCTACTTGCTGCGCCTTTTGCTGCTTGAGGATTGGCTCGATCTGGTCTTTGACCTCATCGAGCGTCTTCATGTGTGCGTCCTGCCGGTCATCCACGCGAATGATGTGAAAGCCGTAGCTGCTCTTCACCAGGTCGCTGATCTGTCCCTTGGGTAGCGAGAAAGCGGCTTTCTCAAACTCCGGAACGGTGCGACCTTTCCCAATCCAGCCCAAGGATCCGCCCTCCTTCGCGCTGCCCGGATCCTCGGAATACTTTCTCGCCAAGTCTTCGAATTTTGCTCCCGCCCTGAGTTGCTTGAGCAAATCTTCCGTGCGCCGCTGCGCCTCCGCCACGCCCTTTTCGTCAACTTTTCCGTCCGGCCCCGGAAGCGGAGTCTTGATCAGAATGTGGCTGACCTTCGCTTGCTCCGACACCCGATACTGATCGCGGTGTTGGTTGTAATAAGCCTGCAACTCATCGTGCGTGATCTGCACGCCATTCTCGATTTTGGCCAAGTCGATCATGGCGTATTTCACCTTGCGCTTCTCGGGAACGGAATTCGCATAGTTTTTCTGGTGGCTATCGTAAAAGGCCTTCAGCTCTTCCGCCGTCGGATGAAGGCCCTTCTTGATGTCGTCCTGCTTCAGGACGGCATATTCAAACTTCACCTTCGTATTCTGCTTGTCGAACTCCTGCCGGATAGCGGCATCGCTCACCGACGCGCTGCCGGTGATCAGCGCCTGCAACTTGTTGATAAGGATTTCTTTGCCCACGGAGTCTTCGAATGCCGCTGGAGTCAGGTTGTGTTGCTGCAGCAGACCCTCATACTCCGTCTCGCCAATAAAAGTTCCGCCGGGAAAGAAAATCTCTGCATAGCGTCCGTGTTGGAGTTCGTCTTTTATCTCTTGCGGTGTAGCTTTCAACCCCAGGTGCTGCGCCTCGGAAACTAACGCCTGCCGGTCCACCAGTTGGTCGGCCGCGCGTTGTGCAAAAAAGGGTAACAGGATGGAAGCATTCGCGCCCAACTGCGCTCCTTGCTGTTGCAGCATCCCGCGGGCCGTCTCGCGCACTTCCTCGGCGGTAATATCCTCGCCATCCACTTTGGCCACAACGCCCTTGCCAGGAGTACCCGTCAAGTCGCTGCCCAGATTGCCCGGGATAAATGCGATCACCATGGCCGCGCAAATGAGCAGCAGCAAGCCGCTGAGCACAATTTTCTTGAACGGTCCTTCAGTTTGCAGAAATCGAATCATCTTCTTGTCACTCCGGAAGTGTGCAGCAGAATTAACAATTATAAACTACGCAATCGAGTGCAACGGCGCGCCCCTCTCCGGTCTCACGGCACGACCGCTCGCTCTCCAAGAATCATCTATTGAAACGTATCAATAGACGTGTTATCCATCTTGTTCCCGGACCGAGGTCCATGGAACGGCATCTGTACGCGCGACCATCGATGGCGCGCAGGGGAGCAACATGATTTTCCGAAGACGGTTCATGAGTTTCTTGGCGGCACAATTCTTGGCAATGATGTTGGTCAGTTCGCACTGCCTCCTGGCCGTAGACCCCGCCAATTCCCCATCATCGGACCAAAATCCGCCCGCTCAGAACGCTGACATGCTCGCTCTTAGCCACCATTGGACTCTGCAATCCTCCGCCAGAGTAGAGGCCAAGGGCGAAGTGGTCTCTACCGCCAACTTTGTTCCCAAAGGCTGGCATGACGCCTGCGTTCCCACGACGGTGGTAGCGGCGCTGGTGAAGGACAAAACTCTTCCGGACCCGTTCTTTGCCATGAACCTTCGTCAATTTAGCGGAGTGACTTACCCGATCGGCGGAAATTTCTCCAACATCACGATGCAGCCCGATAGCCCTTACGCAGTCTCCTGGTGGTATCGCAAACAATTCGCCGCGCCTGCATCTTACTCCGGAAAAACCGTCTGGCTGAATTTCAAAGGGATCAACTACCGCGCCAACGTATGGCTCAACGGAAAGCAGATTGCCAACTCCAACGACATCGCCGGAGCCTGGCGCACCTACGAACTCAATGTCACCGATGCGCTGAGGCCCGGAGCTGAAAACGTTCTCGCCGTGCAAGTCTTTGCCCCCACGGAAAACGATCTGGCGATCACCTTCGTCGACTGGAATCCGGCGCCTCCGACAAAAACATGGGCCTGTGGCGTGAAGTTTATCTCACCACCAGCGGACCAGTTGCGTTGCGCTATCCCAATGTGGTATCGAAGCTGAACCTGCCTGAAGATGATTCCGCTCGACTCACTGTTACCGCACAACTGAGAAACGGCACCAGCCATCCGGTCAAAGGCACACTGAAAGGCCAGATCGAAAACGTCCCCTTCGAGCAGGAAGTCGAACTCGCCGCGAACGGGACCAGAGACGTCATCTTCACTCCTAACCTCTACCCTCAACTCGTGTTCTCGAATCCGCGACTATGGTGGCCTGCACAGATGGGCAAACCGAATCTTTATCCGCTGAATATGGAGTTCGACATCAATGGCGCCGTCAGCGATCGTTCAAGAACGCAATTCGGCATTCGCGAAGTAACTTCAGATCTGAATTCTACAGGCGGACGCGTCTTCCACATCAACGGCAAGAACATCTTGATCCGCGGCGGCGGCTGGACCCCCGACATGATGCTTCGCGAAGACTCGCAGCGCCTGCACGACGAGTTCCGCTACGTACGAGATATGGGCCTGAATACGGTCCGACTTGAGGGCAAACTCGAAACGCAAGAGTTCTTCGATCTCGCCGACCACGAGGGAATCCTGGTGATGGCGGGATGGTGTTGCTGCGACTTCTGGGAGCGCTGGCCGCGCTGGAAGCCGCAGGATTTTGAAATCGCGCAGCACTCCTTGCGCGATCAGATCTACCGCTTGCGCAGCCATCCCAGCCTCGTCATGTGGCTGAACGGCAGCGACAACCCTCCCCCACCAGACGTAGAACAGATGTATCTGACCATCGAAAAGCAGCTTCTGTGGCCCAACCCCGTTGTCTCGTCGGCCACCGGAAAAGCCACTACCGTCACCGGAGAGAGCGGCGTCAAAATGACCGGGCCATATGAATACGTAGCTCCAAGCTATTGGGAGAAAGACACCCCGCAAGGTCAGCCTAGCCGCAAGACATGCAACGCCGGCGGGTGCGGCGGAGCCTACGGCTTCAACACCGAAACCAGCATGGGACCCGCCGTTCCTCCCATCGAGAGCATTCAGGCCATGGTTGGCAAAGATCACTTGTGGCCTATCGACGACGTATGGAACTATCACGCCGGCGGCGGCGAGTTCAAAACCATCAAGGTCTTCAGCACCGCGCTCGCCAATCGCTACGGCAAATCGGACACCGTTGAAGACTTCGCATTTAAGTCGCAACTGCAAACATACGAAGGCGTGCGCGCTATGTACGAAGCCTACAGCCGCAACAAATACGAATCGACGGGCGTGATCCAGTGGATGCTGAACAACGCCTGGCCTTCCATGATCTGGCATCTCTATGACTATTACCTGCGGCCCGGCGGCGGCTACTTCGGCGCCAAGCGCGCCATGGAAGCCCTGCACCCCGTGTATGGCTATGATGATCATTCCATCTGGGTAGTCAGCAGCCAATATGAAGACGTCAAAGGTCTGAAGCTGACGACGAAGATTTACAGCATCGACATGACTGAGAAGTTCACTCGTGAGGATTTTCTCGACGCGCCCGCCGACAGCACCGCTGAAATATTCACCTTGCCCGAAGTGCAGGGACTCAGCTCCGTCTATTTCCTCGTGGCGCGACTCACCGACTCAAGTGGCAAACTGGTCGGCTCGAATTTCTATTGGCTTTCCACGAAGGCCGAGACGATTGACTGGGCCAAGTCTACCTGGTGGATGACTCCCACCGATTCCTACGCCGATTTCACCGCCCTAACGCGACTTCCTAAGGTAAAGCTTAAAGTTAGTAACCGCACCGAGCGCACGGGCGACGAAGCCATCACGCATGTCACGATAGAAAATCCAAGCAGAAGTCTGGCATTCTTCGTGAGATTGAAAGTCCAAAAAGGCGCTAAGGGCGAGGAGATTTTGCCGGTCATCTGGGAGGACAACTACATTTGCCTGCTCCCCGGTGAGCAGCGCGAGGTCACCGCCACTTACCGCGCCAACAAACTCGGCGCTGAGAAGCCTGTAGTCGAAGTAAGCGGCGGGAATATAGAGTAAGAATTTGCCCTTTGGACGATCAGTTGTTTTTTCGGCTCTGTGCAGGAATCTGAATAACTGTTCGATTAACGGGGGTTTTCG
>Ga0187871_10004398_pt1 | contig 10587 bp, 9 predicted proteins | sample June2016WEW_16_1_FD_132988 | JGI IMG/M metagenome (GOLD analysis project Ga0187871, IMG submission 132988) | Peatland microbial communities from SPRUCE experiment site at the Marcell Experimental Forest, Minnesota, USA - June2016WEW_16_10 | ecosystem: Environmental > Terrestrial > Soil >...
ATTACACCTCCATTGACGTGTGATCCAGGACGCGCCGATAGGGTGAATCTCCCTCGCGTGCTCTCCTCTCACGAGGAGGCTACAGTCCGTTGTACCAAAGCGCGTCCCGGGTCAAACTCATCCACGGGCTTTTAAGCACCAGTAAGGCCGAAGACCTCTGGACCACACGCCTCGAACAGCATACTGCCAACGGATCTGATCCCGTTTTCATTGATCGTTGTGGCGCTGTCCGCCATGCAAAACTCATCCCATCTGTTAGCGTAAATTGACTACTCCAGCTTCGCGTACTCCGCCCTGGCTTCTTTCAGGATGGGGATATTAGGATCGGCGTCTTTCCAGAGGGCGAGGAGATCTTTGTAGGCGGCGAGTGCACGAACCCGGGCGGCATCGGCATCCGCACCCTGAGAAGTTCTCGACTGCAAAGCGTTCGCACGAGCTACTCCGAGATGCGCCAATGCCCCCGTCCAGCAGTTCCAGACGATGCCGCTGTGGTCGAGAATCCTCTGGAACTCGGCGGCGGCTTCTTTGCCCTGTCCCGCTGCCAGGTAGGCTTCGCCCCGAATGTATGTCGGATAAAGACAGGAACTATTGGCGACGAACGCGATTTGCCCCAACTCGATAGGCGGTGCGGCGGCTTGCAAAGAGTTGAGGGCCTCAGCTGGATTCTTCCGGTCCAGGGCCAATTCTGCTCGAATCGCTGGCAGCCATAGCGACTGCATCTGGGTGTCTAGGGGAAAGCGCTTGTTGAGGTCTTGCGCGAGGGACTCGGCCCGAGCAGCATCGCCCGCCATCGCGAATGCAAGCGCAGCTTCGACCTGCACGCCCTGACTCGTGGGAGCGAGTTTCAAACCCTCTGCCGCTGCCTGCCTGGCTTCCGGAGCGTTGCCGAAGGCGGCTTCCCGGAGAGCAGCATTCTCCTGCCAGATCGCTCCACTTTCCTTGCTGTCTGCGCGGATGGCGGAATCCAAAGACTGCTTGGTTAGTTCATGCGCCTTGCCCAGATGACCTGCGAAGGCCTCGGTATCGGAAGCGAGCGAAAGCCACAAGTGCTCAACCTCAGGCTGGCCCGCGAACCACTGTTGCTGTTCCGCCATAGCCGGCGAATCTGCGTGGAGAAAGGCCAGAGCGTAAAGCGCACTATGGAGTACGGGATCATCCAGTTTTTGTGCCTGCGCTTGGTGGATGATCTGCTGCGCTTCTTCGAACTGCTGCAAGGCGAGCATGGTGTTGACGAGGTCCGCGTCCGTGGCGACATTATCCCCGAGGAGGCGGAGGCTTTCGCGATATTCATCTGCTGCCTTCTCATGTTGCCCCTGTTCGCTGTACACGATGCCTAGATTGCCGTGTGCGCTGAAGTCACGCGGGTAGCTCTCAATCCACTCCCGATATGCTTTTGCAGCTTTCTCGAGTTCCCCGGTGACTTTGTCATAATAATCGGCGGTAATCGCCACCCTTTCTCGCTCACTGGCATGTTCCCGTAACTCGAATGCCTTGGTGAAGTACTCCCTGGCCCGCTCCGGCTCGAGAAGATCGGAGTAGTCGTTGCCCACCGACCTGTAGCCCAAAGCAAAGTTGGGATCAAGTTCGATGGCGCGTTGGTCGTGAGGCAAGGCTGCGGCAACGCCTTGCTCTCTGGCAGCCTTTACGCCAAGGCTGTATGCTTTGAGGGCTTCCAGAGAGGACGTGGTCGCCTCCGATAAAGGAACATCGAGCTTTTGTACGGTAATGAGAGACTCGCCCAGTTCTCCACGCAGCTTCGATGCCGCCTCGCCCAGCGTGTCCAGCACCTTCTCTTTGGACGCCGCCGTCACCTGCTCGTCGGCCAACGGGTCTCCGCTCTTGCAATTCACGGCCTTTAATTCCAGCACATACTTGCTCCCCAAACTGCCAATCGCTCCGTCAATATAAGCCTTGCTGCCCGCACGCTGGCAAATTTCGCGGGCTAGTTCCGGCGTGAGTTTCGTGTCCGCTGGACGAGTCGTTTGTTGCAGGGTCTTGGCTACTTCCCTGTCGCTGAGCACGTTGAGGAAAGGCGATTGCCGCAGGGAAACGTTGAGCGCCGTCTTCAGCGTGTCGTCGAAAATCGCATCGCCGGTGCTGTTGGAAAAATCGGCGAGAACGATGGTGTCTTTCTCAGTCAGGCGGTGTATGGTTTGCCGGTTGCGGAAGTAGAGCGCTCCGGCGAGTGCAAACGCGATAAGGACTATGGCGGCGGGAACCAGAACCTTCCATAATTTCCTGCCCGCCACACCAACCTCGGCGACTCTAACAGCGCTCGATGACGGAGACGGAGCAAGCGCAGGGGAGGAGCCGGATGCTGGCGACGGCGGTTGCGCCGCCTGAGAGCCGTTTTCCTGAGCGACCGCCAGGGTGACGGACCTCGCAGCTATGGCACGTCCCGTCTCTGTATCCCGCTTCAGCCGTTCCAACTCGGCTCGCATCTCGGAAGCATGCTGATAACGGAGGTTGCGGTCCTTCTCTAACGCCCGGTTAATGATGTGTTCAAGTTCGGCGGGAACGTCGGGATTCAGCCGCACGGCAGCCACAGCAGCGCGGTTCAGGATCGCATCGAAGATCGTCGCTGTGCTGTCTCCACGGAAGGGTAACTGGCCGGTGGCCATCTCATAGAGAACGACTCCAAACGAGAACAAATCGGTTCGCGCGTCCAGTTCTTTCGCCCGCGCCTGCTCGGGCGACATGTAAACAACGGTGCCGAGCGTAGAACCGGGGCTCGTGAGATGATCCGCGTCCACCGTCTGCGTGTTCAGAGACGCAATCTTGCTCGAAGAAATGCCTGCCAGACTGACCTTCGACAATCCAAAGTCCAGAATCTTGGCGTGTCCGCGCTTGGTCACGAAGATGTTGGCGGGTTTGATGTCGCGATGGACGATGCCTTCGGAGTGAGCAGCATCCAAAGCATCGGCAATCTCTATGGCCAGCGAGAGAATCAATTCCGTTTCCATCGGTCGCCCAGCTATGCGGTGCTTCACGGTAGCGCCGTCCAGAAATTCCATGGCGATGAAAGAACGACCATCGTGCTTGCCGATTTCGTAAATCGTGCAGATGTTCGGATGGTTCAGGGCGGACGCAGCGCGCGCCTCGCGGCGGAAACGTTCCAAAGCCTGTGGGTCCTGGGCGACATCTTCAGGAAGAAACTTCAATGCGACGAAGCGACCAAGCTCGGTGTCCTCGGCCTTGTAGACCACACCCATTCCGCCACCGCCCAGTTTCTCGATGATGCGGTAGTGCGAGATGGTTTGGCCAACGAGTTGGGAGGGCGTAGGCATTGGCGGGAATGTTACGTTTGTAAAACCGGCAAGTCAATGTAGCCGTGAGTTCTAAGTGATCTATCGCGCCTGCAACCGCACTATTGACCGATGACCCGCCCCCTTCAGGAACAATAATGCGCCGCCCGCTAAAGATCCTTGCTAAGCTCTCGGACGCTCACACTGGCGATGGCTCCTTCGTAGCACTCTTGTGTTGGCCAGCCTGGAGTTCATCTCTAGAGGACGAGTTTCAGCCTGCGGCTAGCGCTAATGATTACCCCACCCGCTTCAGATCAGACTTCAAATTGAGGTTCTTGATCAGACGATGCAGGTACTTGGGATGGATTCCTAACAGCCTTGCGGCCTCGATATGATTCCCTTTGGCATCTTCCATCGCGGTGATCACCAATTGCTTCTTCGCATGGTGGAGCGTGTTGTGATACAGTGCCGCGACCTCCGACGACCTCTCTTCCAGCATCGTCTCGGGAAGATCTTCCGGAAGGATCTCATCTGTCAGTCCCAACACGATGGCATGTTCCATGGCATTCTCGAGTTCGCGAATGTTGCCTGGCCAGCTGTATTGCATCAGCAGGGATCGGGCTTCCTCCGAAATGCCTTTGAAGCCGCGCTTGCCCTTCGCAGCAAACTTATTGGCAAAATGAAGCGCCAGCGCGGGAATGTCTTCGCGATGCTCGCGCAGGGGTGGGAGCGCCACCGAAACTACATTCAGGCGGTAGTAGAGGTCCAGCCGAAAGTCTCCCACCTTGATCGCCTGATCCAGGTTCTTGTTGGTTGCCGCGATGACGCGCGCGTTAAACGGCAGCAGGCGTGTGCCACCCAGCCGCTCGAATTCACGTTGCTGCAGGACCCGCAGCAGTTTGGCCTGGAGCAGAGGAGCCATTTCGGCGATTTCGTCGAGCAGCAACGTTCCATCCTCTGCGGCTTCAAACTTGCCCTTCTTGGTTGCAGTCGCGCCAGTGAAAGCTCCCTTCTCATGGCCAAACAATTCGCTCTCCAGCAAAGTTTCCGGAATCGCAGCGCAGTTAATGGCGACGAACGGCTTGCTGCAGCGCGGACTGCTGGCATGAATCGCGCGGGCCACCAGCTCTTTGCCGGTTCCACTTTCTCCGCGGATGAGCACGGTTGAATCGCCCTTTGCTACGCGTCGGATGAACTCGGAGACCCGCGACATCGCCCGGCTCTCTCCGATCAGCGCGTCTGCGCTCGCATCTGTTCGGAGCCGTTGGTTCTCGGCTCGCAAAGAATCGAGCTTCAACAGGTTCTCCAGCGATACTGCGGCAATGCGGGAAACCGAGCTCAGGAAGTAGGCGTGGTCCTCGCCGAATGGTAGTGACGTTGCCGGCGAAGTCAGATAGATCACTCCGAGGATGTTCTCCACCCCAACCAAGGGAACGCACAATACGTGTTCAGCCAGCGCGGGCGCTGCGGAAGCGGCTGTGTAGACGGCACTGCGTTCCCACATGGCCCGCTGCGCCCACTCCTCCCGGATAACTATCTCTTTGCCGTCTTCGTCACGGCTCCACATGCAAGCCGGGTAGGATAGATCATTTGTGTTCGGCTGCAGCACAATTACGCCTTGCGCGGCCGGGATCACTTCGAAAATTAGCCCCAGCAACTCGCGCTGCAAAGTTTCCACGTCGCGGAAGGAGTTGATGAGGTTGGCGATTTTGAAAAATGCAGACAGGTCGCGCGCCATCCGGCCAATTCCGGAGGCGTCCGACGGCAATCCCGAATGCTGATCGAGGAATACTGCTGTCAGCATGCTACTGGTCGTTTGTTTGCCGACGCTCGATGATTGCGGACCGGCGTCACTATCCTCGCCGGTGAGGAACACAAACTCGCTGGCTCCGATGCGAATCCGGTCTCCGTGTTGAATCGGAGCACGGCTTACCTGAATCCCGTTGACGAACGTTCCGTTGTGACTGTCGTGATCGCAGATTTCATAGACACCCGAGGAAACAAGGCTGATGGTGCAATGCTTTCGTGAGACCCCGGAGTCTCCGATCATGACTTGGTTGGCAGCGTCCCGCCCCAGGGACAGCGGATCGTCAGTTATAGCCCGGACGGTTCCCTCCAGCGGCCCTGACATCGCGACCAACCTGGGATTCAAGGAGTCTACCTCCTGCGCAACAGTCTAGCTGAGTTTGCTTGCGATGCGTCACCCAATTGATCGATGCTGCTCACAACGTTCTGGATCAGGATGATTCAATCAAAGCTTCTTCAGCTTACTAGATTCTTAGAACCTGGCGGTTCTCGGCGGTATCCGATCGGCTACCGAATTCAGGCCTGCGCACCATGTCCACGTCGTCGGCCAAAAACTCATGTTGTTGCAAACACAGCAGAATGGTCCAAGAAGGAAGCCCCGCTCATCTTGGCATCACGCTTGCCTTAACACAATGCGTCACACCAAGTATTCAGCGGAGGCGTTGAAGACTTCGAGAGACAAAATTCAGTTTAGGTTCCACTGCAAGGAACCCCAAGGAGGATGTCATGAAACGCAACCTTATCACGATCCTGTCGCTGGTGGTCATGTCCGTGATGCTCAACGCCACCGGTGCTTACGCTCAGTCTTACGCGAAGGCCGATGTGCCATTCGCCTTCAACGTAGGCGCGGCGCAACTGCCAGCCGGAACCTACGAAATCAAGGCCCTAAGCCAAGGTGGAAACCAGATCATGATCCAAAACAGCAAGACCAACGCATCAGCGGTTTCGATCGCTCGGCGCGACGGTTCGCGTAATACGGAGAGCAAGCTGGTCTTCGACCGCATCGGTAACCAGTATTTTCTGAGCGAGGTCTGGAAGGACTCGGGCGCAGGCATAATCGTCCCGACCTCCAAGCACGAACAGGAACTTAAGAAGGAACTGCAACTCGCCAGGGATGCCTCGAGCAACTACGACAAAGTCGCCGTCGCTCTTAAGTGAAAGCGATCCGACTCAAGCCACGAAGCCGGAGCCGAGCGCTCCGGCTTTCGCTTGTTCGGTACGGAAATCGATCATAGCCAGCGGACATTGAGTGCGTAGATCTCGTGGGTGCCGATGTCGCGGGCAAAAATCGGGGAGCCATCGGGCGCGACACACCCCGCCCATGCCGCTCCGATGGGGCCGAGAACTTTATAGCCAATCTGCGGCAGCGATTTTAGAAAACTGCCGAGAATTGCTATCGGCAGCCTTCCCCCCTGACTCTCCGCGGACGTGCTTTCCCTCTTTTATTCGAATGATTCCTCAGAACTATGCGTCTGCCGACTCCTCGCAGACGTACGCGCGAGCCGTATGGCCTAAGCCTTCTCCCGCCGTCCTGCGCCTGACTTTGTCGTAGGCGTCTGCGCGGTCCCCCGGTTCTCTTGCGTGAAGTTTCTAGGTGTGTGTTCCCGCCTATGCCGGACCGAACAAGAGCTCGCGGTATCGCGCTTGTTCCGCCCAACTCGCGTAATCCTATTGACTTACTGAACGGGTGGAGATATCGTTCCCGTCCAATGGCGTGCACCCAGCACGGAGAGGGACTTATCCGTATTAATGTCCAACCAGATTAATGTCCAACCAGGTTACCCAGCTTCTGAAGAAGTGGAGAGACGGCGACCAGAGCGCATTGAATGATCTTGTGCCGCTGGTTTACGGGGAGCTTCGCCGGCTGGCTCATCACTATCTGCGGTCGGAACGTGCGGACCACACTCTCCAGAGCACGGCTCTGGTTCATGAAGCCTACCTCCGGCTTATGAACCAGGAGCCCACTGATTTGCAGAATCACGCCCATTTCATGGCCGTGGCTTCGGGGTCGATGCGGCAAATCCTGGTGGACTTCGCCCGTAGCCGGGCTGTCGCGAAACGCAATTACGGATACACGCTGCATTTGGATGAGGCGGTTGCACTGCCGCAGTCGAGGATGTGGATGTGGTCTTGCTTGACGACGCACTTCGCCGGCTTTCGCAATTGAGCGACCGGCAGAGCCGGATCGTGGAATTGCGCTTTTTTGGCGGGCTGTCGATTGCGGAGACAGCGGAAGTATTGAACATTTCATCGGCGACGGCGGAGCGGGACTGGACGGTCGCCCGTGCCTGGTTGCATCGCGAGATCCGCGGGAGTACTCACGCGTGACTCCGGAGCGTTGGCAGTCGGTCTCAGACGAATTAGACAAAGCGCTGCGCATGCAGTCGAGCGAGCGAGCTCCATATCTCGCACGGCTGGCCGTGGTTGACCCGGAGCTGCACCGCGAAGTGGAATCTTTGCTCGCCTCCCATCAAAAGGCTACCGCCGAGTTTTTGAAATCCCCTATAGCTGTGAGCTTCTCTGATCCTGAGTCATCTCGGCCTTCCGCCACCATGCTTAACCGGCGTATTGGTTCGTATCAGATCGTGGAGTTGATCGGCACGGGAGGAATGGGAGAAGTGTATCGCGCTTTCCGCGCCGACGATGAGTACCGTAAGCAAGTTGCGCTAAAAGTGGTGCGTGCGGGAGAGGGTTCCGGCTTCGTCATCAGCCGCTTCAAAAACGAGCGCCAGATTCTGGCCAGCCTCGATCATCCTAACATTGCTCGTCTCCTCGACGGCGGGACCACAGACGACGGGGCACCGTATTTTGTGATCGAGCTGATCGAGGGCGAATCCATTGACCGCTATTGCGATCATCACAAACTGGGAACAACCGATCGCCTCAATCTATTTCTGCAGGTCTGCTCGGCGGTGCAGTTTGCCCATCAGCGGCTGATCGTTCATCGCGATATCAAGCCCAGCAACATCCTGGTAACAGCGGAGGGCACACCCAAATTGCTGGATTTCGGTATCGCCAAGATTTTAGAGGCAGATGCGATCGACGAGATTCAGCCCACGTTGACCGTGTTTCGTATGTTGACTCCAGGCTATGCAAGTCCGGAGCAAATTAAGGGCGAGACCATCACGACCGCGAGCGACGTTTACTCCCTGGGTGTGGCTTTATACGAATTGCTGACCGGACGCAGCCTGTATCGCGTGACGAGCCGCTCGCCTCGGGAACTGGCTCAAGCGGTTTGTGAATTCGACCCTGAAAAGCCGAGTACGGCGGTCCTAAAGAGGCCAGCGGAGCGACGCGAGGCAAACGCCGATTCCGAGAATCGTGCTTCGCACTCCGGCGCGCCCCAAAAACTCGGCCGGCGCTTACGAGGCGATCTAGACAACATCGTTCTCATGGCGCTGCGTAAGGAGCCGCAGCGCCGCTATGCTTCGGTCGAACAATTTGCCAGTGACATTCGCCGCCATTTGGAGAACCTGCCGGTTATCGCTCGCAAAGATAGGGCTCGTTATCGGGCAGTGAACCTGAAGCGTTTTCAAGCCGGAGTCGGTGACCCAGCAGCCTCCCATCTGAGCTGTAGTCCGTTCTGATCGACTCAATCCCTCTCCCGTCTAGATCGCCACATGTCTTGACCGGGCCGCGCAAGCCAGCCCGTTCGCGGTCGGAGAGACGGCGGGTGCCCATGACTACGTTGCCGACTTGAGCAAGGAGTGGATGGTTGAGATTGAGGTTTGTGACCAGTCCCAGCGCGCTGGCTCCGAACAGGAGTTGTCTGCGATCCATAACTCCACTCCTCAAAACACTCCGCCAAGATTGCTCTCGGGTGTCAGCGCTGTCAAGCTATTTTGGAACGGGCTACGCATCCTGTTCGTATTTCATAAAGAAACAAGGAGGTAGGTCCGCCACACGAAGTTCTCGAAACAAGGGTAACCGTTACGGAAGGGCCATGGACAGGTTCTGAATAATCTGAGATTCTGACCATGCATCAAGAGCGGCCCGCACATGCTGCGGTGCCCACCAGATGAGGACAGTTCACCGTTCCACATTGGTTGCCCACTAGGGCGGATGCGGCGACTACGGTCGCCAAATCCAAACACGGGAGAACAACATGTCTGTCAGCGTCATCAGTGTCGCTGAAGCCTATCGTCTGTATCCACCGAAGCTACGAAAGCAGAAGACGGCGAAGAAAGCCAAGTAGGAAACCCAGCCCTCTCCCAGTTTTTAGGTCGGCCACAACATGAAACTTTTCACACTACTCCCATGGCTCCGTGCCGTGGGTGCCCGGACAACCTTCAGGCACTCTTTGCCAGATTTGCCGTCTCGGGTTGCTTGTACAAGCCGATTTGCTGCAGCATCCCGAGTCGATCCCAGTTATCCCAACCTTCGACGATCTTGCCATTTGCAATCCTCGCAATGGTGATACCGCAGACGCGCAAACGTCTTCCTGATGGCGGAACGCCTAGCCCGTGGCCCGTATGCGTACCCGTGGCAACCCAGCGGACTGCCACCTTGTCATCTGCGGCGAAGATGTCCTCTACGACAACTTCGGTGTCGGGAAACGCATTACGAATGCGTTCGGCGAATTCAAGGAATCCTTCCGGCCCTTTGATTTCCTGCTCTGGCCCGTTCTGTCCGCGCAACTGAGCATCGGAAGCCAGCAGTTCGTGAATTGTTTCGTTCTTGCGTTCGCGCCAGACTTCTCTATACCAACGCCTCATGATGGAAATGTTATCTTCGACTGACATTGACGTATGCTCCTGTGGAGTGATTCTCGGGCACAATACGTTACCTCGCACCAGATTAGTACGGCAAGTCAAAACTGCTGCGCCCGCTCGAAACGATGTAACCTGCCGATCCGGCGATACGGAACACGTCGGTTGGCTGGTTCCATCCCGTCTGCACACAGAAACGTTGGTGCGAGGGGAGCCAACGACGTGAAGTCTCGGAAGGTCAATATCGAAAAAGTGCGGGCGTCCCTCAATACGACCTGCCCGAAATGCGGGAAGGTCATTACGCCCACCGAGGTGATGCAGCTTGATTTTGAGCGGATGAAGTGTCCGGCTTGCGGAGAACTATTTACACAGAGTCCTTCAGGGACGTCGAAATAATGCAATGGCTTGAGTTAAGGCCGAAAGAAAGGCGCGCACAATGCCGCCCCAGCATTTAGCCGTGAAATCTTTGCTAACGCCGCATAAAAAGGTGCTTCACCTACCACGGTAGAACCGTCTTTCATGACGCTTACGAGTGTTCCCCAGCCCGATTTAAGCAATGGAACATTGACGAACGCCGAGCAACCCCACAGGAGAGCGGCAAGCGACGCGAATACAACGCTAAGAATCGAGCACACCTTCATCATTCCCTGCTTTTCGACACAATGAAAATCTAGACCGTTCATGGTTCCGCCCCGGTTTTCGGCCTACATCGGCTTGGGAACTGGCACTGAGGCTGTTTTGGATTCAGTTTTCGCTATACGGGCGTACTCAATCGCTTGACGTACTCCCGTGCCTCTTCGTTGCTCACGGACAGGTTCGTAAACAGA
>Ga0187871_10004402_pt1 | contig 10585 bp, 9 predicted proteins | sample June2016WEW_16_1_FD_132988 | JGI IMG/M metagenome (GOLD analysis project Ga0187871, IMG submission 132988) | Peatland microbial communities from SPRUCE experiment site at the Marcell Experimental Forest, Minnesota, USA - June2016WEW_16_10 | ecosystem: Environmental > Terrestrial > Soil >...
GCTGGCAAGCAATTACGTACGGACGTTCACGACGTCGACGACAGCATGCGTGGCTACTGTCCCGTTGGGAACGGCCTGCATGTTTGGAAGTCTGGGCGGTGCGACCGTCACCAACGCAGGTCCGACCAACGTTACCGGGGATATTGGCGTATGGGCAGGGACTTCGATAACAGGGTTTCCGCCGGGAACATTCACGGGGACGGAGTACGAGGACGATGCGGTCGCTATGACAGCACAGGGCGATTTGACCACGGCTTATAACTACGCCGCGGCGCAACCGGGAGGCGCGGTATTGCCCGCGGATATTGGGGGAGAAACACTTGCCCCTGGCGTTTATAGGACGACGAGCGCGCAGCCTTCGCTGGGAATCACCGGAAACCTTACGCTCAGCGGAGACGGCATCTACATCTTCCAGATCGTATCGACACTGACGACGGCAGCGAACGACAGCGATGTAATTCTGAGCGGCGGCGCCACGTCTGAAGATGTGTTCTGGCAGGTTGGCAGTTCGGCCACGCTGGGAACCACCACTACATTTGCGGGAACGATTATGGCCCAGGCCTCGGTGTCGCTGGACACTGGCGCGGTCTTGAATGGCAGGGCGCTGGCGCGGACGGGCGGAGTCACGATGTTAAGCAATCAGGTGAATCTACCTCCGTGCCCGGGTCCGTGAAGCTTGGCCGTGAAGCAATGATCTTTCTTGTTTGTTATTCGTGATTTGTGATTCGTGATTGAAGTTCGGAGGAAGTGGCTCATGTCATCTCATTCTTATAACTGTTGTGGCCGCGTTGCGGTTGTGCTGTTGGCGATGTTCGCTCTCCTGTGCGGCCTGGGCACGTTCACGGCGGCGCAGGATCGGCCGGCTGCCCCCAAATGGGAGCTTTACGGCGGGTACTCCGCGTTCTATCCCGGCTGCAATGTATATGGGCTGCTGCCGGGAGGAGTACTTCCGGTGAGCAGTTGCCTGAAATGGAATCCGCGGGGCGCGGGCGCGACTGTCACCTACGACTTTAATCGCTGGCTCGGGCTGACCGTCGACATCAGCGGGCATTGGGGCAATGGTGAGAGCACTCTGACCGAGCGGATTGAGAATGTCGACTTCTACAATGTCTCGGCGGGGCCGAAGATAACCTTTCGCACTCACCGCTTTTCGCCGTTTCTGGAAGCTCTTGCAGGCGAGCATCGGCTTACGTCCGATCTGTTTGGAGCCGATGACGAAGTCGGATTCATGGGCGGAGGCGGTCTCGACCTGAATTTGAATCGACACCTCGCTTGGCGCGTGTTCCGGGCCGACTTCGTGTTCTCGAACCATCAGTTTGGGCCGGAGTCGATCGTTCCCGCAACAGATGTGAGAGGGGCACGACTGCAAAGCGGGCTGGTGTTCCTGTTTGGTCCGCTTCCTGCCGGGCCGCCGGTTAACGCAAGTTGCGCTGTCCATCCGAGCGAAGTCATGGTGGGCGAACCGGTGACAGCGACGGTCGCCGTGAACAATTTCAATCCCAAGCACACGCTGAATTACACGTGGACGAGCAGTGGCGGCGCAATTAGCGGCGCGGGCAATTCCGCGAGCATTGATACGAATGGCGCTACGGGCGGTAGTTACACCGTTACCGCTCATGTCTCTGATGCGCTGATGAAGAAGAGTGGTGAGGCGAGCTGCATGGCGGCCTTCAGCGTGAAGGAGCCGCCGAGGAATCCGCCCGTAGTTTCCTGCTCAGTTGACCCAACGAATGTTCAGATCGGCGCATCTTCCACCGTGAGTTGCAATTGCAGCAGTCCGGATAATGTTGCGGTTACGGTTGGCGGCTGGAGCGCGAGTGGCGGCAACGTCTCGAGCGGCGGCGGCAGCAATGCTTTCCTCGATACAACCGGCGCTTCTGCCGGGCCGATTACAGTGAATGCGAGTTGCAGCGACTCGCGCGGGTTGAACGCGCAGGCTAGCGCTCAGGTGATGGTGGAGAACCCGCCGCCATCGCCTGAGTTCCTGCAACTGGAAACGCGGCTTGCACTGCACAGCATTTACTTTCCGACCGCGCAGCCCAGGGTCGAGAACCCCAAGGGCGGCTTGCTGGCCAGCCAGGAGCAAACTCTGATTTCGCTGGCGGAGGATTTCAAGAAGTATCTGGAGACCAAACCCGATGCGCACTTGACTCTCGGAGGCCACGCCGACCCGCGGGCCTCGGTGGAGTACAACCAGGCGCTCTCGGAGCGGCGCGTCGCACGGGTCAGCGCTTTCCTGATCGAACACGGAGTTCCGGCGGCGAACCTTGAAACTAAAGCCTTCGGCGAGGAAAGAAATCTAACTGAGGCCCAGGTGAGAGAAGCGGTTGAACAGAATCCGGAGCTGACTGCGGAGCAGCGGCAAAGAGTGCTCGACAATCTGCAGACGATCGTCCTGGCGAGCAACCGTCGTGTGGATATTACGCTGAGTACTACGGGGCAAAAGTCGGTACGGCAATATCCGTTCAACGCGGGGGATTCTTTGACGCTGTTGCAGCAGGAAGCGACCGGGAAAGCTGGCAGGCCGGCGCGCAGGAAGAAAGCCAAGGCTAAACCTTAGGAAAAGCGCACGCCGCATGGGTAGCGCGGGCATCTTTGCCGGCTGTCCCGACGGCGTCCTCGCCGTCGGCGCGGCGGGCGAGACGCCCGGCCGGACAGCCGCCGGGACGGGCGGCGCTACAATCGCCGCGGTCCGACTTGCGTTGATTTGTTTGTGCCTTCCTGCGGCGTCAGTGGCGGAGGCCGCCTCGCTGCGCTCGTTGGACAGCCGAGGCGGCTGTCCCCACATGAGTGTTTTTGGCTTTCGCATCCTGCTCGGCTCTCAGGGTGCGGAGTGGAAGGGATCATTCTCTGGAGCGTCTGTAGCGTCCTCCGGGCTGGGAATGTCGAGATTCACTACGATGGGCTCCTGGCCGCTGCGCACGATTACGGCTTCGACCGGTTCGTCTTTGCGGGCATTCAACTCCTGATGAGGGACGTAAGGAGGAACGTAGACGAAGTCTCCGGGACCGGCTTCGTCGACAAACTCCAGATTATTTCCCCAGCGAAAGCGGGCGCGGCCGCGCACGACGTAGATCACGGTTTCGAGTTCTCCGTGATGGTGCGGGCCGGTCTTCGCATTGGGGTGCACTACGACCGTTCCCGCCCAGAGTTTTTGCGCGCCGACCCGTGCACGGGAGATGGCTTCGGCGCGCGACATGCCTGGAGTCTGAGGCGTGTTGGTATCGAGTTCGCCGCTGCGGATGATGCGCAGGCCGTTAGTTTTCCAGTCGGGCATTTTCGATTCCCGCGTTGGCCTAGAATTTCTTTCGAAGAAATTCGACCAGGCCGTAGCCGATGACGGCGGCTATGGCGGCAATTCCAAAGTTGGCGGCGGTAAAGACATCTTCGAATGCCGCGGCGATACCTCGTTTCCCTCCGAGGCCGGAGCGTTCGAATTCTCCCATCAAGAGATTGGAATAAAAGAGGAAGACGATAAAGCCTACCTCGATCACCGCTCTCCAGACATCTTTCTTCATTGTGGACCGTCACCAAAGGTGCGGCCATTCTAGTCGAATTTCGCGCGCGTTTGTGAACTCGGCGGGGAGACCGGTGGTGGTGCAGTTTGAAAGGAAGCGAGCCAAACCCGCGATTATTGCGTCGCAAAAAGCGCGACGCTTCGCGCGGCTCGCCCAGATTCCCTCGGCAAGCTCGGGACAGGCTCTTCACTGCGCGAAAAACGCTTGTTCAGGATGACAACACGCCGTGCACTGCCGAAGGCGATCTATGTGTTCTTCCGGCGAAAATGATTTAGCATCCTCTCTCATGTACGCTCCCGCTCCCGGGCTGACTGCGGACCAGGTCTTGCAAGCGTTTCGCCACGATGCGCCCAATCTTCTTTTCGGCGCCATGATCATGGCGGTGGGGCTGGTTGCGGCGGCGGTTTCCGAAATCCGCCGCAAGCATGATCGTATTCTGATTTACCTTGCCTTCTTTGCCGGCTTGTATGGCCTGCGCATGTGGATGCAGACCGGCATATTCCTTATGGGGCAGAGCTGGTCTTTCTACCCGAGACTCAGTTCCGCGATTGACTTCCTGGTTCCGATTCCCGCATTTCTTTTTCTCGACGCAGTTGGGTTTCTGCACCGCCGCTTAAGAAACGCTTCTTACGTGCTCGGGGTCATCCTGGGGTTGTTAGCTGTCGCAACCCTGGTGGCGGGGCGGCAAAACATCTTTTACCAGATTAATGCCGTCTTGATCATCGCCTCGCTCACTACGCTGGTCCTGATATCGATGCAAAGAAGATCGGTCGATCGGGATGCGGTCATCATTCGTCGCGGATTGTTGATTTTTGCCGCGTTTATTTTGTGGGAGAACTTCAGGAACCTGCTCGGAATTCCCTTGCCCAATATTGAACCGATTGGTTTTATGGCGTTTCTGGTGAGTTTGGGATACGTTGCCGCGCGCCAGACGATCGAGCGGGACCGGCAACTCAGCGAGATTCAAAAAGAACTTGAAATCGCAAGGCGGATCCAGCTATCGATTCTACCCGGCGCGTTTCCCCAGTCAGCCAGCTTCCGCGTCGCTGTCCGTTATGTGCCGATGACCTCCGTTGCTGGAGACTTCTACGACTTTATCGTGGCCGACGGCAGCCAGGCCGGCCTGTTGATCGCCGACGTCTCGGGCCACGGGGTTCCGGCGGCGCTGATTGCTTCGATGGTGAAAGTGGCAGCTACGTCGCAGCTTGCGAGCGCCGCTGATCCCGCTCGATTGCTGGCGGGAATGAATGTGGTGCTCTGCGGTAATACCCAAGAGCAGTTCGTTACCGCGGCTTACATTTTTCTCGATGCGGGGTCGAAGACTTTCAGATATTCGGCGGCGGGGCATCCGGCGATGCTTCTGCTGCGCCGTGGGGAGGTAATGGAAATCGTGGAGAATGGTTTGATACTCGCCGCCTTCGACTACGCGATGTATGCAGAGACCACGCGTCCGTTGGAGCGGGGCGACCGTTTTCTTCTTTACACGGATGGCATTATCGAAGCGGCCAATTCCCGGGGAGATGCCTTTGGGCAAGATGCGTTGTCGGCGCTGTTGCAGCAGACAGCTGCGCTTATGCCTGCCGCAGCAGCGGATGAGATTGTCTCCGCGGTACAACGATGGTCGGCTTTGCAGGAGGACGATCTGACCGTTCTGATCTGCGACTACATTCCAGGTGCGCTATAATCTCGCGCTAAATCGACAGGTAGCGCTTGGTTGGTGCCGTATGAGACGAATATCTTTTTTGTGCTCGCTTCTGTTGAGTCTGATCGCTCCCGGAACGCTGGCTTTTGCACAAGCGCCGGCTCAGTCTGGCGCGAAACCTGCGCAGTATTTTTTTGTGTTGTTGAATCGTCCTGCGAACGCTCCGCTGCTTAGCAAAGAGGCGGGCGAGAAACTTCAGGATGAGCATATGGCGAACATCCGCAAGATGGCCGCCGAACACAAGCTTGTGATCGCGGGGCCTTTTCTGGATGACACGACGCTGCGTAGTGTCTTTGTGTTGCAGGCGGAGTCGGCGGCGCAGGCGCAGGAGTGGGCGAATAGCGATCCGGCAGTCAAGGCCGGCCGGTTGGCGGCGGAGGTGCACGGGTCTTGGGATATCGACACAAGCGCGATTCACAGTCCGGCGGAGCCTCCCGGGTTCGAGCAGTACACTCTCGTTCTATTGAAGCGCGGCGAGCATTGGAACCCGAGCGCGCCGGAGTCTGTGGATGTGATGAAGCGTCATCATGCGTACATAAAAGAAATCACAGATCAGGGAAGACTTGCCGTTGCGGGGCCGTTCGCGTTCGGCGATCAGGACGAACTGCTGGGGGTCTCCATTTTCCGCGTGGGAGTGGAGCAGACTGCGAAGTTGATGCAAGAGGATCCGATCGTCAAAGCCGGGTTCCTTAGGACGGAGATGCATCCTTGGGGGACGGGCAAAGGGGTGCTAGCGGCGGGATTGCCGATGGAGTGAGTACGCAGGGGCTGAAGCCCTATTCATTTTTGGAGCTTTACGCGGCGCTGAAGCGCCGCTCTTCCACGATGCTGCTGGCGGCCACCATGCTTCCCTAGCCGCCGGCTTTTAGTTCGGTTAGGACCTGCTTGGCGATTTCTTTCAAGGTTTCGAAGACGCCTACGCCTTGGAAGGCTACGGCTTCGACCACAGCTTCGTTCTTTTTGCGCAGTTCTTTGTTGAGATCATCAGGCGAGAGGATGTTGGGCAGGTCGCGTTTGTTGAGTTGCAGCACGTAGGGAATTTTGTTGAAGTCGTAGCCGTGTTCTTTTAGGTTCGACATCAGGTTGTCTAGGGCTTCGACGTTGGCGTCCATGCGCTGTTCCTGGGAGTCGGCTACGAAGACGATACCGTCGACGCCTCGCAGAATCAGCTTGCGGCTGGCGTCATAGAAGACCTGGCCGGGCACGGTATAAAGATGGATTCGCGTTTTGAAGCCGCGCACGTTGCCGAGATCGAGCGGCAGAAAATCGAAGAACAAGGTGCGCTCGGTTTCGGTGGCGAGGGAGATCATCTTGCCCTTCTGCTGTTCCGCGGTCTTCTGGTAGATCATCTGCAGGTTCGTGGTTTTGCCGCCTAAGCCAGCGCCGTAGTACACGATTTTGCAGTTGATCTCGCGGGCTGCGAAGTTGATGAAACTCAAGGCTTTCCTCAATCGCGCGTGCCCACACCCTTGCGGACGCTGGCGCGCAAAAATATCCCTATGGGGGCTTGGGGTTTTTATATCACACGCGGTGGATTGAGGGCAGGTTACTCAGGTGACCCCCTGCTGCGGGTGGGTTTGGAAGGCGTTATTGGAGACAATTGTCGGAGGAGTGCCATCCCTCGGTTAGTAATTAGGCTTCACTACTTCGTCGCCGCGATCACCGGGTAGTAGCCCTGCTTGGCGATCACCTTCAACCCAGGCCGGTGCACGACTACTTCGATATCGCGGAAGGAAACCGCAGTGGGCGTCTTCGGCCGGGTCGGGATGTAGCCGAGCGTGTACTGGGTACGCGCCTCGCTCATGACCTGGCCATACATCTCTTCAATCGAACTCCGGGTAAGCTCACGGTGTTCGGCTCCGCCGGTGGCCGACGCGTATTTCGGCAGGAGGTCGTCATAGCCCTGGCGCGGCAGGTGGAATTTCTCAAGCTTGTCATAGACCGGAAGCGCCGAGTTCCCTACCGATATGGCCTGCACCTGGATCTCGTTTGAGAGCAATACTCTCTTCACGTCGCTGTAGCTGGCTTTGCTGCCATATTCGCGTCCGTCGCTGATCACGAAAATAATCTTGCGGCGAACGCGGTCGCGTTTGCGGAGGTCGATTGCCGCCTGGAGAATGGCGTCGTTCAGCACGTGAGATTCTTTGATCGGGGTGTAAACAGGTTCCGTCGGACTTCCTACGGGAACTCCGTTGATGATGGGTCCGTTGCCGCCCAAGGGACCACCTAGCTGTGGCGGGCCATCGTAGTTTCCGCGTTCCATCTTCATCTGATTCAATACCGCGGTCAATCTCTTTGTGGCTCCGGCAAAGTCGCTGACCTCGGCCACAGTGCTGCTGTAGGTATAAATCGCCACTTCATCATAGGGGGCAAATGCTCCCACCAGCGCTGAAAAGGTTTGGTTGATCTTTTGCAGATCCGAGTCCGACATGCCGGTATCGAGCACGATCGCCACCGAAAGCGCCATGGGATCGGCGGTGAAAAAGCTTAGCTTTTGCGGCTCCCCATTTTCTTTCACGGTGAAATCGGTGGAGAGCAGTCCATCGACGAAGCGCCCGTCACGATTCTTCACCGTGACCGGAATCTCCACGAAATTGGTCACGACCTTCAGCCTGTAGAGTTCCTCTTGCGCGCTGGGACCCTGCTTGGTTGAACTGCCGGGCGGGAGTGTTTTGACAGGCGGCATGGGCGGCGGCGCGGATGTTGAATCGGTAGACCCAGCGGCTGGCTGGGCCGCGGCCGGCTTATCAATCGGCTCGTTCGTCCATGGATCGCGTTCGACCGGCTTTTTTTCTTCCGCCCGGGGGATTGGCGGGGGCTCAGGTTTCTCCGTGCCCGGTTGCACGGTCGGCGCATCGGGGATAGTTTGCGCTGGCTGGGCCTGTCCGCTCGGGGCCTGATCTGCCGCGGATTGTGCCGACATCGTCGGGATGCCGGAGCACAGGAATGCCAAGGCTAGCGCCGCCGCAAGCCAGGTTGAGCTGCGTTCTTGTGTTCTCTTATCCGCCGCCGGTTCCATGTTCACAAAGACCATCCGTTCTTTTCGCGATGCCGCTTGCCCTGTGATCCGTTGCCCTCAACCAAGTCCATCGGCGACTTCCCGCTTCCGCTCAAGAAAAAAATACCATCTTTTGCTTCGGATGCCCGAACCTTGCCATTTGGTGCATCCAACTGCAAGGATTAGACTAACAAAGTCCTTAGAGGGATTGCTGGCATGTTCAAATTATCTGCTGATCGAAGGTTTTCCCCGGCCCTGGCCGCCGGTATGTTGCTATTGTGCGTGGCAGCTTTGTCGGGCGCCGCTCCGCTCGCCCCGGCCCAGATTCCTATTATCCCAAAGTCCCCTGACACTCAACCAGGCCAACAGCCCGCGAAAGCGCAGAAGCCCGCAGATCAGCAAGACCAGCAGGATCAGCAACCCGCCGAAACTCTCAAGGTCAGCGTCAACGTGGTTGGACTGTTTTTCAACGTCAAGGACAAGCATGGCGCACTCATGCCCAACCTGACTAAAGACGACTTCACGGTGTTTGAGGATGGCAAGCAGCAGACCATCAAATACTTCGCCGCAGAATCGAACCTGCCGCTGACGCTGGGCATCCTGATTGATTCTTCCGGTAGCCAGCGCAACGTGCTCGACATGGAGAAAGACGTTGGCGGAGCGTTCCTGCGCCAGATTCTGACCGACAAAGACGAGGCCTACGTGATTGACTTCAACGTGGACGCCTCGCTGATACAGGACTACACGCGCGACGTGCGGCGCCTGCAGGCCGCGCTGAACAAAGTGAAGATCAACACAGGCTTCTCCATGGGTCCAATCCCTGGAGCGGGCGGGAGTCCGGTTCCCACTTCCCGCCAGGCTGGCACTGTACTCTACGATGCGGTTTATTTGTCGGCCCACGACATGTTGGCCAAAGAAGTTGGACGCAAAGCGATGATCCTGCTCACGGACGGCGAGGATGAAGGCAGCCAGTTGAAGATCAAAGACGCGATCGAAGCAGCGCAGAAGGCCGACGCCATCGTTTACGTGCTGCTCTGCGCCGATCGCGGCTTCTATGGATCGTTTGGAATGGGCGGATATACGGGCGAGAGCGAAATGCGCAAGCTCACCGAGGCCACGGGAGGCCGCGTGATTAATGTCGGCAACAAACTCGACAAATTGCGGGAGGCCTTCGACCAGATCGCCGCCGAACTACGCAGCCAGTACAATCTGGGCTATACGCCAACTAATCCTGTCCAGGATGGCGGCTACCGCAAACTTGAAGTCAAGTCGAAAGAGAACTACAAAGTGCAATGCCGGGCCGGCTACTATGCTAGCCCGCGGGAGCCGTTGCCGCAGTAGGGAGTGGGGTCTGTTCTACGCTGGATGAACTGGAGGTTCGCCATGCCATCGCAAAATCTCTCATCCTTTTCTCGCCGTTCGTTCTTGCAGTTTTCCGCCGCCGCATCAGCTGCCGCTGCTTTTCAGATTGTCACTGAGCCCATGCTTGCCGCCGCGGCGCGCAAGCCCGCTCCCGCGGGCGCGGTGATGATCGATTCCAATGAGAATCCGCTGGGCCCCTGCCAGGCCGCGCGCGACGCCGTTTCCGCGATCATCCCTCTTGGTGGACGCTATCTCTTCGATCGCACGGATGACCTTGTGCACACGTTCGCCCAGCTCGAAGGCCTCAACCCAGATTATGTTCGCATCTTTCCCGGCTCGAGCCCGGCGCTGACCTTCACGGTCGTTACCTTCACTTCGCCGCAGAGAAGCTACGTCACTGCCGATCCCGGTTATGAAGCGGGGATGTTTTCGGCGAAATCGGTCGAGGCCCGCGTCGTCAAAGTTCCGCTGACTAAGACTTACGCTCATGACATCAAGGCCATGATTGAGGCCGCGCCCGATGCGGGACTCTTCTACATTTGCAATCCCAATAATCCCACGGGCACGCTCACACCGCGCTCCGACCTGGAGTACCTTGTTGAAAATAAGCCTAAGGGTTCCGTCGTAATGGTGGATGAGGCCTATATCCATTTTTGTGACGCGCCTTCCGTGCTTGATTTCGTCAAGGCTGGGAAGGATGTGGTTGTGCTTCGTACCTTCTCGAAAGCCTACGGGATGGCGGGCCTGCGCTGCGGATTCGCCGTCGCCCGCCCCGATCTGCTCGAAAAAATCATGAACCGCGGCGGATGGAACATGATGCCCGTCACCGCCGTTGCCGCTGCCTCGGCCAGCCTAAAGAACACGGGCCTGGTTCCGGAGCGCAAACGCGTCAACGCCGCCGTACGGCGGGAGACCTTCGAGTGGCTCGACCGCAACGGCTATTCCTACACGCCGTCGGAGTCGAACTGCTTCCTGCTCGATACCAAACGCGGGGGCAAAGAGGTA
>Ga0187871_10004403_pt1 | contig 10583 bp, 7 predicted proteins | sample June2016WEW_16_1_FD_132988 | JGI IMG/M metagenome (GOLD analysis project Ga0187871, IMG submission 132988) | Peatland microbial communities from SPRUCE experiment site at the Marcell Experimental Forest, Minnesota, USA - June2016WEW_16_10 | ecosystem: Environmental > Terrestrial > Soil >...
AAGGTTCGGGTTCACAGGTATGTGGGACAGCGGACACCGGCGCCAGCCGCACTATCCCCGTGCGGCGCTGGACAACACCGGTACTGTCCCAAACCGCCGCTCGCGGGAATGGTACTCGGCAAGAGCTTCCTCGACGGCCGCGCCGTCAAAGTCCGGCCACATGGTCGGGGTGAACACGAACTCTGCGTAGGCGCACTCCCACAGCAGAAAGTCACTCAGACGCTGCTCGCCGCCGGTGCGGATCAGCAGGTCCACATCTTCCGCGCCAAGTAATTTGCCGAAATCCTCCCGCGACCCGTTCGCGTGGAAGCTGCGTGCCGCTTCCACGATGCGATCGCGCGCCGAGTAATCGAGAGCGATGCGCAGATGAAGCCTGCGGCAATGCCCGGTAGCCCGCTCGCACTCTTCCATGGCCGGCAGCAGCAGCGCGGGCAGCCGGTCGCGCCGTCCGATGACACTCACGCGCACGCCATTCTCGATGCAGCGAGTCTGCTCGCGGCGCAGGTAGGCGCGGAACATGCGCATCAGGCCGTTCACCTCGTCGGCCGGCCGCTTCCAGTTATCCGACGAAAACGCGTAGATGGTCAGCGTGCCGATTCCCAGCGCCGGCGCCGCTTCCACCACCCTACGCAACGCGTCCGATCCGGCGCGGTGTCCGGCGATGCGGGGGAGTCCACGGCGGCTGGCCCAGCGGCCGTTGCCGTCCATGATGATGGCCACATGCAGACCCTCGCCATCGACGACTCCGGGCGTCATCGCTGTTTCTCCGCGGGCTGTTGATAGAAGTGCGGTCTCTTGCAGGCGCACTATCTGTCCCGCATCGCCCGGACCAGCGCTTCCATGTGGTCTATGTATTTTCCGAACGCCTTCAGTCCCGCTGCCGTCAGCCGGTACTCCGAACGTGGCATGCGGCCTTCAAACGACTTCGTGCAGGAGACGTATCCGGCATCCTCGAGCTTTCGCGCGTGCACGCTCAGGTTCCCGTCGGTGGTCTTCAACAGGGCTTTGAGCTCGTTGAAGGTGAGCATCTGCGACTGGCTCGCCGCCAGCCCGCTCAAAATCGCCAGCCGTATGCGCTCGTGAATGATTCTGTCAAGCTCCGGAACGGCAGCGCCTTTCGCCGCGATCCGTGGTTTTGCCTGCTCGGCCATTTCCTTTCGCGCGGTGTTTCCTCTGGGCATGCGAACTCCTTCTACCCTCCAAATTTCCTGGCGATTACAAATCCGAACGCGACATGCAAACAGCCGAACCCGATCCCCAGCAACAGGTTGGCCACCGGCATCGGACAGAACAGCGCCACGCCGCCGAGCAGCATGAAGCACATCCCCATGATCGGCACCACCCGTACCGAGTACGCGCCGCCCGTGACCACTCCGGTGCCATACAGCAGCAGCCATGTTCCCGGGATCGCCGATTCCAGCCGGGCTCGATACAGCACCACCGTCAGCAGCGCGCCCACCATCAGTGGCGGAGCAAAGCTCAGCGCGAAGCGGCGTGCTGGCGCGGAGAGCACGGGCTGGTCGGATGCCTCCGCCTTGAACTTCACGGCAACCGAACCGATTCCGATGGCCAGCATCCCCTCCATCAGCCAGGTAATCAGCCAGCCTTCCGTACCCGACTGCAGCGCCGCAACAATCGCCGCCACAATTGCGGTCACGCCGATGACGCACCCACCCCATCCCGGAACCGCGGTGAAGGCTCCGGCGCGCTCCATAGTCTCCCGGATGAAGCGCAGATTGTCCATCGCCCGGTTGTGCAGGCCGACAGGCTCGGGTGCTGGTTCGGAACGAATAGGGCGAACAGTGGCCATGGAAGCTCACGGCCAGTATATCGTAAGAACTTTGCAGTGTAAAGCACAAAGGAAGAGTGTATCGTCCGAAAAGGACATGCGGCGTCAGCCGCGTTTAGGGGTCAAGTCAGGAAGACGCGGCTGCCGCCGCGTATCCATGCACTACAGCAGGCGGAAGTTGACTTCGATCTGGGCCATCACCTTCACCGGATGGCCGTCCTTCATGCCCGGACGGAAGCGCCACTTGGTTACCGCTTCAATCGCTTTTTCGTCCAGCCCCAGACCGAGCGGCTTCACCACGCGCACATCGCGCGGGTTGCCCTTCTCATCGACAACGATGGCCAGAACCACGGTGCCCTGGTATTTAGCCTTGCGAGCCTCTTCCGAGTAATCCGGATCCGGCCGGTAAATCGGCACGGGTTGAGAAACGCCGCCGCCAATCCGATAGACGCCGCCACCGGTGTTTCCACCCGAACCAGGACCATATCCACCGCCGCTCCCTGGCCCCACTCCGCCGCCGCGGCCGCTTCCAATTCCACCGCCCGAGCCCGTGCCGTTCGAAAGAACGCCGTACTTCGAAAGCGGATCGCCGTAGTTGTTGGCCGTGATCTGCGGCAGTTTCGCATCGGGCTGCGCGATGATGGTAGGCTCCATCGGAAGCTTCGGATGCTCATTGAGCACCACTTCAGAGGGTGGTACGAACTGCTTGTCGGAAACGCGAGGGAGCTTTCCTTTGGCCGCCGGAAGGGGTGAGTGATTTCCTCCTCCGCCGCCGCCCTGCATCGCGTTCTTCTTCACGGCCATGTCCGGTTTGTAGGCCCCGAGGTCGGGTGCGAGCAGCGTTACCGCCTGTTTCGCCGCCTGTTGAACCGACGGATTGAAGCTGACCGTGAAAATCAGCGTCACCACGGCCACGTGGATCAGCATCGAGGTTACGCCAGCCTTCTTCTCCTGGCCGCCGTAGAATCCCCAGATGTCCTTGACCGGCACCGGCTGCGAGGTGAGCTCCAGTGGCGGAAGCTTGGGCGGATGGATCCACTCCCGGAAGTCCTGAACAAGCGACTTATACCAGGGCTGCTCGACGTTAATCAGCAGATGGTCGAGCGGATCGTCTCCGCGCAACAATTCCGGGTTCACCTGTTGCTCCGTGCCCTGTTCAGGAGAGATCATACTTTGCTCGCTGAGCAATCTACCTTCCGGTTCCGGCCGCAGCCGCTCCATTATGTAGACGCGGAAAGTTCTCCGGGGTTGCAGTGATTGCTCATTGGGATTCTAGCACTTCCATGGTTGCATAGTCACGGGTATGACAAACCGTATCGTACCCGGACGGAAGTCCCCCCGTGCGAACCAGAACTCAGAATGGGAAATCCTTGTGCGCCGGGCTGGGAAGGGCTACATCCGACTTGGCCAGATAGGGATACGGATTCACCGGCGTACCCTGCAAACGAACCTCATAGTGAAGGTGCGGTCCGGTGGTGCGGCCGCTGCTCCCGCTCAGCGCAATAACGTCGCCGCGATGCACTTCCTGGCCGGGAACCACCTCAAACGCCGAAAGGTGCGCGTAACGCGTCTGCAGTCCGTTGCCGTGGTCAATCACCACCATCCGGCCGTAGCCCGAGGACCATTCCGCCACCAGGACGATGCCGTCCGCCGTTGCTTTCACCGGAGTCCCGATCTGGGCCTGAATATCCACACCTGTGTGCGTAGCGCCCTCACCGGAGAAAGGATCCTCCCGGTTTCCATAAGGGCTCATGATGCGGCCCAGCAGCGGCCAGAGACTCGGTCTGGTGTTGGTCTGCCACATCCGCGCGTATTGATTAAAGCCCCGGGAAAACGTGGCCACTTTGAGAAAGTCATACTCGGCCAGCGTCTCATGATAGGTCGGGTTCAGCCCGGCGCCATCTACCTCCGGGCCGGCAGGCCGGTTGTTCAACCCGTAGCGAACCGAAACCTCGCTGGCGAACAGCTCCAGCGTAGCCAGTTGCTCGTTCTTCTGATTCGTAACCTTTTGTAGTTCCCGATACCGCACCCGCAGCGAATCCACTTCGGCGCGCAGCGAGTTGTAGCGCGAAACTTTCCAGGCCATCCGTCCATAGCTGGCCACACACCCCACCACCGTAAACAAACCGATCGCGGCCAGCACCAGAACGGCGTAGATGGCTTGATGGGGAACGTGAATGCGGCGGAGACGACCGTGCAGCGAGTGGGCCAGCACAACTACGAAATATGGCTTCAGCTCCATGAAACTCCCTGGATGAAAAACCCGGCGCATCTGCTGGGGGCCACCCAGAATCACAGTTGCTGTCCGGGGTAAACGTCTCGGTCGATTAACGAAGCTTTACCTTACCTGAACTGACACACGTGTGTCAACCCGATACACAGTAGCAAGTATTACTATTTCCTCCGAAGTACTATTAGTAGTGGTGCGCCGCAGCCTAAGTATCACATCTTACGCTTCGGATCTATGCCAAGCCGTTTGATCTTCTGGTTCAGAGTTGAGAGGGGGATGCGGAGCCGCTCGGCCGCACCGGTCTGGCTCCAGTTGACCGCCTCAAGAGCTTCAAGAATCTTCCGGCGTTCGAAATCGGCCACCATCTCAAACAGCGACGCGTCGGCTGGAAGCGAACCAAACGCATCCTGGCGAATGCGCATGCCGCTGGCCTGGAGAATTGAATCGGGCAGGACGTCCGCTGGCACGCTGGGCGACGAGGCCAGCACCACCGCGCGTTCGACGGCGTTCTCCAGTTCGCGGACGTTGCCCGGCCAGTTGTAGTCCATCAACAACTGCATGGCGTCGGCATCGAACCGCAACAGGCTGCGTGCTTCGGCATCGAGGAATTTTTCGTTTTCGCGGCAGTATCGGGCAAAGAAGTACTCCACCAGCCGCGGCACATCCTCCTTGCGCTCGCGCAAGGGGGGCAGATTGATATTGATGACGTTCAGCCGGTAGTAGAGATCCTCGCGGAAGCGGCCTTCTTCCACCATCTTGCGGAGGTCGGCATTGGTGGCGGCGATGATGCGCACATCCACGCGAATCACTTCCGAAGACCCCACCGGCATGAATTCGCGCTCCTGGATTACCCGCAGCAGCTTGGCCTGCGTTTCAGGGCTTATGGTTCCGATCTCGTCGAAGAAAATGGTGCCCTTATTGGCCGTCTCGAAATATCCTTTGCGCGAAGCCACCGCTCCGGTGAACGACCCCTTTACATGGCCGAACAGCGCCGATTCCAGCAGGTCCGGCGTGCCCGAACCCGTATTCACCGGCACGAAGATCTGGTCCGCGCGGGCTGAGTTGGCGTGAATTGCTTTGGCAATCAGCTCTTTGCCGGTTCCGGTTTCACCCGTTATGAGCACGGTAGCGCGGCTGGGCGCCACCTGGCTGACCATATCGAGAATGCGCAGCATCCGGTCGCTGCGCCCCACGATGTTGGGAAAGCTGTAGCGCTGCTTCAGAGCGCGCTTGAGCTGGACGTTTTCGTGTTCCAGCCGAGTCCGCGCGATCATCTGATCCACTTCGATCAGCAGCTTTTCGTTGTCCCACGGCTTGGAGAAGTAATAACTGGCGCCGGCCTTCAGGGCGTTCACCGCCACTTCCACCGACCCGTACGCGGTGATCATGATGATGGGCGTTTCGCTGTCGCGCTCGCGGACCTCCCGGAGCACCTCCATTCCGGAGCGGTCCGGCATCATCAGATCGAGCAGCACCAGGTCGTAGTGTCCGGATTCCATCTTGCGCAGGCCCTCGGTGGCGTTCTGCGCCAGCTCCACGGAGTAGCCTTCGAGATCCAGAAGAGTCTCCAGGCTTTCGCGGATGTCAGCTTCGTCGTCAACCACCAGAATGCGGCCCTTGGACAAATCGCCGTCGGGCACGTCGGGAGGAAGTTTATCAGGCATGAACTGGTTTGCGCGCTAACGGGAATCCGAGCTGGAAGCGGGTGCCAGCGCCTGGCTGGCTGTCCACTTCGATCTCTCCTCCATGTTCGCGCACAATTCCGTAGGAAACAGAAAGACCCAGACCGGTGCCCTTGCGCGCGGCCTTGGTGGTGAAGAACGGATCGTAGATACGGCTCAGATGTTCCGCGGGAATTCCCGAACCGGTGTCCCTGACTTCCGCATAGACGGAGCTATCGTCGCTCCAGGTGCGAATGGTCAGCGAACCACCCTGCTCCATCGCGTCGCGCGCGTTCAGGAAAAGGTTGAGGAACACTTGCTGCAGCTTGCCTGCATTGCCCTTGATGGGCGGGAGAGAATCTTCAAAATCGAAATCGGCGTTGATCCCCGTTTTGGCGAGCTGATGTTCGATGAGGCCTATTGTTTCACGCGCCAGGCGGTTCAGATCGAGCTCGGTCAATTCGGTGGTGGAGGTGCGGGAGAAATTCAGCAGCGAGTTGACGATCTCGCTGGCGCGGAAGGTCTGCCGCGCGATCTTGTCGAGAAGCTTCGACTGCGTGCTGTTATCCGAGATTTGCTTGGCCAGCATTTGCGCATACGTGGAGATCACCGCCAGAGGCGTGTTCACTTCGTGCGCCACGCCGGCCGCCAGCAGGCCGATGGAACTGAGCTTGTCGGCCTGAACCAGCCGGCGCTCGAGTTCGTCGCGGTCGGTGATGTCGTCGAAGATAATCAGCCGGCCGATGCGATGAAGATCCTTCGAAACCAGCGGCGCAATAGCCAGATTGAGAATCGCCTCGCGCGGCCCCGCGTGTTCCACCGGACCACCGTTTCCGGATGTGCCGTTTCCATTCGCATGCCCGTTTACCGCCATCGCCAGCACCTTGGGGCGAAACGCGAACTTGTAGACGTTGTGAATACCAGTCTCCCCCCTGGCCTCGTCGAATTCATCGCACAGGTCGGCGGGGAACAAATCGCGCAGGAAGCGGCCAAGAGCCCGGTCGCGCGGCACACCCGTGAGCCGCTCGATCTGCGTGTTCCAGCTTCCGACGCGGTCCTCCAGATCCACCGCCAGAATGCCGACGTTGATCGACTCCACGATGTTCTCGCTGAAGTCCTTCAGGCGTTCGTACTCTTCCGCCTTGCGCTGCAGCGTGTGATAGAGCCGCGCGTTCTCAATGGCGATGCCCACGTAGCCCGATAAAGTGATCAGCAGTTCCACATCGTCGCTGGAGAGAAAGTCGTTCTTCTCGGTCCGGCTGATGCCCAAATAGGCGATGGTGCGTCCCCGCGCCGTGCAGGCGAAATAGTACGTGAGGTCGAGATCCGCGATGCTGGACCGGACACTGCGCGGCAGCGTATGGGAAAGCGCGTCCAGCAAATGATGCGTTCGCTCGAAGAACAGGTAGGGCTTGCCGGGATGCGCGGGCAGAAAGCTCAAATCCAGCGTGGCATCGCCTGGCCGCGGCAGCCGTTCGAGGCGCGCCCCCACGATCGTGCGCAAAGCAAAGCGGTCGGCGCCCTCGTCATCGACGAAAAACGCAACATGCTGGATTGGAAGCGTGTGCACCAGGCGATCGCCCAGTGCCGCCATCATGGCGTCGAGATCGGTTTCCGAAGTCAGTTCGCGCGCGAAGGCGATCAGGTTGCGCCGGTAATCGTAACGGCCCTTGTAGAAAACGTAGCGGTCGAGCTGTTCCTGCAGCCAGTCGCGAATCGGCTGGAAGATGAACGTGGCGAACAGGATCAGCCCGACAATGGGCGCGGGGCTGAGCATATCCGGCCGCACGAAAGAGAAGATCAGCCCATAGAAAACCGCCAGCACGCACAACGTCGCCAGCGTATAAACATAACCCTGCTGGAAGATGACGTCGACGTCCATCAGCCGGTAGCGCAGCACGGCGTAAGCCCAGGTGACCGGAATCAAGATCAGCGACAGGATCGCCATGTTCTGGTAATGCCCAGGCAGCACACCAATCAGATACGGCAGCACGTAAACCAGCGTGAACGGCAGAAATCCCAGCACCGCGCCGTTGCGCATGTAGGTCAACTGGCGCCGCAGCACCGGATCCCCCGCGCGCCGGAATTCGAGCGACAACGCCGCCGCGCCCGCCAGACAGAAAACGCTCAGATAAAGGAGCCAGATGCGGTCCAGAAACCAGCGAACCTCAATCAGCGGTACAGCTACGCGAAGCATCCCCTGCGCCACCAGCACGTGGAGCGTCAGCAGTGCGACCGCCGGTAGATACAACAGCACCGCGCTCCCACGGGCGCGCATCCATTTCCGGCGCTCCGGGAACACCAGACAGAAATGCAGGAAGATGGCCGGCGCGAACCAGCCCGCCACCACGTTACCCCAGTAGATCGCCTGATCGAAATTGTTCAACTTGCCGGTGTAATGGAACGTCGTCAAAATGAACGAGGACAGGCACAGCAGGAAGAAATGAGTCGCGTGCGTGGCGTTGCCGCGGCGGAAGTAAACAAACAGGCCCACCAGCAGCCAGGCAAGGCCCACCATGTACTGGTAATAAACCACCGAATCGAGCACCCTCGCGCCAACAATCACGCTGGCCGGAAACTCGATGCCCCCTCGCCGCAGCGTGTAATCGGCTTTCTGCCACACTCCCACCAGGGCCAACGCCTGAGCCACCTGGAGCGATTTCGCGATTTTGTGTCCGGCAATGACCAGCACCGCGTCCCCGGCCCTGATGCCGGCTTGCTCTGCCGGGCCACCTGGACGAATTTCCAGAGCTACTACAGCGTGCTCGCCCGCGATATCGCGGTCAACCCAAATGGCCCCGTCGTCGGGCAGGTGATAGAGGCTCTGTTGCTGAAAGCTAATAACGGCGCAGCTCACCGCGGCCACAGTGAGCAGGACTAACAGCGCGCTCAGGAATTGTCGCTTAAGCTCGTTCACGGTCCGTCACCGTCCGCCAAAACAAGGGCGAGAGAGAGCGTTGGGACGTACTCTTCCGCCCGGTGTTAAGCACGTTCACTACCATGGCTGCTAGTTCAACTTGTTCTTGAGGATACAGTACCCTCGATGCCCTGAACTTCACTTTTCGGAAGAAACACTTCTGAAAAGTGAACCGGTTCGGCCCTGTCGCTTTGGACGGATTCTCCCTCGATTTCGGTTGCAAACACGGTTCCGCAACAGGTACTTATTGGCCACTCAGCAATTGCCCCAGGATGGGCAGCGGAACCGCGCTCTCCTTCAAAGCGCGCTCATGAAAACCGGTCAGATTGAACGACCCGGCGTTGGCTTTTTCGTAATCGTCCCGCACCTGATGCCAGCCTTTCCAGCCGACGAAGTAGCAAGGCAACTGCACGGAAGAAAGCTGTGCGCGCTGCAGTTTCGCTATAGCCTCTTCCTTCTCCTGAAAGGTCTGGTTGAGCATCAGGTCCATGGCCTGTTCGTCGGTCATACCCATGGTGTGCAGGCGAATGTCGAGGATAGCGTTGCCGATGGCGCGCAGGATTTGCTTATACAGCGTCATGCGATAGCCTGTGGAATTGTCGAGATAACCTTCATCGGCCATCATCTCCTGCGTGTAGAAGGCCCAGCCCTCGACATAAGGCGTGTTGCCGTACAAATTGCGCAACAGGCGGCGCGACAACGGCTCCACGCGGTTGGCGTATTCGAACTGTACATAGTGGCCGGGCATGGCTTCGTGCACGGTGAGATGCTGCAGGCCGTAGGTGTTGTATTCGCGCAGCTTCGAATCCACACGCTCTTTCGGCCAGTCCTTCGGAATGGGCGTAATCCAGTAAAACGCGCCCAGTTGCGGTTCGAGCGCAGGCGCCGCGGCGAAACCACCCACGCCGTAAATGCCACGCATGAACTCCGGCGTCTCTATCACCTTCAGATTGCTGGTGTCCGGCAGCGGGACCAGATTCTTCGCCCGCACGAATTCGGTTGCCTCAGCGAGGTCTTTGCGGGCCTCGTTGAAGTAGTTGTCCGGCGCGGTGTGGTCCAGCGCGATCTTATCGAGCGCCTCGCGAATCGACAGCGGCGCGGCCAGCTTGGCCATCTTGTCCTGGGTGATCTTCAATTCCGCTTCAGCTTCGCCGAGCACTTCCGACGGCGCCTTGCCCACCTCCAGCATGTTCTTGAACTTCAGGTCGTAGTTGGTCTTGCCGAGCCGCCAGTCGCTGAGACGTTTGGAAAGGTCCGTTTTCAGCCAGTTATTGAACGCGCGCAGAGCCTCGGCGGCCGGTTTTGCGGCAGCGTCGTAGTCGCCGCGCACCTCCTCGGGAGCATCGGATCTCAGCGTCCCCTCGATGAGGCCGATATTGCCGTCGTTCTCTTCCTGGGCGACTTTGGTCCACACCTCCGGTGAGCTGGTCAGGTTTGCCTTCGCCTGCTCGATCAGGTTGGGGATCTTTTGCAGGCGCGAGACGATCTGCCTGTAGCGCTTCTCCTTCGGCGCATAGTCAAGCACGTACGGCTCAAACAGCGCATTGCCCAGGAGTTCGACGTATTGAGTGGGGTTGTGCCGCCAGTTCTGAACGGTGTCGAGTTCGAGGAGCGCGAGAGAGATCTGATCTCCGATCATTTGGTAATCGGCGTGGTCCTCCGGGGTCAGCGAGTTCGGGTCGATCTTCGCCAAACGATCGCGAAAGCCTTCCCAGAACATGCGCTGGCCCTGAACGCCTGCCTGGCTGTAATCGTCGAGCATTTCATCCAGCGGAAGCTGCTTGTAATAGTGGTAGCCGGCCTGGGTCGCTGAAACGGGCGACAACGCGAGGCTGCCATACACGAAATCGCTGCGCACTGGTTCGAAATCCACGGGCCCTCGCTTCTGGCAGGAGACCAGTGCCATCGCCCCCAGCACAACTACTGCCATAGTCGCCGCCTTCAACATGCCGCCACCGCCTTTTCGCAATCTTCCGCTTCGCCGAA
>Ga0187871_10004405_pt1 | contig 10575 bp, 8 predicted proteins | sample June2016WEW_16_1_FD_132988 | JGI IMG/M metagenome (GOLD analysis project Ga0187871, IMG submission 132988) | Peatland microbial communities from SPRUCE experiment site at the Marcell Experimental Forest, Minnesota, USA - June2016WEW_16_10 | ecosystem: Environmental > Terrestrial > Soil >...
CGGCCTGAATGTGCACGAAGTGCTGCAACTGACCGTCGATGAAGCCATCGCGTTTTTCCACGCCCAGAAGCGCATCGCGCAGAAGCTCCAGGTGCTGTCCGACGTGGGACTCGGCTATCTCCGCCTGGGACAGTCCGCCACGACCCTTTCCGGCGGCGAAGCGCAGCGCGTCAAACTCGCCGCGCACCTCGCCCAGGCTTCTTGCGAAGGCACTCTGTATATCTTCGATGAGCCCACTACCGGCCTGCACTTCGATGACATCGCCAAGCTGCTGGCGGCCCTCGGCCGTCTCATCGAAAATGGCGCCAGCCTGTTGATCATCGAACACAACCTGGAAGTGATCAAAGCCGCGGACTGGGTGATCGATCTGGGCCCCGAAGGCGGAGATCGCGGGGGCTATGTCGTGGCCACCGGCACGCCGGCTCAGATCGCCAAGGTGAAGGAATCCTACACCGGCCAATTCCTGCGGCAGGCCTCGGAATCGAAACCGCCGGCAACCGTGCACGCGTAGAATAAGAATATGTGGGCGTTCGCCGCGTTCCTGTTCTTCCTGCAAGCTCCCGACTATAGCACCGAAGGACTGAAAGCTTTGGACGCCGCGAAGTACGATCAGGCCGCCGAGTGGTTCGGCAAAGCCGTAGCCGCGGATCCCAAGGACTATTCGGCCCACTTCAACCTGGCCCTGTCCTACAGCATGTTGAAGCGCGATGCGGACAGTCTCGCGGAATATAAGAAAGTCCTGGAACTGAAACCCGGCACCTATGAAGCCGAGCTGAATCTCGGCATCTTACTGATCCGCGATAAGCAGGCGGGCGCAGCCGTCCCCTATTTGCAACAAGCCGCCGCGCGGAAGCCCAAGGAATTCCGCGCGCAGCTCTATTGGGCCGAAGCTCTGCTCGACTCCGGCGACGACGCCGCCGCCGAGCGCCAATACCGCGCCGCTTTGGATCTGAACGCCAAATCCGCCCCGGCCGAGTTGGGCCTGGCTCACGCGCTGGCGAAGCAGGACCGGCTCCCGGATGCCGAGCCGCACTTCCGCGCCGCCGCCCAGCTCGATTCCAATTATCGCGACGCGCTTCTGGAGCTCGCCGCGCTCTACGAGAAGAACCATCGGAACGCGGAGGCCGTGGCCATTTACCAGCAGTTCCCGGAGAATGCCGCCGCCCAGGAGCACATCGGGCAGCTCATGCTCGAAAACAAGAACTCGGCGGATGCCATCGCGCCGCTCGAGGCCGCCATGCAAAAAGATCCCACGCCGGCCAACCGGCTGGCTCTGGCGACCGCCTACCTGTTTGAGAAACAATTCGACAAGGCCCTGCCGCTGCTCGAGCAGAGCGTGGCCGCGCAGCCCGCCAACTTCTCGCTGCGCATGATGTACGGGCGCGGCCTGCGCGATTCCAGGAAATACGGGCCCGCCGTAAAGCAGTTTCTCGAAGCCACCCGCCTGCAGCCGGATTCCCGCGAAGCCTGGAACGAGCTGGCGGGCATGCTGTACATGACTGAAAAATTTCCGGAGTCGCTGGCCGCGCTGGACCGCGCCCATCAGCTTGGCGACGATACCGCGGCCAATTACTACTTCCATGCCATCACGTACGATAAGCTGCGCGCCCTGAAACCGGCGCTCGACTATTACCAGCAGTTCCTGGCCCGCAGCAACGGCAAGTTTCCGGATGAAGAGTGGAAGGCGCGGCAGCGCGCCAAGCTGCTCGAAAGGGAGTTGCACAAACAGTGATGGCGCGCCTGCTACTAGCGATCATGCTCTTCACCGGCTTTCTGCGCGCCGATCTCGATCGGGCCAAAGCCGAGCCGAACCTCGGCAAACGGTGCATGCTGGCGCTCGACAACGCCTTCGACGGACTCACCCTCGCGCGCGACGCCTACGCCAAAGGGCAAAGCGCGCAGGTACAGACGTATGTAAAGGAAATTCAGGAATCCGTGGCCCTGGCGGAAACGTCTCTGCAGGAGACGGGCAAGAATCCGCGGAAGAGCCCGAAGTGGTTCAAACGGGCCGAAACGTCCACCCGCGACCTCTTGCGGCGCCTGGATGCGTTTCAGCAGTCGATGGATGTATCGGATCGTCCCCTGCTCGATGCGCTGAAGATCAAGGTGCAGCAGGTGCATGAGGATCTATTGCTCGGAGTGTTGGAGGGCAAACAGAAATGAAGACCTTGCTGATTTGCGCGCTGTTGGCGGCGCCTGTCGTGGCGCAGCAGCAGCGGGATTATCTCACCGTGGACGAGGGCGACCAGATCCGCGAGGCGCAGGATCCCAACGAGCGGATGGCGCTTTATATTCACTTCGCTAAGCAGCGCCTCAGCCAGGTCGACCACTGGCTCGCCAAGGAAAAGGCCGGCCGCTCGGTCCTGATCCATGACGCGCTCGACGACTATGCCAACATTATCGACGCCATCGATGCCGTGGCCGACGACGCCTTGCAGCGCAAGCTGAACGTCAAGTTGGGTTTATCCGCCGTGGTCACCGCCGAATCCGAAATGCTGGAGCGCCTGCAGAAGATCCAGGACAGCCGGCCGAAGGATATGGCCCGGTACGATTTCGTCCTCAAACAGTCCATCGACGGGACCAACGACAGCCTGGACCTGGCGCGCCAGGACCCGGCTGAGCGCGCCGCGGCCATTGCCGCCAGGCAGGCCAAGGAGAAGAAAGAACTCGAGGCTGCCATGACGCCCACCGAGCGCGAAGCCAAGAAAGCCGAGGACGCCAAGGTCGCGCAGGAAAAGGAGAAGAAGAAAGCCCCCTCGCTGCTCCGCCCCGGCGAGACGATCAACGGCCAACAACAGCAGCCACCCCAGTAGCATCTCCAAGGTCTAACACTGTACGGTTCCTCCTATATATCGCGCCCGGTACTGTGAGCAACCGCCCTAACTACAGGACTTGCTGTATCCATGAACCGTAGAGCGTAGCCTATTCTGGAGTTAGGAGATTCCTTCCACGGGAACCTCAAGGCGGTTCAAATGTCATGCAGGAAACGGCGTTATGGCAGGGCGGCTTTAGCCGCGTTCTTCTTGTCTGCGTTATATGCGGCGTTCGCGCAGGCTCCTCCGCCGAACGCTGCACCGGCCAACGCGCCGCCCGGCGCAATGATGCCGCCCCAACAGCTTGACGATCTGGTGGCGCCCGTCGCGCTAGACCCCGATCCTCTTTTGGCCCAAGTGCTGGCCGCATCCACTTATCCGATGGAGATCGCCGAAGCCCAACAATGGCTGCTCGATCACCCGAAATGGAAACCCTCCAAACTCATGGACGAGGCCAAGAAACAGAATTGGGATCCCAGCGTCCAGGGACTCGTTGCTTTCCCCGGCGTTCTCGCCCAGTTGACCCAGAATATGAGCTGGACCACGCAGCTCGGCAATGCCTTTCTCGCCCAGCAAGCCGATGTCATGCAGGCGGTGCAGCGTATGCGGACCAAAGCCATGGCCAAGGGAACGCTCCGCTCAACGCCGCAGGAAGCCGTCACCACGCAAGACCAGAACGGCCAGAACGTCATCGACATCGAGCCGGGAAATCCGGATGTCTGGTACGTCCCGCAGTACAATCCGGCGTTCATTTGGGGACCGCCGCTATGGGGGTATTATCCGCCGCTCGATTACCCGGGCATCGATATCGGTTTGGGATGGTTTCCGGGCATCGATCTGGGTCTTTATTTTGGCGGCTGGGGCGGCTGGGGCTGGGGCGGCTGGGGATGGGGATGCAACTGGTTCGGTGGCGATATTTTCCTGAACCATTCCTTCTTCGCGCGCGATGGTTTCCGCTACATGCCCCAGGGCTTTCGCGATGGAGGTCCCTTGGGCCGTTCGGTGTGGACGCATAATCCCGAACACCGCTTAGGCGTGCCCTACGCCAACCGCGAAGTGGCCAACCGGTTCGGCGCCGGCGCGCCAGGCAGGGTCCAGGGGTCGCAGCTCCGGAGTTCTAACCGCGGCGAGGGGGTGCCTCAGCAACACTTTGGAAATAAGAGCTTTGAACAGCGCGGCTGGACAGGCAAGCACAGCGTCTTCGGCGGTTATCACAATGGGGGGATGACGCGCATGCAAAGCGATCGCGGATTCTCCGGCGCGGGCGCGGGACATTCATTCGGCGGATTCCATGGCGGAGGCGGCGGGGGTGGTTTCCACGGTGGCGGCGGAGGGAGGCACTAAATGACTGCCAGATCTTTGACGATTTTCGCGGCGTTCGCGTTGGCGTGCGCCGCGCCTTCGAGCGCGCAACAGCGCTTCGATTCCGCGGAGGCTGCCGCCGACGCCGTTATCGGCGCGGCGGAGGCGCACGACTCCGCACGGCTGGCGGCGATTCTCGGTCAGGGGGCGAGAGCCATTCTGACATCGGGGGATTCCGCGCAGGATCGCGCCGAGCAAACCGAGTTTGCGCACCTCGCGCGCGTCCGGCATCGGCTCGAGATTCCGGCCTTGAATCCAAATCGCGCGGTACTGGCGATCGGCGACGAGGACTGGCCGTTTCCCATCCCCATTGTCCGCATCAACGGTAAATGGAGCTTCGACGCCTCGGATGCCCCGGCCGAGATGCACGCGCGGCGCATCGGCACCCACGAGCTGGATGCCATCGAGATCTGTCACGGCTACGTGGAAGCGCAGCAAAAGTATGCCTCCGAGGATCGCGACAAGGACGGCATGCTGGAGTACGCTCCCCGTCTCATGAGCGCGGCGGGCCGCCACGACGGGTTGTATTGGGAAGGTGAGGGTGAGCCGCTGGTTCCCGCGGGCTTCGCCCAAGCCGGCTGGGAGGGCGCCCAGAAAGTCCAGGCTAAGCCCTATCACGGCTACTATTTCCGGGTTCTTGCAGGGCAAGGCCCGCACGCACCGGGGGGCGCGCACAACTATATCGTCAAGAATAAGTTGATTGGCGGGTTTGGCCTGCTGGCATGGCCGGCCGAGTATGGCGTCACCGGGATTCACACGTTCATCGTGAATCAGGATGGCATCGTCTACGAGAAAGACATCGCGCCCGTTCCAGGCACGCCGGCGCCGCCCATCACCCGATTCGACCCCGACGATTCCTGGTCTCGCGTGGATTATTAGGCCCACCCGGCCCGGATACTCCCAGCAGCGGCCGCAGATTACCGCGACTGCGGTATGGGCGCTCGGTAGGGCGGGGCGTATGCTGTGTACAGGCTGGCTGCGAGGCACGCCAAGGTGCCCTGGATACGAACGCGCAAATTGAGATGTCCGAGCCACGAGCCGGGACCCGTGTAGCACCGGCCAGCCGCCGGACGTCGTCTTTCCGGCGGTGGCCGCCACGGCTGGTTCCAGTGTCTTGCCTACGGCGCGACGTAGATCTCGGCATCGTGGCCGATCCCTGACCGCTGATTTGGTTGATTGGCGCCGAACCCACGATGATGTCGATCTGCGAGACCCCGGCTACGTCGTAGGCCGCTGACTCTCAGCGTGCGCGATACGGTACTTATTCCCGCTCAAGGCAGCGTTTCGCGCGCCACCTTGTCGGCCTGTTCGGCGCGAAACCGCTTCAGCTTCTCGCGCAGTTCGGGTCGTGAATTGGCCAGGATCGCGATAGCCAGCAGCGCGGCATTGCGCGCCCCCGCGGAGCCGATCGCCAGCGTGCCCACCGGAATGCCGCCCGGCATCTGTACCGTCGAAAGCAGCGAATCCAGACCCTTCAGCGCGGGACTCTCCATGGGTACCCCGAGCACCGGCACTACCGTCTGCGCCGCCAGTACCCCGGCCAGGTGCGCCGCCCCGCCCGCGGCTCCGATGATCACCTCAATGCCGCGCGATTCCGCTTCCGCGGCGTACTGCGCGGCCAGGTGCGGCGTGCGATGCGCGGAGAGTACACGGCACTCGTGCGCGACCCCAAACTGGGTGAGCGTTTCGTCGCAGTGCCGCATCGTCTCCCAATCGGACTTGCTGCCCATGATGACAGCGACCAAAGGCTGCATGATTCTCCTTATTCCCCCTGTGCCAGCGTGAAGCCTGCCTTACCGTCATAATTGCGCAGGTTCTCGGTCTTCACGATTTCCATGCCCGTTTCGGCGATCCGCCCCAACAACCCGACGATCTGCGCCTGAGTTACTACGCCCGTTGAGGCGAACCGGCAGCGGTAATTGTCCGTGCAGATCGTCTCCGGATGCCCGCCCGGCCATGTCTTCAAACCGCGATTCGACATCATGGTGAGCGCGAGCGAATCCGCGGCCGTCTGCTGCAGAACCGCCGCGAGTTTGTCGTTGTCGAGCGACGGCCAGTTCACGTAGACATCCACGCCGATCAAATCTACCTTCGGATCGGGCCGGCTGACAGCTTGCCGGGCCGCTTCCGTGCGCGGCGGCGCCGCGGCGTATGTGACCGGCTTTAGCGTGTTGGGCTTCTTTCCCAGCCGCGCCACTACAGCGTGCGCGAATTCCTTCGTTCCCACCTTCTCCTTGCTGGAACCCTCCGTAAAGATGTCGTAAGTATGCACGCCGTCTTCGATCGTGCGCAGCCACGCATTGTGTACGCGGGCCGCGACTTCGGGCTGATTAATGTGGACCAGCATCAGCACGCCGCCCAGCAGCAGGCCGGAGGGATTGGCCAGGTTCTGATTGGCGCGCCGCGGCGCGGAGCCGTGAATGGCTTCGAACATGGCGCACTGGTCGCCGATATTCGCGGAGCCGGCGATCCCTACCGACCCGGCGATTTGCGCGGCCACATCGGAAAGAATATCGCCGTATAAGTTGGGCATCACGATGACGTCGAAGGCCTCGGGAGTGTCAGCCATCTTGGCGGCGCCGATATCCACGATCCAGTGCTCGTTGGGAATGTCCGGATATTCGGCGGCAAGTTCGTCGAAGACTTTGTGGAAGAGACCGTCGGTCATCTTCATGATGTTGTCTTTGGTGAAGCAGGTGACTTTCTTGCGGCTGTGCCGGCGCGCGTATTCAAAGGCATAGCGCACGATCTTTTCGCAGCCCGGCCGGGTGATCAGCTTCAGGCATTCCATGGCGCCGGGGCTGAGTTGATACTCGATTCCGGCATAGCAATCTTCTTCGTTCTCGCGCACGATGACCAGGTCCATGCCGGGATGCAGCGTGTCGATGAACGGGTGATAGGAAACGCACGGCCGCACGTTCGCGTAGAGGCCCAAAGTCTTGCGGGCGGTCACATTGAGGCTTTTGAAGCCGCCGCCCTGCGGTGTGGTGATGGGGGCCTTCAGAAACACTTTCGTGCGGCGCAGGGATTCCCAAGCGCTGGGCTCAATACCCGCGGTATTGCCGCGCAGGTAGACTTTTTCACCAATTTCGATGGTCTCGATTTCGACGGCCGCGCCGGCCGCTTCCAGGATTTCCAGGGTGGCGGCCATGATCTCGGGACCGATGCCGTCGCCATGCGCGACGGTGATGGGGGTTTTCGACATAGGAAGAATAAACATAGTGGGTTGCGCCGGTTTTCGCAACCGGGCGCGGAGTGCGCGGCGCGTAGTATGTTTAACGCTCAGGATAGAGAGAACGATGGCACAGCGTGGGAAACTGCCGCCGATCCACCCGGCGAGCTACTTCGGGATGAACTCGTTGAGATTGGCGTCAGCCTGAACGAACTGGCGCGTGCACTGCGTGTTCCAATGAACCGGATCAGCGCGATCGTCAACGGCAAGAGGGCCATCACCGTGGATACCGCGATGCGTCTGGCGCGGTACTTCGGCACATCGCCGCGGTATTGGTTGAATCTTCAGGTCGCCTACGACCTCGAGGTCGCGGCGCAGGAGATTCAGCCGCAGATCGAAAAGGAAGTACTGCCGCGGACCGCAGCCCAGGCCGCCCCCTCAGTTGGTTTCCAGCGCGGAATCGGCCACAATGCGATATATGCGCTATGCCGCTCTTGCGTTGCTCTTCGCTGTGAACCTGCCTGCCGCCGATAACGGCTGGACCGCTTACGGCGGCGACCCCGGTGGAACGCGTTACTCGCGGCTGAAACAGGTCACCCGCGCCAATGTCGGAAAACTACAGGTCGCGTGGACGTATCATACCGGCGCCCTCCAGCCGGATACCCGGCTCAACCAGAAGGCGGCCTTCGAAGCCACGCCGATTCTAGTGGATGGGGCACTCTACTTCAGCACTCCTTTCAACCAGGTGATCGCGCTCGACCCGTCCACCGGAGTGGAGAAATGGAAGTTCGATCCACAGGTCCCGCGCTCGCACTATTTCTCGGAGGTGACCTCGCGCGGCGTGGCTGCCTGGACGGACGCGCGCGGCGCCAAGGACGCGCCCTGCCATTTGCGGATCTTCGAAGGCACCATCGACGCACGGTTGCTGGCCATCGACGGCCGGACCGGTAAGCTATGCGCGGATTTCGGCGCCGCCGGCCAGGTCGATTTGACCGAGGGGGTGGACTACCAGAAGCTTTACCGGGGCAATTACCAAGTCACATCGGCGCCCACGGTGGTGGGCGACGTGGTGATCACCGGCTCCTCGATCGGCGACAATGCAGCGGTCAACCTGGAGCGCGGCGTCGTGCGCGGCTTCGACACCCGCACGGGCAAGCTGCTCTGGACTTGGGACCCCATCCCCTGGGCGAATCAACAGAAGCTGCGCACAGGCGCGGCCAATGCGTGGTCCACCATTGCGGCCGACCCGAAGCGCGGACTGGTGTTCGTCCCTACCGGCAGCGCCAGCCCCGATTACTACGGCGGTGAACGGCCCGGCGACAATCGCTGGGCGAATTCCGTGGTCGCGCTCAAAGGCTCCACGGGCGAATTTGTCTGGGGTTTCCAGGTGGTGCATCACGATCTGTGGGACTACGACGTGGCGTCCGAGCCTACGCTGATCGAGTTTCGCGGCCACGCGGCCGTAGCGGTAACCACGAAGATCGGGAATGTCTTCGTGCTGGATCGCGAGACGGGTAAGCCGCTGATTCCCGTCGAGGAGCGCGCCGTACCCAAGAGCGATATTCCCGGCGAGGACGCGTCGCCCAGCCAGCCGATGCCGGAGTGGAGCGCCATGGTGCCGCAGAAGCTGACAGAGGCCGATATGTGGGGGCCGACGCCCGAGATGCGCAAGTGGTGCCAGGAGAAGCTCGCATCCTATCGCAATGACGGACTCTTTACGCCGCCCACCTTCAAGGGCACGATCGCGTTTCCGGGGAACATGGGAGGCGTGAACTGGGGGGGCGCCGCGTGGGACCCCGTACGCAATCTTCTGCTGGCTAACACCAACCGCGTGGCCGCCGTCGCGAACCTGATTCCACGCGCGGATTTGGCGGCTGCGCGCCAGAAGATCGAGGAGATGAAGTGGCGCGGCGAATTCGCGCCGCAGCGGGGCACGCCGTACGGGATGCATCGGGACTGGCTGGTCTCGCCCTCGGGGATGCCCTGCAACACGCCGCCATGGGGCGCGCTGGTGGCCTTCGACTTGAAAACCGGAAAGCTGCGTTGGGAGACGGCCGTGGGCAGCATGGGCGAGGACCGGCCACGCGGATCGATCGGCTTCGGCGGGCCCATAGCCACCGCGGGCGGGCTGGTCTTCACCGCCGCCGCGCTCGATCCGCATCTGCATGCGTTCGACGCGGATACCGGCAAGGAGATCTGGACCGTGGAACTACCCGCCAGTGCACAATCCACACCTATGACCTATGCGTGGAAGGGGAAGCAGTTTATCGTGATCTGCGCGGGCGGGCACGGCAAGATGAACAGTAAGATGGGCGATTCGGTGGTGGCATTCCGGCTCGGCGGGCCGGCCAACTGAGGTTCTTACCGGCCTGGGCGATCACCGGGGCAGAATCCGTATGGAAGTCGCCTTCACCACCGCGGTCACGGCCTCGCCCTCCCGCAACCGCATTTCCTCTTGCGATTGCCGCGTCACGACCGCGGCCAGCCGGAATCCGCAGTCGAGCGTAACGCGCGCCAGCGGCCCTTCCGGAGTCACCGAGACAATCCGTGCCGGCAAATGATTGCGCGCGCTGGTGGCAATGGCGGGTGTGTTCCGTTCGATCGTGACGCTCTCGGCACGAATGCAGGCAAATACTGCCGTGCCGGGGCCGGCTGTATCGACGGCCACCAGGCGCGCCGCGCCGATTTCGACCGTGACCAGGCCCGCGCTGCGCGCCACTACGCAGGCGCTGCAGATGGTTTCCACGCCGACCGCGGCGGCCACCTCCGCATCCGCCGGGAAATCGAAAACACTCTCCACGGGGCCCGCCTGGCGTAGTTTGCCCTCAATCATGATGGCGATCGAATCGCCTAGCGCCAGCGCCTCGGTGCGGTCGTGCGTCACCACGATGGCGGGCATCTGCACTCCGGCCAGCATCCGCCGCAGGTCGTCGCGCACGCGCAGCCGCGTGGGCTCATCGAGCGCCGAAAGCGGTTCATCGAGCAGCAACAGGCGCGGCTGCGCCGCCAATGCGCGCACCAGGGCCACGCGCTGCAATTGGCCGCCGGAGAGTTGCCGCGGATAGCGCTCCGCCAGGTCGCGCAGTTCGAAGCGCGCCAGCAGATCGTCAACGGCCCAGCCGCGCGCGCCGTAAGCCACATTCCCACGTACGGTGAGGTGTGGGAAGACGGCGTAATCCTGCGACAAATAAGCTGCTCGGAGTTTTTGCGGCGGCACGCGAATCCCGC
>Ga0187871_10004409_pt1 | contig 10571 bp, 10 predicted proteins | sample June2016WEW_16_1_FD_132988 | JGI IMG/M metagenome (GOLD analysis project Ga0187871, IMG submission 132988) | Peatland microbial communities from SPRUCE experiment site at the Marcell Experimental Forest, Minnesota, USA - June2016WEW_16_10 | ecosystem: Environmental > Terrestrial > Soil >...
CCGCTCGTACCGCGCGATTGCGGCCGCATTGCCGCCCGCCCAAACCGCAAGCACCCAGGCCGGCTCTTCCATTTTAGCCGTCGTCGCCGCTGCCGCCGGATTTAGCAGATCGATGGCGGCGGGATCCAGCGGGCTCGTCAGGATGGCGTCCCGCGCCGCCACGGCCTCATCGAGCGAGCCAAACGAAAACCGGAACGTGCGCTCGCAAGGAGACTGCGGAATCAACTTGAAGTTGACCACCGCGATGGCCGCCAGTGTGCCAAACGAGCCGATCATCAGTTTGCTCATGTCCAGCCCGGCGACGTTCTTCACCACCATGCCGCCCGATTCCACCAGCTTGCCTTCCAGCGTAGCGAATTGCATCCCGATCACCAGGTCGCGCGCCGTGCCATAAAGCCGGCGGCGCGGCCCGCTGCAGTTGCACGCTATGATGCCGCCGATCGTCGCGGTATCGGCGTATGGCGGATCCAGAGGAATCATCTGGTGGTGCCCGGCCAGCAGGCTTCGCAGCTCGCAGTATGAAATGCCGGCTTCCACACTGATGGTCAAGTCGCGCGGCTCGTACTGGCGGACGCGGCGCATGGCGGCCGTGGAGATGGTCATATTCGCCGGCGCCGCCGGCCCGCCCATCAGCCGCTTGGAGAAATGCCCGCCCAACTCGATGGTCTGCTGACGGGTGGCCGCCCAGCCCATAGCCTCGGCCAGTTCCTCCGGACTCCGCGGCTCGACGACATCAGTAAAATAATCCGGCATGGCGGGCGTATACTATGTTGCGCAGAAGGTAGCCGAGGAGTGTGAGCACGATCGATCCCAGAAAGGCCGGCAGGAATCCGTTCACTGAGAATCCCGGCACGAACAGGGATGCCAGCTTCAGGAGAAACACGTTCAGGACCAATTTGAACAGTCCCAATGTGAGAATGATCAGCGGAAACGCAAGAAACTTCAACGGCCCCCCGATGAAGAAATCGACGACCGCGATCACCGCTGTCGCCAGCAGTGCCGTGCCATAGCTCCGGACCTGGATCCCCGGAATGATGCGGGCCACCAGCCATAGCGCGAGGGCGCTCAGCAGCCAGTTTATGAGCAGGTGCACAAATGTCCTCTGGAGTTCCATAATAAGCCAATGGCCCGACTCTTTGCTGGAACCTCCGGATTTGCGTACGCCCAATGGAAGCCGCGATTCTATCCCGCGAAGCTGCCCGCCAACAAATTCCTGGAACATTACGCGCAGCGGTTGAACTCGGTGGAGATCAACTACACCTTCCGCCGCATGCCCTCCGCCGCCACGCTCGAAAACTGGGTGGCCGCCACGCCGCCGGGATTCCTGTTCGCTTTGAAGGCGCACATGCGCATCACCCACATCATGCGGCTGAAGAACGCAGCGGAAGCCACAGGCGTTTTCCTGCGCGCCATCGATCCGTTGCGCGCGGCGCGGCGGCTGGGGCCGGTGCTGTTCCAGCTTCCGCCGCAGATGCGCTGCGACATAGATGTGTTGCGCGCGTTTCTCGATATCCTGCCGGAAGATCTGCGCTACGCTTTCGAATTCCGGCACGCCTCGTGGCTGGTGGACGAAGTCTACCGCCTGCTGGAGGGGCGCAACATCTCGCTGTGCCTGGCCGAGTCCGAGAAGTTCGAAGTGCCTGAAGTGATCACGGCGGATTTTGTCTATTACCGGCTGCGCAAGCTCGAGTACACGGCGGAGGATATCGAGTCCATCGCCGCGCGCGCGCGGGAGCTGCTGGGGCAGGGCAAGGATCTCTTCCTGATGTTCAAACACAAAGAGACGCCGGATGGGGCGCTGCACGCCGAGGAAGTGTTGCGGAAGGTGGCCGGATAGTGGGGCGGGGGGCGCGATGCGGCGACACGGAGACGCGGGCGATCCGGGTTGGCGGATTTTGTGCATTTTTATGCACGTTTGGGCTTTTTTGTGCATTGACTTTGGTTCGATGCAAAATGTGCCGGACGAAACCAAATTGGGATTTGAACAGGCTAATGCATTGCAGTTACATAGGTTAATATGGTTCCACCCGCGAGGGTCGACCGGCGCGGATGAAATTTTCAAAGAACCGGCAGGCTCCGCTTGCAGAACACCGATGGCGAGTGCGTGGCGCCTGAATTTCGGGCGTGGTTGTTGGGGCCACCCGGAACAACAATAGCACGAGCGTCGGCGGCTGGAGGGGGATTGCGGCGGCTTCGGGCATTGCTTTCAGTCGATTGGGAGGGATCGGCGGGCGGTGATTGGCGGTGTGGGTTGGTAGCTGGTCGCGCAGCGGTATGCGAGCTTAGCAGTTGCTCGGCTTGGGGGCGTCGACCCAATCTGGCTTTGGCCGACACGATCCGCCGCGTGGGGGCGTTAATGGGCATTTATCGCCAGCCTGACGACCTGACCTCAGGACGAGACCGATATCAAGCGAGATCAAGAGCATTCGTCCTCGTCCAGGTATCACGCTCGGTGTTTTCAAGGGTACAAGCCCCCTGGATGTCCGGCGTCCACGCGCGGTGCGGCTTGGCCGATACGTCCGGCCTGTCGCTCGCCGAGATCACATGCGCCGCGGTGAAACGCAAGCGGGAGCGAAGAGCGGCGAAGGAACTATGCGCGTGATGAAACGTCGCCTTAGATCCCTCTGGCTGGCGTTTTGTGTAACTATTCCGCGATCCACGTCACTATACTGACGGAGGGATTCACATGTCTGTAGTTCAAATCGGCTTGGTCGACAAGACCGGCAAAATCGACACGGAGTTGCTGCAGGAAACTGCGGCAGCCATCAGTATCCAGATAACGCGGGACTTGTCGCCTATCTGGGACGTCCAGGCGACCGTTCAACACCTATCTTCCCCGAAGAAGATTCCTGTAGGGGTGTGGCCCGTTTTCCTGGTGGCAAGACTTCCTCCAGACGAGGGCGGCTTCCATCTGGACAAGAAAAACCAGCCATACGCGGAGGTGATCGGAACGCCCGACAGCGACGACTGGACTCTGGATGCCAGCCACGAGATTGTGGAGATGCTCGTCGATCCCACGGGCAACCGTCTGCAGTCCTCGCGGGCTATCGAGATTTCGGGGAGCGGCGTCGCGGACACTACCGGAGCATTCGAGTATCTCGTGGAAGCTTGCGATCCGTGCGAAGCGGACGCCTATGCGTACAGCATCAACGGCATTGCCGTTTCCGATTTCATCACGCCGAACTTCTACGATCCCGTTGTTACCAGCGGCACGCGCTACAGCTTTGGAGGAAACATCCCGGCGCCGCGGCAAGTCCTCCCAGGCGGCTATATCTCTTTCGTCGACCCCACCACGGACGACATGGAGCAGATCCTGCTCGTCGGTCCCAAACCGCAATTCGTCAACCTGGGGCCAGCCACGGGATCGAGCCTGAGGTCGTTTGTCGATGGGAAGAGCTCAGTTACCGTCGCTAAGCATCGCAAGCGCAATGACAAGCTGTCCGCGTGGTGCCGGGAGCACCGCCAGAAGCGATCGGTAGCGGCCGTCGCGAGGGCGGAGTCGTTTATGCGTCTCGCGAAAGCCGCCGGAAAATAAACGAACTGGCTGCGGCGCGCGGTTGAGTGAAGCCAGCGGTCAAACCAGTGCTGACGCCGACAGCGAAGGGTCGTCGGGAGTCAGTCTGCTGTGTGTGGCAGTGGACAGCAAGACCACTTCTCTGGCGACATGGGGCCGCCGGGGGCGACGGCGTTGTGTCGCATCATCGCCCTACTTCGCGGCGTCTCCGCGCGCCATCAAACCAGATCCCCAGAGACCGGTATCCAGATCGCAAGCGCTTCGTGGGAGGAGCCGACGGTTCTGTCGCCCTGCAGTGCGTTCGCTGGTTGTGTGATAAGCTATGGACCCATGGCTGATCGATGGGGATGCAGTTTGGGCGATCGGCGTGTTGCGTTTCCCAGCAGGTGGGCGCTCTAACCGGGCAGATCCGGTACTCCCAGTTTCCAGACGGCATTTCCAGCACGTCAACTGAGGCTCAAAAGGAGAATCACACATGCGAAGAATGTCCAGCCGTGTTCTGGCCGTCTTGGCAATTACCGCTGTGGCGGCTTTAGGGGCCGATAATTCCATCGGTACCTGGAAGGTCAATGTCGCAAAATCGAAGTACACACCGGCGCCATTTCCGGTGAAGAGCCTGACGTCAGTACGGGAAGCGGCTCCAGACGGCGTGAAGGTCACGAATACGGGGGAGCGGGATGGCAGCTCTATCAACGCCAGCTACACCGCAAAATACGACGGCTCGTGGGCTACGGTCACGGGCACGGGGTCGCCGTATGACAGCATTTCGATCAAACAGGTGAATGCCAATACCCTCACTTACGAAGCGAAACAGACGAATGGAAAGTATCGCGCCAGTGGCCGCACCGTAATTTCGAGCGACGGTAAGACGATGACCACCAAGGCAAAAGGCACGGACGCCAATGGAGCGCCAATGACGCTGACACTGGTTTACGAGAAGCAATAGCGGAGTGCGGCGGCGCCAAATCGAGGGCCATGGCGGGCGGCGGATGTTCCAATCGCGCACTGGCCGGCCATTTTCGGGCGGTTTCTCCGGATTCTTTCCTTCCCGAACGAGTCCAACAGACTAGGCAGGGTTGGGGACCTCGAACGGTTTGAAAATCATCTCAAGCGTGTTTGCTGACCAGAAAACCAGGTCCTGTTGTCATTATCGGAAGCTATCCTGAGCCCAACGATTGACCGCGCGTGATAGGCGACGAGACTGGTCGCTCGGTCGGGGCAGCGTGGGCGGACTCGACGTGCATCTCGCCGAGCACATCGCGAATGGCGGCGACCAGGTTCCTTATATCCGCGCGGCCGTCGGTGAAGAGGGACGTTCCGGCGGAAGTGGTGCGGCAGGGCTGCCGCGCCTGGCTCAATAGCCTTCGTCGCGCAATCGCTCGACGGTCAGCCGCGGCTTCAACTCCAGCTTTCGAATCAGCTTCTCGACGTGCTTGGCCAGAATATCGCACTCGATATTCACGCGGCTGCCCGGCTGGTAAGCGCCCAACGTAGTGTTGCGGTAAGTGTGCGGAATGATGGTAACCGACAACACATCGCCTTCGAGCGCCGCGATGGTCAGGCTGATCCCGTCGATGGCGACCGACCCTTTGTAAACCAGGTACGGATCGAGCTCGGCGGGGACGCGCACCTTCAGCCACCAGTTCTCGTCGCCCAGCGCCTCCAGCGATAAGAATTCGGCGGTCGCGTCCACATGGCCTTGCACGATGTGCCCGCTGAGGCGCCCGTCGGGCGTGAGAGGCCGCTCCAGGTTGACGCGCGAAAGCGTGCGCAGCGCGCCCAGGTTGCTGCGCTCGAGAGTTTCCGGCGCCAGGTCGGCCGAGAAGGATTCCGTGCGCAAGTCCACCGCCGTGAGACATACGCCGTTCACCGCGATGCTGGCGCCCTCGCGCATATCTTCCAGTACCTTTTGGCAATGGATCTTCAGCCGCGCGCCGGCGGCCCGGCTTTCGATGGATTCCACTGCGCCCAGCTCTTCGACGATCCCGGTAAACATTCAATTTCCACCAACCACAGGCTAAAGCCTGTGCTACCCAACCACAGGCTAAAGCCTGTGCTACCACAGGCCCAAGCCTATGCCACAGCCTCTTTGACGATGTAGCCTTCCACGGCGAATTCGTCGGGAGCGATACGGTGCAACTCGGTACGGTTGATGCGAATGGCGTCGGCGCGCCGCCGCCGGCCCACACCGCCTGCCATGGATAACGATTCCAGGCCGCCCAGAATCTTGGGCGCGTAGTAGAAGAAGACCTTGTCGGCCACGCCTGTTTCGAGCGCGGCCCAATTCACTTTCGCGCCGGCCTCGATCAACACCGACAGGTACTGCTGCTGCGCGACCGCCTCGATGGCGGCGCGCAAATCGGAGCGCCCGTCGCGGCCATCCAGAATCAACACGCGGACGCCGCGGCCTTCCAGCGCTTTGCGGCGTTCCCCCGGAGCAGCCGACGTTCCCACCACCAGCACATCGCCGGCGGCGCTGCGGACCATCTGCGAATCGAGCGGCAGGCGCAGGCGCGAATCGAGCACGATGCGCAGCAGCGGCCGGCTGCGCGGCAGGCCGGAGCGATCCGTCAGCAGGCAATCGTCCGCCAGCACTGTGCCGATGCCGGTCAGCATGGCGTCGGAATCGTGGCGAAGCTGCTGCACGTGCGCGCGCGCTTTTTCGCTGGTGATCCAGCCGCGGTTATCGTCGGGCGCGGCGATCTTGCCGTCCAAAGTCAGCGCGGTTTTCAGGGTGACCAGCGGCAGGCGCGTGCGCATGAAGTGCACGAAAGCCTCGTTCAGTTTGGCGGCCTCCGCGGAGAACGCGGTGGCGATTTCAGCCCGGATGCCCGCCGCGCGCAATTGCCGCATGCCCTCGCCCGCCACCAGCGGATTGGGATCTTCGAGCGCCGCCACCACGCGCGCCACGCCCGCCTGGATCAGCGCGGCGGTGCAGGGTCCCGTGCGTCCTTCATGGCAGCAGGGTTCCAGATTGATGTACAACGTGGCCCCGCGCGCCCGTTCGCCGGCCTCTTCCAGCGCCAGGATCTCGCCGTGCTTCACGCCGGCCCAGGTGTGGAAGCCGCGTCCCACGGCTTGCCCATCGCGCACCAACACCGCGCCCACCAGCGGATTGGGGCTGGCCTGCGCGTTGCCCTTGCGCGCCAGGTCCAGCGCCTCGCGCAGATACCGTGCATCGGTTTCCTGTTCGGCGGCGTTCATTTTTCGAAGAGGGATGCGATGAACTTCTCGGCATCGAACGGCAGCAGATCGTCTGCCTTCTCGCCGATGCCCACGTAACGGATGGGAATGTTCAACTCGCGCGCGATGGCGATCACGATGCCGCCCTTGGCCGTGCCATCCAGCTTCGCCAGCACGATGCCGGTCACGCCGGAGGTCTCCGTGAATTTGCGGGCCTGCTCCAGGCCGTTTTGCCCGGTAGTGGCGTCCAGCACCAGCAGCACTTCGTGCGGCGCATCGGGAATCACGCGCGCGGCGGTGCGGCGCATCTTCTCCAGTTCGGCCATCAGGTTGGTCTTGTTTTGCAGGCGGCCGGCGGTGTCCACGATCACGTAGTCGGTCTTGCGCGCGCGCGCCGCTTGCAGCGCATCGTAGAGCACCGCGCTGGGATCGGCACCCTGCTTCTGCCGGATGACGTCGGTGCCCGTGCGCTGGCCCCAGATCTCCAGTTGCTCGATGGCGGCGGCGCGAAACGTATCGGCGGCGCACAACAGCACGCTGCGCTGCTCGCTGCGGAAACGGTGCGTGAGCTTGCCGATGGTGGTGGTCTTGCCGGAGCCATTCACCCCCACCACCAGAATCACGGCGGGCGGCTCGGCCACGCGCGGCATGGGTCGCTCGGAGGCTTGCAGGATTTCGAGCAGGTGCTCGCGGATCAGACCTTCCAACTCGGCGGCATCGCCCACCAGCCTGCGGTCCACGCGCTCGCGGATGCGATCCAGGATTTCCGTGGTGGTGCGCACGCCGATGTCGGAGCTGATCAGCGTGAACTCCAGTTCGTCCAGCAAATCGGCGTCGATCTGCTTGGCGCCCTGCAGCATGTCCTCGAGGCGCGTGACCAGACCCGCGCGCGTCTTTTGCACGCCGCTCTTCAAGCGCTCCAGGAGAGAGGGCTCTTGCTCGACCGCGCCGAATAGCGTTTGGATCATTTTGGGACTATTGTAGCAATCATGGAGAGAGTAGCGATTTTTGGCGCAGCCGGGCCGATCGGCCGGTATGTGGGGATGGAGTTGGATCGACGTGGCGTGCCGTTCCGCGCCGTGGGACGCACGGCCGGCAAGCTTGCTGCGGCATTCGGAAAGATGCCGAATGCGGAGGTGGTCGCCGCCGACTTGTCGGATGCCGGCGGCGCCCTGCAAGCGGCGCGCGGCGTGGATACCATCGTCTACACGGTGGGCGTGGCATACACGGAGTTCCAGCTTCACCCGCAGATGATGCGCGTGGCGGTGGATGCGGCGGCTGCGGCTGGAGTGCAACGGGTCGTGCTGGTAACGGGCATCTATAGCTACGGAGTCCCGCAGACCAAGAAAGTGGCGGAGACGCATCCTCGCGTGCCGGTCTCGGTAAAGGGCCAGTTGCGCAAGGAGCAGGAAGACATCCTGATGGCCGCCGGCGAGCGCGGGTTATTCAAGAGCATGGTGGTGCGGCTGCCGGATTTCTACGGGCCGTACACCCACAGCCTTGCCAGTTTCATCTTCGACGCGGCGCTGGCGGGCAAGACGGCCAACTGGCTGGGACCCATCGGATCGCTGCACGAGTTCGTGTTTGTGCCGGATGCGGGGCCGGTGATTGCGGAGCTGGCGGCGCGCGACGATTGTTACGGAGAAGCCTGGAATTTCGCGGGGCCGGGCGAGATCTCCGCGCTGGCTTTCATCCAGAAGATCTACCAGGCGGCGGGACGGGAGCCAAAATTCCGCAGCACCGGCCGAACGCTGCTGCGCATGCTGGGCTGGTTCAATCCCTTGATGCGCGAGTTGCCCGAGATGTTGTATCTGCAGGAGACGCCCGTGATGCTGGACGATGAGAAGCTGCGGCGCGAGCTGGGGCAGGTGCACAAGACCAGTTACGACGAAGGCATCCAGCTGACGTTGGACTGGATGCGCGCGGGCGAGTAGGGCGGTCCCCCTGGACCGCTGCCGACGCCCTCATCGGCTGTAGCTGCTGTCCGAAGCCTTGATTCCCCGAGCGAAAGAGCGGGTCCAGGCGGACCCGCGCAGACCAGGGGGTCTGCCCCACAAAAACTAAGTGACAATTGCGCGCTACTTCTGGCCCAGCCAGTAGCCGGGCCGCGTGCGGACCTTGACATCCCTGCGGCCGCTCACCTGTACCGATATCTCGTGGAAGCCGCCTTCATCCTTGTTGTTGGGGCTGTAGGTAATCAGGTACTGGTTGTGAAGATCCGCGCCAATGTGCTCAATGGCCTCCTCCAGGCCCCGCTGCCGCATGAAGCCGAACTGCTCGCCGCCCGTGCCCCTGGTGAAAACCTCCGACGGGTTCTGCTTGAAAATGGCCTTGGCATCCTTGAAGACCTCCACCATCGCCGGGACGAATTCCGCGCTGCTGCCCAAGCTGCCCGTGGTCTGCATTACGGTATTGGGAGTTTGGGGGACGCCCGACGGCATGGGCGTCATGGCGGGAGGCCGGTTGTCGATGTACCCCGGGTCCTGCTTGGCCATGACGGATGTCACCACGCGCGAGATATCCACCGTATACACACTGACGTTGGCCACTTGGGCGGCGATCAGGGTCTCCCGCAGGCGCGCCTCGCTGGACAGATCGCGCGTTTCGCTCACCAGCATGAGCACGCGCCGGCGGTTCCTCGGCCGGCTATGCAACTCGCGCACGCCTTCCTCCACCGCGTCGATCATGCGGTTCTGGCTGCTGCCCGGATGAATGCTCTTCAGCGCCGCGGTGATTTTGTTGGGATCGGAAGTGAACTCCTGCAGCAGCCGGATGCGCGAATCGAAGGCGATCACGGACGCTTCGCCCTGATCGCCGATCACGATCGGCTCGATCATCCCGCCGATTTTCTGAATCTGGGGCAGCACGGATTCCACGCGATCATTGGCTTCGACCGCGATCGCCAGGGAGATCAGCGGGAAGGCCACGTCCACGTGAATGTTCTGCTCTTTGCCGTTGTCGAAGAGATGGAACTGCTCCGGTCCCAGGCCGTCGACGTTGTCGCCATGGCGGTCCACCACGGTTACCGGGGCCATGACCACTTCCACCGAGACCCGGATCGGCTGGTCTACGGTCACCTCGGGTTTGGCGGAGTCCTGTTGGCCTTGGGCGAACAGGCCGGCCGCGAGCAGCCCGGCAAATATCCATCTCATAGTTGGCATGAAATTCCAGACGTTACGAGTTTCCAAAACGTTGCGCATCCCGATGCTCCGTGCGGCCTCCCAGCAGGTCGAGTAGGTGGGGCACTACCTCCACGATAGCATCCAGCGACTCCACCGCACCCTTGGGCGAGCCGGGCAGGTTCACGATCAGCACACCGCCGCGCGTGCCCGCAATGGCCCGCGAGAGCGCCGCCATAGGCGTGGAACGCGATCCGCGCGCGCGCATCAATTCGCCGAGGCCGGGAATCTCTTTGTGCAATATCGCACGTGTGGCTTCCGGGGTGACATCGCGCAAGGCGACACCCGTGCCGCCGGTGGTGAAGATGGCCGCCACCGAATGGCCGTCCGCCAGCGCCGCCAGCCGCCGTCCGATGAGCGCGGCATCGTCCGGGATGACTTCGGTCACCGAGACGCGCCAGCCCAATTGCTCCAGTCTTTGGCGCACGGCAGGGCCGGAAACGTCGGCGCGCGTGCCGGCGTCGACGGAATCGCTGATGGTCAGCACCGCCGCATCGATCATGATGCGAGTTTACCGCAGGCTAGCGTCACCTTGGAGGGCGGCCAATCTTGGCCGCAGCCGCCTTTTCAGGCGGCCAGAGCCGGCTGAAAGCCGGCTTTGTCGCGAGCTTCGCTCGCGAGAGGCCGATTAACAATCGGCCTGCAGGTTACCAACCTGCCCCACTACGCGCCGGTCAGCAATTGGAAAGCCCGCC
>Ga0187871_10004410_pt1 | contig 10571 bp, 9 predicted proteins | sample June2016WEW_16_1_FD_132988 | JGI IMG/M metagenome (GOLD analysis project Ga0187871, IMG submission 132988) | Peatland microbial communities from SPRUCE experiment site at the Marcell Experimental Forest, Minnesota, USA - June2016WEW_16_10 | ecosystem: Environmental > Terrestrial > Soil >...
ACTTCGCACCGTCTGACTTCGCACCGTCTGACTTCGCACCGTCTGACTTCGCGCCACCGGACTTCGCGCCAGCCGTCTTCGCGCTACCGGGCTTCGTTCCGGCCGAGCTACCGCCGGCCGAGCTACCCCCGTCCGACCCGCCACTGGCCGACCTGCCGCCGCCCGGCCTGCCTTCAGCTGACCTGCCGCCAGCTGACCTACCGCCAGCTGACCTGCCCGAGCCCGAACTGCCCGAGCCCGCACCGCCCGAGGCCGCACCGCCCGAGGCCGCACTGCCCGAGCCTGCGCTCGCCTGGCGCTGATCGAGCCTGGCGGCCGTCAGGCTGGCCTTCAGCGCATCCGCCAGGCTGGTCGGCTCGCCTCCGGGGATCTCGCCTTCCTCTGGCTGGATCACCTCGCGCCCTTCGGCCTTGGCGTTCACAAGTTCCTGAAGAGCTTCACGGTAACCGTCGTGGTATTCGTCCGGATCGAAGTCCACGGTCATGGAGTCGATCAGGGACGCCGCCATCTTGAGTTCCTGCGACCGGACCTCGATGTCATCGTCGAGGAAGCCAAACGCTGGGGTACGCACCTCATCAGGCCACAGGAGTGTCTCGAGCACCAGCACGCCGTCCCTGGACCGCAGCGTGGCGAGCGATTCCCGCTGCCGCAGCGCCACTATGGCCAAGGCCACCTTCCCCGACCGGTCGAGTGAATCGCGCAGCAGCACGTAGGCCCGTGCACCTGCAGACTCAGGTTCCACGTAGTAGCTGCGGGACAGCAGGATGGGATCAAGTTGATCGGCCGGCATGAAATGCAGGACTTCGATGCTCCGCGTCGTCGGCAGCGGCAGATCAGCCATATCCTCGTCGGTCAGCACGATCATCTCGCCGCTGGGCAGCTCGAACCCCTTGGCGACCTGCTCGTAGGGGATTTCCTCGCCATCGATGGAGCAGACCCGGCGGAACCTGATCCGGCCGCCGTCAGTCCGGTGAACCTGGCGGAACGCTATGTCCTTCTGCTCGGTCGCGGCGTACAGTTTCACGGGGATCATGACTAGGCCGAAAGAGATCGAGCCCTTCCACATGCTATGCATGATGTCTCCCTACCCCCTCAGACCAGGTCCTGATACCAGCAGTGTTGTCCGGATTCTTCTGTTCGGCAATATGTTCGATGAACCGAGCAGACAAGGAGCACGTCCCGCATGAGCGACATGAACACCGAGCGGCCCGAGGCTGATTCTGCCGAGCAAGACCAGGATGCCATCCCAGGTGCTGACGACGAGGCTGGCACCGATCAGGACGAGCCGCCGTTCGAGGCTGACCCTGCCGACGCGGCCGAACAGGGCCGCGAGGTGGGTTCCGACGAGGACGAATACCGCTGACCGAGGGGCCTCAGGGGACGAGCTGGCGGATAGCCCGGCCTGCTCTCCAACCGCTGCACTACCGATCCTGGCTATGGTCCGGTCGTAGGATGGCAGCTGGACCGGCGCGTAATCATCGCAGGACAGCACACATTCGGAGAGTCTCGTGACAGCATCGCCGGAGGCGAAGCCAGCCAGCACCCGGCTGCCGAGACCGGTCAGGCGCAGGCAGCTCCTTGGAGCGGCACAGGAGGTATTCGTCGCGCAGGGCTACCACGCCGCCGCGATGGACGAGATCGCCGAGCGTGCCGGGGTCAGCAAGCCAGTTCTCTACCAGCATTTCCCGGGAAAGCTTGAACTCTACCTGGCGTTGCTGGACGAGAGCGCGGACGAGCTCGTCGCCATCGTCAAGGCGGCTCTTTCCTCGACAGCCGACAATAAGCAGCGCGTCCCTGCCACCTTCAAGGCGTTCTTCGACTTTGTTGCCAGCGGCGAGGCCTTCCGGCTGGTCTTCGAGTCCGACCTGAGCAACGAGCCGGCCGTGCGAGCACGCCTCGAGGCGACCATGCAGGACTGCGCCGAGATGGTCAGCCAGTCCATCCACTCCGACGCGGGGCTCGGCGAGGCCGAGGCACATCTGCTCGGGATAGCGCTCGTAGGCATGGCCCAGGTCAGCTCCCGGTACTGGCTCAGCACGGATCAGGCCATCCCCAAAGACGCCGCCGAGCAGCTGATCGCCAGACTGGCCTGGCGCGGGATCAGCGATTGGCCGCGGGCGAGCTGACTCCCCCGCCGATCACGAACCCCGCACAAGGACCGCGTTTCGCTCGCGGCGTAGCGCGGCGAGCGTCCTGCTGACCCGTTCGCGCCGCGCACCGGGCTAGCCTCGGTTCGAGAGGAGCTGCCGTGGAAGTCAAGATCGGAATTCAGTCCGTACCTCGCGAGCTGGTCTTGGAGACCGAGTCCGCTTTCGAGGAGGTGGAGCGGTCCCTGACGACCGCCATCACTGACGGCGGCGTCTTCGTCCTGACAGATGACAAGGGCGGCAAGATCATGGTCCCGGCGGACAAGATCGCCTACGTGGAGATCGGCGGGGCTGAGCCCCGCCGGATCGGCTTCGGCCCCACCATCTAAGTCAGGCCGGCCTGGGTCCCGGCCGGCCTGAATCCGCCCGGCCTGAATCCGCCCGGCCTGAATCCGCCCGGCCTGAATCCGCCCGGCCTGAATCCGCCCAGCCTGAGTCCCGTCGGCCTGAGTCCCGCCCGGCCTGAGTCCCGCAGGCCTGAGTCCCCCGGCTCTCCGGCAGCTCCGGCGGCAGATCCGCGGGTCCTCGGGGCGAGCCAGGCCCGTCAGGCTGGCGCCTGACGTCACGGTCCAACTGGCGCCTGACCTCACGGTCCAGAACGTCCCCGCAGCGCCACTTCTGACGTCGAGGCCCGCTCCGGGACGACCGCGCCCTATCGCACTTCGTGGTCGAAGGACTACAATTAGTGAATTATCCAAGGTCACAGAGGCGGCTGATGCCCGCAACTGTGTGGTGATAGCGACTCGGGGGGAGATGTCACCATGACCACGCAAGGAACAGAACTGACGGGTGCTCGGGTAACAGATGCCGATGGCCAAGTGGTCGGCACGGTCGAGCAGGTGTTCAACGACGACGCGGACGGCACTCCGGTATGGGCACGGGTACGCGCCGGGAAGGTGAGCCGTTTCGTCCCGCTTGCCGGACGCCGCACGGCTGGAGACGGCTTCAGCGTTCCGTTCGAGACAAAGAAGATCATGAGCGGGCCAGACATGGGCGTGGAGCGACATATGTCCGCTGAGCAAGCGGACGAGCTGCGCCACTACTACGGCCTCATGATCCCCGCTCAGACGGGGCAGCCCGGACAGTCGGGCCAGGCAGGACAGCCGGGCCAGGCAGGACAGCCGGGCCAGGCAGGACAGCCGGGCCAGGCAGGACAAGTTGAAGGGCAGACCAGGCAGGCCGAAGCCGGCGCCCCCTCCAGCGACGAATGGCTCGTCCGCACCGAGGAGCGGATGGCCGTGGGCACCGAGGTACTTGAGTCGGGGCGGGTCCGGCTACGCAAGTACGTGGACGTCGAGCCAGTCGAGCAGGCGATTCACGTGTTCCACGAGGAGTATGAACTCGAGCGTGTTCCGATCACGGCGGAGGAGCGGGTCCGGGGCCCGATCGCGGAAGGCAACCAGGAGATCGTCCTGCACGAGGAGCGTGCAGTCATCAAGAAGGAAGCAGTACCGGTCGAACGGGTCCGTCTGGTGGCGAAGAAGGTGGCGGAGGACCGGACGATCCGCGACGAACTTCGCAAGGAGCGGATCGAAGTCGAGGCGGATGGCGGTCCGCCTGCGCCCGGGCCGGGCGAACTGCCCGAGCAGAACCAGCGTCGTCCGCTGCTGGGGCGCAATCGCAACCCTGCCTAGCAAAGGGCTTGGCCGCCAGCGCTCCCTGGCCGCCCACGGTTCCTGGGCCGTAGGCGGTCCGGACCCGTAGGCGGTCCCGGGCCGTAGGCGGTCCGGACCCTTTGGCGGTCCCGGACCGTAGGCGGTCGGTGGCCGCCTACGGTCCCTGCCGCCAGCGGTCCTGGGCGGCCAGAAACGAAACGGCGGTCCGCAGCGCCGCCCGTAGGTCCAGCACAGCGAACGACCGGGGTGGAAGCGAAACTGCCGCTTCCAGCATCGCTAACCGGCGAAGGAACGCACCGGCCAACCAGGTGAGGATCGCATCCCAGGCTGCGCCACTGGCCCTGCCAGCGGCCGAGGATGGCGTTCGCTAGCTCGCTAGGCCAAGCGCGTCCATCCGCTCGGCGTGCGCGTCCGTCAGCCGCGCGAACATCCGGCCTATCTCGCCAAGCTGAGTAACCGTCCCGCCCGCAAGCAGGCGGGCAAGGGCCTCACGCTCGGCCGCCACCCGCTGGGCCTGCCCGAGAGCCTCACCGACCAGGCGGCGGGCCCAGAGCGCCAGCCTGCCTGCGACCTTCGGGTCGGCTTCAATCGCCGCTCGAACCCGGGCGACGGCGAACTCCGCCTGCCCGGCATCGCCTAGCACCTCGAGGACGAGGGCACGCGTCTCCTCGTCGAGCAGTTCCGCAAGGGCCCGGTAGAAATCGGCCGCGATCCCGTCGCCCACGTATGCCTTGACCAGCCCCTCCAGCCAGTCAGCCGGAACCGTCCTAGCGTGGAATGCGTCGATGGCCGCTACAAACGGTGACATCGCCGCCTCAGGATCGGCATGCATGCCCTCGAGCCGCCTGCGCAGCATCTGGAAATGGCCGAATTGCGCAACCGCCATCCCGGCCATGGCTTCCTTGTCCGCCAGCGAAACCGCGATCGCGGCATCATCGGCAAGCCGGAAGAAGGCGACAAGCGACGCGTACGCGAGCACGCCGAGGAGATCGATCACGCCGTCCGGATCAGGACTGCCGACCGCCGCGCTCTCTGGCTCACCGCTACCCGCGCTACCCGCCGATTGTTCCGTGCTTTCCGCGCCCATGTCGGTCATCCACGCAGCGTAACAACTTGCCAGCGGCTGAGACTGGCCCGCGCCGCCGTGGCTAACTAGTGATGTTGCTAGACTAGGGTCAATCCGCACGTGGAATGCGGTAACCCCGAAGCGTGTTGTACCCCACAAAGTAAGGCACGGGATCGCCGGGAGCCTTGATCGCTCCCGACCGCCGCGCCGAAACTTCCCCGCGAGTGCGTGGCCAATGCCGCGCTGCGACAGCGTGAGCCGTCCCGCGGGAGAGTTCGAAATGTGAGCCCGCGATGCGGACGCACGGCGCATATGCGCCTGGTGGACCCGCAGGCTCCTGATGGAGGCGGAAGCCCTGACAACGCATAACTGGACCATGCCGAGCGTGCCGGAGGACGAGCACGCGGCGCCCGACACACTTATAACCGAGACGCTGGCGCCTGAGGCACCGCCATCGGGACCGTTCCGGTCCGAGGCGCTCCCCTCCGAGGCCCTCCCCTCCGAGGCCCTGCCGTCCGACGTGACCCGGAGCGAGAAGACATTCCGTGACTTCGGCGTTGCCGAGCCGTTCTGCGCGGCCCTTGAGGCCGCCGGGATCACCCACGCCTTCCCGATCCAGGCACTGACCCTGCCGATAGCCCTCGACGGCCACGATCTCATCGGGCAGGCCAGGACCGGCACCGGTAAGACCCTGGCCTTCGGCATCCCGATACTGCAGCGCCTCGAGCTGGCACCTGACGGCAAGCCATCGGCGCCTCGTGCTCTCGTGGTCGTACCGACCAGGGAACTGGCCATCCAGGTCGCAGAGGATCTCCGGACTGCTGCGTCGCACAGCGGCATCTCCGTCGTCACCCTGTACGGCGGCCGGGCTTACGAGCCCCAGATCGAGGCTCTGCAGAGCGTCGATGTCGTCGTCGGTACGCCTGGCCGGCTGCTCGACCTGGTCCGGCAGGGCCACCTGGATCTCTCCCAGACCCGGTCGCTGGTGCTGGACGAAGCAGACAAGATGCTCGACCTGGGCTTCCTGCCAGACGTCGAGAAGATCCTCAGGCTCACGCCACAGCACCGGCAGACCATGCTGTTCTCAGCCACGATGCCTGGCGAGATTGTCACCCTCGCGCGGCGCCACTTGAGCCGGCCAGTGCATGTGCGGGCCGAGCAGCACGACGAGCCGGTCCTGGTGCCGAGCACCGAACAGCATGTGTTCCGCGCCCACCAGATGGACAAGGTCGAGGTCCTCGCCCGGGTGCTGCAGTCCGCGGGCCGGGGCCTGACCATCGTGTTCTGCCGGACGAAGCGAGCCTGTGACCAGATCGCCGGCGCCTTGACCACGCGGGGCTTCGCAGCGGCCGCCGTGCACGGCGACCTGGGCCAGGGCCAGCGGGAACGCGCCATGCGGGCCTTCAGGACCGGCAAGGTCGACGTCCTGGTGGCCACCGACGTCGCAGCCCGCGGGCTTGATGTTGACGACGTCACCCACGTGGTGAACTACGAGTGCCCAGAAGACGACAAGGCCTACCTTCACCGGACCGGCAGGACCGGCCGGGCCGGCCGCATCGGGGTGGCCGTGACCTTCGTGGACTGGGCCGACATGCACCGCTGGAAGATGATCAACGAGGCGCTCGTTCTTGGCCGCCCCGAGCCCGTTGAGACGTATTCGACCTCTGCGCACCTCTACGAGGCGCTGAATATTCCCAGGGACGCGACGGGCACGCTGCCCAGGGCGCGGCGGGCAAGGCTTGGCCTTGAGGCCGAGACCCTTGAGGACATCGGCGAGACCGGCCGGAACCGGTCGCATGCCGCCCGCCCGGCGAGCGGCCCGGGTTCGAGGGATCGGGGCCGAGAGCGCGGCGCAGGCTCGGGCTCCAGGCAGCGCGGCGGCCGTTCCGACAGCGAGCGCACCGAGCCCTCCAGATCTCGTGACACGGCGCAGTCTCGACAGCGCGCCCGGCGCCGGACTAGGGCGGGTGCCCCCGTCGGCGCCGGCCAAGAGCCTGGTCGCGGGGCAGGCCAGGAACCCGGCGGCGGAGGTCCGGACGCCGGCCGCGGAGGCCGGGAGTCCAGCCGCGGAAGCCGGGGGTCCAGCCGCGGAAGCCGGGGGTCCAGCCGCGGAAGCCGGGGCGAGCAGGCGCGGGCAGCCGAGCCGACAGCCGCTGTCGCTGCCGACGCGTCGGCGCTGCGTGGCCAGCCGACCGGCCGAAGGCGCCCTCGGTCGGAGGCGAAGCCAGCCCACGACATTGGCCCGGCTAGTGGCACTGCAGCGGAATCAGCGTAAAACTAGTAGAAATACCCTAAGCATGTCTGGGTAGGCTGCAGCTCCGTGAGTACACCAAGGTCCCTCGACCTGCCCGATTTTGTCCGCTCTGTGATCTTGACGACGCCGCGCGGCGTGTTTGCAGCACTGCAAGCACAGCCGGCCAGCGGCGTGTGCGAGCGTGAGCCGGCAATTCTGGTGCCCGGCTACACCGGCAGCAAGGAAGACTTCATCCCAGTTCTGCGGCCGCTAGCAGCGGCGGGCCGGTGCGTCACCGCGATCGACATGCGCGGTCAGTACCAGAGCGCCGCAGCGGCGCGCAGGGATCACTACACGCCAGACGAACTGGCGGCCGATATCGGCGCGGTGGCCGACGCCATCGCGCCCGACGAGGACGAGGTACACCTGCTCGGTCACTCCCTCGGCGGCCTGATCGCACGGCACGCCGTGCTGACCCGGGCCGCAGGCATCGGGTCGCTGACCCTGCTGGGATCGGGACCGGGGAGCATCACTGGCAGCAAGCGCGACCTGCTGCGCTCCATGCTCGCCCGGGCCCGCAACGCCGGCAGCCCCGGCCACGGCACCGACCACGGCCCGGACCACGGCACCGATTCGGCCCGGCTGCGCGGCTGGGCCGAGCAGCTCTGGGCGGAGCATCTGGAGCCACAGGCCCGGGCCGAGGGCGTGGCCGAGCACATCGTCGCGTTCTTGCGCAACCGGCATCTGGCTAACTGTCCGACCGCGCTGGTCGTCATGGGCAACTACCTTCTCAGCTGCCCGGACCGCACCGCCGAGCTCGCCAGGGTGGCCGGACCGCCCATCCTGGTCATGTACGGCGAGAACGACGACGCCTGGCCACCTGAGGTCCAGGACCGGATGGGCAGGCGGCTTCGCGCGCAGCGGGTCTGCATCCCCGGCGCCGCCCACTCGCCCGCTATCGAGGCGCCGGAGACCACGGCGAGCACCCTGACCTCGTTCTGGAACACCGCGGAAGAAGTCAGCCGACGGCGCCGCCGCGAAACTCACCGGGCCCGCGCTGCGCCGTCCGCCGGGTTAGCCATCCCGCCGGGTTAGCCATCCCGCCGGGTTAGCCATCCCGCCGGGTTAGCCATCCCGCCCGGTTAGCCATCCCGCCCGGTTAGCCATCCCGCGGCTTAAGCGTCCGAGTCCGCCAGCCCGTCCCACGGACGGCGTGTCGCGGTGGCGGCGGCACCTTGCGGGCAGTGCGCCCGGTAGTCACACCAGCCACACCCTTGACCTGGCCGCGGCGGGAACACTTCGTCACTATCAGCTGCCTGCCCGCCTCGGTACCGCTCGTCGGCTGCCGCACATTCAGCCGCGATGTCCTCCGCCCGGCCCAGCTGCCGCCGCAGCGACTCGGCGGAGTGCTCCCAGGCAAGCACCCGGCCAGTTGGCAGGTGATGCAGCTCCACCCGCGAGCACGGCCGCCGCATGACCCGCTCCGCCGCGAGCGCGTACAGCGCGAGCGGCAGCGAGGTCCGGGCGTCGTCGGTGGTCAGCAGGTGCCTACCGGTCTTGTAGTCCACGACAACAAGCTCGCCGCTGCCGTCCGGCCCGCGCCGGTCATCCAGCCGGTCGATCCGCCCAGACACAGCGATCAGATCGGTTCGGGTCGCGACGGTCCGTTCTACCCCGGCCGGCTCAGCCGCCGGATCAAGACCGCGGACGTAGCGCTGCACCATGGCCCTGGCCCGCTCGCGATGGCGGGCGGACTGCGCCGCATCGGCGAAGCCCTCGGTGATCCAGCCGCGCTCAAGCAGGTCTCCCGCGGCCTCGACGCTGCGCTCCCGCCGGGGCAGCCGCCACCATCCGGCCAGCGCATTGTGCACGCTCGCGCCGAGGCTGTTGTGCGCCCACGGCGGCCCCTTAGGCAGCGGCGGCCGGTCCAGATAGATCATCCGGTACCGGCGCGGGCAATCAAGCCAGGAGCCCAGCCTGGTCGGCGTGCACCCGTACAGCCGGCGTGGCATGCCTTCGAAACCGAGTTGCTCCACAGTCCCATCCTGGCCCGCTGGTCTGACAGCCGCATTGGCCATATGTACCAGCGGCGCGGCGCGTCAGTCGATGCGTGCCACCCTCTGCACTAGACAGGGCGTAGCGGCCGGCACAGCATCCGGGTGGAGTATCGAGGCGATGGCTTCGACGCCATCGACGAGGCGCGGTCCTGGGCGTACCACTATGCCGTCGGCATCTATCGCCCACACCTGCAGGCCGGGCAGTGCCCGCGCTACCGACTGTGCCTGATCGATAGCGCCCGGCAGATGAAAGCCGCACGGTGCGACCACGACATGATCTGGCGACGCTTCGGCGATGACGGACCAGCCGGTCTGGACTGATGGAGTACCCGGCGTAGCCGCGACTGCCTCACCGCCGGCCGCGCTGACGAGGTCCGGTACCCAATGCCCTGCGGTGAAGGGTGGGTCCACCCATTCGACCACCGCGACCCTGGGACGTCGTCGCCCCGCAACTGCCGTCGCAGTGCGGGCCAGCCGGGCGCGAAGTTCGCCGACCAAGCGCTCGGCACGCTTTGATACGCCGGCGCGCTGGCCAACTGCCACGATCGAGTCAAGCACCTCATCGAGCGAATGCGGGTCAAGCGACAGCACGTCAGCATGGCATCCCAGGTAGTCCAGGGCATCCTCGACGTGACCGGACGGCAGGGCGCAGACCCGGCACAGGTTCTGGGTCAGGATCAGGTCGGGTTCCAGCGCTGCCAGAGCCTCCGCTCGCAGCGTATAGAGGTCCGCGCCGGAAGCAAGCTGCGTCCGGACGTACCTGTCGATCTCGCCGGGCGTCATCCCGCGAGTGTCCCGGCCACCCACGACAACTACCTTCTCGCTGCGGGCGGTCGCCGGCTCGTCACATTCGAATGTGACACCGACTAGTTCGTCGCCCAGACCGAGCGCGTAAACGATCTCGGTCGCAGAAGGGAGCAGAGAGACGAGGCGCACTACGTCAGAGTAATTGCCGAGCACGAGACCGGACGGCCTGGTGGCGGTGGTGGGAACCGCCGCGATGCTTACCGAGGGCTGGATCTGTAGGCCAGAGAGGACGGCGACCTCACGCCCCTGGTCCAGACGGTACGGCACTGGTGGTCTGAGGCAGATGCCTGGCGCGACCCCGGAGCCCGGCGGCAGTTGCGGGCCCGCGTTGACCGCTGCCTGAGCGAGGGACCGCCTCCTCCGGCCCGTCTGCCATGCAGTCCCACGGGCCGGAGCTGCAGGTCAGCGGCCCGGACCGGCATCATCCCCGCAGGCAGCCCGGCCGCCTCCGCCGGGCTTGCGTGATCGATGACAGGCAGCTGAGACAGCACGAGGGCTCCTGGAAGGGCTGTGGATTCGGCACCCGAGCCGGCTGGCTACGGGGCGGCGGCAGGAGCAGCGGACAGTGCCGCGATGGTGTGCCGGGCCCACTGGAGGCTGGCGCGGTGGACTGCCAGCCCGTGGTCGAGGGCAAGGCGCGGGTGG
>Ga0187871_10004411_pt1 | contig 10570 bp, 13 predicted proteins | sample June2016WEW_16_1_FD_132988 | JGI IMG/M metagenome (GOLD analysis project Ga0187871, IMG submission 132988) | Peatland microbial communities from SPRUCE experiment site at the Marcell Experimental Forest, Minnesota, USA - June2016WEW_16_10 | ecosystem: Environmental > Terrestrial > Soil >...
ATTTGACGCGAGCAAGTGTTTTCCGAAAATCCTACAGGATACGAGGATGGACTACACCCACAAGCAGCTCAAATACGCGCTGCTATCTACGTGGAGCCGGGAGACGTACCAAGACGCAAAGGCAAGCGGAAGCATAACGAGTTTGCTGCCAAAGTTGCCGATAGGTGCATCCTTCGAAGCCAGTGATGAAGCGCGTCTCAAAGAGATGGCGTCGAACAATGAAAGCCTCGACTTTGATCAAATCACGGCGACCTCGGCAGCATGGCTCGATCCTCAGGCGGGGGCCATCATCAAGGAATGTTTAGACGCTCAGGTCCGGAGCGGATACGGATTATCGTCGGTTGTATTTGTAGATAACGAGCGTGATGTGACGCTAATGCTCTACTGGAACTGGTCACCCGGCGGAACTCCCGTTCTGATCAAAACGAAGCTCATCGAGAATGCAGTGGTAACCGATGATTCCGGGAAACATCCGGAGCAGCTTCTGCCCCCTCATATGGTATTTTCCGATTGGGGCAAGCTCTCCTACTCGGCGCCCATTTCGATCCGAAGAACAAATCTAGATAAAGACATCGTGATCAACATTGAAACGGACCCTGATGTCGGTGCGCAGCATATCGTTATACCGAAAGTTCCCTTGAAACAAAACTGCGTGGAGGCTAAGGAAACCACAGACAAATTTGGAACGCCGTATACGCATGTTGAGAGCAAATACTTTGAGCAGCTTCAACTAGTCAGAGACGACGGAAACGGGCATAAGTTCGTGGACTACAACGTAGATATTGCAAAAGTCAAAGACGGTACAGACGGTGTCATTGACGCGGTTGGATGCAGAAAGAGTTCAAACACCTTGTACGCTGAGGTCTCGAACCCTGTGGGAGACTTTTCGGGAACGGTTGCCACGTGCCACGGTTGGTTTCAGAACCTTGGATCACAAATGGAGTTGCGTGTCAACTGGTATAAGACAGGTTACGCCTGTACTCCGATTCCGTGGGCCGTGGAACCACAAACAAAGAAATAGACCTCCGTTTGCCTTCAAGGTTGATCTGCCTGCGCACGCCACTTCAGTCGAACCCCTCTGGCAGCCAAAGTGGCAAGCGCAAAACGCAGTCTAGTCGAGAAATTTTCACCCACAGCCTTACCCACAGCACCCGTGTTCTTGTGGTTCCTTCCAGCGACTTGGCAGCCCCCGTTGAGAATATAAGTCGCTGAAAAGACGAATGCTCCTAGCCTGTCACGGCAGAGGCCGCGGGTTCGAGTCCCGTCGTCCCCGCCATTCTTTTGAATGGTTTACGCATTTGCTGCACCTAGTGGCTGATCCACAATCAATCCACAGAACCGATCCTGCGCACTGATTTTGTTGTCGTTGTCTCCCTGCGTGTACAGGTCGAGAGTCGTCTGCACTTTCGCGTGCCGCAGCATTTCCTGCACGGTCTTCGGATCAACCTTCCCTTGATTCACCAGCCAATTGCTGAGGCTGTGGCGCAGGTTGTGAAGTCCGAAGCGGTGTCCATCTGGGATTCTTACGCCAGCCGCGATAGCAGCTTTCCGCAAGTGATTCCTGTCGAACACCGACGCGCAGATCGGGATTGAACCGTTCTTCGTCCTTGATGGAAAGACGAAGTCGCCATCACTTGTGTAGGCGCTTGCTTTTCTCCAAACGCGAAGGTGATGAGCGAGTATCGATCCGAGCGCAACTGTAGAGTCCGAGGTTGGCGTTTTTGGCTTACCGTCCCTGCCTTTCCGCCATCGCTTGTTGACTCGGATACGGTTTTCCTTCCACAAGATGTCCGACCACCGAAGCGACATCACTTCGCTTGCACGAAGTGCCGTCGCCGCTACGGTCAACACCAGCGTGACATGCAGCACATCAGTCATAGATTTCAGGATCGTGAGCGTCTGCTGGGGCGTGACGATGATCGCCTTATAGGTGGACTGCACACCTTTGAGACGCCAACCGCTACACGGATTCGAGGAACAGAGTTCTTCGAACATGCCGTATTCGTAGACGGCGTGCATGATGCCTTTGATCTTCCCAATTGTCGGACCGCTGTAGTCGAGAGTTTTCAGCCACTCCCGCACGTCCTTGCGTTTGATGTCGTCGGCAATGACGTTTCCCCATGCCGGGATCATCACCTTCTTAACGTAATGGACGGCGGCATCGTCACGGGTCTCCGCGTCGAGATAGCGCAGCGCAAGCACGCCGAACGTGCCTGCATCCGCGCTGCTCTTGTTAATCTCGGATCGAATCCCCATTTCGTCAACCTTCTTCCATGCGTCAGACTCGGTTTTCAGTTCACTTGCAGTGCCGACGCGCTTGGTGTTCTCGACTCGCTTCCCATTTTTTACGGTGCGGTATCGCAAATACCAAACTAGTCCTTCCTTTCTTTCAACCTTCCTTAAACATCCTTGTTGGTAACTCATCTGGTCTCCGTTTCCGAAGACCGCCCTGCTGACATTGTGGAGCCATTACTGGCGGACTGCAACACAAAGGCTGTCAATTCTGAAAGGCGGAACAGCCACGATTTACGGGATCGGCTGCCAAGCGGATAGGCAGGGATTTGTCCTGTGCGAGCTAGGTGCAGCAGGTGCTTTCGGGAACAACAGAGGAAAGCGGCTGCACGCGCTGCATCGACGAAATACTCTTCGTGCGTAGGCACTCCGCATTTAGCGCAAAGATGTTGTGTTGAAGGATGTAGTGGCACTGGCGTGTGCGACGCTCCCATTTCTAATCGAGCCGTTAGCGCCGAGTGTTCTTTCCGTTTTCTGTTCTCCACGTAGACTGTTCACTTTCTCTTCTTCCCAATGTTTGTTGTGAACCGTCAAGTCTCTCTACCGTTTTGATGACCTCGGATGAGGGGATGGTACAGAGAATGGAGCGCGTATGCGGTTGGACGCAACTCGACGTTGTTCGCACTCAAGTTACGGCGGTCCAACGATTGTGAAGCGACAATTCTTGTCAGGGAGTCTCTTGCGGTAGCGTCCATCGCATGCGGAAAATAACCGAACGTCGAAAAACCTCAAACTAGCTGCCACCGTTAACAGCCGCTCCCGGTGCGGAGTCTGGTCCTGTGCAGTTACAAACGATTTTGTAACATTCGCTCGACCGCGATCATCACAGGGACAGGAGAAAACACTATGACTGACGAAAGAAGCAGCGGTCGTAGTCCTCTCTATTCGTGGTTTCGGAACGGTCGTGATGGTGTCACCATCGAGCACATAGACCGCGTCTCCTTCTGGCTTGAAGAAGCAGGAGCAGAGTTCCTCGGCTGCCGCGAGTATTGCTGCGCCTGTTCAGTGGATGACGCTCTGAACGGTTGCGATTGCACGTCCTGCTCGATGTTTATGGATGCTATCGATTACGATCCACGGACAGATAACCTGTGACGGCTGCACCCATTGGAAACGATGGGATAGGGGGCATCAGTTCGTTCCTATCGGCTGGACAGCCCAGCGGCACGAATCCCGCCAGTTTCTGCACCAGTAGTGTCGGTGCAAGAAATACCGAGGACGGTCTAGGCTAGGCTCCTGAATCGGGAGAATCCTTCTCCCGCCAGTTCGCGATGATGTATTTCCCCGTGTAAAGCTTCTCGATGATGCGGCGGTTGCACAAGTCACTGAGAACAGAGTGGACGTCGTCTTCGGTTGAGTCAAATTCTGACGCCAATTCGATGGCATCTCCATGCCAGATTCCGTCATGATCCGCGTTCTGCCTGATGAACTCGAACGCCCGTTCCTTGTCGAAGTATTTCTTGCGTTTCAAGGTGCATCCTTGCGGCGGGCGGAGCTGCCTGCGCCTCTCAGTCGGCGGACGTTGAACTCAACTGCGACTTGGTAAACAAGCCATCGTGAGCAGCCGAGCAAGTCCGCAATCTGCTGGTAGGACAAGCCGGGATTGGCGACGATCACGTCGCGGATCGAGGCATGCGCCTTTTTGGTGCTCGACTTCCTGAGAACACGGATGCCGACGACTTCGGCAGTTGCTTTCTTGATGTCCTTGTACCGTCCCATACGCCCTCTTAGATGGATCGCGAATTACTTTTGCAAACTCATTGGTGATCCTCGTAGCCGCGAAAACACCAACAACAACGGGAATTACGCTATTCCAACGGCGAGCTGAAAGAAAGAAACCTGACTTCGAGATCAGTCTTTAGAAGGTGATCTATGACAAGCAGGCATGAACAATCGAGATTGTCGCTTGTCGCAGTATTTACTCAGTGGTGGTTCTCGCAAGAGATCAAAGCGCGGGGACTGGCTAACCTTGTCTATGCCGCCAGTCCCCGGAACGCTTCCACCAGCGCCTCACCAGCGTGAATCGTGCATAGACGACAAGGCATAGACCAAATGAGTACGGAAGCCGTAGCAAAAGCACAAGAAACGCCACACCAGAAGAAGATGCGACTCCGCAAAGAGTTCGCCGCGAAGAAACAGAAGTCCGTGTCCATCAAAGTCCAAGAGATGGAATACGCGGACTGGAATCCAACCGCACGCATGACGCTTCTCGTCATCGCGTTGGGACAACGTGTCAATGAAGACGCCTACGTCCCAGAAGAATGTCCGCTTCAGATGCCAGAGATTCTAGGCTGGTGCGACTTCGCTGAATGGCGAATCGCGCAACGCGCTGGTGCCTCGGACGACGGCGTCCAGAAGATCATCCAGAGATTTGAAGACGACGGTGTTCTTGAGATCAAGCGCTGGTGGGACAACAACAATACGGCACACAACCTGTACCGCATCATTGAGTCCAAGCTAGATGAGTTGCAACGCAAGGAACACAAACGCGGTGCGGAACGTCCGCCACGCTACAAGAAATCTCGCAAGGGAATGAAGAACAAAGGATCGTTCACCACGGCTAACCAACCGTCGAGAACAGTTATCCAGCGTGGAATCATGGCGGAAGACGATGAGTAGACCATCCGTTCCGTCAGCCGTTAGCCAACGGTTCGTCAGCCGTGACCATCCGCTTTCCCAGCCGTTAGCTACCGTTCCCTCAACCGTGACCATCCGGTTCGTCAGCCGTGAGACCAGCCGTTCCCTCAACCGTCAACCACGGCTGAGTAGCCGTCATAGGTTGATCTTTAGCTTGAATACACCTTCTCAGGTTGAGTTTCTAGGTTGTTGTTCAGCTTGTACATCAGCCAGCACAACAGCTAGTTCCGCGCCGCTGGCGCGGGGACTAGAAAGCGTGGGGATGTATGTCTAACAACGAAGACATGCTTTATCCAGCTTTACCAAAGGGAAGACTGTTCTATGAGACCAAGGTTGTTGCCAGCCAACCAAAACCAAAGGCAACACCAAAACAACGCGGTTCCGTGCCGAACATCATTTGCTACGCAACCACGGCGTTCAAGGACTGGAAGCCGGGGATGAAACTCCCCAAGTGCTGTGTCTGTGGCGACATCCTGTTCCCAAAGGACAACCACGTGTGTCACCGCTTCACGCCGAAGTTCGTGGAACACGACGAAGTATGGGAACAGAAGCAAGAAGCCAAGCGCAAAGAGATTACTGAGTCCAACCGGACGCGCTTCAAGAAATGTTCCGCGTGCCACGAGATCATCCACGATCACGATGACGCTTGCTGGCACGAAGAACATTGCCATGCTGACTCGCCGCGTGGTCGCCACTGGTACACGGATCACGATCCCATCGTTGGCGACAACGACGGTCACGAATGCTACGAAGACTACGTGGAACCGGATTATTGCGAAGGTGACGACGATGGATACGATTGCGACTGAATTTCCGATAAAAGATCGTGAAAGCCGAGTGGCGGTCAGGCGTGGGGATTGTGCGCCGGGGAAAAGGCAAGCCGAACATCACCTGTCCGTGGTGCGGACACGCCGAATGGCGAGAGGAAGGTCACTTACGAATTGGCACTACTGCGACTACGGCAACCTGCACTACAAGAAGACATTGTGCGCCGAGTGCTCCGAAGAGATGTCCCGTAGTCTGAGAAGAGAGCGACAGCAGGGAAAGGCGAAACTTCACTTAGCACGAGAGTCCCGGCAGCCGATCCGTTGGGAAGCAACTCCGCCGAAGGATCGGCTGCCAACACTGTTTGGCTTCCGGTGCGCTTGCTGCGGAGTGATAGACAGCGTAGTAGCGCCAGACCACGTGAGACCGTTCCCGAAACGCTGCTTGCAGGCGTGCAGCATGTGCGTGCGGAACGGGATTGCGTGCAACTGGACGACCAACAGCTGTAGGACGACAGTGTGAACCGCATTTGACTTATGGAGACAAACACATGCTAACACCAGAACACATGAGAACGTGGCACGGCTACGCCGTGGACGAAGTAGCCAGCGCGGTGCAGAAGTGCATTCGCCGGGGATACGAAGACCAAGCACTTTACTGGTCGTTCGAGATGATGGAATCGCCTAACAAGTCGCACTACACGAACCTGTGGAACCGCCTCAAGGTGATCGCCAGTGAAGACGTTGGAATGGGACAGCCGACGATGCCGATTCTAATCGACGTTCTTCACCGCAACTGGAAAGAGAAGCACGATCACGTCTTCACGGTCAACGCCGTCATCGCATTAGTCCGTGCGCCGAAGTCCCGCATCGTGGACAACGCGATCAACATGATTAAGTCCGAATGGAAGCTTCTTGGCAAAAGCATGATGTTGACCTTGGACTCGCTGGATGAATCCAAGCTGGAACCAGCGGTTGAACCTGTGTATGACAAGGACAAGCCGCGTCCGATCCCCGGCTTCGCCATAGACAAGCACACACGTGCCGGGAAGAAGCATGGCTTGGGGAAAGCCGATTTCTACGAAGAAGGTGCGATGTTGAACAACAAGGCATCTATCCGCGATCCCTACGAGGCGCGTGCCATAGCCGGGGACTTGGAAGTTGAAAGGCGCGAACGGATGGAAACATGACAAACCGACAAAGAGAACACCGGAGCTTAAGATGGCTTATTTGCGGCGCTTAAACGCACGCCTGATACGCTAAAACTAAGCCTGCGATGTACGCTGAAATGCATCAGGAGGGCTAAATGACCTCACTATCGTGGATCGCCGACACGGCGACGAAGTTGGCGTTGGGTGTAGTGATTGGTGCGTTCTTTAAGACGTGGTTCGACGCCAATGTGACGCTGCGTTTACGGGAGCACAAAAATGCCCACCATCTGATTGACCTCCATCAAAACGGCGTCCAGCTTCGGTTTCATTTCGGGACGTACAAGCCAGTCGATCCGATAGCCAAGTATCCCGAACTGGCTTATGCCTACGACGACTGGAACCACCTGTGTGAACAATGGCTCTCGGTGCTGAGTCCCCGGTGGTACGAGTCGTGGGTGTTGAACACGACCGTCATGTCAACCGAGACGCCGATTGACCCTAGTGCCGTGAGCACGGCGTTGGCGAATCTGGTGATGCGGATTGAGTGGCTGGATCGGACGCGCACGGAGTCGTTCTGGCGCTGGGCTTGGCTGTGGGAATCTTTCCCCCTGCGGCTGCTCGTGGTTCGCTGGAAGCTGGGGCTGTATCGCCGTCCGATAGTCCAGCCCTTGCGCTTGAAATAGCTGATACTCCAAGTAATGGTTTGCAGAAGCCGTACTCGTTGAGTGCTGGGCAGGTTTGCGGGGCTATGGAATAATAATCACACCATGCCAAAAGGTGTGCTGATCTCAAAAGCTGACGTCACGAAATACGAAGTTGAATTCACAGTGACAACCTTTGCGAACCTCAAGAAGGAGCCTGTCACTGGTACTGTCGCGGCGGGTAGCCATGCCTAACCCAAGAGCGTTCATTGCGTTTGACTACGACCATGACGAGTTTCTGCGCATCGCATTAGTCGGGCAGTCGAAGCACCCGGACACTGACTTCGCGATAGCCGACTGGTCTGTGAAGGCGCCCTTCGTTGGTGATTGGAAGGCAAAAGTTCGGACCCGCATTAAGCAAGTGGATCAAGTGATCGTGATCTGCGGGGAGCACACTCACACTGCGACGGGCGTAGCCGCCGAACTTGAAATTGCCCGCGACGAAAAGAAGCCGTATTTCTTGCTCTGTGGGTACAAGGACAAGACGTGCTACAAGCCAACAAGCGCCTTAGCGACTGACAAGGTTTATAAATGGGAATGGGAGAACTTGAAGAACTTGGTTCGGGGAGCACGCTGATTGTCGCCCAGCACACTTCAAAGCCGGACGCCGGAGGAATACGGCGACAAGTACCAAGACCATCTGCTTGAGCAGTACAAGCTCTACGTCGAGACATCCCAGCGAGTCACCGAGAAGCGTCAGAATTCAAACAACTATCTGCTTACTCTGAATTCCAGTCTGGTGACGCTGTTCGTTGTTTTCCTATCCACGTTTGGGCATTACTGGTGGAACATCCTGATCCCGGCTACTGGGCTTATCGTTTGCTTAATCTGGTGGTCGCTCGTGGATTCCTACAAGGATTTGAACACAGCGAAGTTCGCCGTCATTCACGAGATGGAAGAGCAGCTTCCGATGGCGTTGTTCAAGCATGAGTGGTGGGTCTGCGGGCATAATCGCAAAAAGAGAGACAAGCCCGTCGAGGATAAGTACATCCCACTCACCCATCTTGAACGCTGGATTCCGGTCGCGTTCGCCATCCTCTACATTCTTATGGGAGCATTCACTCTGTTGGCTCCGATAGACACGAAGAACCCGCCACCCGCGCCGCAGCAGCACGAGATCAAAGCAGCGCCGACGACTCAACCATAGGAGTCCTCATGGCACTCAAGCCTGAAACCGCCTTACGCAAAAGACTAGAAGCCTTGGGACGCCATCAGGCAATGCTTGACGCTCTCAGTGCATTCATCAAGGGACGCCCAAAACTTGTCAGTGACTATTCAATCCACCAACTGCACGGCAAGTTAGGATTAAAATTCTCCGACTATGCTCTGATCGTGCCGAACTGGAAGAGTGGTAAAGCTCTGCTGACGCTCGTGAAGTCAGGCGATGATTGGATTAACATGGACTCAGACGCCTATTACCGCATGGAGCGCACTGTTGCCGAGGACGTGTCCGGCATGTCCGACGAGCAATTGGAAAACTTGCTAAACAAGATGTATCTGGAAGCCAATCCCGATGCTGATGAAGATGAGTGAATTGTCAACGTCCTAATTCCCGCTGCTGATCCAAAGCTTCCAGATCGAACTTGAATTCTTGAAAGATGCCATAATCTCCTGCATGTGTGGGCGCTACCGACTGTCGAGGAGGAAGCAACTTGTTGAGGAGTACTTCGACACGGTTTCTGACGAGCCGGACTGGACTCCGCGCTACAACATCGCTCCAACGCAGCCTGTCCCGGTCATTCGCCAGAATCCGAAGGAACCCATTCGGGAACTATCGCTGATGAAATGGGGACTCATTCCGTCTTGGTCGAAAGATGCCTCTGGTGCCGCTGGCATGATTAACGCGAGGGCGGAAACGGCGAGCACAAAGCCAACGTTCCGCGATCCTCTGAAATTCCGCAGGTGCCTAATTCCGGCGGACGGCTTCTATGAGTGGTCGCGAACGGGCAAAGCCAAGCAACCGTATTGCTTCGAAATCAACAATGGGGAGTTGTTCGCGTTCGCCGGATTATGGGATGGCTGGAAAGACCCCAACGGCAATTGGATAAGAACCTGCTCCATTCTGACCACTACCCCAAATGCAGTGACCTCAGCCGTACACGACCGCATGCCAGTGATCCTCAATGCAGCAAGTTACGATCTTTGGCTCGATCCGGGTATGAACGATGGGGATGCGGCGTCCGAACTGCTGAAGCCTTACGATGCTCGGCTGATGCGATGCTATCCAGTGAGCAGTCGGATCAATCAAGTTGCGAATGATGACGAAGCCTGCTCCGCACAAGTGGAACTCGCCGAGATTCAGGATCGACTCTTTTCCTAGCGAATGGAGCCTCGCGATGTAATCGTTTGAATTCGTATTTTGCAGTAGAATGTGCCGTTGTTCACACGCCGTGACTGAAGCATTCATCACTCCGAAAGTCGCTCAGTGGGCAAGAGAGCGCACAGGAATTTCTTCCGCCCAGTTAGCCAAATCTCTTGGGGCTGATCCGAAAGAAGTCGAGGCTTGGGAGCGCGGCGAAACGCATCCCCCGTTCGGTAAGGCGCAAGACTTGGCGAGGAGCCTACGGATTCCATTTGGATTCTTATTTCTATCAGCACCCCCCGCCGAAAAGACTCCGATACCCGATCTCCGAACGGTGGTCGAAGGTCGTCCTGCAAAGGCAAGCCCAGATTTTCTGGACTTACTTAACGACGTCCTCGTAAAGCACCACTGGTACCGGGAGTATCTGGAAGGGCGTGACGCCAAGCGCCTCCCTTTTGTAGGGAAATTTAGGGTTGCCGATGGCGTTGACCGAGTGGCAACGGACATGAACGCCGTGCTCTCTATTGAGCAGATCAGGCGAACATCTCACACGTGGGATGAGTTCTTGCGTGAACTGACCCGTAGCGCGGAAGCTACTGGGATTTTGGTTATGCGCAGTGGAATCGTCGGGGGAAATACCCGTCGCAAGCTATCGGTCAACGAATTTCGGGGCTTCGTAATAAGCGATGATCTAGCACCATTGGTTTTCATAAATGGTCGGGA
>Ga0187871_10004412_pt1 | contig 10570 bp, 7 predicted proteins | sample June2016WEW_16_1_FD_132988 | JGI IMG/M metagenome (GOLD analysis project Ga0187871, IMG submission 132988) | Peatland microbial communities from SPRUCE experiment site at the Marcell Experimental Forest, Minnesota, USA - June2016WEW_16_10 | ecosystem: Environmental > Terrestrial > Soil >...
CCGGCTGGAAAGCCGCCCCCAGCGGGGACCCCGGGCCAAGATTGGCCGCCCCACTCTTGGTCTTCGTCATCTTTGCGGCTCCGAAAACAACCGCTAACTTATTGAGCGCCAATGGGGTCTCAGCGTGCAGCGGCGAACTTCAGCTCGCCGTGCGGGACTCAAAAGTCCCCCCGTCACGAGCAGTCAACGCAGCTTCCACGAGATGCCGACCAGGGCGTCTACCTGATTTTGGGTCAGATTGATCGTCGGACCGTCGGAGAAGACCAGCACGGCGGGAGCGTTGTCCCAATGCGTGTAGCGGATCGCCGGCGAAAGACGCAGGCGGCCGATTCTGAACTCAACTCCGCCGCCGATTACCAGCCCATGGCTGACGCCGGGATAGCCCATGCTTTCCATCGTTCGCGGCGCGTACCCGGCTTCCACGAACGGCTTGACCACGGGGAATGGCAGGAGAGTCTTTTTGAGCAGAAAGGGAAATTCCCAGGAAGTCCTCTCGTACTGTTGAGAAACGCCGAAGGACGGTTGATAACTTTCGTGCCGGTAGAGCGCGTCGACTTCGATCCCGAATCCAAGCGGCAGACCGATGTCCAGTTGCGGGCCGATCGCGTAGCGCGATGACACACTGTCGACCCATTGGTTGTTCAGGTCGTTGGTCAGCATTCCGCCCCCGATCCCGCCGATTGAAACCGACTGGCCGAAGCAAATAGAACAGGTTAAGAGGAGGACAAAGATCCATAAGTAAGAACGCATGATTAAGACTCCGGCAGTCGGCAGAGCAATCGCATGGCCAGCGTAACCATGTTCAAAACCAGCTCATCAACGCTCTGAAACACGAAACTGGCCGGCTAACAGACCGTCCCGCAATTGCCCGGCGAGGGTTTCGGCAGTGGCCGCGTCATCGCCGATAACCGATGTGCTCGCGTTCTCAAAGAGCGCGTAGAAGCTGTGATAAGGTTCGTAGTCGTCGATCTTGCCTTCGGAGCGCTCGGCGGCGCGGCGGGCACAGAGCTCGATGCTCGGGCGTAGCGAGACAAAATCGAGCGGGATTTCCTTGAGAATCTTTCGCGCCGTCGGGAGGAAGTCCGGTGGGATCGAAAAATCGAGCAGTACGTTGAACCCGGACCGCGCGAAGGGAATGGCGGCGGCCGTCATCGAACGCATGATGACTGGAAAGTTCTCGCGGATGGAGCGGTTTTCGGCTTTCGCAATAAACGACCAGAATGTATCGCCTTCCAGATAGGCCCACGGGCCGGCCAGCAACGGCAAGAGTAGCCGCGCCACGGTGGTCTTGCCCGCCCCAACTGGGCCGGAGAGCATCACCACCCGTCCTGCTTGCGTTTCCGCGCCGCTTTGCCGCATGCCGACCACCGCTAAAACTGATTCAGGAACCTGAGATCGCCGCTTTGCAACAGGCGGATGTCGTCGATGGCGTAGCGCATCATCACCAGCCGGGTGAGGCCCAGGCCGAAGGCGAAGCCGTTCCACTGCTCGGGATCGATGCCGCTCATGCGCAGCACGTTGGGATTCACCAGGCCGCAAGGCAATAACTCGACCCACCCACTCTGCTTACAAACGGGACAGCCGGGACCGCCGCAGATGAGGCATTGGATATCCAGTTCGAAGCCGGGTTCGACGAACGGGAAGTAGCCCGGCCGCAGCCGCACGGTAACTTCGCGCTTGAAGATGGCGCTGAGCAGCGTCTTCATGAAATAGATGAGATGGGCGACCGAGACGTCCCGGTCGATCATCATGCCTTCGAGTTGATAAAAGGTGTGCTCGTGCGAGGCGTCCACATTTTCGTTGCGGAAGGCGCGGCCGGGCGCGATCATGCGCAACGGCGGACCGAGGCGCTCCATGCCGCGCACCTGCACCGGCGATGTGTGGGTGCGCAACAGATTGCCGTCCGTGAGCCAAAACGTATCCTGCATGTCGCGCGCGGGATGGTCGCCGGGGATGTTCAGCGCGTCGAAATTATGATATTCGTCTTCCACCTCGGGCCCATCGAGAACGGCGAAGCCCAGCGAAACGAACAGGTCTTCGATTTCGGATTGGATCTGCGTGATGGGATGCAGATGGCCGATCCGCGGGCCGGGTGCGGGGAGGGTGAGATCGATCCACTCGGCATTGAGGCGGAGTTCGAGGGCCTCCGCATCGAACTGGCGCAGACGGGATTCCAGGCCGGATTCGATGTTCTGTTTGGCGGCATTGAGCAGCTTGCCGGCGCGCGCGCGGTCTTCGGGCGGCACCTTGCCCATTTCTTTGCTGACTTGCGCGAGCGTGCCTTTGCGGCCGAGCACTTCTATGCGCACCTGCTCCAGGTCCTGCAGCGAACGGGCGGATTGGATACGGGCCAGGGCGGCGGATTCGAGGTCCGGCAATTGTTGTTCAAGCATCGCGTTGTTATATTTTAACTGCCGGTGGCCCCGTGGCGCACGCTTCAGCGTGCCGGCGGGACTTTTAAGTCCCGCTAAATTATTGAGTGAAGGGGCAAGTGTCCAGCCAGACATCGAAGGCATCTACGGTGATCGACTGGCCAGATCCGGGATTGGCTGTCACAACGAAGGTGTGCGGCCCGCAGGCGATGCCATGCTGCTCCCAGACCGTCTGCTGGAACTCGCCCGTGGGCGCATTTAACGACACGGCGCCCTGCACCACTCCATCCAAGGTGATCGTGGCACTGCCCTGAGTGGGTCCGATCCAACTGATCCACCGCACGCCGGAACCCACGAATTGGAGGAATGCGCTGTCGCCCAGCCGCGTGATCTGATAGCCGTCCGTGCTGGCGGGCTGGGCGGGATCCACATGCGACCAATTCCCGCCGAAAGCGATCGTGGGAGGGGAGTCGTTGCTGGTGGTCGTGATGTTGCGGGTCTCCTCGATCCGGGCCGGCTCGGCCGTGTAAACCCATGTAGCTCCGCCGTCGACCGATTTGAACAAGCCGTGGTATCCCGCGGCGAAGATCGTCTGGTCGTTGGCGAAATTCGGAGATAGCGCCACGGCGGTGACGAAGCTGTCTGTAAAACCGGTCACCTGGGCGTTGCTTGCGCCGCCATTGGTCGATTTCATGAGTCCGAATTGCACCGTGCCGGTAAACAAAGTGCGATCTGCCGCATAATTCGGAGAAAACTTGATGTCCATGGCTCTTACTGCGTTTGTGCCGGATAACAATGACCAGGTGGAGCCGCCATCCGCGGACTTGTATACGCCGCCGGTGATCACGCCGGCAATGACCACCTGGTCGTTGGCGAAGTTTGGAGAAACCGCTACCTTGGCCATAAACGTCGAGGAAGCCGGTAGGCTTAAGAGCGTCCATGTCATGCCCCCGTCGATGGATTTATAGAGCCCGGTGCTGGGGCTGGCGGCAAATGCCGTGCGGTCCGTGGCGAAGGCCGGAGACATGGCGATGGAAATCACGGGCGGTCCGCTCAGGCCGGTCGGAATCCAACGATTCCCTCCATCCGTCGAGAGAAACAATCCCTGGTTGGGATAGTTCTTCCCCTGATACGGAACGGTCGGCGGATAACGAGTGCCGTCCGAGCCGTTATCGATGCCGATCAGAACCGTGGAATCCTGCGCGAAGTTGGGGGAAACCGCCAGGCCCCTGGGATAGTTAATGGCTCCCAGGGCGGCCATCTGCTCCCAGTGTGCGCCCCGATCGGAGGTCCGTTCGAGGCCATAACTCATGGCGCTGAAGGCGACGCCATCGTTCGCAAAGGTCGGAGAGACTCCCGAAGCGTCGGTATAGGAGACCAGCATCCCCGTATTCCTGAAAACCCAATTCGCGCCGCCATCGGTGGACCATAGGTTTCCGCCGCCGTACGTGCTGGCGAATATAGTCTGATCCTGCGCGTAATTCGGCGACAGATTGATGTAGCGGATAAACCGGGTGGGTATGGTGTCGATATAGTGCCAGGAACTGCCCAACGAAGCGGAGCTCCAGAGTCCCTCGAACATGCCGAGAAACAGGGATGTGCCGCCGGCACTCTTAGCCACGGCGATGGATTGATAGTGACTCGTGGTCTGGTTGGATAGCGGGCGGGTTACCGCGCTGGCCTGCGTCCAGGAACTGCCGCGCGATGCGGTATGGAAGACCCCGCCGAGAGCCGTGGCGATCCAGACGGTGGCGTCCTGCAGATAATCCGGCGAAAGCGCCAGCGAAGTGATATTCAGGTCGGAGATCCCCGAATTCGCCAGGCTCCAAGAGGAGCCTCCATTCGTCGAAATCAGAACGCCCGTCCCCAACGTGCCGGCAAACACCGTCTGGTCGGAGGCGAAGCCGGGAGAGATGGCCAGCGAATTCACCGCGGGGAGTGTCAGACCGGCCGTGACCTGAACCCAACTCGCGCCGGCATTTGCGGACTTGAAGATGCCATCCGCGGCGCTGCCCAGCAGGACGGTGTTGTCCGCGGCGAAATTCGGAGAGATGGCGATGGAGTTCAGGCCGGAGGTGAGCCCGGCGGGCGACGGTACCGCCGTCAGGGTTCGTCCGCGATTGGTGGATTCGAGGATGGCCGCCGCTTTCGTCACGATGAATAACGTGTTGTCCACGGCGAAATTCGGAGACAATGCCATGGTCTGGAGAGGCTGGGAGGTCAGACTTGTCCAGGAAGCTCCCTGGTTGGTACTTACGAACAGGCCTTCGTTGGCGGCCACGAATAGGGTTTGATCCTGCGCGTAGGCCGGCGAAAAGACAATAGACTGTATGTTGCCGTTGTTGCGCAGACCTTCCACTACGGACCAGTTCACGCCGCCGTCGGTCGATTTGAAAAGCGCGTAGGCGCCCACCTTGATCGAGAGATCGTCGGTGGCCGCAAACACCGTCTGGTCCTGCGCGAAATTCGGCGATACGGCGACGGTGGTGATCGGGTCGTGCGGTTCGTGGGCCTGGCCGTAGCCAAAGGCCAGCAGCAGGCACGCCGCGGTTTTCAACACGTATCCAGCAGCCCGTGGCGCACGCTTCAGCGTGCCGGCGGGACTTTTAAGTCCCGCGACGGCGAACTGAAGTTCGCCGCTGCACGCTAAAGCGTGCGCCACGTCTTTACCTTTACTCATTGGGTGAAGGGGCAGGTGTCCAGCCAGATATCGAAAGCATCCACGGTGATCGACTGGCCCGCCTGAAGGTTGGCGGTCACGCCAAAAGTGTGTGCACCGCAGCTCAGCCCGTGCTGCTCCCAGACCGTTTGCTGGAATTGGTTGGCGGCCGCATTTAACGATACAGTACCCTGCACCACGCCGTCCAAGGTGATCGTGGCGCTCCCTTGAGTGGGCCCGGTCCAACTGATCCAGCGCACGCCCGACCCCACGAATTGCAGGAAAGCCGCGTCGCCCAATTTGGTGATCTCATAGCTATCGGTGCTGGCGGGCTGCGCGGGATCTACGCGCGACCAGCTTCCGCCGAAAGTAATCGTGGGCGGCTGATCGTTGCTGGTAGAGGTGATATTGCGGGTTTCCTCGATGCGCGCCGGTTCCGCCGTGTAAGTCCACGTCGTTCCGCCGTCGGTGGACTTGAACAGGCCGTGATATCCCGCGGCGAACATCGTTTGGTCGCTGGCGAAATTGGGGGACAGCGCCACGGCCGTGACGAAGCTGTCGGTGAAGCCGCTCACCTGCGCCACGGCGGCGCCGCCGTTCGTCGATTTCATCAACCCATACTGCACCGTGCCGAGGAATAAGGTCTGATCGGCCGCGTAGTTCGGCGAGATTTCGATATCCATGGCCCTGATCGGGGCGGTGCCGGATTCGAGCGACCAGCTTGACCCGCCGTTAGTCGATTTATATACTCCGCCGGTAATTGGCGCTGCGAATACCACGCCATCGTTGGTGAAATTGGGCGATACGGCCACCTTCGCCATCTGCGTCGACGAAGCCGGCACAGTCAGCAGGGTCCACGTCATTCCCCCATCGGTGGATTTATAGAGTCCGGTCGTGGAACTGGCGGCAAAAGCCGTGCGATCCGTGGCGAAGCCGGGCGAGATCGCAATCGAAATCACCGGCGGTCCGCTCAGGCTGGTCGGGATCCAATGGTTCCCTCCGTCGGTCGAGAGGAACAGCCCCTGATTGGGGTAGCTCTTGCCGTTATAAGTCACGGTGGGCGGATAGCGGGTGCCGTCCGAGCCGTTGTAAACCCCGATCAGGACGGTGGAATCCTGGGCGAAGTTGGGAGAAACGGCCAGGCCTCTGGGGTAGCAGATCGCTCCCAGCGCGGCCATCCTTTCCCAGTTTTCCCCCCGCGTGGCCGTGCGCTCCAAGCCAAATCCCATGGCGCTGAAGGCGATCCCGTCGTTGGCGAAATTCGGCGAGATACCCGAGGCATCGGTATACGACACGAACATGCCGGTATTCCGGAAACCCCAGGTCGATCCACCATTGGTCGACCACAAATTGCCGCCGCCATACGTGCTGGCGAATATCGTCTGATCCTGCGCGTAATTGGGCGAGAGATTGATGTAGCGGATGAATCGGGTGGGTATGGTGTCGATGTAGTGCCAGGACGACGCCAGGGAAACCGAGCTCCACAATCCCTCGAACATGCCTAGGAACAGCGACGTGTTCCCCCCGCTCTTGGCTACCGCAATGGATTGATAATGAACGGTCGTCAGGTTCGATAACGGGCGCGAGACCAGGCTGCCCTGGGTCCAGGAACTGCCGCGCGACGTGGAGCGGAAGACACCGCCGGTAGCCGCCGAGATCCAGAGGGTGGCGTCCTGCAGGTAATCCGGCGAGAGCGCCAGGGATGTGACATTCAAGTCCGAGATTCCGGAGTTGGCGAGTGTCCAGGAATTGCCGCCGTTGGTGGAAATCAAAATCCCAGATCCGAAAGCCCCCGCAAAAGCAGTCTGGTCGGAGCTGAAGCCTGGCGAGAAGGATAACGAATTCACGGCGGTAAGCGTCATCCCGGCGGTAACCTGGACCCAGTTCGCGCCGGCGCCGGTGGATTTGAAGATGCCGTTCGCCGTGCTGCCCAGCAGCAGTGTCGAGTCGGCGGCATAATTCGGAGAGACCGCCATGGAGCTGAGGCCGGATGTTAGCGAAGCCGGTGCGGGCACGGAGACCAGAGTCTGACCGCGGTTGGCGGACATCAGGATTTTGTTCGCTTGCGTGATGACGAACAGGGTTTGATCCAGGGCGAAGTTCGGAGACAACGCCACCGTTTGCAAAGCCTGGGACGTGAGTTGGGTCCAGGAACTACCCTGATTGGCGGTGGCAAACAGACCGCCGCTGCCGGCCACGAAAATAATCTGGTCCTGGGCATATGCCGGGGAAAAAACAACCGCCGCCGTATTGCCGTTGTTGCCCAGACCTTCCACGATCGACCAGTTGACCCCGCCATCGATCGATTTAAAAAGCGCGTAAGCGCCCACCTTGACGGAAAGGCTTCCGCTGGCCGCCAGCACCGTGTGGTCCTGCCCGAAGTTCGGCGAGACCGCCACTGCCGTGATGGGATCGTGAGGCTCGTGCGCCTGGAGGGCCGGCCCGGCCGTCAACAGGCAGGCCGCGCCCAATCGTATCGATGCTAAGCGCATTCGTCCTCCTAAAGCGTTGCGGGTTGCTACGTGGTTGGCGGGCTGTATAGATTGGGCATTTGAAACGCCCTGTACGACGTGGAGCCCGCCAGGTTCATCACCTGGGTGGCGCTGCCGGTGCCGGGAATAGGCTCGACCTCAATGCTATAGCTGAAGTTGCCGCCGCTGGTGACCACAATGGCCGGCAGAAAGAAATAGTTGCCGTCGGCCAGCAACTGGGCGCTGCCCATGGCATCCGCGAAGACTCCCAGGTTGTCGCTCAACACCGGCACGGCCTGCAGTTTGGTTTCATCGATGGTCATGGCCATACCGCGGCTGTTGCAGTCGTTGGGACCGCAATTGCTGCCCAGCCCAGGCACGCCGCCGCTGGAGCTGCCGGGACCGGAGGGTGGCGCCCGCCGCGTATTCCCATTGTCGAAGGCGTCGAACACGCCGGTTCCGTTGTTTTCGATGCCGGCATCGTGCTGGTGCGAAAACCATGGCCAGGGATCGTTGAAGGTGTTCAGGAACGTGAAGTCTCCGCTGGGGCCCATGCGCCAGTCGATGCTCCCGGTGCCGGAGCCGTCTTGGTAGTCGATCTTGATCACCCAATCCTGGTGCCTGGAGGATAGCAGGATATCGCCCGGCAGGTTCCCGGATGTGCCGTCGTGCGGCCAGTAATAGAGGGTGTTGCAGTGCAGCCAGTCGTGCGCCTGCGGCGCCACGCCGGACCCCAGAAGAAACAGCGCCAGACACTCCGATTTGCCGTTAGCCGAGCAGGTTTCCCCCAATACCGCCGGCCGGCTGACGGGCATTTCCGCATACCCATTGCCTCCGCCTGCCGGGTTGAAGGCGTCCCAATACCAGACGGCGTTCCAGTTCTGGTCCAGTACGACGATCAAGTCTCCAATAACGTCCACCGGAAGACCGCTGGTGTCGCCCTGCGTTCCGGGCGGAAAAATCCTTTCCACGTCCATGAGGGCCGCGGTATATCCGTTCGGCAGCGTCTCAATGGCATCATGATGAAAAATGCCCAGGCAGGCCGCGCCGACCGGAGGCGGCGATGCGATCGTATTGCAGCCGCGCGCGTCCGGATCGCCCAGTGCCATCAGTTGCTGCTGCACGATGCCCGTGTTGGTTTCGCGCACGATGTTGCCCGCCCAGTCGAGCTGGCGCAGAACCTGAAATTGCTCCACTCCCGGATTCCAGGCCGTGCCGGCCTGAATCGCGACATAGCCTCCCGCCAGCGGACGCGTGAGCATCGACAGGTGGCTTGTGTCGTTCGGGTAGTTGTACCAGATGATATTGCCGGCAAGATCCGTGGCCACATTCGGAAAGTTCAGGCCCTGCCCCACATCGAAGAATCCGTGCAGGATCGTCCGGTTGGGATCGTCGGCGCCGGCCTGTACGCCGATTTGGAAAGCGGGCCGCGGCACAGCGGAGGGGATCTGTCCGGCGGTGAAGCTGACAGCCGGCCCGTTCACGCCTTTGCCGCCGGTTTCGACCTGCGCGTAGAGTGTGTAGGGCGTGCCGGGATAGACGCCGGCGATTTCGAACGTCATGGTCGCTGGAGGATGGCATGCGACCCAATTCGTGGTGGTCGACGGCGCGCCGCCTGTTTGAGCCTGAAAGAAAACCCGCATGGCACTGCCGGCCGCACACGACGGCGCATTAAAGATGGCCACCAGGGGGTTGGCGGTAGGTATCACGACGGGGGTTGTTCCCGTTACCGGCGACGTCACCGTGAAGGACACGGTCAACGAGCCGGTTTCCCCGGAGGTGAAATCTTTGGCGATCACCTGCACCTGGTAGGTGCCGTCCATGCCGGTAAGCGCCCACACGAACGGCTGGGCCTGCCACGCCGCACCGCCGCTGCCGAGGGTCCCGGGCACGAAATTCCGGGCCGTGGTTAAGACGCCGTTGGGAGCGGCGACGTTGAACTGAAAGGCTAACGGTCCCCGGTTGGTGTCGGTGGCCGATGCCGTCCAATCGATCACGGCGCCGATGGCCTGGGGCGAAGCCAGGGAGGGCTGTAGGGCGGCGATGTGCACCTTCGCGCTGGCCGCCTGGGAACCCACCGCCAGGATCCCAATGGGTAGCCACCAGCCGCTATTCCAGTTCTTCAACCGCATCCCTCATATGAACAGACTCCCTTGATGGATTATAAAACGCGGGCGGGTAGCGTTTGTGGGCGGGCCGGACCCAGCAGTACTTAAGAGTCCCGCCCTGGAGTTTGGACTTTCTCGTGATGACCGGCCACTTGCCCGTGGCGCACGCTTCAGCGTGCCGGCGGGACTTTTAAGTCCCGCTCGCGGCCGGTTATACGGTGACCAATCTGGAAAATATAATCCTCCGTCGCATCTAACTGCACCCGTGCCACTTACTAACTCCCCACCCTCCACATACCGCGGTTCCCCATCACCCTCGACCCTAAAATGAAAGCGGGTATGGACGCCTCATCCCATCCCCAAATCCAACCGCAAGGAATAACTCATGCTGATTTCCCGCAAACAACACCAGGCCAACCGCGAGAACGCGCAACACTCCACCGGCCCGGTCTCCCCGGAAGGCAAGGCTGCCGTCCGCCTCAACGCCCTCACTTTCGGACTCCGCGCGCGCACCGTCGTCCTCATCCACGAAGACGAAGCGGCCTACCAGCAACTCTGGGATGTCCTCGAATCCGAGTGGCAGCCCCAAGCCCCCACCGAAAGAATCCTGCTGGAACGCATGGCCGTCGCCCATTGGCTGCTCATGCGCACGGATCGCATTGAAGAGAGGGTCTTTACCGCCACCGACCCGGGCGCAAGACAATTCGCCCTGCTCGACCGCGTCTCCGCCCAGCGCGCCCGCCTCGAACGCTCCTTCAGCACGGCCATGCGCGAACTGAAGCAGTTACAAAACGAGCGCCGCGCCCGCACCCAGCCTGAGCCTGTGCAGCCGATGCACACCGAGCCCGCCGCCACCACTCCCACCCACCGGCCCGCCCCGCCGCCCGCCTACGTGATGTCCGGCGCCCCGGGCGCCCAGCCGCTATCGTGCGCCCCTGTCTCCCCGGATACCCGTTAGTC
>Ga0187871_10004414_pt1 | contig 10562 bp, 8 predicted proteins | sample June2016WEW_16_1_FD_132988 | JGI IMG/M metagenome (GOLD analysis project Ga0187871, IMG submission 132988) | Peatland microbial communities from SPRUCE experiment site at the Marcell Experimental Forest, Minnesota, USA - June2016WEW_16_10 | ecosystem: Environmental > Terrestrial > Soil >...
CAAACTCATCGGCGGAATCCCGCAATTTGGTTTGCTCCGGCGTGGAGCGGTGTGAGGGGGCCTCGGTTTGATCCACGCGAGGAAGCGCGGCCAGGAAGTCCTTCTGTTGCGGCGTGAGATCGTCGAAACCGGCGAGAGCGACACGGGCCGGCACATTCAGCGACCCGTCGCTCAGCCGGGCCATGAGGAAACGCGGCAGCCGCGCGGAATCGAGCCAGCTCTCGCGGTGGCAGCGCTCATCGTAGGCGCCAGCCCAGCGCGAGAAAGCCTCGCTGTCGTCGCTCGCGGCAAATCGCGAATCGGACAGCGGCACCTGCCATTCGTGCGCGAGCTGCCAGGCCTTGAGTGCGGCACGCGCGGTAGCGGCGATCTGCAACGGTTTGTCGCGCTCGCACTCGGCGATGGCCTTTTCGAATACCCTACGCTCCTGGAGAGAATTGAGAAGCACGGGGGCGGCAGAGCCATCGTCGGCAAACAACCAATCGCGCCAGAGGCGGCGGAGAAACGCGTTGAACGGAAGAATATCCGGCGTCGGCCAGGCGGCCGCATCCCGTCTCCGCTGCGCCTCGCCGAATTGCCGCGTGAGTTCCCGGGACAACCGATCGGTGGGCGTGAGAACCGTGGCGCCCCGGATTGCTGCTTCAACTGCCTTCAATAAGGAGATTGTACTGCTCGCGAGATAACATGAAGATTGGCAAAACGTATTGTTGTGGCGATCGACGGGCCCGCGGGCGCTGGGAAAAGCACTCTGGCGCGCCGAATAGCCGATAAACTGGGCTTCGTTTACGTCGATACGGGAGCTATGTATCGTAGCGTGGCGCTGTGGGCGCTGCGAAACGGCACCGCGCTCTCCGACATGCATCGGCTGGAGCAGCTCGCTTGCGGGGCACACATCGAATTCACCGCTGGCGCGCGGACGGTGCTGCTGAATGGCGAGGATGTGAGTGACGCGATTCGAACGCCCGAGGTGGGCGAGGCGGCATCCAGAGTGTCGGCCATTGCGGCGGTGCGGCGCGCGATGGTGGCCAAGCAGCGAGAGATGGCCGAGGGCTCTTCGGTGGTGATGGAAGGACGCGATATCGGCACCGTGGTGTTTCCGGACGCCACGGTCAAGTTTTTCCTGGATGCGCATCCGGAGGTCCGCGCCGGCCGCCGCCTGGAAGAACTCACCGCCGCTGGCGAATCAGTGTCGGAGGAAACGGTAGCGGAAGGATTGCGCGCCCGCGATGAAAGGGACCGGACTCGTGCACATTCGCCGCTGATGCAGGCGCCGGACGCGGTGTACCTGGACAGCAGCGCGCTTCCCGTCGACGAGGTTGAGGCGGCTATGCTGAAAACCATTCGCGAGCGCACGTCGAACGGCAAAGAGCTGGCACGAGGCAAGGAGTTGGCGCGTTGAACGAACTGCTGGTAATGAAGTTTGGCGGCACGAGCATGGGCTCGGCCGAACGCATCAAGGTTGCCGCGGAAATCTGCATCGGACAGAAGCGCGCGCGGCCCGTGGTGGCGGTGGTTTCGGCGATGTCGAAGATCACCGATCTGCTGCTCGATTCGCTGCGGAAGGCCGAGGCGGGCGACGAATCGGGCCTCGACTTCAATCTGCACACCCTGCGTGAGCGGCACCACGCGGCCTGCGGAGACCTGCTCGATCCCGGGCGGCGCTCGATGGCGCTGGCGGGCGTTGACGCGCTGCTGGCCGATTTTCGCCGCATCTGCCATGGAGTGCGGATCCTTGGTGAGCGTCCGCCGAAATCCGTTGACGAGGCCATCGCCATTGGCGAAAGACTGTCCTCACTGCTGATGGCTGAGTATTTCGAATCCGTTGGTGTAACCGCGCGGGCGGTGAGCGGGTCGGAGGTGATCGTCACCGATGCGGTGTTTGGTGGCGCCAGTCCGATCATGGAAGAGACGCGCAAACGCGCACAGGCTAAGCTCGGGCCGATGATCGCGGCTGGCGAGGTACCAGTGGTGACCGGGTTTAATGGAGCGACGGTGGATGGGCGTCCGACCACGCTGGGGCGAGGCGGTTCCGATTTCTCGGCTTCCATTCTCGCGGCGGCCCTGGGCGCCTCGGAGTTGTGGATCTGGACGGACGTGGATGGGATCATGAGCGCCGACCCGCGTCTTGTTCCCGATGCACAGGTGCTCGATCAGGTGACGTATGCGGAGGCCGCGGAGCTCGCTTATAACGGCGCGAAAGTGCTGCATCCGCGCACGCTGGCGCCGCTGGTGGAACGGCGAATTCCAGTGTGGAGCAAGAACAGCTTCAACGTGAGCCACGCGGGTACACGCATTGTGCCCACACTGGACGTGCCGTATCCGGGACCGCGGGCAGTCACTTCGATGCGCGGTGTCGCGCTCATCTCTCTTGAGCCCGCCAGTGCCGCCGTCAGCGGGACGCGTATGATGGCGCGCGCGCTCGATTCTCTTGCTGCCGCGAATGCCGAAGTGCTGACGTTTTCCAGCTCCAGTTACCGCCAAAATTTCTGCTTCCTGATTCGGCGCGAGGAGCTGGATTCGGTGATGGAAACGCTGGAGAGCAGCTTCGCGCTGGAGCTGGCGCACGGCTATCTGAAGCCAATCGAAGTGGACGAAGAGGTCGGGTTGCTGGCGGTTGTTGGCGAGGGCATGCGCGGAACGCCGGGACTGGCCGGTCGCATATTCAGCGCGATCTCACAGCAGAACGTGAATATCATCGCCATCGCTCAGGGATCGAGCGAAATCACTATCAGCATCGTGGTGCACAAGGACGGGCTGGAGAGCGCCGTGCGCGCGGTGCACGCGGAATGCAGCATGGGAGTGAAGGCGAGTGTGAGCCACTGAATGGCCCACACAGTCTTTATTCGAAAGACGCCCTCGGGCGATAGCCGGGCCGGGCTCTGATGCGGTATTTCTTCGCCGCGTCGGACACGATCTCGACGTTGATCTTCCGAAAGCCCTCGTTCTGATTCGGCGCCGGATAGTACGTAATCGTGTAGCTGTTGCCGAGGTCCTCGCGGATCGATTCGAACGCCTCCACCTGCTTTTGCCAGGTGCGCGCGAAGTACGCCTTGCCGCCGGTGCGCGTGGTGATGCGGCGGAAGATGGCGCTGGAAACCGGATCGTTATTCACTTCCGCGGTGGAGATGACGTAGATTGGAATGCCTTCATCCTCGGCCACCGCTCGGACATCGTCGGGCGCCACCATGCTGGCGTTATCCGGGCCGTTCGAGAACACGATCACCACCTTGCGCCCGGGAACTTTCGCGGCATCGCGCAGCGTCAGGAGCAGCCCGTTGTATAGAGCTGAGTCGTCTCCGGCAACTGCGTTGCGGAGGCCGAAGATGGCCTGATTGCGGTCGTGCGTGAGGTTCGCGGCGCGATTCAGATTGCGGCTGAAGGTGTATACCGCGATGGAATCGGCGCGGTCCAGCCCACGCACGAAATCGGCGATCGCATCGGAAGCGTAGACGAAGCCGCGGTACATGTAGTTGCTGGTGTCGAACAGAACGAAGACGTTGGTACCGACGAACGCGTCCGTTTTCAAGTCGGCGGAATCGGCAGACTTTTCGTCGGGAGAGGATACCGGTACAGTGGTTCCGTCGGGCCGCACTTCAACGGGCGGCTTGTTTCCTTCGCTGAACGTGGCGATCTTTTCGGGTATGGTATCCTCGGTGACTTTGAACTCGCCCGGCTTGAGGCCGGTCACATAGTGGCCTTTATTGTCGGTCACCGTGAAGCTGAGCACCACCATGTCCACCTTCACCTGGAAGGTGGGCTTTTCCTGCGCGGCCAGCCAGAGCAGGCTGCCCGAAAGTAGCATGGCCGCCGCCCCGAAGAATGCCTTACGCATTGCCAGCTTGTCCTCCCGCAACGATTTTATTCTCCGCCACTCGACGCTCCCTGGGCGTGGCTCTTCGCCAGAGCCTCATCCCCCACCGATCTCAACGATCGAAGCAGCGCCGGCCAGTCCTCCAGATGGGTGGCGAAGATTCCCTCGATGGTCTGCTGCGTCCATTGCGGGATCATCAGGTTCAACTGCGAGGGTGGAAGGCTGAGCTGGTCCGAGATCGCTGCGTAATAAAGCAGGTTCGATTCCCAGCTTTCCGCCAGAATCCGGCTGGAGTATCCCATCAGCGCGGGAAAGGTGCGCAAGTTGAGCAACTGCGGCGCCAGGCTGTTGGCGAGGGTCGGTTTGGGTGTGCCGAACAGCCGCGAAATTGCCGCGTAGTTGATCTGGTCCGGCGACTCACCGGCAATGCGGCGAATCTCGGTGGCCAGCGGTTCGTTATTCTTGTTGCCGGCGGAAATGCGGGCGAGTTCGAACAGTTCGGCGGGAGTGGTCCTGGCCACCGCGCCTCGTACATCGCCTTCGCGCAACAATTCATCGATCTCCGCGGTTCGCGCCGGAGCCGCGTAGCCGTGCAGTATCGCGACCACGCGTTGACGCTGGTCGCCGTTCAGCGCCGCTTCGGCCAGCAGCGTCTCCCCGTAATCCATGTGCAGCAGCACCCAGTGCGTATGCGCGGGACTAACTTTCCACCAGCGCGGAATGGTGGAGCTCGCCAGCATCTGCGGCACCAGATCTGACCAGATCAGCGCCTGTTCTCTTGTAGGCACCAGGAAGTTCTGCTCGGCCTGCGCGAGCGCGTAAGGCAGTTGCGCCAGCGAGCCGGACAGCTTGCCACCGCTGTTGCTGGGCCAGCCGCCGCCTTCCACATCGGTTGCTTTCCACGACACGCTCTGCCCGCTCAGCCCGATGAAATCGTGACTGCGCACGAACAGGGGGTTGACCTGGAGGATCTGAGCGCCCGGGGGGGCGTAGTACGCGTAGTTCAGCCCAACCAGACTGTCGCGCAACAGCGGCGCGAGATTGCCACGAATATCGGCGAGCTTTCTCGCGTCACCCGCGGCGTGGTCCAGCTCCGCCTTGAGATTCATCTTGCGCTCGGCTTCAATGTGTTTTTCGGACCAATATCCGTAGGTGAAAGAGTTCTTCTCCACCGTACTCAGCGAGGAGTGCGGGAGCTGCACTTCCGCGATTCGCGCCGCGGCCTTTGCCACGACGGCGGGGTTGCCCTTCTCGCCACGGGCCACGGCGTCGAGGCCGTCGGCGATGGCGAACAGATCGGTCACGGAAATGAGCCGCTGGTCTTCGAAAATCCGGTCGATATCGCGGATCATGTGGCTTCGCGTATCCGCATCGGAGTTGCCATCGGGGCCGGCCAGCAACTCGACCAGACGTTCCTGCGCCGTGGAGTTCGCTGGTGAGTGTGTCGCCGCCAGCAGGACATTCACGCCCGCTCTTCCCGCCGCGAACACGTCGCGGCCGTTCCCGGGTCTGGCGAAGCCGTTGAGAATCGCCGTAAGAGCCGTGTCGGCTTCCGTGCCGGGCAGCGCCCCCTCGCGGCAGAAGACCTGCCAAATTCCTGTCAGCGCCTGGAACGTGCCAAGGGCGTCCGCCCGAAGCATCCCGTCCCTGATGCCGTTGATGGATTCGGCGGTATCCAGGAAGCGAACCATGGTGGCCGGGCTCAGGCCGCCGACCTCGGCGAAGATCGAGTACTGGGCGCCGTAATCATGCCAGTCGCGCGCGAGCCGCTCGGCCGATGGCTCATCCAGCGGAACGGCACGGCCGCGCTCCAGATCGCTGAGCGCCATGAAAATCCGCAGCGGTTCGTTGTCCACCACCTTGCGGCACAGACCGAACAGCGCCTCCAGAACATCGTCGGGAGCCTTCCAATCGGCCGCGGCTTTGGACAACTTTGCGTCGTACTTGCCGGCGGGATGGTGCAGGAACAGGTCGCGCCAAACCACCAGACCGCCCGGTATCACCGGCTGCCCGGCCGCATCGATGCGAAGCCGCGTGGTGAGCAGCACCATGTCGGTATTGGAGCGGAACACGGGACGTGCCGGTCCAGGGCTGGTCACCTTTCCGCGGATGGCGCTATAGAATCGTTTCAGGCGCTCCGGCTCAGTAAGGTAATCCTGCACCGGGCCCGAAACTCGCGCCAGCGAATCGTAGTAACTGGCCAGCCAGCCGTCGTCCTTCGATATGAGCTTGTCGAAGAACTCAGCGCCTTTGTCCGGCGAAGCGCCAGCCAGCTCGCCCCACATCTTCTCCGACCGCTGGCCACCGGGCACCAATGCGCGGCCATCGCGGATTTCAAACATTCCGCCAAAGAAATCGAGGACGTGCGCAAAGATGCGCAGGCGCGTGGCGGCGACGTTCTTGCGAATCTCGTCGGCGGTGGCCGGGTCCAGCTTGGTCATGGCCAGATAGAGACGGCACAGAGACGGATCGTTCAGGAAAGCGTTGATCAGATCGCCGCCCTGGATGCCATGCGAGCCGAGCCAGTAATCCGCGCCGTACACGACGGGGATTTGGGCGGATTTGTAATCGTAGGCGAAGGGACGATTGGTCCGCAGCGCCTGTTCAAGATTGGAGAGCGGGAAGCCCGAGTCGATGGTCAAGAACGCGCGCGACGGATTGACCGTTTCCAGCACCAGATCGCCGCCGCAACCTCCGCGCATGCGGTAACCGAGCACCCGAAGGAGATCGCCGGTCTCCGTGGAATCGCAGGTGGCGACGCGAATGGTGGAATCCTTGCCCGCGAGTTTGGCGAGTTCGCTGGCCTGGGAAACATAGCGGATCACCAGCTTCAGATATTCAGTCTGATCCAGTGCTTCGCTGTTGGAGGATGCCTGATACCCGTTGGTGACCACGTTACGGGCGAGCGCCGGCAGCAGAGAATCGGGTTCGAGATCCGGCGACAACGCGGCCATGCGCGCGAACGACGGAAGAGGGCCAGGAATGGTGACCATGGTCATGCGGCCTGAAGGAGCAGCGGGCCCGTCGGGGAGGCTGAGATCGCGTCCCCCGGCATCGCGATACGCCGCCAGGTGCTTGCGAGCGGCGTCTCCGTCACCGGCCAGCAGATCGGCAATTACCAGTCGCCGGGCGATGGCCATTCGCTGTTCGCCCTGCGCGGCAGCCAGGGCCTGCTCCCATGCGGCACGCGCCTGCGGGTCGCGATGTTCATCCAGGTATTCGGCGGAATCGGCCAGATCGGAGGCGGTGGCGCCGGGCGCTCGCGCGGCGTGTTCCAGCAGCTCGCGCGCCGCGATCAGGTCGCCCTTCTTCTCAAGCTTCCAGACGCGCTCGGAAAGCTCGGAGGCGTATCCAGCCGGCATGCACGCAAGGCACAAAGAAAGGACACTGACAATGGATTTCATCGCGCCCGTCCCCCTGGGTTATCTAACATACCACGCCTTTGTTAGGGCCGGCGCGGGCGGGCAAGACCGCACAAAAACATTACACGATCTTCACCGGAGGGGCGCCCGCGGCGTTAGCCCAGACGATAGATGGTGAGGCCGCTGAGAAGCTTCGGATAGAAATCGGTGGATTTCTGGGGCATCACGCCGCCCGAAAACGCGACGCTTGCCGTTTGCTCCACGGTGGTGGGTTCAACCAGAAACGCCGCCTGTGCCTGACCGGACTGCACGCGCTCGATGGCGGGCTCGATGCCCCTCACGTAAGTGAGGTACTTTTCCTCGCGTACATCCTGCTCGCTAATACCGAGCGCGCCGCTGAGAACCTCATTGTGCAAGAAGCGGACATCGAGATCATCCGCACGGCGGGGGCGTTCCACCAGATAGGCGCGGTCATCTCCGGCCACGACGATTCCGAGGCGCAGGCGATCCGGGGCCGGTGTCGCAAAGGCGCTGCGCAGGGCGTCAAGCGTTATAGCGGATGCTCCGAGATGGGCGATGAGCGCCGCTGGATCGAAGCCTACCAGGCCATTTACCAGCCGGTGCGTTGCCAGAATCCGCAGGCCAGGCGAGTGCATGTTGACGAATGTCATCATCACCCGATCGGCGCCCGCGAGACCGGTGTTCTCGCGGCTGAAAGCGAGGGCGGTTTCATAACGGTGATGGCCGTCGGCGATGAGCAACTTGCGGTCCGCCATCAACTGGCCGATCCGCTGAACGGTGGCCGGTTCGGCGATACGCCAGACGCGATGCCGGACATCGTATTCGTCGGTCACCTCGGCAGTGGGCGGCTGCGCGGCGGCTTCGTCGAGAATCCTGTCGATGGTGAGCGCGGAATCGGGATACAGCATGAAAATCTGGCCGAAGTGCGCATGCGTGTGGCGAAGCAATTCGAGACGGTCCTGTTTCGGGCCCTTCAGCGTCTGCTCATGCCGGTGCACGATGCCCGCTGAATATTCTTCCACCGCCCCCAGCCCAATGAATCCCTTCCGCACCAGCTTCTTGTCGCCGTCGGGAACCGAAAACTCCTGGAAATAGGCGTAGAACGCGGGTTCGGCATCCTGCGCCAGAATGCCGCTCGCGATCCAGTTGTTCAGGTAAGCCGCCGCCCGCGTGTAGACATTGTCCGTGGGGCCGTCGGTTGGGTGCTTCTCGCCAAGAATGATCCGAACCAGGTTGTACGGGCTCAGCGACAAATATCGTTCGCGCATCGCCGGCGAGATCTTGTCATAGGGCTGCGTGACCAGCCGGTCAAGCGGGCCCGCGCTCGGGGCGTAGCAGTAGGGCTGAAACGGAAAGATTCGTGCCATGGGGAAGCTTCAGGATAACAGGGGCTGAACCGCTCCCCTTGGCGGGCCGTTTGGGAATATTGGCCCGCATCGGGGTGGTCCCGTTGAGACTCAAGTCAGTAGCCCAAACGCGTCTCACGTGAGTTGCCATGCGGTGTCCATTGGCGTATCCTTGCAGTAGGTCCATGGTCTACGAACTGTTCGACAGCAAGGCGGCAAAGCTCGACTCTCCTCAGTTGACGATAAGGAACCAAAAAATCGTATTCAACATAGGAGCCAGCGACATCTTGAGGAAGGCTGGGGTTAAGTTGGTCCTGATCCTTTGGGACGTCGGCGAGGTCAGAGTTGCCATTCGGCCCATTGCGAAGCAGGAAGGCACCACCTTCAAAATCTCGACTCCGCGAGGCAAGAGGAGCGGGCTTATCTCGGCACAATCGTTTCTAAACTACATACAATGGCGAGCAACCGCGCCAGTGACTGTCGACGCGCACTGGAATAAAGCCGAGCAGCTCCTCGAAGCTTCGTTGCCGAGAGAACACATAGGGACAGCGGTGAAGGGACCCCGAGCTAGAGCGACGTAGCACTACACGAAGGGTGTATGAGTTTCAGGTTTCCAACAAAGAGCGAGTTTGACAGAATCAGGTTCACGATCTGGAGTTTGTTTGAGATCGTGCTCATGGTTCTTGCGATGGTGGCCGTGATCGCTGTCGCGTGGAGACACATTCCGAGGTAAGACGAGGTGCTGAAACGTTCTTTTCTCTGGGAAGCAGCGGCGCGTGCCGATCTGCGGGGTCTTGATCGTGAAACGGCTATGCGCATCCTGCTTGCTCTCACCCGGTACGGGCAAACCGGCGAGGGAGACGTCCTGAAGCTTACTGACCGCGAGAACTTGTACCGATTCCGTGTGGGGAAGTGGCGAGTGTTTTTTGGCTTCGACACTCCCGAAGTCATCCGTATCCGCCGCATCGATAATCGAGGGCAGGCCTACTGACGGGCGGCTACAGTCCGAATTCCCGAAGAACCTCTTCGTGCGGAATTCCGGGGGAAGGGTTGGCGCGAGCAGCATCGATGCTGGCGAGCATTTCCGGATCGATCGGCGCCTCGTGCGCGATCAGAAAACGGAGGTATCGCTCAGCCGCAACGATCTCCTCAGAAGGCAACTGCTCAACGAGTTGGTAAAGCTGTTCTTTGCCAGCCATGGGGCCTCCTGTTCCAATCTACACCACCGGGTCGCCGTGCACTTCCACCTCGCTCGCCTCCACGCCCACAGCCTCGGGTCTTGGAAGGCGGCCGGTCCAGTTGGCCCAGCCCCAGAAAATCGCGGTTGTTGAGCTGAGCACGCCGGCGACAGCTCCAATGTCACGCGGACTGAATCGGGTTGACGCGAGGCCCGCGCCCGTCATCGACAGCATCATGGTGCTCCAGATCAGCGTTTCCATGGTGGAGAACACACGTCCGCGATACTGGTTCTCCACATACCGCAGCAAGTATGAGTAATTCAGGACGGAATTCACCGCGATAGCCGCGCGCGAAATCCCGATGAACAGCAGCGCCATCCCGAACTGCGGCATCTGGCTGAACAGAACGTACGCGCCGCCATGGATGAGGTAGTTGATGAAAATGGTCAGCTTGAACCCTTCAAACGAGATACGTTTGCCGAGCCAATGGCCAACCGCTCCGCCCACCAGAAGTCCAATGCCCGCGCAGCCCCATATGGTGCCGATGCCCGCGGCGCCGCGATGAAAAACCTGTTCGCCGAAAAGCGTGAACAGAATTTGCGCCGCGCCACCGCCCGTGGCCCAGCCGACGCCCAGCAGCGCGATCCCGAACACCACCGGCACCGACCGCATATAGCGCAAGCCCTCGCGATATTCGTGCCATGGCCGCGCCACTTCGGCTTCGGTGAGGTCTTTGCGTTCGGCGCGGAATCCCTCGCTCTTCGGCGCCCGCAGGTTTGAGATAGCCCATGCCGAAAACACGAATGAGAGGGCGTTGAACACGAAAGCCCAGTTATATCCGCCG
>Ga0187871_10004416_pt1 | contig 10560 bp, 9 predicted proteins | sample June2016WEW_16_1_FD_132988 | JGI IMG/M metagenome (GOLD analysis project Ga0187871, IMG submission 132988) | Peatland microbial communities from SPRUCE experiment site at the Marcell Experimental Forest, Minnesota, USA - June2016WEW_16_10 | ecosystem: Environmental > Terrestrial > Soil >...
CATGAACGGGACGGGAACCCTGGAGCTTTCTGCCGTGGTCGCCGCGTCCCTGCCGTCGGAGTTCGCCTTCCGACCGGACTCGTTTGATCCGCAAAAGCCGATGGCCAAGCTCGTCATCTCCGATACCGGCTCCGGCATCAAGCCTGAGGACATCAACAAAATCTTTCAGCCCTACTTCACCAGCAAGAAGGAAGGCACGGGCCTCGGCCTGTCCATCGTCTGTGAACTCGTGGCCCGTTACGGCGGCGCCATCGAGGTCCAGAGCACAGTCGGACAAGGCAGCACGTTCAGCGTCTTCTTGCCGCTGGCGTCCTGAGTCTGTTAGCATCCCCGCGGTTGTATGGGCGGGGAACCGACATTTCTCGGCATCGAGGGCGGCGGCACACATACCGTTGCGTTTTTGGCCAATCGACAGGGTCGAATCCTCTCCCGCCGCGAATTCGGCTCCTTCAACCTCAAACTTCTGTCCGATGCCGAGGTCCTTCGGCGGCTGCGCGAGATCCGACGCGGCCTCGCCACGCGACCGACGGGGCTGGCCCTGTGCCTCGCCGGGTGCCGAACCGATGCGGATCGTGCCCGGGCTGGCGCACTGGCGGGGCGGGTCTGGCCGGGAGTGGATGCCTATGTGGGCAGTGACATCGATTCGGCTCTGGCGGCGGCCTTCGGCCCGAGCGGTTCTGGCATTGTGATCGTCAGCGGCACGGGCTCATGTGTCGTCGGCCGCAACGGCGCGCAGCAGGCGCGGGCAGGAGGCTGGGGTCACCTGCTGGGCGACCATGGCAGCGGCTACTGGATCGCGTTGACGGGGTTGAGAGCCGCAATCCGTGAACTGGATCGTCATGGTCGCGTCAGTGACCGGCTACGACGCGCGCTTCGGCGACTCTGTTTGAATTCGCCAGAGGAACTTGTGGTCTGGATCCAGAACGCCAGCAAGGATGCGGTGGCGGCCCTGGCGACGGACGTGCTCGAGGAAGACGCCGGGCTGATGCTGCAGACGGCGTCGTTTCTCGCGCAGGATTGCCACGCGGTTGCGCAGAAATTGGGCCTGGAGAAACCGCAGATCATCCTGAGCGGTGGCGTGCTGCGGAACAACCCGAAACTGGCGATGCTCGTCCGGAACCGCGTCTATACCATGTTGCCGGGAGCGAAGGTCGTTTCGTTGCGCGGCGACTCCGCGATGGGCGCGTTGAAGCTGGCTTTGGAGCGAGCCGGCACCGCCCGAGAAGGACTCGCGACCCCGAAAACATCCGGGGCCCCTGCCAAGCCGTCTCATCTGCCCAGTACTTCTTCGGCTCGGCGGGAGGCCAGCCGTCCCGAAACCGAACAGCGCAACCCGCGCACAATGGACTTGGACAAGCGGTCCGTGTCGCAACTTGTCGATGCGATGCTGGGTGAAGAGGCGCGCGTGGTTGCCGCGTTGCGGAGAAACCAGCCTGCGCTTGTGCATGCCGTCAACTGCATCGCGCGTGCATTCAAGCGGGGCGGGCGATTGTTGTACGTCGGCGCGGGCACGAGCGGCCGGCTGGGTGTGTTGGACGCGAGCGAATGTCCGCCGACATTTTCCACCGATCCTGAGATGGTCCAGGCGATTATCGCCGGGGGCGCAACCGCGCTGCAACAGGCCGTGGAAGGCGCGGAGGACGACCGGGCGGCGGGCGGAGAGGCCGTGCGGATGCGTGGCGTAGGCCAGCGCGACGTGGTCGTCGGCATCTCTGCCAGCGGCTCGACGCCGTTCGTGCTGGGCGCGCTGGATGAAGCGAAGGGACGCGGCGCTGAGACGTTTCTGCTGTGTTTTTCTCCGCCGGAGACGGCTGCGCACCAGCCACTTCTTTTCCGTGTGGGGCCGGAGGTCATCACCGGTTCGACCCGGCTCAAGGCGGGGACGGCAACAAAGATCGTGCTCAATACGCTAACCACGGCGTCAATGATTCGCCTCGGCAAAGTCGTCAGCAACCTGATGGTGGAGGTCAAACCGACCAATGCCAAGTTGCGAGCGCGGGCGTGCCGCATCGTGGCGACGCTTCGGGCCTGCAGCGAGGAAGAAGCGCGGCAGCGATTGATCCGTTGTGGTTGGAACGTGAGAAAGGCGCTGCGATGAGGTGCAGGCCAGTGCTGCGGTACGATTCATTTGACGAATGCCCCCTCACCTTAATCCTCTCCCCAGGAGGGGAGAGGAGACGCCCTTCCCCCCTGCGTCGCAGTTCTTGCAAGGGCTGGATTGTCGCCCATCAGATCAAGTGGGTTCTCGGGCTTGTCCTGTTGGTGCTGCTCGCGGGTTGCGCCCGGTCGGCGGACAATCGGGTGGAGATCACCTACCAGACCATTGAGACGCTGCCGCAGCAACAGGCGCTGCATCAGCAGATCATTACCCAGTTTGAGCGGGTTCACCCGGAAATCCGCGTGCGGGTCATGTACGACACGTCCAGGTTTCAGAAACTAAACGTGCAGCTGGCAGGCCGCGCCGCTCCCGATGTGTTTTATTATATTGTAGATAGGCTGCCCGCGCTGGCGCAACGGGGTCAGGTTGCCGACCTCGCGGCGAACCTCGCGCCGGTGGCCGACCAGTTCTATCCCGAGGTGATCGACGCCTGTCGGGTGAATGGCAGGTTGGGCATGGCGCCATTCCATTTCAGCACGGATGTGCTGTTCTTTAATCGCGACTGGTTTGAGAAGGAGGGCGAACCGCCGCCGGATGATTCATGGGACTGGCAGAAATTCGCCGATGTGGCCGCGCGTCTGTCGGCACGGCGCCAAAACAAGATTGCCACCGTATTGCCGCGCCCCCTGCTTCTGGTGCAATCGTTCGGAGGCACCCTGTTCGCTGACGGAAAGTGCACGGTGAACTCTCCCGAAACCATCGCGGCATTGCAGTTCTATCGTGATCTGGTCGCGCGTGGGGTGGCGCCGACGACGGCGGCGATGGGCGAGGTGGAAGCGTTTGACGGCGTGAATCTGTTTCGTGATGGAAAGATTCCGTTGCTCGTGGGCCGGACGTACATGTTGACCGAATTCGATCACATCACGGAGTTCCGATGGGACGTGGCGCCCGTGCCGAAGGGCAAGGCGCGTTGGTCACGATTGTCGGTTGGCGGAAACTGTGTGTGGAGCGGCACGAAACATCCGCAGGAGTCGGCGGAGTTTGCCCGGTTTTATTCAGTCGAGGGCGCCATGATGGCCGCCAGCAGCCGCGACGCGATACCGGCCCTGAAGGCTGCGGCGGCGAGAACTCCGTTTCCGCCGGTGATGATGGACGCGTTGAAGTATTCCCACTGCGACAATCCGTGGGGTTATGCGTTCTGGGATGAGTTCAATCAGAAGGCATTTTTCGAAACCACCGACGCGGTGGCGCTGGACAAACTCGCTCCCATTGCTGCCGCGCAGAAGATCGAGTCCATCGGAAACGGTTTGCTGCAAGCACGGTGAGGGGGGCGTGAAGACTGCCGGCGGGCAAGCGATGCCCATCTTAAAAAAAACTTGACCGCTCTTGAGTCCTTCGGGCATTGTCTGCGGCAGTTTGGTGAGAGGCGCAAGAAATCATCTGGAGGAATGGAGGCATGAAGACTACTAGGTTTTCCGTAATCACTTTTTCGGCACTGGTATTGGTCGCCTGTCATGGCGCGTGGGCGCAAAACATCGTGACCAATGCGCCGCCCGTATGGCATGGCGACGTGGCGTTTGGCTTGGCCTTGGCCCGCGGAAACGCGAATACGTTCATGATGAACGCCAGCGCGTCGGCGGAGAACGTGTGGGACCAGAACGACCTGAAATTCGGCGCGGAAGGTGTTTACGCGCTGAACAATTTCGGCCAGTCCAATGAAACACGGGCGGCGGAGAACGTCCACGGAGTTGAAGATTACAAACGGCTGTTTACGGATCGGTGGTACGGTGATTTCCGGACCGATCTGTTTCACGATGACATTGCGGCGATCCGCTACCGGGCGATCTTCGGCCCGGCGGTCGGGTATTACTTCATCAAGACCGACGCGTCGCAACTGAACATGGACGTAGGAGCGTCGTACGTTCGGCAGCGGCTGGATGACGAAGGCAACAAGGGTTACGCGACGCTGCATCTGGGCGAGCACGGCGAACACGCCTTTGACAAGGCCAAGAAGGCGAGGGTCTGGGAGACTGTTCAGTTCTTTCCGCAGTTGAACCGCTGGTCCAATTACCTGGTCACCGCCGAGGCCGGCGTGGAAGCCGCGTTGAACTCGCGATTCAGTTTGCGCGCTGTGGTGGACGACTTTTACAACAGCGATCCTGCGACAGGGAGGAAGGCAAACGATATCCAACTGGCGAGCCAGCTCGTGTACAAGTACTGAGCACCGGCAGTAGCGGCAGATTTTTTCCTCGCACCGGTTGTCGCGCATTTCGTATCCTGCCCGGGCGATGCGAATTCTATCGGGCATACAGCCAAGCGGCAAGCTACACATTGGCAACTACTTCGGCATGATGCGCCCCGCGCTGGAGTTGGCGCAAAAGGGCGAGGCATTCTATTTCATCGCCGACTATCATGCGCTGACGTCGATCTCCAATCCGGAAGAATTGCGCGCCAACGTGCTGGACGTGGCGTTGGATTTTCTGGCGTGCGGCCTGGACCCAGCCCGCAGCGTTTTTTACCGGCAGAGCGATGTGCCCCAAGTGACCGAGTTGAGTTGGATACTATCCGGCGTGACGCCTGTGCCGATGCTGGCGAATGCGCACAGCTACAAGGACAAGATCGCCCAGGGACTCAAGCCGAATGCAGGGCTGTTCACCTATCCCGTGCTGATGGCGGCGGACATCCTGATCGTGCAGGGCGAACGCGTCCCCGTCGGCAAAGACCAGAAGCAGCATGTGGAGATGACGCGAGACATCGCGGGCGCCTTTAATCGGCAGTTTGGAAACGTGTTCACAATCCCCGAGGCCGATATCAAACCGGAGGTTGCGACGCTGCCGGGAATCGATGGGCGCAAGATGTCCAAGAGTTACGGCAATATCGTCGAGATTTTCGGTGACGAGAAAGCCACCCGAAAGAAAGTGATGAGCATTGTGACCGACTCGCAGCCCGTGGAGGCGCCGAAAGTCGATCTGGACAGGAATATCCCGCTGCAATTCTATCAGTTGGTCGCCACCGCCGACAAAGCCGGTGAATTGCGGGCGAAGCTGGCCGCGGGCGGGTTCGGCTACGGCGAGGCCAAGAGGGAGTTGTTCGCGGCATTGATGGATTATTTTGCACCGTTCCGCAAAAAGCGGGAGGAACTTGCCGGGAACCTCGATTACGTGCACGAGGTGTTGCGCAAGGGCGCGGAGCGCGCCAACTCTGTGGCGGACGAGACGATGGCGAAGGTGAGGCTGGCCGTCGGGTTGCGGTAGGGCAGGGGAACGTCAGAGCACGTGCCAGAGGGCGAAGGCGGCGAAGCCGAGAAGCATCGTGCCGCCGACGATATCCGCCGCGAGCCAGGTGGCGCGTCTGCCGCGACGGCCGAGCCAACTCATGGTGGTGGTAAAGACCATGACCCAGGACATGGCTCCGGAAAATACGCCGACACAGACCCAGGGCAGGTCACGGACCGGGTTTGCTGACCACTGTCCGGCCACGGCCGGCACCACCAGGCACCAGAACGCCAACGTCATCGGGTTCAGGCTGGTCATCGCCAGGCCGGTCACGTAATGCCGCTCGGGGGGCTTCTGGCGGCCGTCATGAGGGGCGACTCCCCGCCATAGCCGGGCGGCGCTGAAAAAACACATCGCGCCCAGGTACAGCAGCAACCCGGCGCCAGCCAGGCCCAGTGCCGTCATCAGCCGGGGCCGGGCCAGGAAGGGCCGCAGGCCGAGGCTGGTCAGGATCGCGTAGGTCACGTCTACGGTCACGGCGCCGCAGCCGAGCAGGAAACCGGCGCGGAATCCTGCGCGCAACGAACGTCGGGCGATCTCGACGTTGACGGGTCCAATCGGCGCCGCCGCGCCCATGCCGAGCAGCCCGCCCCTGCCGATCATCGCCACGACGCTGGCCGCGTTCATGCCCTGAGTGCATACGGGCGGCGGCGCAGGCCGTCAAGGCGGAAACCGGAAACACGTGTTGCGAGTGGTGCCGGCTTGTGATAGGGAAGTCCGAACCAATCCGGCCGATGGAATCCGATTACAAAGTCAAATTGGAGGTGTTCGAGGGTCCACTCGATTTGTTGCTGTACCTCATCAAGAAGGAAGAGGTCGACATCTACGATATTCCGATCGAGCGCATCACGAACCAGTACATGGAGTACATGACGTTGATGCAGATGCTGAATCTGGAAATGGCCGGCGAGTTTCTCGTGATGGCAGCGACGCTGATGTACATCAAGAGCCGCATGTTGCTGCCCGAGGATCAGCAGGTCACCGACGCCGAGGCGGAAGAAGGTGAGGATCCACGCTGGGAACTCATCCGCCAACTCGTCGAGTACAAGAAGTTCAAGGATGCCGGCCTGCAACTGGGCCGGCGCGAGGAGCAGCAGGCCAACGTTTTCTCGCGTAGCGGCGCGGCCACGGGCATCGAGGTGGACGAGGATATACCGCTGGCCGAAGTGAGCATTTTTGATCTCATCAACGCGTTCAATGACGTATTGAAGAAAGCCAGCGCCCGCGAAGACTTCCGCGAGATCATCGAGGAGAGGTTCACCGTCAGCGACAAGATTGAAGAAATCCTCTATACTCTGCGGGACCGGTCGGAGATGATGTTCAGCGAGCTGTTTGCGGCGGCCAGTTCGCGGGCCGAGGTGGTGGTGACGTTTCTGGCGTTGCTGGAATTGATTCGTCTGAAACGGCTGAAGGTGGTGCAGACCGAAGCGTTTGGGGAGATTCGCGTGATGAAGGTGGCCTGACGAAGTCAGGTCATCCTGAGCGAAGCGAAGGATCCGGCAGAGAGATGACAGATTAGGAAAATGACCGTCGAATTGAAGAGAATCATCGAGGCGCTGTTGTTCTCGGCGGAGCGGCCGCTGTCGCCCAAAGAGATCCGCACGATTTTCGCCGAGGCGATGGACGAGGAACAGCCGGGCGAAACGAAACCGTTGCGCAACGTGCGCGAGGCTCAAATAGCCGCCGCGCTGGAGGAGCTGAAGGCTGAATGCGAGCTGCAGCAGCACAGTTATCAACTGGTGGAAATCGCTGGTGGCTGGCGGTTGGTGACCCGGCCCGAGTACGCTCCGTGGCTCAAGAAACTGTTGGACGAGGCGCGTCCGCACCGTCTTTCGCCGCCGTCATTGGAGACGCTGGCGATCATCGCGTTGCGGCAGCCGATTTCCCGGGCCGACATCGCGGCGATCCGCGGCGTCGAGGTCGATGGCGTGGTCAAGACATTGTTGGAACGGGATTTGATTACCATTGTGGGCAAGAGCGACGCGCCGGGTCGGCCGATGTTGTACGGCACGACGCAGAAGTTTCTCGAACATTTCGGGTTGCGCGATATCGACGACATGCCGGAGGCGTCGGAATTGCGATTGCAGGCAGCGGCATTGAAGACGGCAGAACAAAAGGCGGAGCAGGCAAAGCAAACAACCGACCCGCACCCTGACCCTCTGACCCAGGGGGCGAGTGAAAGCAGCGGCTCTGCCCCAGCCGATGGAGAAGCGGACAAAAGCCAGGGGACACAAGTTCCGCAATGAAAGACAAACTCGAGCAACTGCGCAGTAAGATCGACGCGATCGACGCGAAGCTGGTACGCCTGCTCAACGAGCGTACCAAACTGGTGCTGGAGATCGGAAAGATCAAGCATGCATCGGGCGAGGAAATCTATGCGCCTGACCGCGAAGACGCGGTGTTGCGCCGCATTGTTGAGAAAGGGCAGGGGCCACTACCGGCGGAATCGCTGCGGGCGATTTACCGCGAGGTCATGTCGGCATCGCTGGCGCTGGAAAAGCCGCTGGTGATCGCCTATCTGGGGCCCGAGGCGACGTATTCGCACATGGCGGTGATCAAGAAATTCGGTTCGAGCCTGAAATACGAGCCGCTGCCGAGCATTACGGACGTGTTCACCGAAGTGTCGAAGGGACGGGCGGATTACGGCGTGGTCCCGATTGAGAACTCCACCGAGGGCGCCGTGACGCACACGTACGACATGTTTTTGGACAGCGAATTGAAGATATGCGCGCAGATTGTGCTGCGGATACGGCACAATCTGATGTCCGCCTGCCCGCGCGAGCAGATCCAGAAGCTGTACTCGATTCCCCAGGTGCTGGCGCAATGCCGTCAGTGGTTGCAGACGAACCTGCCCAACGTCGAGGTGATTGAGACATCGAGCAGCACGCGCGCGGCGCAGATTGCCAGGGACGAACCGAACGCGGGCGCGTTGGCGAGCCTGCTGGCGGCGGAGATGTACGGGCTGACGATTCTCGAACCGAACATCCAGGATTCGAGCGAGAACGTGACGCGGTTTCTCGTCATTGGCCGCAAGTATCCCGGGCGGACAGGTAACGACAAGACGTCGATGATGTTCTGCGTGCAGGACCGGGTGGGCGCGTTGCATGATTCGATTGCGTCGTTCAAGAAGTACAAGATCAACATGACCAAGATCGAGTCGCGTCCCAGCAAGAAGAAGGCGTGGGAATATTATTTCTTCGTGGACGTACTCGGCCATTGCGAAGACGCGCGCGTGGACAAAGCGCTGGCCGAATTGGCCAAGCATACCATGTTCGTGAAGATTCTTGGCAGCTATCCCAATGTGGGTGAGTAGGCGTTTGCCCGCGCTACCAGGGCTTTTATGCGGGGATTGGGTTTGGTAGAGTGCGGGTTCACCAGTCATGAACATCCCATCATTAGCGAATCGATACATTTGTGACGTGCCGGTGTACGAGCCGGGGCGGCCGATTGAGGAAGTGGCGCGCGAACTCCGGCTGAACCCGAAGACGATCATCAAGCTGGCGTCGAACGAGAACGCGCTCGGTCCGTCGCCGAAAGCGGTGGCGGCGATGCGCCAGGCGCTGGCGACGGCGCATCTGTATCCCGATGGCGGCGGATTTTATTTGCGGCAGGCGTTGGCGAAGAAACTGAACGGTGGCGGTCGCGCGGAAGCGCGACCCTCCGAAGTCAAGATCGACAACATTATTCTCGGCACGGGATCGAACGAGATCATTGAGTTTTTGTATCACGCGTTTGTCGGTCCGGGCGACGAGATCGTGGCGGGCGACCGTGCGTTCGTGATCTACAGCATCATGGCAAGGATGTTCCAGGCGCGATGCATCGAGGTGCCGTTCCGTGGTCACACGCACGACCTGAAAGCGATGCTGACCGCGATCACGCCCAAGACGAAGCTGGTGTTCGTGGCCAACCCGAACAATCCGACAGGTACGCGCGTGGCGAATGCGGAGCTGGACGAGTTCATCCGCGCATTGCCGGCGCACGTCATGGCGGTGCTGGACGAGGCCTACATCGAGTTCCTGGACGAACCGCTCGATCTGCTGCCGGTGGTCCGGAACGGCGGCAAACCGAACCTGCTGTTGATGCGGACATTCTCGAAGATTTACGGCCTCGCTGGTTTGCGGATTGGTTATGGCATCGGGCATCCAGACTTCATTGCCGCGCTCGAAAAAATCCGCCAGCCGTTCAATATCAACCTGGTGGCTCAGGCAGGCGCGCTCGCGGCGCTGGACGACACCAAGCACATCGAAAAAACGCGCAAGATCAATTCACGCGGACTCAGACTTTACGCGCGCACGTTCCGCAAGCTAGGGCTGGAATTCATTCCGTCGCAGGCGAATTTCATCATGGTGCGCGTCGGCGACGGCCAGCGTGTGTTCGGGGAATTACAAAAGCTAGGCGTTATCGTACGCCCGATGGGCGGCTATCAACTGCCGGAATGGGTGCGCATCTCCATCGGCACGCCGAAGGAAAACAAACGGTGTCTTGAGGCGTTGAAAAAGGTATTGTAGTCGGTTTGTTCAAGGCCGTAATTGCTGGCCTATGAAAATAATAAGGTAGTGGTACGTTTTGGATGGTTAAGAAATCTAGGCTTTCCGCATCGGCCAACCGTCCATGAGCCAAACTGAGTGCCCAACGGAAAGAAAGTATTCGGGCCTGTGCAAAAGACCGGAGGAGGTTCTGCGGCTTTCATCTGAAAATAGTTCTTCACGCTTGCTTCACCATTCTGAATAGAAGTGGACGCGCATCCAGAACACGCCAACACTAGGCAACAAAATTTCAAAGCCATAAAACTTCTCCACAGCCTAGGCTTTGAAATTACATTCATCCTGTGGCCTGATGCTCCAATATCCGCCCTATTTACTGTAAAATCAAGGCAACAGCCCAACGATTTCCTCCAAGCTCCAAACATGGTCTGTGATGCCCGCTTCCATTGTCCTGATACGCGGAGCAGCCCTAACGGGCTTTCAAGAAACTTTGCGGCTCTCTGCGTTCTCCGCGTCTCGGCGTTTATCCCCATTTTTTCGCACACGCCCGGCGAAGCGTTTTCCGGTGTGCCAGAAGTTCGCCCAAAATTATTATTTGAATCCCGCCAGAAACCGAATACTTATCTCTGTGTTGAAACACCATAACGAGCCAAAGTGAAACTGACCGACCTGCGGGGCATCCTGCAATATATTCCGCAATTTC
>Ga0187871_10004417_pt1 | contig 10559 bp, 9 predicted proteins | sample June2016WEW_16_1_FD_132988 | JGI IMG/M metagenome (GOLD analysis project Ga0187871, IMG submission 132988) | Peatland microbial communities from SPRUCE experiment site at the Marcell Experimental Forest, Minnesota, USA - June2016WEW_16_10 | ecosystem: Environmental > Terrestrial > Soil >...
CCGGACCGCGCCACGCCGTGGACCCCCCCGCGGATCTCACCGGCGATCAAATCCAGGCGGCCCTGGCCAATGCCGAAAAACGCCTGGCTTCCGAATTCCCGCCGGATGCCGTCTTCGGATCGCTGTTCCGCGTAGGGCGGCAGGGCGCGGGCCGCACCTGGCCTGTGGGCGGCGGCTCGCTGACCGAAGCCGGCATGGCCACGCCCCGCGCCGTCAGCTTCGAGAAGAGCGGCAATCGGATGCTGGGCCATGGCGGCCAGACCTCCACGCAGATCGTCATTCTGACTAAGCCGCCGCAATCTTACATGGTCATCCCACTGGGAGAGAGCGATCACCCGGATTCGCCCCACTTCGACGATCAGGCGGAGAAGCTATTCAGCAAAAGCCGCGTGAAATCGACTTACTTCCTGGACCGTAAGGAACTGGAAAAGCACGTGACCGCGCGCGAGGAATTGGAGTTTTTGAGATGACGAAGACGTTGTTCTTACTGATGCTGTCGGGTCTGTTGCCGCGGTGCGGCTGGGCCCAACTGACTCTCACTACCCAGGCTAACCCGCCGCAAGGTGGAACCGTGTCCGGCGCCGGGTCCTACGCCGCGGGAACGCGCCTCGAAATTACCGCCACGCCCGCCGCCGGATACTATTTCGTCAACTACACCGGCGGCCTCGCGGGCGCGCCGAATCCCCAGATTTTCTTTGTCAACGCCAACTCTTCCGTGACCGCCAACTTCGCGCCCGTGGCCTCCGCGCCCATGCTGCTCGCGTCCACCGGGACCCGCACGGCCGGGCCGGGTTCCGGCCAGCTCACCGTGAGCTTGCGCCTCACCGACACCATCGGATACGGCGCGGCCAACGCCGCCAAGATCGATTCCATCAGCCCGATCAAGACCCTCGCCGGCAAAGGAACGGTTTCGGTATCGAGCGCCCTGCCCGTTTCCATCGGCAATCTGATCAGCGGCCAGACCGGTTCCGCGAACGTCGTGTTCAATTGGCCCGCCACCGCCACTGAGGTCCAGCTTACTTTCAACTTCTCCGCCAACGCGGGAGCCTACACCGGCTCCACCACGCTGGACGTGCTCTACACCAGCAAGATTCAGCACATCGTCATCTTCGTCAAAGAGAATCGCACTTTCGATAACTACTTCGGCAAGTTTCCCAACGCGGATGGAGCCACCAGCGGCAAGGACTCCACCGGACAGGTGATCCAGATGCAGCCGGATCCCGATGTGGAAGCCGCCGACCTGTGTCACTCCGAACCCTGCCTGGTCAAAGCCATCGACAACGGACAGATGGATATGTTCGACATCATGCAGCAGCCCCAGCAGAACTTTCAAAGTTATACCGAGTTCAGCCAGAACGGCATCCCCAATTATTGGGCTTATGCCAGCACTTATACTCTCGCCGATCACATGTACTCATCCACCATCGGGCCCAGCTATCCGAGCCATCTGTTCACTATCGCCGGCCAGGCCGCCGGCGCCATTGGGATTCCCACGCCCATTGGAGGCTCCGGCCTCGGCGAGTGGGGATGCGATGCGCCCTCCAATTGGTCTGTCATCATACTGGCTCCCGACGGCACCACCATTACCCGTTCTTTTCCCTGCTTCGACTTTCCTACCCTTGGCGACCTGGTCGACGAGGCCCACCCTGCCAATCCGAACCTGACCTGGAAATACTATTCGCCGCCCAAGGGTGACTCGGGTTACTGGTGGAACGCCTACGACGCCATCAATCATATCCGCTACGGGCCCGATTGGACCGCGAATATCGTGCCCGAGTCGCAGTTCATCTCCGACGCCGAAAAGGGCCAGCTTGCTTCGGTGAATTGGGTGGTCACTTCCAACGCCACCAGCGATCATCCGCCCAATAGCGTATGCGCCGGCGAAAACGATACGGTCACCAAGATCAACGCCCTCATGCAGGGCCCGCAATGGGGGTCCACCGCGATCTTTCTCACCTGGGACGATTTCGGCGGATATTACGACCACATCGCGCCGCCCGTCACCTCCGTCTGGGGCTACGGCCTCCGCGTGCCCCTCATCGTCATCTCGCCTTACGCCAGGCCCGCCCACATTTCGAAGACCGTCTATAGCTTTGCCTCCATCCTGAGCTTCGCCGAAAACATCCTGGGATTGCCTCCGCTGCTGGCGGCCGATACCCTGGCAAACAATCTCGGAGATAGCTTCGATTTCAACCAGACGCCGCTGCCGCCCTTGGTTCTGCAGACCCGTACCTGTCCCACGAACGCCGTGGCTTGCCCGGCCGCCACCGGCCAGGTGGGTACGCCCTACGCATCGGCCCTGACCCCGTCGCACGGCACGCCGCCATACTCCTATCTGCTGATGGCCGATCCGCTCCCCACCGGCGTGACCCTGAACGGCTCTACCGGCGCTCTCACCGGTACCCCCAAGAAGGCCGGTACGTTCAAGTTCATCGGCGAGGCTGTGGATGCCACAGGCACGGCCGGTGCCGTCCAGTGCACGGTCACCATCACGGCGGCGCCATGATGCCGGAACGGACCATGCGCGAAACGGCCGCACACATCGCCCTGGGCCACCTGGAGCTGCGCGTCATGCAGGTCCTCTGGACCCACGGCGAAAGCAACGTGCACGACGTCGCCCAGCGGCTCGGCCGTCCTCTGGCTTACACCACCGTGATGACCACGCTCGACCGGCTCTTTAAGAAACACCTGCTCGTACGCCGAAAGTGCGAACGCGCGTTTTTGTATGCGCCGCGCTGGACCCGCGGAGAATGGGAATGCCGGCGCGCGGGCGACTTCGTGGCTGACTTTCTGGCTTCCCCGCAGGCTTCCGGCGACCTGTTGATCTCCTCGCTGGTCGACGCCGTGGGCCAATATGATTCAGCCCTGCTCGACGAGTTGGAAAGAAAGATCCGTAGCAAACGCGAGGAACTAAGCCGGGAAGGGAAAGCATGACTCTTCCGTATCTTCCGCGATTGGTGTGCCTCTGCCTGGCCGCCTTCTTTCTGGTCCACCTGGCATTGGGCGCGATCGTTTCGTTGATCGCGCGTCCGGCCGTCCGCATGGCGGCCAGCCTGCGGCCGCGCGTGGCCGCCCGCTGCCTGCTGGTGTTGCGTCTGCTGCCCGCCGCCGGCGCGGCATTCACCGTAATCGCGGTCTGTCTTCCCAGTTACCTCTGGCTGGAGCCGGACGCGCCCAACGAACGCGTGGCGATCGGTAGCCTGGCCGTAGCTCTGCTGGGTATCGCGGCGTGGGGCGTCTCTTTGTTCCGGGGACTGCGCGCGGCGGCTGGTTCGCGCCGCTTTCTGCGCCACTGCCAACAAACCGGCCGCCTGGCGCGCCTGCCGCAAGGGCATGCGGATGCCTGGATTGTCGACGGTGCCGAGCCGCTCCTGATGCTCGCCGGCATCGTTCGTCCATGTCTGGTCATTTCGCGGGGCGTGCTGGTTGCGCTCTCCGCCGGTCAACTGTCGGCTGCCTTGCGGCATGAGCGCGCCCATTGGACATCGCGCGATAACCTGAAGCGCCTATGCATCCTGTTGACTCCCGGCATCCTGCCCTTTGCCGGCGCCAGCCGCTCGCTCGAACGCGGTTGGAGAGAATTCACCGAATGGGCCGCGGACGATCGCGCCGTGGCCGGTAGCGTGCGCCGTTCCCCGGCTCTCGCCACGGCTCTGGTGCGTGTCGCGCGCATGACCGCCGGCCCGCCGCCGGTGCCCCTGGCGATCCCGCTACTGGGCGACGCCGATCAACTCGCGGCGCGCGTGGACCGTTTGCTGAAGCCGCCGCGCACGCAGACATCCGTCCCGCGGCCGCTCCTGGCTTTAGTCGCAGCCTTGCTAATGGCTGGATTGCTGGCGCTCCCCATCCTCCAGCCCGCGGCGCTTCACTCCGTGCACCAGGCCTTGGAACGCTTCACCGGATAGCGGGCCTATCCGTTCTCGATGTTCTCCATGAACTTGCCGCGCACCTTCTCCGCGGTGGCATTGTCCGGCGCGATCACCAGAATGGTATCGTCTCCGGCAAGCGTACCCACCACTTCGGGCCACCCTTCCGCATCGAGAGCCACCGCCACGGAATTGGCATGTCCCGGCGAAGTCTTCAGCACCACCAGGTTTTGCGCGATGCGCACATCCTGCAGGAATTCCGCGGCTAATGTCGCGAACGAGGGCCCGCTTTCCTCGGGCAGGATTTCGCCATAGCCGTCGCGCGTTTTCACCAGGCGCAGCTCGCGGATGTCGCGCGAGAGCGTCACCTGCGTCGCGGAGATGCCCGCCTGCTGCAGCTCGCGCGCCAACTCGTCCTGGGTATGAATGCTCTTGGAACGGATGACCTTCAAAATCTGCCCATGGCGGTAGCTCTTGCTCATGCGGTCATGCGCGCCAGCCGTGCGCGCGCCTCCTCCAATGCCTGTGCCACCGCTTTTGGACCGGTGCCGCCCACAATCTCGCGCGACCGCATCCCCTCGCGCGGATCCAGCAGACGCGCCATATCCGGGGTAAACTCGGGCGCGAATCGATGCAGTTCGTCCGCCGTCCAATCCGCCGGCTGCTTGCCGCTGCGCACGCTCTCCAGCACCAGCCGGCCCACCAGTTGATGCGCCTGGTGAAACGGCGTTCCGGCGCGTGCCAGGGCTTCCGCCAGGTCCGTCGCAATCACCCAGCTTTCCTGCGCGGCGGCCAGCGGACGCGCTGTATTCAACCGCGCCGATCCCACCACCGCGCGCGCCATCTCCAGCGATCCGCTCACCTGGTTGGCGGCGTCGAAGAGCGGCTCTTTGTCTTCCTGCATGTCCCGATTGTAGGTCAGCGGCAGCCCCTTCATCGTCATCATCAAGGCTTGCAATGAGCCCACCACCCGCCCGCATTTGCCGCGGATCAACTCCAGCGAATCGGGATTTTTCTTCTGCGGCATCAAGCTTGACCCGCTGGTAACTTCATCGGCCAGTTCCAGCCAGCCGAACTCTTCGCTCGAATACAGAATCCAGTCTTCGGCCAGGCGGCTCAGGTGCAGCATCGTGACAGACGCCGCGTACAGAAAATCGAGGGCGAAGTCGCGATCCGCCGACACGTCCATACTGTTCGCGGTCAGCGCCGCGAACCCCAGATCCCGCGCCATCGCCCCGCGGTCGAAGGGAAATCCGCTGCCCGCCAGCGCGCCGGACCCCAGCGGCATCGCGTTGATGCGCCGGCGCGCCTCGCCGAAGCGCTCCGCATCCCGCGCGAACATTTCGAAATACGCCAGCAGGTAGTGCGGCCACAGCACAGCTTGCGCGCGCCGCGTGTGCGTATAGCCGGGAATGACAGCGTCCGGATACCGCGCCGCCACGTCCAATAGCGCTTGCATCACGCCCGCCAGCAACGCCAACACGCGGTCGCATTCGCCGCGCAGCCACAGCCGCACATCCAGCGAGACTTGTTCGTTGCGGCTCCGCCCCGTATGGATTTTGTCGGCTACCGCGCCCGCATGTTCTTTCAGCTTCCGGATCACCAGCGTGTGTACGTCTTCGTCCGTAGCGTGATCGAAGAACTCCGGCTCCGCGGCCTCTTCCCGAATCTGGTCGAGCGCTTCCACGATGAGCGCGCGCTCGCCGCTACTCAGGATGCCGGCTTTCTCCAGCGCTCGCGCGAAGGCCTGCGAGCCGAGAATATCGGCCCCGATCAGCCGCCGGTCGAAATCGAGCGATCCGGAGAAGCGTTCGAAGATTTCCGAAGGCCCCGATTCAAACCTGCCTCCCCAGAGTTTCATGTATGACTGTCCATAGATCTAATTGTGCACGTGGCGCACGCTTGAGCGTGCCGGCGGGACTTTTGAGTCCCGCTAACCCTTACTGAGCGCCGCGCGTACCTTGATAGGTAACCCGATCAGGTTGATGAAGCCCAAAGCATCCTTCTGGTCGTAGGAAGCGCCCATCGTGAAACTCGCGATATCGAGCGAGTATAACGAATAGGGCGATTTGCGGCTGACCGGCTCCAGGTTCCCCTTATAAAGCCGCAGCGTCACCTCGCCGGTGGTCGACGTGCCCACTGCCGCGAAGAACGCATCCAGCGCTTCGCGCAGCGGCGTGAACCACAGGCCGTTGTAAACCATCTCCGCGTAATCGAGCGCCAGCCGTTGCTTGTAATGCATCGTCTGCCGGTCGAGCGTCAGCGCTTCCAGCTCGCGATGCGCGGCATAGATCAGGGTGCCGCCGGGCGTTTCGTAGCACCCCCGCGACTTCATGCCCACGAAACGATTCTCTACCAGGTCGATGCGCCCGATGCCGTGCTCGGCGCCGATGCCATTCAGGGTCTCCAGCAGTTCCACACCGCTCATCGGCCGGCCGTTGACCGAAACCGGCGTACCCGCTTCGAAGCCGATGGTCACTTCCGCCGGCGTATCGGGCGCTTCCCGCGGACTGCGTGTCAGCATCCAGATATCGTCCGGCGCCGCGTTGGCGGGATCTTCCAGCGCGCCGCCTTCGTGCGAGATGTGCCAGATGTTGCGGTCCCGGCTGTAGATCTTGGTCGTCGTTTGCGCGATCGGCACGTTGTGCTGCTGCGCGTACGCGATGGCGTCCTCACGCGACACGATCGACCACTCCCGCCAAGGCGCGATCACCGGAAGCTGCGGCGCCAGCGCCTTGTAGGTCAGCTCGAAGCGCACCTGGTCGTTGCCCTTTCCCGTGCAGCCGTGCGCCAAACCGTCGCAGCCCGTGCGCAGCGCCACTTCCACCTGCTTCTTCGCCAGCAGCGGACGCGCCACCGAAGTGCCCAACAGATACTTGTGCTCGTAAACGCCGCCGGAGCGCACCAGCTTCCACAGATACTCGGTGACGAACTCCTCGCGCATGTCCTCCACGTAGACTTCCGATGCGCCCGTGCGCAGCGCCTTGGCTTCCAGCCCGCTCAGTTCATCGGCGCCCTGCCCGATGTCGCCGCACACCGCGACCACGTCGCAGCCGTAATTTTCCTTCAACCAGGGAATGATGACAGAGGTATCCAGGCCGCCCGAGTATGCCAGGGCCACCTTCTTCGGTTTGTTCATATAAAGCGATTATCCCAACATCATGAACAGCAGCGCTTTTTGGGCGTGCAGGCGGTTTTCGGCTTGATCGAAAACCACCGAGCGGCTGTGCTCGATGACGGAATCGGTGACTTCTTCGTCGCGATGCGCCGGCAGGCAATGCATGAAGACCGCGTCGGGCCGCGCCAGCGCGAACAGCGCATCGTTCACCTGGTAATCCGCGAAGGCTTTGCGCCGCTTGGCGGCTTCCTTCTCCTGCCCCATGCTGGTCCAGACATCCGTGTAGACGGCATGCGCGCCGTTCACCGCCTCGGCGGGGTCGTCGGTCAGTTGCAGCGTAGCGCCGGATACTGCGGCGAGTCCATCGGCCTGCGCCACGATTTCCGGATTCGGCTCGTAGCCGCACGGTGTGGCAATGGCGAAATCGATCCCGAGCCGCGCGCACGTCAGCATCAGCGAGTGCGCCACGTTGTTCCCGTCGCCGCAAAACGCAACTTTTAGGCCGGCCAGATCGCCGAAGCGTTCCTTCAGCGTGAGCATGTCCGCCAGCACCTGGCAAGGGTGATAAAGATCGCTCAAAGCGTTGATCACCGGCACGCCGGACCAGTGCGCCAATTGCTCGATGGTGTCCTGCGAAAACGTGCGCGCCACGATGGCGTGAACCCAGCGGTCCAGATTGCGGGCAATATCTTTAACCGGCTCGCGCGCGCCGATGGGGCCCTCGGTGAAGACCGAGTCGCCGCCCAACTGCTTGATGGCCAACTCGAACGTCAGGCGGGTGCGCAGCGAAGCCTTCTCGAAGAGCAGGCCGATGGACTTACCATCGAGCGCGTGCGCATAAGCGCGAGGCGACTGCTTCATATCCAGCGCGATATCCAGCAGGCCGGCCAGTTCGTCGTCGGTGAGGTCGAGGTCGCGGCACAGATCCGGGCCCGAGATTCGAGTAGTCTGCTGGCGGGATATCGGAAAAGCGGCCACGGCGGCACCTCGTTGTGAATTTTTATTCACTACAATGTATATTTACACAATTAGAAGGGAGTGTCAAGGGCTTTTGCGCTTAACGGCCATGAGGCCGCCGGAAGCGTCATTGGCGGTATTGGCCGGATAGTGGCAACCCTTCAGGGGCAATAACGGACCTAAACGCAAATCCAACAGAGGCGGCCTTGACTCGCCCTCATTCACCTTGCACACGGCGTAGCCTTCCGCCAGCCTTAGTCTTACGCATTGCGACGATCTTGCGGAAGCAACTCCGGCCCGCGCGGGCGTGGGGGCTTTTCGGTTAGCTCGGGAGAGGTTTCGAGGATTTGACGGGCCTACCAAGACATCACTGGCCAGTATCGAAGTTCAGCGATATCCAGCAGGCCGGCCAGTTCGTCGTCGGTGAGGTCGAGGTCGCGGCACAGACCCGGGGTGGAGATTTGGGCAGTTTGTTGGCGGGAGATTGGAAAAGCGGCCACGGCGGCACCTTGTTTTAAAGTTTTATTCACTAACGCATATTTACACAATCCGGGGGAAGTGTCGAGCGGCCTTGACTGGCGACCATTTCCAGCCTAGAATCGTTTGTAGTGCATGTAGCGCATATAGCGGATATAGCGCATATCCCAAAAAGAGGAAGATTTAGCAATGCCGAACGCCACTGCAAGACAGGACAGCCCCTCGCGGCCTACACGCATGGATCGGCGGCTTCCAGTCTCCGCTAGCGACCGTGGAGAGATTGAGGAGTTATACCTGGCATTCAGGAAAAGCAAGGCGAAGCTGGTAGCGCCAAATGGGGAAGCTCGCCTGCTACCAGACTCGCTCTATTCGTTTCTGGTCGAATTGATCGGACTTCTGAATGAACGAAAGTCCGTCGTGATCGTCCAGAATCAGGCCAAACTGACGACGATCGAGGCCGCGGCCATCCTCAGCGTCTCCCGGCAGTTCTTGGTCAATCTACTGGAGAAGGGCGAGATTCCATACCACATGGTAGGAACACACCGTCGCATGTACGCACAGGATTTGCTCCAATACAGAGCCAAAAGGGACGAGCAGCGACATAAGGCCATTCGCGAACTGGCGCAAGCGGAGGCCGAAGAAGGGATTTACGAGAGGACGTCCATGTCCGGCGATGAGAATTAGCGCGTATGTCGCGGTCTTGGATGCTTGCGTTTTGGCCCCGATGCCAATCATGGACACCCTTCTCCGATTGGCGGAGGAGCCTGCCTTTTACACGCCAAAATGGTCTCCAGACATTCTGCAAGAGGTTCGCAAGACGTTAACAAAAAGGTTTGGATATTCGGGCGAACAGGCTCAACGCAGAATCGGAATGATGGAGAGCACTTTCCCGGACGCCATCGTCACGGGATACGAGAACCTGATTCCCTCGATGACGAACGATTCTAAGGACAGGCATGTGCTCGCGGCTGCGGTAAAATGCGGCGCCCATTCAATCGTGAGCGACAATGTGAAGCACTTTCCGAAAGGCGCCCTGTCGCCCTATAACCTGGAATGCTTGACCGCGGATGCCTTTATGAGACACCAGTATCATCTCGACCCGGATGCCTTTATCGGCGTTTTGATAGCACAGGCAAAAGACATCGGATGGACGCTGCAATATCTGATCTCCAAACATGTTCCATCGCTCTCCGAATCGATCGTTACTCACTAAAACGGAAATCGTTCGACTTGTTTGCGCAGGCCGCGCAGAAGTTTGGACTTTTGGTTGGACCAAGCCGGCTTTCAGCCGGTTCCTTCGTCTGCATCCATCGCACCAGAACGGCCCGCACTAAAAAGCTGCTGGCCAAGTATGTGACCTTTCGGCAAGCGTGCGTGACGCCGGCTAGGCCGTCCTGTTAAGTTCAGTCAGTCGCTGAGGAGCGGCTGATCGTGACCTCGGGGGACACCTCAAAACCGGCCAGTTGAGCGCAGCCAGGACTCCATTAGTTTTACCTCACCAGCGACGGTTTCGGCAAGAGTTTTTCGGTGGCTTTCTTTGGCAGTACAGTTGGATGTGATTTATACTGGCTTTACCTGGGCGGAGGATAGGGCTCCGCAGGGATGCGACCCGAGGCGGCCTCTCTCGCTTCGTAACGTATGACATCGATCTGGCGACCAAGTCACGCGATATCATTGGTGCGCAGGACTTCCTCCAAGACGCGGAATGCGATGGTGCCAATTCATGAAAGGTCCGGTACCAATAACCCGGTCTGAACCTGCCAGGAACGCAAATTACAGCATTGCCATCGGGTATCTTCGCTCGGCCATCATCGTCGTCGTGGTCGCAGTCCACTCAATCTTGGCGTACTGCTCTTTCGTGCCCCTGCAAATCCTGTTTGGGACGAGGTCGGGCCTTTGGAGGGCATATCCCATAGTAGACGGCCGGCGCTGGGCTGGCTTCGATCCGATTGTCGGGTTTACCGACCCCTTCGGAATGCCCCTCATGTTTTTCTTGTCCGGGCTGTTCGTATGGAACAGTCTGCAGCGGAAAGGCATTGCGCGATTCGGACGCGATCGGGCGACACGACTGGGCTTACCGTTCGCGGTTGCCGTTGCTTTTCTGGCACCTGCCGCTTACTATCCGACGTATCTGGCCACCG
>Ga0187871_10004418_pt1 | contig 10557 bp, 9 predicted proteins | sample June2016WEW_16_1_FD_132988 | JGI IMG/M metagenome (GOLD analysis project Ga0187871, IMG submission 132988) | Peatland microbial communities from SPRUCE experiment site at the Marcell Experimental Forest, Minnesota, USA - June2016WEW_16_10 | ecosystem: Environmental > Terrestrial > Soil >...
ACGAACTCGGATGCCGCCACGAGTGGGGCGGCGACGCCATCCGCCACGACGGAATCGGGGGCGCCACAAGCGACTCCTTCGCAGAGCGCTGCACCGCAGAACAGTTCGCCGCAGACTGCGCCTCCGCAGGCCGGTCCCAGCGATTCAAAGCCCGCGGATTCCGTGACGCCACAGGCGAGTGCTGATTCCAATACGCCTGCGCCGCAGGCGGAAGTGCCTGCCGTGGTGAAGCCACGAGAGCGCAAACCGACGCCGGTGAAGCCGGTTGATCCGGTGAGCGAAGCGGAGCGCTACATTTATGGACGCGGGGTGGGGCAGGACTGCGAGCGGGGCATGCGGCTATTGAAGCCAGCCGCGGAACAGTCCAATCCGAAGGCAATGATCTCGCTGGGCGCGGTTTACTCGACCGGCACCTGCACGCCGCGCGATTTACCGACGGCCTATCGCTGGTTTGCGCTCGCTCTGCATAAGCAGCCGGACAACGAGGCGCTGCAGGATAACCTGCAGAAACTCTGGAGCCAGATGACGCCGCCCGAGCGTCAACTCGCGATCAAGCTGAGCCAGTAGTGAGCGGAGCTACGCTCCGCGGACAGGCGAGGGCGGCTGTCCCCACACAGAATCACGAATGAGTTGAGCTAAAGTTAAGGTGCAATCCGACAAGGCGGGATTTCACGTATACCTACTTAAGGAAGAGACTAGGTTTTGTCGAGTCTGCAACGACAAGGCAATTCGGCGGATCTGGCCATGGTTACCGGCCTGAAGGCCGGTGACCAGGGGGCGATGGCGGAGCTCTACGACCGCTACTCTTCGGTAGTGTATGCAGTAGCCTTACGGGTGCTCGGAGATACGGGAGCGGCGGAAGACGTGCTGCAGGAAATCTTCTTACAATTGTGGCGCAATCCCGGCGCGTTCGATGCGGCGCGCGGCAGTTTAGGAAGCTGGCTGGCCGTCATCACGCGCAACCGAGCCATTGACTCCCTCAGAAGGCGTCGTCCCGAGACAGATATTGAGGATGTAGTGTTATCCGTGGCTCCTGACCTGGCCGGAGAAGCGGATCGCGCGCGGGTTGCCGAAAAAATGCGTGGAGTGATGGGAACTATGACTCCGGTTCAGCGCAGCGCCCTGGAAATGGCTTATTGGGAAGGCATGAGCCATTCCGAGATCGCGGATAGGACGGGAGAACCGCTGGGCACGGTGAAGACACGGATTCGCGCAGGATTGATTGCGCTGCGAAAGGCGTTTCAAACATGAGTGAGTAGCGGAGCTGCGCTCCGCCGACAGCCCCTTCGACAGGACAGGCGAGGGCGGCTGTTCCACATTGAGCACGAAGGCATTTGCCAGGCTGATTAGGAAATGAACGAGCACGAACAATACGCCGAGGATCTCGCCCTATATGCGCTGGATGCGCTGAGGGGAGAGGAGCGGGCCAAGCTCGACCAGCACTTGGCGACGTGTGCGCCGTGCCGGTTGGAGTTGGAACAACTGCGGGGCGATACGGCATTGCTGGCAATGTCGGCGGCGGGGCCGAGGGCGCCGCAGCGAGCGCGTCAGCGGCTTTTGGATGCGGTGGCGCGGGAACCGCGGCCGGCGGCGCAGGTTGTAACACGCCGTGGGTGGTGGGGATGGATGGGATGGGCGGCCACGGCGGCGGTTGTGATATTCGCGCTGTCGTTGTGGCGGGAAAATTCCGCGCTGAAACAGACTTTGGCATCGGCAAGTTCGCAGGCGGCGGAGAGCACACGAGAGTTGGAAGAGTTGCGGAGGATTGCAGCGCCGATTATTCAGCCGGAAGCACAGCGGGTGACGCTGGTAGCGGCGAAGGCTCCGCCGCAGCCGCAGGGTAAGGCGTTTTATCTGAGGAACCGCGGGAGTCTGGTTTTCCTGGCCAATAATATGCCGGCGTTGCCGCCGCAGAAGGCTTATGAGTTGTGGCTGATTCCGACCAGCGGGAATCCGATACCGGCAGGAGTATTCAAACCGGATGCTCGCGGGAATGCGAGCGTGGTGAATCCCCCGCTGGCAGCGGGAACCGAGGCCAAGGCGTTTGCGATTACCGTGGAGGACGAAGCGGGATCGGCTGCGCCTACGACGCCGGCGGTGATGGTGGGTGCCGGCGAGTAGCGGGTGGGGTTCGTTTGAGGCCGTGGTCTTAATCGCGACGCCTGAAGAGCTGTAATAGCTGCGCCACCGTTAGATCGACGCGCTGGTGCCCAGAATGCGTCGCTTCGCTTGGCGGGACAGCCGGGGCCGCTGTCCCACGTAAGGGATTTCCTTCCGCGATCCGCCGAAAGAGGCTTACTGTTCCAGCGCTTTGACGGCTTTTGCGAGGGCCGGGTGTTCTTTCTTGTAAGCGCGTGCGATGTCGCCGAGAGGAGTCTCGCGCGCGGGGGCGGAGACGAATTCCGAGAGCGGACGCTCGCCCTGGGCATAGCTGTAGGTATTTGAGTCGAGGAGGCTGGACTCCTGCGCCAAGGCATGCTGGGAAGCGTGCTGAGGATGATCGGGAACATAGGTGGGCTGGGCGGTGCTGCTGATGGAGCCAGCGACTTGTCCGAAGCATGCGGTAGCACAAAGAAAACAAAGAGCGAACATCGCGGTCTTCATAATTTTGATCCTATCCGGGGGAAATTGCCTGCCGTGTGAAAGAACTGGCGGAGGCCGGCTGAGCGCGGCTTCCGCCGGGGTAAGGGCAATCCACATACCAAACCGGAACAGGTGGGATTCAAGTTAGGGGATGCGAATCGAGGCTAGGAGCAAGGATTTGCACATATGTGGAAGGTTGGCGATCTGGAACCTGCAGGGCGCGTCGTGGCAGGACTGGGGCAGGACTTGCGCACTCGGAAACCGGGGTGTATGGTTTCCGGCGCGCGCGAGGTGGCAAGGAGGCGCACTGCATGAAATGGTACGCGGTTCTCTTCTATGTTTATGTTCTGTTGTCGCTGCCTGCCGGGTTGTGGGGGCAGACCAGTTGCGAAGAGGGGAACGGCCCGCTGGATCTCGCTGAACCGAAGACGATGAGCGTGCAGGAAGTGGTGCAGAAGTTGGGCGCGGCCGAGGCGGCTGCGAAAGAAGCTCGACTTCACTACACCTACAAACAGGATGTGCTGGTACAGACGCTGAACGGGAAAGATGTGACGGGAGAATTTCATGAAGTGACGACCGTCTCCTACGGCGAGAAAGGCAGGCGGGTGGAGCAAGTGACGTTCGCAGCGCAGCCGTCGTTGCGAGGGGTTCAACTCACGCAGGAAGACATGGAGGATATTCGGGTCTTCATGCCGCTCATGCTGACGAGCGAGGATCTGTCGCAGTACAACCTGACTTATGCCGGCCAGCAGCATGTTGACGACCTCGATACGTATGAGTTTCACGTGGAGCCCAAGAAAAAAGACGAGAAGGGCAGACGATATTTTGAAGGGAGGATCTGGGTAGATGCGCAAGACTTTCAGATCGTGAAGCTGTGCGGCAAGAGTGGTCCGGACCAGGCGCGGGTAAAGAAGAAGCAGCCGCAGGATTTGCGGCCCACATTTGTGACGTATCGCCAACAAGTGGATGGGCGCTACTGGCTCCCCGCGTACACGCGGTCGGATGACACACTGCAATTTAAGACCGGGGGAGTGCACGTGAAGGAGATCGTTAAATACAGCGAGTATAAGCGCGCGCAATGAGCGAGAGGTAGGGGTTCATTTTGCGCTTGAAGTTCGCCGGTTGTGCGGACGGCCAAAGGCAGGGGTGTCTGCGGTGAGGGATGAGAAGAAAGTTAGGGAGTGAAGGAATTTTCACAGTTGACACGCAAAGGCAATGTGAAGAGAATCATCCGATCTTGTTGTCCCCTGCTTCCATTGACTCTGGAACTTCAACAAGCCTTTTGTGGGTTCAAGACTTGTAAGCGCTGACGTTATCAAAGACACTGCGGTCAACGACTCTAAGGAGATCTATGCACATGAAGCAACGATTTACTGCGCTCAGCTCACTAGCTGCGCTTCTGGTGGTGGCCAGCTTAGCCGGCGCCGCTTTCGCCCAGGAACAGTCCACCCAAAGACCGATGTTTAAGCACCCCACTCCGCACTACGACCAGAATGCGGTACCAACCACGCCGCTGGTCACCTGGAACGGCTCCTTTAAGTATCAGGGCAAGACCAACAACTTCGTGATGGTGGGCACAGATCCGTCGGCCACCAACACTGCAACCACGATTCCGGTCTACATCATTCCGGTAAAGTTCGGCTTTACCAAAGGCACCACGACGAAAGTCTTCGATCCTACGAAGGCGATCGGTAGCGGCCTCTCCGCGGTCAATCAGACGCTGGCTTCCCCAATCTTCCAGAGCAGCATCGATTACGTACAGGGCGGCACAGATCTAGGCACAACCCAGTATGAAGATGCCTGGCAGCGTGGCAATTTCTGGACCGACGTGATGACCAACACGGACTATCACGTGCTTCTCGGAACGCCGACGGTGTTGCCGACCCTCACGGTTAAGGTACCTGCGGCCGATGGAACCACCGGGACGTCGTCCTATGGTCCTGCTGGATTGCTTGGAATCGTGAGCTTTAACTGGTTCACCACAGAGGCTCCGACCTGGATCGCACACTACTCGCAGATCACGCCTAGTTCCCTGGCGATTTTCATCACCTATAACGTCTATCTTTCGGAGACGAGCAATTTCGGCGGGTGCTGCATCGGCGGCTTTCATGACGCCTACGGCAGCGCGTCTTCTCCACAGAGCTACGCCCAGTTCTCGTTCATGGGACAATCGACGACCCGCGAAGTATTCTCGTCCGACGTTTCGGCGTTGTCTCACGAACTGGGCGAGTGGATCGACGATCCGTACATCGACAACACGGAGGGCGCTTGTGGCGGCATTCTCGAGGTTGGCGACCCGCTGGAAGGCGAAGCGGACTACGGCGATCACATCTACACCGTGGGCGGATACGGCTATCACGTGCAGGATCTGGTCTTCTTGAAATACTTTGGGCAGACCCCGTCTACGTCCGTGAACGACTGGTGGACTTTCCAGGATTTCCCGTTCACCACTGTGTGCCAAAACGGCCAATAGTTAACCTGCAGTTTGTATAAGCAGCCCGCCCCGCGAAGGGGCGGGTTTTTTGTTGCGCCAAAATGCTGCACCAAAATGGGGCTCAGGTTGGGCTGGGTACTTCAATGGCGCGCCCGCTGCCGTACTTTTTGAACACGGAATCGCGGGAGATGACGCCTTCCAACTGGCGGGAGTTGGCGCGATTGACCACGGGGACGAGCGGATAATCGTTCACATAGCGGAGAGCAGAATCGAGAGGGAGATCGGGGTAGAGACTGGGCAGTGACTGGGCGGAGAGAACGGAGCTGAGCGTGAGTTCGCCCTTGCCTTCCTGGAAGAGGCGCTGGAGTTGGTCACGGCTGACGATGTTCCATCCGCTGGGATGCATGCGCACGAGGAAAGTAGAGTCGGGGGAATCCTGAATGCGGCTGGCGTTGGCATCGACATAATCTTGCGCGTTCAGGATTGTGGCCGGAACGGGGAGCATGGCATCTTCAACGCGGAGGATGGTTTCTTCGCGGTCCTCTTCGAGCGAAGGCAGGATGAGGCCGTCCTGTCGCGTCAGCAGATCGAAGATGGGCACGGGCTGAAGGCTGCGCGAGATTAAGTACGAAAATGTATTGGCCACGATGACGGGGACGATGATTTCGTAGTTGCCGCTGACCTCGAGCACCATGAAGACGGAGGTCATGGGGACGCGCAGGAATCCGGCGAAGAGAACGCCCATGCCGACCAAAACGTAGGTTCCGGTGGATCCGGTGAGGTGAGGGAAGAAGATGCGTTCGAGATCGCCGACCGCGCCGCCCAGCATGGCTCCGATGAAGAGTGTGGGCGCGAACATTCCTCCGGGAGTGCCGCTCACGAAAGAGAGAGTGGTCGCGAGAATCTTGAGGACAGCGAGGATGGCAAGGACTTTCCAGGCGTACTGGCCGTGCATGGCCTGATCCATGGAATCGTAACCGGCGCCCATGACTTGTGGAGCACCGAGGAAGGCGATGAGTCCGACGAGGAGTCCGGCGAGCGCGGGTTGAAAATATTGCGTCCAGCGGGGCAAAGCCTTGAGGCGAGGACGCAGATAACCGATCGACTTGGCGAATGCGACAGAGGCCAGTCCGCCGACGATGCCGAGAAAAGCGTAGGCAATGAGTTCGGTGGGACGCTTGAAGGTGGTGACGGGAATGCGGAAGAGCGGTTCACTGCCGAGAAACCAGCGCACGATGACGACACTGGAGACGGCGGAGAGCACGACGGAGCCGAGGATGCCCGCGCTCCAGCGTCCGATAACCTCTTCGATGACGAAAAGGACGGCAGAGATGGGGGCGTTGAAAGCCGCAGCCAGGCCGGCGGCGGCGCCGACGGGAGCCATGAGGCGAAGCTTTTCGCGGGAGATTTGGAGTTGGCGTCCGAGGGCGGAGGCGATGCTGGCCCCGATCTGGAGAGCGGGATCTTCGGGGCCGAGGGATTGACCGGAGCCGATGGCGAGCGCGGCGCAAATGAATTTTCCGATGGCGGTGCGAAAGGGGATGAAGCCGTTGAAGATGTAGAGCGCCGCCTTGGTCTGGTTGACGCCGCTGCCGCGGATGCCGGGAAACACGCGCAGAACAAGCACGGCGACAACCAAGCCAGTGAGCGAGGGTACGGCAAACAGGCGCCAACTATGGGTTTGGGGGAGCGGACCGAGCAGGGCGAGGTGCATCCAATCGATAGCGAGGCGGAAGCAGACGACGGCTAGTCCGGAGAACATTCCGATGAAGACGGAGAGAATAAGGAAGAATACTTCGTCGTTGAAGACGCCTTCGAGACTGGAGAACAAGCGTCGCGGAGCTTGAAATCGCGTTGACGGAGTCTGCGGCAAAGGCGCCGAAGAGCTGTTGGTAGAGGCAAGATGACTCATTGGCTGGCGGCCTCGCGTTTTTCAGAGATCAGGAGCAATGCGAGGTCGATGCCTTGCGGCAGACCACAAGTATCCGCGGTCTGTTTTTCGATCTGGAAGACCAGGTCCATGATGGTGTCGGGGAGATCGGTTTCTCCGGGAGAGCGGAGGTGAGCTAGATCTGGTTTGGTGGCAGTCCAGCGGGATTGCAGGCCGGAGAGCGGGGATGGGGTGGTGAGGCTGAGGCCCCGCTGCTGAGCGCACTCGGTGAGGCGGTCTCCGGCCTGGGCGAAGGCGGTGGTGATGCGGCGGTTGCGCTCGGCGTCGGAGATGTGACTGTGGAAGGGATTGGTGCGGAGAATGAGGTCGGCGGTGGCGAGAAGCTGGCGAGAGTCGGCATCCTCGGGATTGGCGTTGACGGCGGCCTGCAAATAGCGTTGGGCGGTGGCGTAGTTGCCGGAGCGGTAAGCGGCTTCACCGGCTCCAGCCAGGGCGGTGGGGTTGGCAGGATCGAGGCGGAGAACTTCTCGGTCCTGAGATAGGGTGCCGGCGTAGTCCCCCGCCTGCGCAAAGAGCTGCGCGGCCTGCAGATGAGAGGCGGGATCGGGCGGCAAGGCAGTGGCCAGGGCCATGAGTTCCGATTCGGCTTTGTCGGGGGCGCCTTTCTTGAGCAGGAACTGGATGAGCTCGATGCGAGCTTTGCTGCGGTTGGAGTCAGGATCAGAGTTCCAGACTCCGTACATGGCGTTGTGGTAGTAGCGAGTGGCGTCTTCGATGGAACCGCGGTGAGCGGCGACGCGGGCGAGAGCCAGGTTCACGGCGGCGTCCTGGGGGGAACGCTGCCAGAGAGCAACGAGATAGGATTCTGCTTCGTCGAGGCGGCGCGGATCGTTGCTATCGCGCAGAGCGCGAGCCAGGCTGAGTTGGTACTGAGAGTTGCTGGGATCGCAGGTAAGAGCGGCGCGGAACGCGGCGATAGCGTCGTCGTAGCGGGCGGCGCTAGCGTCGGCGAGGCCTTGGGCGTAGAGCGTACGGCCGCGGGCTTGCTGATTGGCGGTGAAGCGGGAGACAAGATGGCTGACGGCGGCGAAGGCGATGGCGGCAGCAAGAGTAAGGACCAGGAGTATGACAGGGGCGGAGCGCGAAACGAGTTTGGGAAACGTCCACGACATGTCTCGTATCACGATATCATTTTGCGGGGATGGGAATGAGTGGGGTAAGCACAAGAGTGGGATCGAACAAGGAGCAGTGGCATATCGTGCCGTCCCGTACGGGACTGGTTCCACCTTTCCCATCTGTTCCCGGCACTGCCGTGCCGGGCTTTCCCTTGCCGCCCCTTCGGGGCTAGCATCAAGTAGTTTTTCCTCAGTCCTCCCTTAAAATTCAGGTCTCACTTAAACGCTCAATGACCCGCGGTTCAGGTAAGATATTGCGTCTGCAGGGACTGCCGAAGAATGAATCGCGAATATCACAAGGGATACAGCCAGGAACTGAACCGGGACATGGAGGCGCTGGTGTTTGGGCATGCGGGGACGCCGCTGCTGGTGTTTCCTACGTCGATGGGAAAGTTTTTCGAGTATGAAGACCGCGGGATGATTGGTGTACTCGCCCCGAAGATCGAGCGCGGCGAGTTGCAGGTGTTCTGTCCGGACGGCGTGGATACCGAGAGCTGGTACAACAAAGGCGTGCATCCCAAGGTGCGAGTGCTGCGACATTTGCAGTACGAGCGATACATTCTGCACGAGTTGGTGCCGTTTATCCGGTGGAAGAATCAAACGCCGCGGCTGGCGGTGACCGGATGCAGTTTTGGGGCGTATCACGCGGTGAATTTTGCGTTCAAGCATCCCGATGTGGCGACGCACTGCGTGAGCATGAGCGGGGCGTTCGACATCCACCAGTTTCTGGATGGGTATTATGATGACGATTGCTACTTCAATTGCCCGCCGGATTATCTGCCGAACCAAAACGATGAGTGGTTCCTGATGCGATACCGGCAGATGAAGATTGTGCTGGGGTCGGCGGATTGGGACATGTGCCTGGACCAGAATGTGAAGCTGTCGGCGATCTTGAATGGCAAGGCGGTGCCGCACTGGCTGGATGTTTACGGGGACAATTCGAAGCATGATTGGCCGTTGTGGCAGAGGATGGCGGGGAAGTATTTTTAGGGCAGTGGTTAGTGGGCAGTATGAAAATTGCGATACCAATCATCGTATTTGTTCTAGTCGCACTGTGGCTCGGCATAAGGCTTCGGGCTCAGACCTCCCCACCGGTGACGAAAACAGAGACAGGACAAAAGTCGCCAGCAGATCCGAAGGACGTCTATGTCGGCTTGCGGAATACGATGCTGCAAGGCCCGAGATCAAAGTTCGGTCTGGCCGCACCTTCCACGCCCACGGAGCCGTGGGGCGTTTTGATGGATTGGGGCGTCCGAAATGGCACGGCGACCGTAGTCGCGTCGTCGGACGGCTCTGCCAGCGTTTACTTCAGTAGTGGTGGCGGATACATTGGCGGCAAAGGTCAGGAACCTATCCGAGCTGCCGCGCAGAAGGCCGTGGAGATCGCCCGAACCGTGAAACTGCCCGAGCGGCCGACTGCGATCTACCCGCTGCCCGAAACACACGGCGTGTTTTTCTACTTCCTTACTGATGCTGGCGTATTCATTTTCAGGACAAGCGAGCAGGAACTGAATTCTCCAGCGCACCCCTTGAGAAAAATAGGCGACGCGATGCAGGGAGTCATCACTGAATATCGCCTATGGGATCAAAATGGCAGACCGGGCGGCGGGGGAGAACTCAGAAAAACGCCATAAGCACGGCCGATCAGTGCGGTTGCAGTCGCTTGCTGCGAAATGGCCGGTTTGGCAGAGGATGGCGGGGAAGTATTCTTGAAGAGCGTCGTTGGTCGTTGGTCGTTAGCCGCCCGGGGGACGCATCGGGAGAACGCCTTGCAGCGGCAGCTAAGTGGGCCGGGAGTGCAGGGGTCCTTCGACTGCGGAAGTGCTTCGCTTCGCGAACCACTTCCTCCGCTCAGGATGACAGGGTTTATTTGGAGATGAAATCGTGAAGAAGATCGGGATTTTGTTTGGGATGGAAAATACGTTTCCGCCGGCTTTGGTCGAGAAGATCAACTCTTTGGGCGTTCAGGGGGTTGCCGCGGAGTTTGTGAAGATTGGCGGGATTCGGATGGACGAGCCGAAGAAATATGACGTGATCATTGACCGGATTTCGCAGGATATTCCGTTTTATCGGGCTTATTTGAAGAATGCGGTGCTGCACGGGACGATCGTGGTGAACAATCCGTTCTGGTGGACAGCGGATGACAAGTTTTTCAATTATGCGCTGGCGCACAAGCTGGGCGTGGCGATTCCTCCGACGGTGATTCTGCCGCACAACAAGCATCCGGAGGGAACGACCGACCAGTCGATGCGGAATTTGATTTATCCGTTGAACTGGCAGGAGTTGTTTGATTACGTTGGCTTCCCTGCTTTCTTGAAACCTTATTCTGGGGGCGGGTGGAAGCATGTCTATCACGTGCATTCGCCGGAGGAATTTTTTCAGCATTACAACCAGACCGGCGATTTGTGCATGACGCTGCAGCACGGCGTGGTATTTGAAGAGTATTACCGGTGCTATGTGGTGGGGCAGGAAAA
>Ga0187871_10004419_pt1 | contig 10556 bp, 7 predicted proteins | sample June2016WEW_16_1_FD_132988 | JGI IMG/M metagenome (GOLD analysis project Ga0187871, IMG submission 132988) | Peatland microbial communities from SPRUCE experiment site at the Marcell Experimental Forest, Minnesota, USA - June2016WEW_16_10 | ecosystem: Environmental > Terrestrial > Soil >...
ACTTCGGCGGGATCGCCCGAGGACTTGAATACGATCGCCGCGACGTCGAATTCGTTGAGCCGGACGTGCAGGATGGCGTCGTCGAGCTCGCGCGCGAGCTTGAGCGGCCAGAACTCGGCGCCGAGCTCCAGCATGGCGTCGGCCGACGCGGGCGGCGGATTGGCCGGCCCGCGCAGCGTCACGGTGGCAATGCGCCGCGCACGGTCGAATTCGACGGCGAGCGAGCTGTAATCGACGCCGTTCGCCGTGAAGCTGCGCGTCAGCGGGGTGAGCGCGATGCCCGGCCCCGCGGCGCCGCGGCGCGACTTCGCGGCAAATTCTCGTGCGCGTGCCGCAACCGCTTCATCGAATTTCGAGCCCGGCACCACTTCATCGACCAGCCGCCACTCGACCGCGCGCTTGCCCTTCATCCCCTCCTCGGTGGTGCAGAAGACATCGGCATGGTCGCGGCGCACTTTGCGCTTATCGGCGACCCGCGTGAGCCCGCCAGTGCCGGGCAGCACCGCCAGTAGCGGCAATTCCGGCAGCGCCACCGACGACGAGCCATCGTCCACCAGCATGATGTGGTCGGCCGCGAGCGCGAGCTCGTAGCCGCCGCCGGCCGCGGTGCCGTTGATGGCGCAAATGGTGGCAAGCCCGGAATGCTCGCTCAAATCCTCGATGCCGTTGCGCGTTTCGTTGGTGAATTTGCAGAAATTGACTTTGTGCGCGTGGCTCGCGCCCGCCAGCATGCGGATATTGGCGCCGGCGCAGAATACGCGCGGCTTGCCCGAGCGCAGCACCACGACGCGCACCCGCGGGTGCTCGAAGCGCAACCGCTCGATGACGTCGGCCAGTTCGATGTCGACGCCGAGGTCGTAGGAATTGAGCTTGAGATCGTAGCCTTCGAACAGCGCGCCCTTCTCATCGACGTCGAGGAGAAGCGTGGCCACCTCGCCCTCGATCGCGAGCCGCCAATGGCGGTAGCGCGCCGGCTCCGTTTGGAAGTTAATTCGCGTCTGACCGTTGGCCAGCGGACGCTCGGGGGCATAGGCGTCAGCCATACAGCGTTCCTCGATATGTATTATAATTCACAAACGTCTTCGTGATCTATATGCACTATAATGCATCAGACCGCAACCCCGGCGCTGGGCCGGATGTCGCTTTCGTGATGGTCGCGCAACAGCCGGTTGATGAAGCCGGCGACCGCATCGAGGGTCGCTACGGGCGCGTCCCGATGCGGGGAGTGGCGGGCGCCAGGCAGGATCGCCACCTCGACCGGGCAGAAGCATTCCTCTTTAGCCGCATCGACCTGCTTGAGCGTGCCGTATTGATCCCAGGCGCCCTGCAGAATCAGGATCGGCACGCGAATGTAGCCGAGCGCCTCGGTAATGTCCCAGTTCTGGAAGTTCGGATTGAGCCAGGGCTCGATCCAGGAACGGAACGCGCCGTCCACGTCGGCATGCCACCGCTTGAGCTTGTCGCGCAAAATGCCGGCCTTGAACGCTTCGCCCGCGCGGCGGATTTCGGTGAGCCCCATCGCCTCGGTGAAGAAATGCGGCGCCATGAGAACCAGGCCGCGCACGCGGTGATCCTGGACGCTGCCGGCGTAAATCGTCGCGATCGAGGCGCCGTCGCTGTGCCCGAACAGGATACCGCGCTTAAATCCGATCGCCGCGAGCACCCGCGGCAGCACGTCGAGCGCCTCTTCGTCCATGAAAGACAGCGGCCGCGGCAGCGCTGCCGGGCTTGAATTGCCGTAGCCAGCCCGCGAATAGACGAACACGCCGGCGCCCGTCGCCGCCGACAGTTGTTCCGGGAATGCGCCCCACAGGCCGATGCAGCCGAGACCTTCGTGCAGCATCACGATGGTGGGCGCGGCATCGGGCCGCGGTCCGATCATCCGGTATTCGAGCCGCTGCGGCTCAAGCTCAAGAAAACCCTCGTCCGGCAGTGTCATGGCTGCCGCTCCCCGACAAACGGGGTCACGATCTGCAAAAGCTTGGCAAAGCTTTGCTCGATGGAATCGCCCGAAGTGTCGACCTCGGCCTCGGCGCGGGCATAGTCGGCGCGCCGCGCCTCGAGGATGGCCACGAGGTCGGCCATGGCTTGCCGGTTCTGCGCCATGGGACGGAAATCACCCTGCGCCATGACGCGGCTCATATGTTCTTCCGGCCGCGCCTTGACCCACACCGTGTGAGTGCCGTGCAAAAGCAGAGCGTAGGTCTCGGGGTTTGCGACGATACCGCCGGCGGTGGTGATAATCGCGGCCTCGTGCTCGGCGATGACGCGTTGCAGCGCATGGCGCTCCTGACGGCGGAAGGTCGCCGTGCCCGCCATTTCGATCAGATCGGGAATGCTGGCGCCGTAATCTTCTTCGACTCGCCGGTCGAGCTCGATGAAGGGCCAACCGAGGCGTTGGGCGAGCATGCGCCCGAGCGTCGACTTGCCCGCACCGCGCAGGCCGACCAGCGCAATGCGCCGGGCGCGATCGGCACTGCCGGCGCGCATGACGTGCGCCTCGATCTCCTTGGCCAGCGCCGGCAATTCGCCTTCCGGCACCTGCATGACGAGATCGAGGATGGCGTCCAGCGCCGCGGTGTGCGCACCGGATTCCGGCAAAAGCGCAGAAATAGGAAGATCGAGGGCCTGCGCGATCGCGTGCAGGACGCCCGCGGACGGATTGCCGGCGCCGCTCTCGATCTGCGCCAGGTACCGCTCCGAGATCAGCGACGCTTGCGCCAATTGGCGGCGCGTCATGCCGCGCTTGGCGCGATGGCGCCGTACTTCGCCACCGATCGCGGCGAGGAACGTCGCGGCGTCGGTCCCTTCGCTTTGCGGGCCGGGAATGGGGGGCTCGCCGGGCGCCGTATTGGAAATCGGCTTGGCCACGGTCATCCGCTCTATGCATTATAGTTCATGTGCTATAATGCACTTACGACGGTGATTTGGCAAGCTTCCGCGCTTTTGCTCAAAAAATCTTGCGCCAGCCGCCGTTTTCCTGCTCGCCCGGCGGCTCGTTTTCCTCGGCCGCATCGGGACCGGGATCGTCGGGCGCATGCACCAGCGGGATCACGGCTTCCGGCTTCGGCTCGGAGGAGCGTCCGCGCCGCTGCGAGGGCGGGATGGCCGCGAGCTCGGCCGCAGCGGCGGGCGTGCCCGCTTTCTCCTCCGCGATTGTCGCGGCGTCTTTGTCGTGCGCAATCCGGGCGCCGTCGCTGCGCGGCTCACTTGCGGCCGCGACCGGCGCAGCCGCGGTGGGCTGCGGATTAATCACCGTTGCCGCGCTCGCGATACCCGCAAGCGGCACGCGCCATTCGAAAGCGTCGAGCCGGCCGCTGACCGGCGACACCGGCAGCCAGCGATCGGAAACGTGACCGTCGGCCGTCCACGCCGGATCGGGCGCGGCGTGGACCGCCCGCGCAATCCATTCGCGTACACGGCCTTCGTCGTTTCGCTCGGCGCGCTCGAGCTCGGCCATCAATAGCGCGACCCGCTTGGTCAACGCCGCGAGATGCGGCGCGAGCGCGGCGCGGGCTTTGGCGTAGTCCTGCGCGTCGATCGCGGCGCGCGCCAGCGCCAGGGCGCCCTCGATGTGGCCGGGCACCTTCTGCGCCAACGCTTCCATACGCTTGAGGCGGTCGCGCGCGGCGTCGCCGAAGCGAAGTTGGGCATAGGCCTGGGCAAGATGCGGATGCGGATTGGCGAGCCAGGCCTTGTCGAGGATACGTCGCGCCTTGCGCGACTCGCCGCCCTCCGCGAGCATGCGTCCGGCGAGCGCCGCCGCCGGCACCAAAGTCGGCGCCGACTTCGCCGCTTCGAGAGCAAAGGCCTTGGCGTTGTCGCGGTCCGTTTCCTCCAGCGCGAGCGCGCGTGCGGTCAGCATCACCGCGCGTTGACGGCGGTAGCTCTCCTTGTCGAGCGCGCGCTTATTGCCTTCAAGGAGTGCGAGCGCGCCGGCCCAATCGCCGGTGGCACAGCGCATTTCGAGCACCGCTTTGCCGGCCCAGCCGAGCGCGGGATTTTGCCGCGCCGCTTCCTCGGCCAGCGCGCGGGCGCTGGCGTGATCGCCGCGGCGATGCGCCTCGATGAAGAGGCCGCGGAGCCCCAGCGCCTTGGTATCGGCGCGGCCTGCCATGGCGCGGAAAGCGCTGTCGGCCGCTTCGCGGTCGCCGGCAAGCTGCGCGGCCTGTGCGTGCAGCAAAAGTGCCAGCGGTTCGGCGGGCGCCATGCGCTTGGCGTTGGCGGTGTGCTTGCGCGCCGCGTCGAGGTCGCCGGCACCAACGGCGATGAGCCCGCGCGAGATCGCCTCATAGGCACGCTCGCCGCGGCGACGGTGCAGATGCGCACGCAGCCTGGACGGCGAGCGCAAAAACGCGCGCAACAGGCTCCACAACAGCGCCAGAACCGCCAGCACCGCCAGCAGCGCCGCACCCAAAACCATCAGCGACGTCTCGATGCGCCAGCCCTGCCAGGTGACCACCACATCGCCGGGGCGATCGGCGAGCCACGCCACACCGAGCGCCAGCGCGCCGACGATGATCAGGAAAAGGATGACGCGGATCATTGCGGCGCCGGCCTGCCGATCGCGGCGAGCGCATCGGCGGCAATGCGGCGGCTCGCCGCGCTGGCCGCTTCGCGCGCCTCGGCTTTCTTGACCCAAGAGGCGGCAAGCGCCCGCGCCGATTCCGACAATCGGGCAATGCCGGCAAGCGCCGCAGCGATGTCGCCGCGGGCGGCATCGATGTTGATCCGCGCAATCACCGACGCCGGATCATCGCCGGCCGGCGCCTCGATCGGCGTGATGCGAACGAGTTTTTGCGCGTGGGCCTCCAGGTTCCCAAGAAAGGAACTCTCACGCGGCGCCGCACCCGAGGCTTGCAGCAAGGAGGGCGTGAGCAGGGCGAACTCGTGCGCGAGAGCGGCGGCGTTCGGTAAGCCGTCGGCGGCGAATGGCTCGAGCGGCGCCGTCGCGGTCTTGTCGGCGCCGAGCGCCTGCGCCACCGCAAGCTCTGCCTGATATGGCGCACCGCGGTCGACCGCGGCACGCAGCGCCTCGGCGGCGACCGTCAACCGCGCCGCGCGATCGTCGGCGCTCGACGTCCGCTGTGTGCCGGTGGAGAGGGATTTCATCGTGCTTTCGAGCGCGGCGATGCGATTGTTGAGCGCGTCGATGTCGCTCTGCTCAACGCCCGTGCGGGTCGCGTTTTTCATCGCGTCCGTCGCCGTGGCCGCCGCGGTTTTGGCCTGCGCGAGCGCGCTCTGGGATGCCGCGGCGACCTCATCCAGGCGGCGACCGAGAGCGGCCAGCGAGTCGGCGAGCGATTTGGTTTGGGCTTCCGCTGCCGCCACGCGGGCGGCAAGCGCCTGGTCGGCGTGGGGCGCTTGCAGCTCCTGCTGGATTTTATCGAGCCGGGACGAGATCTCGGCGGTGGAAGCAACCTTTGCGACCTGCGCGCCGGGGGCTGCCGCCGTCTGGTGCGGGGGAAACACGCCCACCATCCAGAATCCGGCCATGATCGCGCCCAGCACGACCGCCCCAACCAGGGCGCCGACGGCGTACGGACTGACACGCGCGAGAAAATTCGAGTGGTTCGGTTCGCCCGGCGGCTCCTTGTGCGTCGTGAGATCTTCGGCGGCGTCCGCAGCGGACTCCTGCGTCGAACTCGGGGTCTCGGGCTCGACTTCCTTTGCCGTCAGATCGATGGTCGGCGGCCGTCGGCGCGGCGTGCTATCGGGCTCGCTCGTCATGCGCTCTCCAGGGCAAGCGACCGATTCGAGACCTCGGCCGGCTCGCCGTCACGGCATAGTACGAGGAAGCCATGGCGGCAACACGCCCGGCCGACGCCGCGAGAGCGACACAATCGCGCCAGCGTGACCGCCCAATCGAAGTAGAAATAAGTTTCGATAAGTTTCGAAGTGGCTCCTGCCGCCCCGGCTCGCGACCGACGCGAAGAGGACGGGCCAGAGAGTTAGCCCGTCCTCAAAGGCCGCCATCAGCGTCGTGCCTGGAGGCGACGGCACGACCGAGGGATGCGACCACTAAGGTCAGGCCTTGCCGAGCGGCAGAGCGACGAACCTCGTCGCCTCGCCGATCTTTACGCGCATGAGAACATCGTGCCTGCCTTGCGCCTTCGCCTCGCTGAGCGCCTTACGCACGTCGCCTGCATTGGCGACAGCCTTGCCGCCGACATCGAGGATGACGTTGCCTTCCTGCAAGCCATGCTCGGCGGCAGGCCCGTCCGGATCGACCGCTGTGACCACGACGCCCTTTCCGCCGGCACCGGGTACTTCCGTGGCGGGCGCCACCGAAAGGCCGAGACGCGGCACGCCGCCGGTCGGCTGCGCCTGCTCGGTGTCGGCTTTGGCCACGTGCTCGCTCGGCATCTCGCCAAGCGTCAACGACACGGTCTTCTCTTGGCCCTTGCGAACGATGTCGAGATTGACTGTGCTGTTCGGCGCCATCATGCCGATGGTGCGGGCGAACTCGCGGGCGTCTTTCACCGGCGTGCCGTTGACCGCAGTGATGACGTCGCCTGACTCGATGCCGGCCTTGGCCGCCGGACTGCCGGCTTGCGGCTCGGCGACGAGGGCGCCCTCGGCCTTTTTCATGCCGAGGCTATCGGCGATGCCGGCGGTGACCGGCTGGATCTGCACGCCCAGCCAGCCGCGCGTGACGTGGCCGCTCTTTTCGAGCTGTGCGACCACCGTTTTCGCCGTGTCCGCCGGGACGTCGAAGCCGATGCCGACCGAGCCACCGGATGGCGAGTAGATCGCCGTGTTGACGCCGATCACTTCGCCTTCTTCATTGAACGCCGGGCCGCCCGAGTTGCCTTTGTTGATCGGCGCGTCGATTTGAATGTAGTCGTCGTAGGGTCCGGCGCCGATGTCGCGGCCGCGCGCCGAAACGATGCCGGCGGTCACGGTGCCGCCGAGACCGAACGGATTGCCGACGGCGATGACCCAATCGCCGACGCGCGGCGAATGGTCGGCGAACTTCACGAAGGGGAAGTCGTTCTTGCCGTCGACTTTGATCAGCGCCAGATCCGTCTTCGGGTCAGTGCCGACGACCTTGGCGGTAAAGATCGCGCCATCGTCGGTGGTGACTTGCACCGACTTCGCATGATCGACGACGTGGTTATTGGTCACCGCGTAGCCATCCGGCGAAATGAAGAAGCCGGAGCCTTCGCCGGTGACGAACTCATGACGCGGCTTGACTTGCCGCGTGCCCGGCATGCCTTGCGGACCAAACTGCTGGCCGAATTGTTGAAAGAACTTGTACATCGGCGAGCCGGGCTCGAACGGAATTGGCTCCTGGTCGCTGTTCTGGTGCATCTCGTTCATCAGCTGCGGATCGCTGGCGGCGTCGATCTTGACGCGCACGGAGATGACCGCCGGTTTGACCTTGGCAACCAAGTCGGCAAAGCCGGCGGGGTGCTGGGTTGCGGTGTCGGCGGCGGCGCTTGCGGTCGATGTCCAGGCGAGGCTCGACGGCCGGTAGCCGCCCGGGCCGGCGAGCAACATGGCACCGCCTAGTGCGGCGACGGTTGCCAAAAGCGTCACTCTGCGGGCGGTGAGGACCCTAGGCTTTTGCGGATTTGAAGGGTTTCCAGTCATGACTCATCTCCAGGAATGAAAGTCGCCCAGCGGCCCTTCGGGATAAGATGGACAAGCCAAGTTACGACGACCTGGAGACGACATTAATTCGAGGAAAGGATTAGCGTCGGAGCGTCGCACCGGCGTGACGCGGAACGCATTCTTTCGCGATCCGCCGGCCCCTGGCAGGCAAGCGACAAAAGCGCGCGGCCTTAAGGCGAAGGAATAAGGCCGATGAGGTCGGCCTCGACCGGTCGCGGCGCGATGCGGATGTCTGCGGCACCGGCTTGCGCGAGAGGTTCCGCAACTTGGGCGGAGAGACAAAAGTGTGCGGGTTTTTGGAACGCAGCTTCCTGCAAACCGGCGCGTTGCGCCGCCGCAACGAAGGCTTCGGCGCTGCGGCGCGAGTAGTGCAGGACGCCGTCGATTCCAACGGTTAGAGCCGCGGCGGCTTGGGCCGGCAGCGTTTCGGCCACCATCGCGCGATAGACCACCACCATGTCGACGACAAAACCTCGCGCACGCAGCGCGCCGGCGAGATCACCGGAGCGGTCCTCTCCGGTAAGATAGAGGAGCCGCGCCGGCGGATTGAGATGCGCTGCGACCAGCGCGGCGAGATCGTTGACGTCGCCGCCGGCCGAAGTAACGGCCGTGAAGCCGGCATCGCGAACCGCTTGTGCGGTCCGATCGCCCACGGCGAAAATAGGCAGATCGCGCCAATCATCGCGCCATGCGAACCCGGCAATACTCCACAACGCATTGGCGCCTGTAAGTAAAATCGCGGCCCACGGTCCCCCGTCGCGATCGACTTCGGATACAATCTCAATTCCGATAAGCGGCGCGACGATCGGCTCGTGCCCCAGGGCGCGCAAGGCGACTGCGGTGCGTGCGGCGTCGGGCTGCGGACGGGTGAGGAGAAGGCGCACCGCTTTAGTTCTGCTGAAAAAAGTCGGCGCCGGCGCGATCTCGCAATTCGCGACCGGCATCGGCGCCAAGCTCCACCGCCTGCTCGCGTGCCCCTTCGCGCGCCACCTCGAACGACTCGCTGCCGTCGGGTTTTGCGATCATGCCGCGGAAGCGGATGCTGCCGCCGTGCACGACGGCATGACCGCCGATCGGCGTGCGGCAGGAGCCGTCCAGCACGGCGAGGAAGGCACGCTCCGCGGCAATGGCGATCGCCGTGTCGCGGTCGTCGATCATAGCGACCAGCGCCCGCATCGCGGTGTCGTCGGCGCGCGTCTCGATCCCGATGGCGCCCTGAGCGGCCGCCGGCAGGAACTCGTCGAGTTCGAGGAGGGCGGTTGCCGCCGAGAGGAGCCCAAGCCGCTTCAGGCCGGCGACGGCGAGAAGCGTGGCGTCGACTTCCCCGGCTTCGAGCTTGCGCAGCCGCGTCTCGACATTGCCGCGCAGCGTCACGACCGCAATGTCCGGCCGCAACCGCTTCACAAAGGCCTGCCGTCGCGGCGACGCGGTGCCGACCGTCGATCCCGGCGGCAAGTCGCGTAATGCCTTGGCCTTGCGGCTGATGAACGCGTCGCGCGCATCCTCGCGCGGCAGGAAGCCCGCCAGCGCCAGGCCCGCCGGCAGGATCGTGGGAAGATCTTTCGAGGAGTGTACGGCGAGGTCGATGACGCTCGCCAGCAGCGCCTCCTCGATCTCCTTGGCAAACAGCCCTTTGCCGCCGGCGTCAGCGAGCGGCCGATCCTGGACGAGATCTCCGGTGGTGCGGATGACCTTGATCTCGATCCGCTCCGGATCGAGACCCGCCGCCGCGGCAAGGCGGCTTTTGACCTCGCGCGCCTGGACCAGCGCCAGCGGCGAGCCGCGGGAGCCGATGCGGAGGATGGCCGTTGGGGTCGAGGATTGTGCCATGGGACCTTCAAGTGCTAGGCCGCCGTCATTGCAAACGCGAAGCCGGGAGGCAATCCGGATATATGATGAATCCTGGATTTCATCGGCAGCCGCGCCTTGCGGCGTTCAAGGCCAGGCAATGAGCGCACGGCCTATCACACACACATGATCATCCTCGGCATTGAGACGACCTGCGACGAGACGGGCGCCGCCCTGGTCGAACGGACCGAGGCGGGCCACGGCCGCATCCTGTCCAACGTGGTTCTCTCGCAGATCAATGAGCATGCCGCGTTCGGCGGCGTCGTGCCGGAAATTGCCGCCCGCGCGCATGTCGAAGCGCTCGATACCATCATCGCCAGGGCGATGAGCGATGCGCAACGTTCCTTTTCCTCGCTCGACGGCGTCGCCGCGGCGGCCGGTCCCGGTCTGATCGGCGGCGTCATCGTCGGCCTGACCATGGCCAAAGCAATCGCGCTCACGCATGGCAAGCCGCTGATCGCGGTCAATCATTTGGAGGCGCACGCGCTGACGGCGCGGCTGACCGACGCCACGCCGTTTCCCTATTGCCTGTTTCTCGCTTCCGGCGGCCACACCCAAATCCTCGGCGTGCGCGGCGTCGGCGATTACCTGCGGCTCGGCGGCACGGTCGATGACGCCATCGGCGAAGCCTTCGACAAGACCGCAAAGCTGCTCGGCCTCGGCTTCCCCGGCGGACCGCTGGTGGAGAAGGAGGCGGCGCGCGGCGATCCCAAGCGGTTTGCGCTGCCGCGGCCGATGGCCGGGCGCCATGACGCCAATTTCTCGCTTTCCGGCCTCAAGACCGCCCTGCGCCTCGAAGCCGAGAAAATCGCGCCATTGAGCGACGAGGACGTCGCCGACCTCTGCGCCTCGTTCCAGCAGGCGGTGGGCGACGTGGTCATGGACCGGCTGCGCGCCGGACTACGGATGTTCCGCGAGCGCGTCGGCACGCCAACCGCGCTGGTTTGCGCCGGCGGGGTCGCGGCCAATCAGGCGATCCGCAAAGCCCTGCACCGCGTCGCTTTCGAGGTCGGCACGACGCTCGTTGCGCCGCCGCCGGCGCTGTGCACCGACAATGGCGCCATGATCGCCTGGGCCGGCGCCGAGCGGCT
>Ga0187871_10004420_pt1 | contig 10555 bp, 8 predicted proteins | sample June2016WEW_16_1_FD_132988 | JGI IMG/M metagenome (GOLD analysis project Ga0187871, IMG submission 132988) | Peatland microbial communities from SPRUCE experiment site at the Marcell Experimental Forest, Minnesota, USA - June2016WEW_16_10 | ecosystem: Environmental > Terrestrial > Soil >...
CTTGACGCCATTGATCGTTTCCACGCTCCAGAGCTTACCAGAGTCCTCCGCGCGCTTTTTCCATTGCGGATAATAGGGAAAGGTCGTCAGCATCGTGACCGCATGGCCGCGGCTTGCCAGATATTCGCAGAGCGCCGTGTTAAACGGCGCTATTCCGGAGCTTTCCGGTGAGTAATTGATGCCCCAAATGAGAATTTTCATGCGAAGTGGTGGATCGCCGGGAGCCTTCAGTGAGTGACGGCCGAAATGCCGCCGGTGACCGATATTTAGGAAGCCGACGATAAGCTGTTCACCATCGCACGCTTGTCGAAAAGCCTAATGGAAATCAATCCTGGATCAAGACCCAAATGGTACTTCCATTTGTAGAGATCGTAGCGATATTAAACAGATTTCATGCGAAATTCTGACGGCACCAGTTCATTCGACTCGAGCCAAAGCCGCCTTAACGAGTGGCCCTCAACAACAATTACCAATCATTTTTTATAACACTAATGGGAGGACGATATGAGCACCGTTTTTGCTCGCGAAATCAGCAATGAAGAGATCTCCGCCGCGATCACCGATATGAATACGGTCGGCGTGGGCGTCATCAGGAACATCTTCTCGGAGAACACTCTGGCGGACTGCCGAGAATTTGTGGCGAGGCAACTAAGGCATTATGGGGGAGAATATTTTTCACTTGTTGGGAACGCGGATCACGGCGATTCTTTGCTGGGTGAAATTGGCCGATCATCCATCATGTATGGACTCCTTAAACAAGTGTATGAGGAGATAACGAGAAAACCAGCTTTGCCGTCACCAATTTATCAGGTCTTGAGAGTAATTTCGGGCGAGACTGCCAAAAGTCAATCGTATCAGTTTCACTATGATGCTTACATTGTTACTGCTTTAGCTCCCATCTTGATCCCAAACGGCTCTCCCGAGGAACGTGGAGACATGATCATATACCCAAATTGCCGTGGACACCGTTCGTTGACTATCAATGTGATCGAGAAATTGATACTGCAAAACAGATTTATTCAAATTCTTTCAGGGAAACCTTGGGTTCGGCGTCTCTTCAAGGCAAAGGTCCTAAGCATCGTACCTGGAAATCTATATCTTTTCCGGGGCTATCAATGTTTTCATGGCAACATGCCAGTCAAGGGCACTGCCGTGCGGGCCACCGCGATATTCCATTTCGGAAATCCCCATGAAACGAGCTGGGCCACCAAACAAATACAAAAATGGCGCCTTAACCACGAGGTCCGGATAAAGGAAAGGGCTTTGCGGCGATGACTTCGGATTAGCGGTTTAAATTGCGATCCCTGATCCCGTCTGCGGCCGCGCGGATCGACTTCGAGGAGCTTTGCGGCTGCGGTTGCCTCGGTTCCATGGCGGATGACCCTCGGGAGAATGCCGTCAAGGGGTTCCCGCACCGCACGCCTGCGCCGCCGAGATGGCTCACGATGATATCGTATAGCTCCTCCCGTGTACCGATCTCGATAGCCATATGCCATCGGCCACGGAATGCGGCGTTGACGAAGCGCCGCGCATCACTGTTTCCAAGAGCGCGAACTTGAAGGCCCGAGTCAGGCGGGTCGGGCGGAGGATGACATGTGGGGAACGTTGCTCGCAATACTGGTATGGCTCGGCGTGGCGCATGGAAGCCCTTCTCCGGCTGCGGCGGGCACACAACTGCGCTTTGCCATCGTAGGACTCGACCACGACCATGTCTGGGGGTTGCTGCATGACATAGCGGCCGAGTCCGGTGTTCAACTGGTGGCCATCGCCGACTCACACCCCGAGCTGGTGGCGCTCGCCAAGACCCGCGTTCCATCGAGCGTCCTTTTCTACGATGACTTTGTGAAGATGCTCGACGAGGCCAAGCCGGATGCCGTCGTGGTCACCACAGCGAACGATAAGCACCTTGCGATTCTCCGCGAGTGCGCCCAGCGCCACATCCATTATTCGGTCGAAAAGCCAATGGCGACTACCTCCGCCGACGCCCGTCAGATGGCTAGCCTGGCTCGTGCGGCAAACATCAAGTTGATGGTCAACTATTGGAATGCCTGGGTCGCGCCGAGCCAGAGCCTGGTTCAGCGCGTGTGGGCGGGTGACCTCGGACAGGTTCAGAAGGTCGTCGTTCAACAGGGTCATCGGGGGCCGATTGAAATCGGCGTGTCAAAATTCTTCGCCGCCTGGCTCTATGATCCGGTCGAAAACGGTGGGGGTGCTGTGATGGATTTTGCTAGCTACGGCGCCGAGTGGGCGATGTGGCTCAAGGGGCGTCCACAAAAGGTGTTCGCCTACAACATCAAATTGAAGACAAGTCGAGATTACTCGGTTGACGACGATTCGACGTTGTTGCTCGAGTACGCGGACGCTACCGCTGTGATCCAGGCGTCCTGGAACTGGCCGCGGAACAAAGGGCAAGTAGAGGTGTACGGTCCGAAGGGCAGCTTGCTTGCAACCAAAGACGAGCTTTTCTCGCAACCTGCGGATGCGCCCGATGATCCAAAAATGCCTTACGGAACGCCTGTGCCGCTCAATCCCGCCCCATACGAAACGTCAAACCCCATTGCTTATTTCGCAGGCCGCATCCGCAATGACAAACCTATTGAAAATCCATTGTCCGCTGAAATGAACGTAGGAGTGATCGAGATTCTGGATGCAGCAAAAGAGTCGATGCGCACCGCGAAAGCGGTCAATATGCCCTGATATCGGCTTAACACCTCGATACCATCGGCAAATGGCCTCGGGGACCGATTCCGCACTTTCGTCTGCCGCAATCGCGAGTTCTATCGCGGGAGACGGACCCGTAAGCTTAGCAGCAACGCCAATTTTATTTCGGGCGTAGAAACTCGCGGCCGCCGCCTATAGCTGCTCGGGCCTTGTCCAAGTGCACGCGGCGAAGCAACATTAAGCCAACGAGAGCCGGCATAGTGCGGCTACGTGCGGAGTATAAGCTGGCCATTTTGGGTGGAACCCTTCCAGACTATGATTGGGAGGGGTGGCCGGGGATATTTTCAGTGGTGACGTACAAAACGGTACGACGGTTAGTATTCGTCGGAGGGAAAGCAGGCGCGAGGCGGTGCGGGTCTTTGATCTGAGCCGGTGTTTGCCCAATATGGATTTGAGCGTCAGTCCAGCTCACGGCAAACAGGAGAACAGCGTCTGGAACGGGCACTACGCCCGCACCTGTTATCGTTCAGACATCCGAGCTAAAAAATCGCGCTACAGATTGACGCGCTACAGTTTGTCATCATATTCATCCACATCAGCATTTTTCCGTGCAGACCGTAAACCTTGGAGGAAAAATGAAGGTTTGTTCTACGCCCATCATCGCGACGGGGATAATGTGGCTTCTTTGTGAAATAGGCACCGTAGCAGGCTTTGCTGGAATGGCGCAGGGACAAGTATTGGCCGGTGTCAGACCTTACAATTGTGCCCGCAACTTTTATGTAGACGGGACGACGGGCAATGATGTGGGCACCTCGGGCTCGCAATCATATCCTTGGAAGACGATTCAATACGCCAATAACAGCGGAGGGCTACTGGCTGGCGATTGCGTCAATGTCGCCCCGGGAACCTATCTTCAAAGTCCACTCTATTTAACGAACCCCGGCAGTGCGAACATGGTTTCTAGTTATGTAACCTATATTGGAGCGCCTAATAACGCGACTACGCTTACTGTATCTCCTGGTACTTTTGCTGTCGAGCTCATAGCTACGAATTATATAATACTTGATGGCTTCAATATAGATGGGGCTGTGACAGCGGATTATGCTGTCGGTAATATTGGTACAGCTCACCATCTTATAGTTTTGAAAGGGATACCCAAATCATCGTTTAAATAATCGAGGCAGTGTTGCTCGCCCAGATTCTGTAGCTCAGGTGCCGATTCTACGAGAGGAGAGCGCGCCATCTATCCTTTGTCAGAGCTTCTGAGACAATTGGCGTCGCCGACGAAGGGAGATGCTGGCCTATCTGAGTGGATAGCGACCCGCGCTCAGGAAGAATGAGGTTGCGATCACCCACTCTGGAGACGGCCATGCAAATATTGCTGATCGACAGGAAGCGCCGAGCGTCATCCGTAGTGATCTTGGCGCGATTTTCATCTCATTGGAACTCAGTCGTTCAACCTGGCCGATCACATCGCTATCGCCGGGCGGCGGCGAGAAGATGTCGAAGCACTGTGTGCCGGCTGGGGTTGTTTGTGTGCTAGTGCGCTTCTCGGAGATTAGACAGAAGGCGTTTGAGCGGACAGGGAAATCGTTCCCAGTTATCGTCATTTAGGAAGCGGGGTTCGACGGCTTCTGGATTCATCGTTTGCTGCAGAATGAAGAGATCGAAAGCCACGTCGTCGATCCGACTTCAATTGCAACATCACTTCGGCGCCGGCGAGCGAAGACCGCTAGGACCGACGGAGACATAGATTTTTGTGGCGCAACTCCCGACTCGTCTCGGATCGAGCATTTTTGCTAATCAGATTGCGCCAATCACTGATTAATTAATGTTCGCGCGGAGACTTAGCTTTTTCAAGCGCTTGTCTAAATTTCGGCCAGGAATTCCCCTGGATCCGAGCCCGCAACCAGCAGTACGCTAATGTAAGCAAGTACATATTTGCTTGCTTCACTATTTTGAATTTGCTAGAACCTACACTCCGGTTTTTCCACGAATGAGCGATAACTGCAAAATTCGCTTTATTGTACACAGTGCTAATAGACATTTCTATGGTTAAGTTGAAGTTTTCGGCAAAAAGCGGTTTAATTGAATCTATAACTTCTCGTCGGTAACATTTAAATCCATTCGTGAAGTCATCATACTTAACCTGAGTAACGAATGCGATCAACTTGTTGCCTAGCCGATTGAGAAATAGCTTAAGGCGCGGATAATCAACCACCTCTGCTCCTGGGGCGAACCGGGTACCAAAGGCACAATCGAAGCCTTCTTCAATCTTTCTATAAAACGCAATAATATCCTCGGGAGTTTCAGAGCCATCGGCCATCACAATAACCACCGATTTGCCACGGAAAAACTCCAGCCCCCAACGGACTGCGATACCGTATCCGGGGATAGGCGGGGTATTGACATACCATAGCTGCTCGTAGGTCTCGGCGAGTTGCTGCAACACGCGTTCGGTTTGATCTGTGCTGGTATTGTTTACACACAAGATTTCGAAAGAGATTCCAGTCGGGGCGAGTTTCTTAAGTAAATTGCACACTGTGCTCTCGATCCCGTCTTCCTCGTTGTGGCAAGGTATTAGGATTGAAATATCCGGTCTGCTATCCATTTGGGAGTTTCTCTCGCTTGGCGTCTGGCTGAAAATGAGGTGCAATTTCAAAGGGGTGTGATCCCGTCGGAGTTGCGACGATTCGATCGCGACCGCATTGTTCCGCGCTTAACCCACGCTCATCCGACTGGACAAGGATAACCTATGTGAACAGTACATAGCCACAATTATTGCCAATGTGGATCCGCGCCATTCCTGCGAGACCAAACCCGCCATGAACGATCTTATGCCACCTCGGCCTTGCCTGTCACCTGACTCCGGCAGGACTGTTGTCGTCAAATTCGACGGTAGTTTGTTGTCGTCGGACGGCTACATTCTGGTATTGCGCGAGGTCGGACAAAGCTTTTGCGTCTCCGATCACCGGCCTGCCTGCGTAGAAGACCCGAATTTGCCTGATCTGGCCCCGACAGTCAGCCTCGCCTATATCATTCGTTTTCGATCGACAATGACCGCCGCAGGCTACGAAGAGGGTACGACGCCTCTAATACACGCGACGATACCATGTTCACGATGCAGCGCCTAGCGCCAGCCAAACGAGGGCTGTGTTCTCGTTAGGTCATCGTTCGTCTGGAGACTCTATCCAAAACTCGCACGTTGCTGCGCTTGGCCGCGGCATGCCGATCGTTATTGCGAGTCCTTCCTATAGGTTTCGAAACACATTAGGGTGGTTTGAAGGTGATGGTTGAGAAAAGCAGCGCGGCCGCGGTCGACGTCGATACGATCGTCATAGGCGCAGGCTTCTATGGCTGCGAGATCGCATTACAGATGAAGCGGCTCGGGCACGAACGCGTCGTCCTGGCCGAGAACAGGCCGGGCATCCTCGAACGCGCCTCCTTCGTCAACCAAGCCAGGGTACATAACGGCTACCACTATCCTCGTTCGATTCCCACGGCTTTACGATCCCATGTGAATTTTGAGCGGTTTGTCGAGGTGTACCGCCATGCCGTGCTCTTCGATATGACCATGATCTATGCGATTGCCAAAGGCTCTCGCGTAAGTGCGTCCCAGTTTGTCCGCTTTTGCGAGACGATGGGTATCCCCTGCCGTGAACCACACGTCCGCTTGGTGCGTTTATTCGAGCCGGGACTCATTGACGAATGTTTTCTCACGCATGAGCTCGCCTTCGATTCTCGACGTCTTGCCGACGACCTGTCCCGCCGGATTACCGAGAGTAAGCTCGATTTGCGGCTCAAATCGCGGGCGCATGTCGTTGGCGCCGATGACCGTGCCGTGACTGTCGCGGTGGGGGCAAGCACATTCCGCGCGCGATTCGTGTTTAATTGTACTTATGGCGAACTTCCGTTTGCGGGCGTTGCCTTGCGTGCAGGGATTAAACGGGAACTGACGGAGATGTTGCTGTTGCGTCCGCCCCACTTGCTCGCCAAAGTGGGTGTCACTGTCATGGATGGCCCCTTCTTTTCAACGATGCCTTTCCCTGCTGTTGGCCTGCATTCGCTTTCGCATGTACGCTATACGCCGCATTGGGCCGTGAACGACAACAATCTTCGCGACCTGACCCCTCTCCGCAGCAACGGCATAGCCATGCTTCGTGAGGCAGCGCATTTCCTGCCCTGTCTTGCCGCGGCTGATCCGATCCGCTCTATATTTGAAATAAAAGCGATCCTAACGCGCAACGAGGATGACGACGGCCGTCCAATTTTAATCGAGCAGTCGGAGGCATCCCCCCGCATTTGGTCTATCCTCGGCTCGAAGATCGACAACATCTTCGATGCGCTGGATTTTATAGCTCATCGTGACTGGACATGGTAAAGTGTCCTAGCAATAAGGTCGGCGATGGTTATGAAACTTACGTCGCTGACTGCGGTGTTCATCGCGCATGACTTCTGCGCGCCCATCAAAACTGTGCGGGCGCTGGCGGAGCGGGTTGTCGATGTTAACATCATCATTGTCGCCAATGGCGCCGGCAGCGTTACCCCGATGATCTGCTCTTCCGCAAACTTGCTGCGCTTCGTAGTCCGGTCCTTCCTTCGCTCCGGATTCTACAAAGCTTTGGAGGAAATTCAGGGGCCACATTACCCCGCGCGTCCATCCCAGACTAAAATTCTAACTGGATCACCGAGTAGGAGCAGACCCCCTCGCTTATTCCGCTGTTCGAATATTTCAGGCCAGCTTCCTGTTCGCCGGTAGCGGCGTCAAAGAAATTTGCGTAACAGCCGATTCTGGAGCCATCTTTGACGTAAAAACTCGCGGACGCGAGCCCGGACCATTCGCTTAACCTGATAATATCTTCTTATTATCGGGTAATTCATTTCGACGAGTTGTCCGTTCAGAAGAATGATTCGACCCGCCTCCGGATTCCTGCTGGCGATTATGCGTGATGCTATGACTGGAAAATGGGCGTTATCTTGCCCAACAATGCCTCCGCAGAGGGAAAGGAGAATTAAGTTTTTAAGTGCTGTAAATGTTTCTTGTTGGGCCAGTTCGGGGTTATGAAACAGCATTTTGTGATTAGCATTATTGTATCTCTTTTCAGTTTCATCGAAAATAAGAGTGACGCCGGGGGGCAAACGAATTTCTTGCATGGCATTTTGACTGTCACTTGCCAAGAAGAGTGAGTCAAACGGCCAAACTTGATGAACCAAGCCGATCGCGCGGTTCACTTCGGCTGCAGGTACATAAGCGTTTTCGACGGATTTGTCGCCGCGCCGCAAATGGACGCCCAATGTGGTTAGGCTAATTCCTAACCGCTTTTTCTCGGCATCGACCATCGACTGGGCTGACGGCAACAGGCGCATCCACGCGAAGATCTCGCTCTCAACATTTGCGTCACTATCGATGCCGTATCGTTGGACAAATTTACGGTGGATCCAATCCTCAACTCGATCCGCAACCGTATCCAGGCGTTTCACGGCGGTGAGATAGTTAAATCGGAGAAATGCTGCTTCCTGCTGGAGCAATGGATCAAAAAGATCAACAGCGGACCAATCCATGTTAGTGGGGGCATTCGAATATTGGGGCTCAAATGTTTGCAGATATGGCGGATCGGCGTGACTGCTGAAGACCGCTTTTCTATCGAGCGCCAGCGCGAGCTTAAGTGCTAAAAGACGCCCCGAAATTTGTCCTCCGAATCCTATCGGCAATTGTTCAATAAAAATGTATTTCGTTACCCGACCATATTGAATTCGATTCAATTCTTGACTGATCGGGAAATATCGAACTTTGGGCTCGGACGGATTGTTCAAGTCGCTTCTTGATACGCTCATCTAAATTCCACTTTTGACCTTTTAATTTTGCTCGCCTCCCGATCTATGGAGGATCGAGAAGCAGGAAGACTACGACATGATGCTGCATCATACTGCATCGCGATGAGATTGTCGCCGCCTGCGCACTCGGGCGACCGATTGGGTCCCGACGAATGGCCGCTTGATTGGTACTTTGGTGGCGAATGCGCGAGGGACGGCATGGAGAGACACTCCATTATGAATGTCAATGACTAGAGGATCAAAAACAGCCGAAACACAAGCTCATTGCTTGCTGCAAACTAAACAATCATGTGAATCCTAGTTTAATTCTGAAAGAAAACGCTCCATTGCACCTTTGTATCCAAAATGCGAAACATCATTGTTACAAGCTGCAATATACATTATTTGAAGCAAAAAACAACGCGAATATGACCAAAAGGGTGCAACTTTTGACTGATCTTCGACAGTTTGCGTCAGCAACTGATTAATCGCACAGAGCAATTTGTGCTAGAAACTGCCCCAGCAGCGTCGGCGTAAACGACAGCCAAAACTGGCTCGAGGGTCTGACGACGGCAAGAAAATCAAGGGCCGCAAGTGTGATATCGTGACCGATACCTTAGACTCTGAGGCTCGGCTTGCCCATCCACTCAATGTTGGTGATGCGATCTCCCAGCTCCTTTTTCAGGACGAAGGAGATGGAGCTGCCCGACACGTGGCCGCGAATTGCTTAGAAGCGGCCGCTGAAATGGACCGCACAGCGGGACGTCGTGGCTTGCGAAATCGTATTGACAAGCCAAGGGCGTCGGGGCTTCCCTTTGGCCGAAATCGTTCTCCTCACTCGGAGGGAATTGTGAAGCATTTTATATGGGTAAGATGGGCACTTGTCGCGTGCGTACTACTCGGGCTGAGCGTCCCTTGGTTATATTTAACATTATTGAATAACAAGGATATAGTTAGGTCAATATTGAGCCAAATTCCGACAGGCCCTTACCTCATCGATGCATATCATCATTTTGTACCAACGCCGCGAGAAGTGAACGATATCCCTTATTCCATATTCAGTCTTAAACCTGCCTGGGAAATTGAAAACCAAGCAGTTCGAGACGCCTTACCTGATTTCAGCGTCATTAGAGGCCTGAACCTCGACAAATTCCCTTCTACTTCGATTCCTTCATCCACGCGGTTTAACACTTGGGAAAGAAGCAATGCAGATGCATCCTCGAGCAAATACTCAGAACTTAATCAAATAAATGTTTCCAACGTAAAACGCTTAGTGCCAGCTTGGACTTATCATTCTGGAGAACAACTACTAAATACAAAAATATGGGCGACGAACGTCGAAACAAATCCAATAATTGCAGATAGAAAAATATTTGTTACAACGCCAGCTGATTTTTTGGTCTCGCTTAATGCAGTCAACGGGACGGAGATTTGGAGGACGAAACTGCATAGACCAGCAAGACGAGGGCTGCTGTGGTGGGGTGGAAACGCGGTTTGTGCTCCCAGATTATTTGTACCCACGACAAACGATGGCGTTTATGCCGTTAATCCTGAAGATGGCAGAATCATAGGTGAATTCGGAGACCACGGCCACGTCGGAGACGCGGGATCAGTTGTCGCGCCGGCTGTCGACGGCAATATTCTTATTGTCGCGACTTTAGCCTCGACGGTAGAGGCCTATGACGTCGTATCTGGGAAATATTTATGGAAGACACCGCTGCTCAAGAAATCTGACTCATTTTTGCCACCTCCCTCCCAAGACTTTATGCTAGACGGTGCAGTTCCTTGGGGCGGATTTTCATTGGACAGGGCGCGCTCACGTATATACGTGAGCACAAGTGAAGCGCGACCAGGGTTGTATGGCGTATCCCGCCCAGGTAAAAATGATTATACAAATAGTATTGTGTCAATTGATACAGCCACTGGAGAAATAAAATGGTCCTTTCAGGAGGTGGCGCATGATTTATGGGATTTCGATCTTCCCGCACCTCCGATTCTGACAACTATACGACGGGGGGACAAGCTCATCGACGTTGTCGCAGCTGTTACCAAAATCGGCAATACACTCTTGCTCGACCGC
>Ga0187871_10004423_pt1 | contig 10551 bp, 6 predicted proteins | sample June2016WEW_16_1_FD_132988 | JGI IMG/M metagenome (GOLD analysis project Ga0187871, IMG submission 132988) | Peatland microbial communities from SPRUCE experiment site at the Marcell Experimental Forest, Minnesota, USA - June2016WEW_16_10 | ecosystem: Environmental > Terrestrial > Soil >...
CCTGGAGCAACTCGCGGGCCAGGGCGGCGCGTTCGCTGGGCGGCTCTTCCACGACTTCGACGGCGATGTTGGCGCGGCGGAAGCCGTGGATGAAGCGGGTGGGTTCGCCAAGGCCGAGCTGCTCGACGATGTCGCTTTGGACGAGCGGCGTGGCGGTGGCGGTCATGGCGATGACCGGGGCGGGACGGAAATGCGGCAGATGCTGGCCGATCATGCGGTAGTCGGGGCGGAAATCGTGGCCCCATTGGGAGATGCAATGGGCTTCGTCGATGGCCACCAGGTTGGGCTTGCGTTTGGCGAGCATGGCGGGGAAGCCCGGGACGCGGAGGCGCTCGGGCGCTACGAAGAGGAATTGCAGTTTGCCTTCCAAGTAGTCGATGCAAGCCTGGCGGGAGGCGGCGCGGTCGCGGCCGGAATGGATGCGCTCGACCGCGCAGTTTTGCGCTTTGAGCTTGGCGACTTGATCTTCCATCAGGGCGATGAGCGGGCTGACGACCAGGGTGGTGCCGCCGCGGGCTACGCCGGGGAGCTGGTAGCAGAGCGATTTGCCGGAGCCTGTGGGCATGACGAGCAGGACGTCGCGGCCGGCGATGACGGCTTCGCAGACGGCTTCCTGGTTGGGGCGGAAGGATTCGTAGCCGAAGACGGTGTGGAGGAGCTCGGACGAGCTGGCCGAGCTTCGCTCGACTGCGCTGACAGGAGTGTCAGCGCGGCAGGCAGGAGTGCCTGCGCCACGGGGCTCCGCTACCTTTCCTACTACTTCACGGACGTAATCTTCTATTCCCGCGATGAAGGGTTCGAGTTTCGCCGTGCCGCGCTGGATGCGCTTGAGGTAGGCTTCCCATTGGCCGGTCATGGCGGGGCTTTTCACTTCCGGATGCACGACCTCGATCAGATGGATGCCTTTTTCGGTGGCTTCGAGCATCTTGCCTTCGCGCACGATATAGCCGCGCTTCAGCAGGACTTCGATGATGGCGGCGCGGGTGGCGGGCGTGCCCAGGCCGGTTTCCTTCATGGCGTCCGACAGTTCCTTTTCGTCGAGCGTTTTGCCCGCGGTTTCCATGGCGGTGAGCAGCGTGGCTTCGGTGAATCGTTTGGGCGGCCGGGTTTTCTTCTTGAGGGCTTCCACGTCCACCACGGCTTGCGATTGGCCTTCGGTGAGACCTGGCGGCAGGGTGGGGGTTTCGGGTGCGCGTTCCTGGCGGCGCTCGGGGACCACGTCGAGCGTTTTCCAGCCGACTTGCACGACGGCGGTTCCGGTGGTGTGGTAGCGGTCGGTGGCGGTTCCGAGCGGGGGGTTGACGATCGCGGTGATCAGGGTGGTCACGGCCAAGACGTGATCGGCGTGCCAGGCGCTGAGGAGACGCCGGCAGATCAGATCGTAGATTTTGCGCTCATCGGGCGTGAGATCGCCGGCATGCACGGGGGTGGGGATGATGGCGTGGTGATCGGTGACCTTGGCATCGTCCACGAAGCGGCGGCCTAGCGGACGATCGCCGGTGCCGGGCGCGAGGAGTGCTTGGTAGGGCTGCTCGATGGCGCGCACGATCACCGGGAGCGTGCGCGCCACGTCCTGCGAAAGATGACGGCTATCGGTGCGCGGATAGCTGATCAGCTTGCGGCTTTCGTAAAGGGCCTGCGCGGTCTCCAGGGTTTTCTTCGCGCTGAAGCCATAAAGGCGATTGGCGTGCCGCTGGAGCTCGGTGAGATCGTAGAGCAGCGGCGGGGCCATGCGCTGCGTTTCGGATTGGATGGATTGAATGTGCGCCGCGCCCGTGTGCGCGCGCGCCACGATGCGCTCGGCTTCCGCGCCATCGGCGGGGAGGCGCATGGCCAGTTGGATCGTGTCTTTGACGGGCTCGCGGAACCACGTGCCTAGATACTTTTCGTCGGCGATGGGCGAGAAGGTGGCCACGACCTCGATGTAATCTTCGGGCACGAAGGCGCGGATGGCGAGCTCGCGTTCCGCCAGCATGGCCAGGGTGGGGGTTTGGACGCGGCCGACGGAGAGGTCGTCGTCGAGGGCCAGGGTGTAGGCGCGCGAGAGGTTCATGCCTACGAGCCAGTCGGCGCGGCTGCGTCCGCGGGCGGCGTCGGCGAGGGGGTCGTAGGCGGCGCCGTCCTTCAATTCGCCGAAGCCGCGGCGGATGGCGTCCGGGGTGAGCGAGGAGATCCAGAGACGGCTGAAGGGCTTGTGGCATTGGGCCGCTTCGTAGATGTAGCGGAAGATGAGTTCGCCTTCGCGGCCGGCGTCAGTGGCGCAGACCAGCCGGGAAACTTTGGGCGAGTTCAGGATTTTGCGGACGACTTCGAACTGCGGCTGGGTTTTCTCGTAGACGACCAGGGGCCAATTGCGGGGCAACATGGGAAGCAGGTCGCGCCGCCAGTGCTTCCACTCGGGCTGGATTTCGTGGGGCTGCGCCAGCGCGACGAGGTGGCCGATGGCCCAAGTGACCACGTAGCCGTTGCCGTGCAGGTATCCTTGGCCTTGTTTGGTGGCGCCCAGCACGCGGGCGATGTCGCGCGCTACGGAGGGCTTTTCCGCCAGGACGGCCACGCTGGAGCTTTCCGCATCCGGGCCGCTCATGTGGTGAGGGTAACACAGGGGGAGCGGCCTACGAGGCCGCTGCAGGCTACGAGCCTGCCCCACTATAGAGGAAGGTTTCGATGTCGTCGATGCGCTGGTCCGCGTCGTGGTAACCAATGTCGATCAGTTCGTTGGTGTATTTCGACGTGAAAAGCAGATAGCTCATCAGATCTGCGCAGGACGCCGCGTCACGGCCCAGGCTGTTGACGAAATACTGAATGAGATAAGGCATGTCCTTCTGGTGCAGTTCGGCCACGTGGGACAAGTTGACGGAAGGCGTGAGAGGCAATACCTTCAGAGGGCGCATCTTCTCGCATACCTGCATACCGGGCTGTCCGATGTGGCCATTACTCAGCAACTGATTCAGCCGCTCCAGATGCTCGATGTCGGTGGCCAGGTGATCCAGGAACATGACATTGAATAGCACGCCCATGATCTGCGCCAGGGAAGGATCCCGGTGATCGGTGGCCTCTTCCTGATGTTCGAGGCTTTCGCCGCGGGCGCCGATGGCCACAATCCGTTGCGCTCCGAGCCGCACCACAGGGCTGAGGGGCTGCTGCAGGCGGATGCAACCATCGCCGAAGAAGGCGGCCCCTAGCGCGGTTTGCAGTTTCACCGGGCGGAAGACCAAAGGGATGGCCGCCGAGGCGCAGATGTGATCGACCGTAATCTTGGTGGCGAGGGTCACCCGGCGGCTTCTGTTCCACATGGGATGCCCTTTTTTTCCTTGAATGAACAGGTAACTTTTTCCGGAATTATAGTTGGTCGCGGCAACCGCCAGGGCGTACAGGTGCCCACGTTTGATGTTGGCCTCGATCCGATCGCAATCCAGGTGCGCCGCGAGAAAATGCTTCAAGGGCGCGGCATCCAACAGGGAATGCGCGTTGCCCCCTCCCGCGATGCCTCCGAACGACAGATCGAGTATCCAAGTGAGAGAATTCTGGGCTTGGGTCAGGACATCGCAACGGAAGACGTCGGAGGGCTTAAGGCCGGCCCAGAGCCGGGCGAGGGTTTCGGTAGTTGACGCAAAATCGTCGCTGCCCGCGGCCAAAGCGCCGCCATTGATGGCTCCGGCTGAGGTGCCTCCGATGATGGAGAACGGGTTGCCTCGCGCGCGCACCCGTTTGATTTCTCCAATGCGTTGGAGGACGCCCGCTTGATAAGCCCCGCGGGCTCCTCCGCCGGTCATCACCAGACCCAGCGCGCTGTCCATCTTCCCGGACTCCGATCGGCTCTGCGAAGTATCAGTGTATCATCTGCCGGGCCACATAAGAGCAATTAGACCCCAATTCTCCTGAACTGTATTTCGTGGCGCCGCAACGCGCCGTGCAGGCATGCGCGGGGAATAGCAGGGAAAACGAGCGAACCAGATATTTTTCGGCGTACGCGCGCGTTTCGAACTCCTTGCCGCCTTCCAGGCCGCGGCCCCAATGCCGGGCAAAGAGCGCTCCCGTGCGCAGCATTGTGACGCGGGAGTAGAACGGGCCCTCGCGGGTGTAATGGATGAAATTATAAGGTTCGATGGCGTTGAGTCTCTCGCGGCAAGGCTGGCAGATCAATAGGTGGCACTCCAAGCCGCACAACCGCGAGGTTGCGAGCCTTCCCAGGGAGTAATTTTCCAGGTCCTCGGCGGTTTGGTGTTGGTCGACGCATCCTTGCATACAGAACCCGGAGTGCCGGTCATGGGGCCGCCAGTTAAATCATACTCGAATGTCCGAAATAATACAATAGGCCAGAGCCGGCTAAAGCCGTCCCCAGAGGGGCCCCCAGGGCAAGATTGCCCGCCCTCCAATGTGTGATAGGTTAGAGATTCATTTCGTACTGGAGGCAAAATGTCGTTGGAAGCGCTTGGCCTGATTGAAACAAAGGGACTGACGGGCGCGATCGAAGCGGCCGACGCCATGGTGAAGACGGCCAACGTGGTGCTTACCGGCAAGGAATTCATCGGCGCCGGATATGTGTTGGTGAGCGTGCGCGGAGACGTGGGCGCCGTGAAAGCCGCCACCGATGCGGGCGCCGCCGCCGCCCGGCGCGTGGGCGAACTGGTGGCCGTACACGTGATTCCGCGTCCGCACGATGAGACCGAAAAGGTGCTGCCGGGCGCCGGACCGGTCAAAAAATCTCTGGGCTGATGCTCGAAGACAAAGACCTCGTCTCCATTCAAGAGGTCCGCACCAAGGTTGAGAAAGCCTACGCCGCCTGGCAGAAGTACCGGCAATACAGCCAGGCGCAGGTGGATGCGATCGTGGAGCGCATGGCCGCCGCGGGCCGCGCCAATGCGGAACGCCTGGCGGCCATGGCGGTGGAAGAAACCGGCTACGGCAACGTCAAGGACAAGATCGCCAAGAACCTGCTGAACGCGGATCTGCTGCCGCGGAAGATGCGCGGAATGCGCACGGTGGGGATGCTGCGCGAGGTTCCCGAGGAGCGCATCGTCGAGTATGCCGTGCCAGTGGGCGTGGTGGCGGCGATTCTGCCCACTACCAACCCGACTTCGACTGCGATTTACAAGATTCTGATCTCGCTGAAGGCCGGCAATGCGATCGTGCTGAGCCCGCACCCGCGCGCGGTGCGCTGCACATGCGCGACCGCCGACCTGTTGTATCGCGCGGCGATGGAAGCCGGCGCGCCGCAAGACATCGTGCAGTGCCTGGGCTACGCCAGCCTGGACGGCACCAACGCGCTGATGCGCCACGAGCGCACGGGCGTGATTCTCTCCACGGGCGGACACGGGATCGTGCGCGCGGCGTACTCCAGCGGCAAGCCCGCATTTGGCGTGGGGCCGGGCAATGTGCCGGTGATGATCGAGCGCACGGCGGATGCCGCCGACGCTATCGCCAAGGTAATCGAAGGCAAGTCGTTCGATTACGGCACGGTCTGTTCCAGCGAGCAAGCCATCGTGGTGGAAGAGGTATTGAAGGACCGCGTGCTGGCCGAGTTGAAGGCGGGTAAAGCGCACTTCTGCAACGCGGAGCAGAAGCAGGCGCTAGGCAAGCTGCTGGTGACGCCGAACTGGACCATCAACCCCGCGTGCGTGGGACAGGCGCCGGGGAAGATCGCGGCGATGGCGGGTTTCACGGTTCCGCCGGCGACCTCCATTCTGGTGGTGGAGCTGGATGGCGTGGGCAAGCAGCATCCGCTTTCGATGGAGAAGCTTTCGCCGGTGCTGGCACTCTACTGGGTGAGAGATTTCGCCGCGGGGATGAGCATTTGCGAAAGCTTGCTGCGTTTTGGCGGCCTGGGACATACTTGCGCGATCTACTCGACCGACGATGCGCGGATACGCGAATACGCGCAGCGCATGCCGGCCAATCGAGTGTTGGTGAATACGCCCGCGCCGCAAGGGTCGACGGGCATTACCACGAATGTGTTTCCGTCGATGACGCTGGGCTGCGGCGCGGCGGCGGGCAATATCACCAGCGACAATGTGGGGCCGCAGCATTTGTATAACATCAAGCGGCTGGCGTATGCGGTGCGCACGGCGGCGGAGGCGTTCGGGACTCCCGCGGCGGCTGCGGCGCCGGCGCCAGCCCCGGCCGTGGCACAGGGCCATCTGGCGGCGGAGATCGTGGATCGGTTCATGGCGCGGCGGGGCGCTGGTGGGCAGACCATCAGTGAGACAAGGCAGACGACGGAAAACGATCGTCTGCCCCACGAATCCTGCGAGGCGTGCGCGGCGCCCGCGCCGCCCGCGCCGCCCAAGCCGCAGATTGTGGACTTCGTCTGCGAAGAGGATGTACGCAACGCCATCAAGCACTCCCGGAAGATTTACATCGGGCCGAAGACCATCGTGACTCCAGCGGCCCGCGATCTGGCCTCACCCAATGCTATTCTGGTGTTGGCTTAAGCGCAAAGGAGGACTCGTGGACCTGAATCTGGACACACTGAAACAGGAGATCCTGGCGTACCTCGAGCATTCGGAATTTGCCATCTTCCGGAGCGCCCCGGGGGGACTGGAAGGCCTGCCCATAGTACTCTGGGACGCCGAACGTTATCCCGATTACCAGATGTTCCTGGACACGGCGCGCAAGGTCGGCGCCAAAATGATCCTGTTTGCCGCGCGCGATTTCGAGTCGCCGGAGATCGACGAGGCCGTCGACGAACTCGACGACTGCGATTTGAGCCGCGAGGAACGCCGCGACCTGGAAGTCCGGCTGCGCGAACTGCGGGTACACGAGGGCGTGACCTGCTCGCTGGAGTTGGCCTTCGACCATCACGCGCGCATGTACGTGTATGAAATCCGGCCCGACTGGTACGACGAATTTCTGAGCATCGGCGACGAGATCGCCGTACACCTGCCGGCCGCCGAAGCGGAACAGGAAGACGACGGCTCCCTCGGCTACTTCTCGAATAACTGACGCGCGGCATGCCCATGCAGGCCCGCTGGCTGATTCCCGAAGCCAACCCGCAGGAAGCCGAGGCGTTGGCCGCGGCGTTGGGCATCCGCCTGCCTGCCGCGCGCGTCCTGCTGGCCCGCGAGTTGGGAGATCCGGCTGCGGCGCGGCGATTTCTGAAACCATCGCTCGCGGATTTGCATGCGCCGGGCGCGTTGCGCGGCATGCAGGAAGCCGTGGCGCGGCTGCGGCGGGCGATTGCGGGCGGCGAGCGCATCCTGATCTACGGCGATTACGACGTGGACGGCACCACCTCCGTAGTGATCCTGAAAAAAGCGATTGAGATGGCCGGCGGCGTGGCCTCGTTCTTCGTGCCGCACCGCCTGCGCGACGGCTACGGGATGCGCGCCGATGTGGTGGAAAAGGCCGCCGCGGAGGGCGTAAAGGTGATCGTCAGCGTGGATACCGGCATTCGCGCGGCGGAAGTGGTGCGGCGCGCCAACGAGCTGTCGATCGACACGATCATCACCGATCACCATCTGCCGGAAGCGGAGCTGCCGCCGGCGCTGGCGGTGCTGAATCCCAACCGGCCGGACTGCGGGTATCCCGATAAGAACCTGTGCGGCGTGGGGGTGGCGTTCAAGCTGGTGCAGGCGCTGCTGGGCACGCTCGATTGGCCGCCGGATAAGCTGCGGCGCGTGACCGAATCGTTTTTGAAGCTGGTGGCGATCGGCACGGTGGCGGACGTGGTGCCGCTGATGGGCGAGAACCGCATCATCGTCAAGCACGGGTTGAGCGGCTTGGGCGAGGTGCGCAATCCGGGGCTGCGCGCACTGCTGGACGTGGCGGGGTTCAGCGATGGGCGGGTTCCGTCTTCCGGCAACGTGGCGTTCCGCATCGCGCCGCGGATCAATGCCGCCGGGCGCATGGATACGGCCAACGCGGTGATCGAGATGTTCCTGACGGACGATCCGAAGCGGGCGCGGGTGCTGGCCGGGCAACTGCACGAGTTGAACGGCAAGCGCCGGGACGCGGAAGCGGAAGTGACCCTGCAGATTGTGGAGGAGTGCGCGCGCGCGCCGATCGACGATGCGCAACGCGCGCTGGTATTCGTGGCGGACAATTGGCATCGCGGCGTGTTGGGCATTGTGGCCTCGCGGCTGGTGGAGCGGTTTCACCGGCCGGTGTTCGTGTTGAGCCGAGACCCGGAGGAAGGCCGCGCGCAAGGTTCCGGGCGCAGCATCCGTCCGTTTCATCTGCTGGAGGCGCTGGAGGCCATGCCGGAGTTGTTCGAGCGCTTTGGCGGGCACCGGCAAGCGGCGGGGCTGACGATGGCCGCGGACAACGTGGAGCAATTCCGTATGCGATTCAATGCGTATGCCGCCGCGCGGCTGACGCTGGAGGATCTGGCGCCGCAGGTGGAGATCGACGCGCTGCTGGAATTCCGGGAGATCGACGAGCGCAGCGTGGCGGAGGTGTTCAGCCTGGCGCCGTTCGGTTGCGGCAATCCCGCGCCGCTGTTCGCCGCGCTGAACGTGGAGGTGGCGGGACCGCCGGTGGCGATGAAGGAGAAGCATCTGCGAGTGATGCTGCGGCAGAACGGGCGCACGCTGATGTTGAAAGCCTGGAACTTCGCGGAGCGCGCGGGCGAACTGCAGGCCGGCGCGCGCGTGGATATCGCTTTCACGCTGGAGGACGATTCTTACGCCGCGGCGCGCGGATTGCCGGCATGGGGCGCGGTGTTGCGCGATGTGCGGCCCGCGATTCGAATGTGATGCGAATGGCATAATGGGGCATGCTTCGGGGCCTTGCTAGCGACTTGCGCCAGGCGGTTCGCGCGCTGCGCAGAAATCCAGGTTTCACGTTCACGGCGCTGCTTACGCTGGCGCTGGCGATCGGCGCGAACTCGGCAATCTTCACGCTGGCGAATGCGCTGATCTTCGCCAGCATGCCCGTGGCGCATCCGGACCGGCTGTTGGAGGTCTCGACCGTCGATCCAAAAGGCGGGAAGGGCAACCTGTCGATCCCCGCGTTTCAGGCGATTCAGCAGAGCGGCGTTTTCTCAAGCGTGCTGGCCTGGAATGGCGGCGGCATGGAGAACCTGGAGATGAACGGGGCGCTCTACGCGGGCTCCGTGGACGAAGTCGCCGGCGACTATTATGCGACGCTGGGCATACGGCCGGTGCTGGGCCGGTTCCTCACGCGCGAGGATATCGGGCTTGAGCACTTCACTCCTTCGCGCGTGGCGGTGATCGGCTATCGCGCGTGGCAGGAGCACTACCATGGCGATCCATCGGCGTTAGGCAAGACCGTGCTCATCAACGGAAAGCCGTACGCGATTATCGGGGTACATCCCAAATCGTTTCCGGGGCTGATCCGCGAAGCAGCGGCGGATGCGACGGTTCCGCTTACCGCCGCCGCATCAAGCGCGGAACGATTGTACGACCGCACGCACGCCTACAACACGGTTATCGGGCGGCTGCGCGATGGCATGGATGCGGTGCAGGCCCGCGTGCGCGTGGGAGCCATCTGGCCGGCGATTCGACTGGCGACCGCGCCGGATGCGGCGCCCGAACACGACTCGTTCTTGGCGCGGCGCGTCCAGGTGGAGCCGGCGGCGCGGGGTATCTCGTACCTGCGCGAGAGTTTCACCCGCCCGTTGTACATTCTTTTCGGAATCGTGGCGCTGCTGCTGATGCTGGCATGCGTGAACCTGGCGAGCGTGGCACTGGCGAGGGCCCACGGGCGCGCGGCCGAGTTGAGCGTGCGCGCGGCGTTGGGCGCTACGCGTTGGCGTTTGCTGCGGGCATCGCTTGTGGAATCGCTTATGCTGGCGATCGGCGGCGCAGTTCCCGGACTGGCATTCGCGTATTGGGGCGCGGGCTATATTACGCGGTTCATGTGGCAGGGCTACGTGCCGCTGGCACTTTCGCTGCAGCCCGATACGCGGGTGGTGTTATTCACGGCAGGCGCGGCGGTGGCGGCCGGTGTTTTGTTCGGACTGATGCCGGCGTGGCGCGCCGGAGATCAAGATCCGGGGGCCGTAATCGGGCATGCGAGTACGCGTGTCGCCGGCGGGCTGGGACTGCCGGGGCGGGCGCTGGTGGCCGTGCAGATCGCGCTATCGTTTGCGATTCTCACGGGCGCGCTTCTTTTCAGCCGGAGTTTGGGCAACGTGCTGGGGCGCGACCCGGGGTTCCGCGCCGATCGACTGCTGGTGGCGCAGCTTTTTCCGCGCAGCACGTATCGCGGCTTCGATAATCCGGCGTATTTCCGGCAGCTTCTGGAATCGCTGCGATCGATACCCGGCGTCACGGCGGCGACCTTCGCGCACAACCGGCCCGTGGGACTGGCGTGGAAGCAGACGATCATGCCGGCGGGTGTCGGCGCAACCTATCATCTGATTGCGCCAGGCTTCTTCGACACGCTGGGCATGCGCATGGTGCGGGGGCGCGACATCGACCTGCACGACGACGAGAGCCGCCCGCTGGCCGCGATCGTGAGCGCGCGCCTGGCGCGGTTGCTGAGCCCGTCCGGCGAAGTTATTGGGCAGCGCGTGAAGATCGGCGAGAACAAAAGCGAATTCGAGATCGTGGGAATCGTGAGTGACGCCACGCTCGACGACCCGCG
>Ga0187871_10004424_pt1 | contig 10550 bp, 9 predicted proteins | sample June2016WEW_16_1_FD_132988 | JGI IMG/M metagenome (GOLD analysis project Ga0187871, IMG submission 132988) | Peatland microbial communities from SPRUCE experiment site at the Marcell Experimental Forest, Minnesota, USA - June2016WEW_16_10 | ecosystem: Environmental > Terrestrial > Soil >...
ACACTCGCGAGCAACGGGGAAAATTGGTTCGCCGATCATTTGCTCGAACAAATTGTAAATAATCTGCACGTGGGCGCCGCGTTCCCGCAGTGCGGCAATCCCCTCAGCGATTTGCCGCCGGTCGATGGCTGGCCCCAGCGCGACGCCGAACGCGAGGATTTTGCCGGCTTCGCGCAACTCGTGCAGCGTTGTGAATACCGAGTCGTTATGAATGATCTCGATGCGGGGGTTATGGAGTTGGTAAAAATCAATGCGGTCGGTATTCAGCCGGCGCAGGCTCTCCTCGCAAGCCCGGCGTATGAAATCCGGCGACCAGTTTTGCGGACGTTCGCGCTGGCCGGGTTGCACACCGGGATGGCTGTAGAAGTCGTAACCGAATTTCGTGGCGACCACGATATCGTCCCTGTGTGTGTCGAACGCCTGCGCCAAGATCACTTCGCCCTTGCCATCGCCATAGACGTCGGCTGTGTCGAAGAAATTCACGCCGAGATCCAGCGCCTGGCGCAACAGCCGGATGCCGGTGTCGTAATCCTCGTCCGCAACGCCCCACATCCTGGTGCCGACGGTCCATACGCCGAAACCGACTTCAGAGACCTTGAGATTTGTGCCCTTAAGAATGCGATATTTCATGACGAAACCCGAGGTGCTAGGGCTGTATAGCTCAGGACGCCGCCTTGTACAAGCCGGTTGATGATCCCGGGTGCGATTACGAACTGAAAGTGGTGGGCGGGGAAACGGGCGGGATGAGCGAGGACCGAGGACGGATTTCATTTGAGTCAATTCGGCCTGCCCCCACTACGGGATTTCCCGATGGACAGGCTGCAGTGAATGCGGTAAGTACTTATCGGCCAATGCAACCGAGCAACAACATAGCGTTTAAGGAGTGGGCGGTCGTTGTGGATGCGTTGGCACATGGGGAACAGGTCCTCATCCACCGCAAAGGCGGCATCTGCGAAGACCGCGGCCAGTTTCGCGTTGATCACGGCGAGTTCTGGCTTTTCCCGACGCAATACCACGAGGCTGAGCGTTGCGTTATTCCATCGAAGCGCCCACGGCTGCGCGAGATCGCCTCGGCCGCGCCGAAGGACGGCGTCAATATCGATTATTACGCGGTGGCCGATGCCGTCGTCGAGATTACCGGCGTCGGAGTGCTGAAACGATTGCAGGGAAGGCACATCTGGACCGAGCAGACGCTACAGGAACGTTTCCAGTTCGGACGCAATCCCGGCCTGCATGTGCTGGTGATGCGCGTGTATCGACGGCCGACTCCTGAGAAGCTCGCCCTGCGTGAGCAGTACGGCGGTTGCAGGAGCTGGCTCGAATTGGAGCACCCGTTGTCCACTGAAAGCTTGACGCCGGTGCTGCTAGATGCTGAATATACCGGCCAACGCGACGGAATTTTGGAAATACTAGCCGATCATGCCCTTGCTCATTCATAAACGGCCGGACGGTACGGAAAAGAAGCTTGAGTTCAGCACCAAACCTTTGATCGTTGGTCGATTGCCCGAATCGGAGATTTCCGTGCGCGATTCGTTCATATCGCGCGTGCACTGCGGATTCGCCTACGCCAATAACGAATTCACGCTCAAGGACCTCGGTTCCACCAATGGGACCTATCGTAACGGCGCTCGCGTCTTCGAGTGTGCGCTGTCGTCGGGCGACAAAATTCAAGTTGGAAACACGACGCTTGTGTTTGAGATCGACGCAAAAAATAACAGCGCGACCCTGCGGCAAATCCCGCAAATGGGTGCGGCGCCGTTGGCGGCCGGCGGGACGGCGTCTTCGCGTCCGGACCTCAAGCAAGTGACCGTGCCAGTAAACCCGCCGGCGGCCCGCGCGCCGTCACCGACCATCAAACCGAAGTGATGGTTTCCCGGCGCCTGATGGACGTGGCGCAACAGTTCTTCCGCGTGGTTGTTCTTGTTCTCGGCTGGACGTTGGTTGCCTGGGCTCCACTACGAGCCGAAGATTCCACGAACCAGGTCCCGTCAGCCGCTGAACGGGCCGGTTTGGAACGACGGAAACTGCCGTTTGCCAAGGGTACAGTTATCGGCATCGATTTCCTGCGACACCAACTCAAACTCAAGACGGCGGACGGCGCGCAGACGTTCGTGTACACGCCGCGGACGTACATTTTTCGCGACAAAGACAAGATCACGGTCGACAAATTGAAAATCGGCGAGGTGATCGCGGTGCGTTTCACCACCGACAACGAGAGTATCAACACGGTGGTCCGCATCAAGGCCTACGGCTCGCCCACGGCCGATGCCACGCCAGGGCCGTCATCCATGTCGACCAATCAACCTCGCAACGCGTTGCCATGAAAAGGGTTTTGGTCCCACTTGCGCCTGGCTTCGAGGAAATTGAAGCGATCACCGTGATTGACATCCTGAGGCGCGCCGGAGTGGAAGTGGTCGTTGCCGGCACGCAATCCGGTCCAATTGAAGCATCGCGCAGGACCCGGCACATTCCCGATTGCACGCTGGATGAGGTCCATGCCGAGGATTTTGACATGATCGTCCTTCCTGGCGGCCAACTGGGCGCCACCAACCTGCGGCAGGATCCGCGCATTCGACGGATTATCGAAACGTTGCAGGCGAAGCGTCGCCACATCGCCGCGATCTGTGCTGCGCCGACGGTGCTGTCTGCATACGGCGTGTTGAAGGGACACACGGCCACCAGTCATCCTACGGTTCGCGTTGAGGTCTCCGCGGGGGCGACAGCGGTCTCGGATCAACGTGTCGTCATCGACGGCTCGATCGTCACCAGCCAGGCGGCGGGCACGGCCATGGAATTCGCCTTCGCGCTCGTTGGAATCCTCTGCGGGACCGACAAAGCTGCTGAGGTCAACCGCAGCGTCCTCGCCCAACTCTGACAGCTCGGGCGCGGGTGCTATTCAAAGTGATGGACGGAGAATACGGCAGAGCCCTCGCACTACCGTTAAAACCGGGACAACTGTTAAAAGGTTACCCATTGCCGTCCCAGCAGTAGGGCGGCAACCCTCACCCTGGCCCTCTCCCTTACTGCAGGCAGCCGACGCTGCACCGGTAGGGCGTTACCCTTGCATTCGGGTTTGACGGAGCGCTAGAATCGCCACGGGAGGCAGGTTGAGACGGAGAAGGACCACTGCGGTAGCGCTCACGGTCGCCGGGTCCGATAGCGGCGGCGGGGCGGGCATTCAAGCCGACCTGAAGACATTTCACGCGCACGGCGTTTTCGGCACGTGCGCGATTACCAGCATCACAGCCCAGAACCCGGCACGCATCAGCGCCGTGCAAAGGCTTACACCGCGATTGGTCGCCGAGCAGATGGATCGGGTGTTTGAAGCATTTCCCATCAGGGCCGGCAAAACCGGTATGCTTTACGACGCACCGATTATCGAGTCGGTTGCCGAGCGATTTGCCCGTCGAAAGCTCGTCAAGCTAGTAGTCGACCCAGTGATGGTGGCCAGCAGCGGCACGGTGTTGCTCAAGAAGGACGCCGTCGAGGCACTAACGAGAGGGCTCTTTCCGCTGGCGGTGGTTGTGACGCCCAATGTCGCCGAGGCCGAAGTGCTCACGCAACGCGCGATCCGCACGCTGGATGATTTGCGCTCGGCGGCGCAAAAGCTTGCAGAGAAATACGGCGTGCCGTTTCTCGTGAAAGGCGGACATCTGCGGGGTGCGAATCGCGCTGTGGACGTTTTGTTCGATGGCACTCGGTTCCACCAGTATCGCCCCAAGATGACGCCGAAGATCAGGACTCACGGCACGGGATGCACATTTTCAGCGGCGATCACGGCTAATCTGGCGCTGGGATACGGGCTGAGCGCGTCCATCGGCCGCGCGAAAGGATTTGTGACGACGGCCATTCAGAGCGCTTCAAGGTTGGGGCGATACCGCGCGCTGGGAATATGAAACGTCCGCTCGTGGGACTCGTGGTCACGTATGCCGCGGGGATTTGGGTTGGGTTGGTGGTCCCGATCGGATCGGGGCTGGTTAGTTGGACGGTGCCGGTGCTGCTGCTGGCCTCGACCGGTTGCCTTGTTGTCTTCGGGTGCCTGCGGCAATCGCGATACAGCCGGATCGCACTGTTTGCGACCGTTTCCGTGTTGGGGATTGCCGGATATCGAAAGGCTGTAACGATCTCTTCGCCAATCGACATTACCCGCCTGCTGGAGCTTCGGGACCAGAACGCTACTCTGGAGGGCGTAATCGTCACGGACACGGGCGAGCGCGAAGTGCCGACTGGCGGGATCGATTCGGAACCGGTGCGGTTTTCCGTCCAATTGCGGGCAGCGTTGCGCAATGAACAGTGGGTTCCTGCGACTGGCACGATGCTGGTGTTTGTTGACGATGCCCGCGAGGTCGGGCCGTTACGTTATGGCGATCTGATTCGATTCTCTGCGGTGTTGCGCGTGCCGGCGCCCATGCGTAATCCCGGCGCCTTCGACTGGCGAGAGTGGCTGGAGCGGCGCGGCATTCATTTCACCGCAACGATTCGCAGAGCTGACATGCTGGACGTGGAAGGGCACGACCGCGGCAATCCCGTGATCGCCACGGCAGTGCAATTGAGCCGTTACCTGAAACGCTCCTTGCGACTTGGCCTTGAAGACGAGCCGGAACTGGCCGGAGCGCTGGCGGGCATGGTGATCGGCGAGCGCTCGGAAATCCCCACAGAAACCTACAAGGATTTCCAGCGGACCGGGGTTTTCCACGTATTCGCCATCAACGGGCTGCACGTCGGATTGGTGACGGCAATTGTGGTGATTGTGTTGCGGATGGCGCGGCTGCCGCGGCGGTGGTGCGCGGTGGCGGCGGTGCCGACGTTGGTTCTCTACGTATTCGCCACGGGCGCGCATCCCGGCGCGGTGCGGGCGGTGGTGATGGCCAGCGCGTGGCTGATTGGCTGGATGTTGGTGCGTCCCGCCGACACATTGAACAGCCTCGCCGCGGCCGCGCTCGTGATTCTGCTGTACGACCCGACGCAACTGTTCAACAGTGGGTTCCAGTTGTCGTTTGCGGTCGTACTGGCCATCGTGACGCTCACACCGCGCATCGAAGCGTGGTTCATCCCGTGGATTACGACGGACCCGTTTCTGCCTGAGGAATTCGTGCCAATCTGGCGAAAGAAGCTCGAACGACAGCTGCGATGGGTGATTGGATTGCTGAGCTGTTCGATCGCGGCATGGCTCGGGCTGGTACCGTTGATGGGGTTGTATTTTAATTTATTCACGCCGATCAGCATCATTGCCAACCTGCTGGTTATACCCTTGCTGGGATGCATCATTGCACTGGGATTGCTGGCAGGGCTGGCGCACGCGGCCGGGACGTGGCTGACGATAACGCTGAACAACGCCAGCAGCCTGCTAATCGCCATGATGGCGTGGGGTGTGGAAAGGCTCGAGGCCGTACCGTTCGGGCACCGGTTCATCCAAGCCCCGCCGGTGTGGGTGGCGTGGTTGTATTACGCAATCGGCGTGCTCACGCTCAGCAACAGAATCCCCGTCCAACGCAGGCGTGTTGTGGCGGTCGTCGCGGTGCTGGCGATATGCGTGGCGCTCTTATTCAACCCCGGGCCGACCGGTAAAATTGATCTGACCGTCTTGTCGTTGAGCGATGGCGCGTCGATATTTGTCAGAGCACCCGGCCACAACGACTTGTTGATTGACGGCGGCGGCGGCTGGGAAGGAACGCATCTGGTTGTCCCGTTTTTGCGGTCGGAAGGAGTGAATCGTCTCGCGGCGACCGTGCTGACCTGCGGTGACAAAGCCCATGCGGCGGGGTTGACGGTCGTGTCGGACGAGGTTCCGTCCGGACGGGCCGTGTGGAGCGGAATCCCGTCACGCTCGAGATTCTGCCGGGAATGGATCAACCAGATCATGGCACGGGGGACACCTCTGAGCGTGGTGAATGCCGGTGCCGAGCTTCTGTCCGGGAGGGATGCGCGCATCCGGGTGCTGAGTCCGCCGCCGGGCGTGGTTGCCAATCGCGCCGATGACAATTCGCTCGTGCTGGCTGTCGAGTACGGGCCGACACGCGTGCTGTTGATGTCCGATGCCGGCGAGACAGTTGAGAAGCGACTGCTGGAAAGCAATGCCGACTTCCGTGCGCAGGTCATTGTGAAAGGCTGGCACAGCAAGGAATCATCATGTACCGCCGAGTTTCTCGATGCCGTGCGTCCCGAGACGGTTGTGCAAATCGTTGACCTGAGCGACATGCACCATTATCCGGAACCGGGCCTGCGCGATCGCTGCGCGCAACGCGGCATCACCTATCTCCGCACTGATGATGATGGCGCGGTGACGATCCGGCTGACCGGAAAGGGGTGTGAAGTGAGGAAGGTTCTGAGATAGGTTCGATTGGGCGCAACTTGATGCATTTATCTTCCTCCGGGCTGTCACCCCAAATCCTTCGGCTGTGCTCAGGATAACCTCTGTGAAGGGTCTCCGTCGTTCCCGTCTCCGAATCTCAAAGCAAGGAATGAGATTCTTCCCCCTCGCGGCTCAGGGCTTCGGCCGGACGCTCAGAGATGACAACGACCCGGGAGTTGGTGGCGGCGCCCAGTTCGTTTTCGACGGCTCATTCCGGCTTGTGTGGGTGCCGGTCGGTGGCCATACTGCAGCTCATGATGGTAGTCATCAACGGGCGAGTGATTGGCCCGCGTGGGGTGTTGGAGGGCCATTGCGTTGTGATCGAGAACGGCAAGATCAAGCAGGTGGCGCCGCAGTCCCAGGTGCTTTGGCCCGATGGCACGCAGGTGATCGACGCTCACGATGGGTACGTCGCGCCGGGTTTTGTCGATATGCATGTGCACGGAGCGCTGGGTCGCGACACGATGGAGGGCACGGTCGAATCGCTGGCTCAGATCGCGAAATTTCACGTGGCCGGCGGCACGACGGCCATGACGGCGACGACCACGACGCAATCGGCGGAGAAGATCGGAGCGACGTTGCAGGCGATCGCCGATGCGATGGGGCACGATTTTGGCGGGGCGCAAATCATCGGTGCTCACCTGGAAGGACCGTATATATCCCGGGAACGCAAGGGGGCGCAACCGGTGCAGTTCATCCGCGATGCGAACCCGGTGGAGTACCTGCCCTGGTTGGATCGCGAGGGGTTGGTCACGCAAATGACGCTGGCGCCGGAAGCGCCCGGGGCGCTGGAGTTGATCGACTCTTTGCTGGAGCGCGAAATTTTGCCGAGCGGAGGGCATACGGCGGCGAGCCACGAACAGACGCGCGCGGCGGTGGATCGCGGAATGTGTCACGCGACGCATCTGTTCAATTGCATGTCGAGCGCGGCCAAGACGGGGGCATTTCGAGTGCCCGGCGCGCTGGAGACGTTTTTGGCCGACGAACGGGTGATGGTGGAAGTGATCGCCGATGGCAAACACGTGCATCCGCAACTGATGCGGCTGGCGGTGCGCTCCAAGGGCGTGAACAAGGTGTGCCTGATTACCGACGCGACGGCGGGTGCCGGCCTAGCGGAAGGCACGGAGTTTCTGGTGGGAGAAACGAAGGCCGTGGTGCGCGACGGCGTGGGGATGACCGCGGACGGCGTATCCCTGGCGGGCAGTACATCGACGATGAGCCAGATGGTGCGGAACATGGTGGAGTTGGCTGGCGTGTCGCTGGCGGACGCGGTGCGCATGGCGAGCCTGAACCCGGCGCGGGCGCTGGGGATGGGCGGCCGAAAGGGCAGTTTGGAGGCGCCCAAGGACGCGGACCTGGTCATTTTCACGGACAAGTATGAAGTATTGAAGACGTTGATTGGCGGGCGCGTGGAGTACGAGGCGAAAGCGGGATAAGCGTGGCGAATCCGGTGATGAACCGATGATTGTGATTACCGGGGCAACGGGATTTGTTGGCGAAGAAGTGGTCAAACAGGCACGGGAGGCGGGTTATCCCGTGCGGGCAATCGTGCGCGAGCCGCTGCGGGCACAATGGCTGGTGGACCGATACGGTGTGGAATTGTTTCACGGCAACGTGCTGTATGCGCCATCGATCGAAGGTGCGATGCGGGACGCGAAGTCCGTCATTCACTTGGTGGGCATCATTCGCGAATGGAAGGAAAACACATTCGAACGGACGCACGCGGAGGCGACCGGGCACGTGGCGGATGAGGCCAAGCGAGCGGGCGTAAAACGGTTCGTACACATGAGCGCGCTGGGCACGCGCGAGAACGCAAGGAGCCGCTACCATCAAACCAAATGGGCTGGGGAGGAGTGCGTTCGAAAGAGCGGCCTGGCGTGGACGATTTTTCGGCCTTCGTTCATCTACGGGCCGAGGGACAAGGGCATCAACACGCTGGCGCAGGTTGTTCGACGATTGCCATTCGTCCCGGTTCTAGGCAGGGGGAATACCAAAATCCAGCCCATTTCGATCCAGAACGTGGCGAAAGCTTTCGTTACGGCGGTTGGGGACGACGGAAGCATCGGCAAGAGCTACGACCTGTGCGGGCCGGAGGCGTTCACGTGGAACGAATTGTATGACAAGCTGCAGAGGATTCTCGGTACGCGGAAGAAGAAGGTGCATTTGCCATTGCCCATTGCGCGGATCCAGGCGACGATTTTTGAGACGATTTTGGCGAACCCGCCAATCACGCGGGATCAACTTTTTATGCTGGAGGAGGATAACGTGGGTGATCCCCGGCCGGCGGAGCGAGAGTTTGTGTTGCGACAGGAGAGGTTCGAGGAAGGGATAGCGCGATACCTGAAGGCGGCGTGAAGCCGTTACAGCCGGTAACAATCGTTAAAAGGCGGTTCGAGGGTGGGGAGACTTGGCGGTCGGTGCAAGACGGTGAGGACGGGAGACCTTCTGGCGAACATTGTGCTGGAAACGAGGCGTGAAGAAACGAAGACAGGGAATCCATGAGGGATTCCCTGTCGAAATGCGACGACCGGCTTGGTCGAAGCGAGTCTGGTTACTGGGTGGACGACGGCGGATTCGGATTATTGGCCTTCGACGGTGGCACGCCGATACTGTGGGCGGTGAGTACGCCGTCTTCTTCGGTGTAGCGGACGAGGACTTTGTCGCCGACTTTGATATCGGCGAGCACGGCGCCCTTCGTCTTATCGACGGTGCTGTACCTGGTCTTGTCGCTAATCTTGAAGGTCTTGCTCTCGGAGCCTTTCTTCACGATAACCGTGCCGGCCTTGGCGTCGATCGACGCCACCTCACCCGTGAATTGATGCCGTTGCGGCTTGGGGGGTGGGACGGGCGCGTTGGTGGATGTGCCCTGGGCCTGGACCAATCCCGTGAATGAAAGCGCGAGCGCGGCAACGCCCAAAGCCAGCGCACTGCGTAGCAGAAGTTTCCGCATGTGTTTCCTCCTTACTTGTTGCGAAGGTTGATTGATAATCCCTTGACAGCTTGACTGGGTGTTTAGAACAAATCGGAAGCCCCGTCAAGCCTGAAACCCGTGACTGAACCACGTGCTGGAAACCCGGTCCTGGAGCCTGCGGACGCGTGCGAACTGCCGCTCGGACGCCCCGGCAACCCAAAGCGCGGACATGTCGGCGCACTCCAAACCGAAGCGGCGCAATGTCCAAGAGGGACGGCCTCCCGCGCTCGGGCTTTTTGCTTGCTTCGAGCGGGCATCGGGGGCAATCTCACCGGGCCTTACGCCCCGGCGAATGGGGCGGAATCTGACAGCGAAACCGATTTTTGAGGGAGATTCTCCACGATGGCAGTTGACATGACGAAGATTCGCACTGTGGCGGTTGTCGGCCACGCTTCCAGCGGCAAGACGTCGTTGGTGGACGCCATACTGTTTATATCCAAAGCGGTGAATACGCACGGCCGGGTGAGCAATGGCAGCAGCGCGGCGGATTGTTTGCCGGACGAAATCGAGCGCAAGATCACCATTCACGCCAAGACGTTTCACTGCCAGTGGGAGGGGCATCGGATTACGCTGCTGGACACGCCGGGGTTTGCCGATTTTTTCGGAGACACGATGGCGGCGATCCGCGCGGCGGATGCGGCGGTAGTGTGCGTCGACGGCGTGGGAGGCATCGAGGTGGGCACGCGCCGCATCTGGAAGATGCTGGACGAACAGCAGAAGCCGCGGCTGATTTACGTGAGCAAGCTGGACCGGGAGAACAGCGATTTCTTCCGCTGCGTCGAGCAGATCCGCGGGGCGTTTGGAAAGAACTGCATCCCATTCGAACTTCCGGTCGGGAAGGAAGCGGGCTTTTCCAAAGTGCTCAATCTGCGCACCACGCCCGAAGCCGAGGTGCCGGCGGAATTGCGCGAGCCATTTCACAAGGCGCACGAAAGCCTGGAAGAAGTTGCCGCCGAACAGGACGACAAACTGCTGGAGAAATTTCTTGGCGGCGAGGCGCTGACGACGGAGGAGATTACACGGGGCACACACGTCGGCGTAGCGCGCGGCACGACGGTGCCGATCTACTGCGGCTGGGCGGATAAGGAAATCGGCGTCCGCAACCTCTTGGAAGGCGTCACCGCATTGCTGCCGTCGGCGGCGGACGTTGGTCCGGTGGCGACTGAGGACGGCGGCAGTGTCGAGCCGAAGGCGGATGCGCCGTTCAGCGGGTTTGTGTTCAAGGCG
>Ga0187871_10004425_pt1 | contig 10548 bp, 10 predicted proteins | sample June2016WEW_16_1_FD_132988 | JGI IMG/M metagenome (GOLD analysis project Ga0187871, IMG submission 132988) | Peatland microbial communities from SPRUCE experiment site at the Marcell Experimental Forest, Minnesota, USA - June2016WEW_16_10 | ecosystem: Environmental > Terrestrial > Soil >...
CCGGATCGGCAGGTATCCGGCGGCGGCCTACGGTGGCGCGGTGGCCGCGGGTGCCGCGGGCACGGTGGTGGTAGGCCCGGCGTCAGTGACCAGTTATGACAATGCCACCGGCAAGGTGATGTGGAACAGGCTCACCGGGCGGGTGCCGCAGGCATGGCGGGCCGACCAGGGCGAGCTGTATGTCACCGTTGCCGCAGGCGGCTACCTCGGCACCGCACCAGTCACCGCGCTGCGCCGGATCAGCCTGAAGACAGGGGCCGAGCAGGTGATCCGGCCGGCCGCCGGCTTGTTTGCCGGAACGCTCAGCGGGGCGTTCGATGGGGTGGTGCTCTTCTCGGGTGCCGATGGCCTTACCGCGTACAGCGGAGGGACGGGACAGCTGCTGTGGCATCGGCGTGGCACCCCGGACACCGTCGACTCCGAAAGCAGCACGCTCTATCTCACGAGCCGCAGCGGGCTTGTCGGCGTCGATCCGCTGACCGGGACGCGCGTCGCGAAAATGTCCGCGCCGGGTTCCCCGGGCCTGTACGGGATAAGGGGCGGTACCGCGCTCGGTCTCGACCTGGGCGCAGCTGGTGGTGCCTGGGGGTATGACATCGCGGCCCGGCGGGTCACCTGGACCACGCCGCCAGTGCCGTGGCCGCACTATTTCGTGGATCTGTCGGGCATTGGCGGCAGCGCCGACCCGGACAGCAGCACGGTGCTGCTGTCCTCCTGCGCTGAACTCGGGGCGTCGTCGGGCGGATCCGGGTGGCCGGGGCAGACGTGCCTGCGTCCGGAGCTTGTCGCGGTCAGCCGCTGACGCCAGCCATCGGCGCTACCGGCTGCCGTAGATGGGATAGGGGAGCAACCCCGGGCAGCTTCCCGGCTGTGACACCGCCGCCGTGCTCGGCCGCTGCTTCGCAGCTGCGCACTTGGCAGGACCCGGGAATCCAGCGCCGACCAGGGCCGCCGAGATCACGGCCACGAGGGCGGCGGGCAACAGGAACGCGGCGCGCAGCCTTACCCGGCGCCCTGACACCGGCGAGCGGCCCGCGCCGGGGAGCCGGCCGGTCAGCCGCAGCGCCCGGGCGCGCAACTGCTCGACGTGCGGCATCCTCTTGCCGCGGTTGAGCCTGCTGAAGTTCGCGAATAGCGCAGCCAGCCGGGGGTCCGAACGCCGCAAGGCAAACTCGATCTTTTCAAGAATTCTCCGCTGGCTTGCGGGCAAGCTCATGCAGACCTCCTGTCCGGCCCTTCTTATTAATACCCCGGACAAAGGTACCAGGAGTCAGCCGGGCCCCGCTGACCTGCGGGCTTTCCCGGGCCCTGCTGCGCCGTCGGCGGCGCCCCGTGCGTCGCTGGTGTCACATCAGCTCACGCCGGTATCTCGGGCACGGTCATTTTGGCGCGGCAGGTGCTGGCCCCCGGGCGGCCTTCCAGAGGGCTGTCCTTGATCTGGTGTACTCGTCATAGTCGGCCGGGGACCGCATCGCGGGCAAGACCAGCGCGGAGCGTAGCTGCTCGGCCGGAACTGGCAGCTCGGCCGTCAGCTGCGCGTCGACCTGCTGGATGTGGGAGACCTCGCCCGCGGCGGGATTGGCACCGCTGGAGACCGGCACCACGACACCAGCCAGCGGGTCGTCGGCGCGCGCCGCGCCGAGGGTGAGAGCGCCTCCGACATCAGGCGCGGCCGCGTCGCGCCTGGTCAGCGCGGGCAGCCCCCACCTGGTCTGGACCGTCTTCAGGACCGAGGTGTGGTCGAGCGGCACCGAGCCGTCCGCCACCCTGAACACGGTTCCCGCCGGGATCAGCGGCGACACCAGCACGGCGGGTACCCGGACGCCGAATCGCGTGAAGTCAAAGCCGAACTCCCCTGGCGAGTCGTCGGGCGGGACCGCGCCGGACGGCGGCGGCACGTGGTCGTAACAGCCGCCATGCTCGTCATAGGTAATGATCAGGAGAGTCTCGCCCCAGCCAGGGCCGCCGCGCAGCGCGTAGTAGACATCGTGGATCAGCTTCTCGCCGAGCGAGACATCGTAGTTCGGGTGCTGGCTGTTCCCAGCTGATCCCCAGCTGGGCTCGAGGAAGGCATATGGCGGCAGCTGGCCGGCGGCCGCGTCGGCGGTGAAATCGGCGAAGGTGCCGAAGTTGGAGTCTGGGGCAGCTGTGGTGTCAGGGAAATTCTTGCGGGTCAGCGGCTCCTCGCTGTAACCGTAGATCTTCCAGCTCAGACTGTGCGCCGTCAGCAGGCCGAAGATGCTCTGGACCGTGTATGAGGCGGTGCCGTCGTTCATGTGGCCCTGGCTGGTTGCGGCGCAGGCGAAGGCCCGGTTGGGAAATGTCTGGGTGGGCACCGAACTGAACCAGTGATCGCAGACCGCATAGCCGCGGGCCAGGCCCGAAAGTACCGGGAGCGCCTCGGGCGTGAATGCCCCCATGATGCTCGCGGCGGTCGTGCCGGCCAGTACGCCGCGGCCCACCCGCTGGTCCCAGGCGATCGTGGCGTCGAAGTTGGTGACGAAGCCCTGGTTGGTCGCGACCGGCGGGACCGGCGCGTTGCCGCTGCCGAACAGCTGCGAATTGGTGTTGGCATACCCTTCGCCAGGGTCGGCTCCTGGCATGAAGTACGCGCCGGGATCGGTACCGTTGATCTTGAACACGGAGACGGGACTGCCGCTGGTGTCCGGGTTGGACTCGTGGCCCGTCAGCCCCTCGAAAGCGGATCCCGCCGTGGCGACGTTGCCCGAGTCGGCGTAGAGGAAACCGAGCAGGTTGTCGAAGGAGCGGTTCTCGAGCATGAGGTGCACGATGTGCTGGATGGCTGACAGCTGATTTCCTGGCATGGTTCCGCATTGTCAGGGCGACGTGATTCCCATGGCAAGGCCATTCGGTCAGGCTTTCGCGGGTCGTCACAGGCCAGCTGAATCCGCCATAGATATTCAGGTTATTAATTACCCCGATCAACCGATTCATGCCCGCTTCTCGGGCTAAAGAACGCAGACCCCGGCAGCCCGAGTTCTGGAACGACCGGGACGCCAGCCCCGCCTTACCTGGTGCCGTTCGCCAGTTCGGCGCTTGCAGCTTCCCCGTGCCAGCGGTGCCCGCTCGCGGGCGGCTGCTCGTTCCTCGCGTCAGCGGGCTGTCCGGCGCCGTAGTGACAGGCCGAGCCTGGAACCGAAGTCCCTGGTGGAGGCCGCGGGACCGGTGCGCGGCCAGCAGCAGACCTTTTCGCAGTGTTTGACTTGATATGTTTTGAAGATCATGGCTGTGCCGACTGGGCTAGTCCGTCGCCTTCTGAGAGGTCACAGTGGCTGATGTAGAGCACGCAGGCGACCTCGCGCCGGGGTCGCGCCCGATGGGTTTAACCGAGCCAGGCTCGGTTGCGGAGGCCGGCGAGGACCCAGGCGTGCGGTGGCAGCGCCCGTCGCGGCGGCTGATGCGAGCCAGGCGCATTGAGGTCGCTGCGGTGACCGCGCCTGCCGCGCTGGCCGGCGGACTGATAGCAGGTTTCGCCGGATCACTATCGCTTGGCCTGGGCATCGGGCTCGGGCTGGTGGCGGCTGGGCTGCTGTGCGAGCGGTTCCTGGCCCGCCGCGTCGCCGCGTGGGGATATGCCGAGCGGAACGAAGACCTGATGGTCAGGCGCGGGGTGCTGATCCGCCGCCAGTCGGTCATCCCGTACGGGCGCATGCAGTTCATCGACATCACCGCTGGCCCGGTGGAGCGGAGCCTCGGGCTCGCGACCGTGCGGATGCATACCGCCGCTGCGGCCAGCGACGCGCGCATCCCCGGGCTTGACCGCGCGCAAGCGGCGAAGCTGCGCGACCAGCTCGCCTCGCTCGGCGAGTCGCAGGCGGCCGGACTGTGACGGGCTCGGCTGGCCCTCCCGGTTCGCCTAGCCCCCCTGATTCACGCGGCTCAGCGGGTACGCCCGGGCCAGCAGGCTCACCCGGCTCAGCCAGTTCACCAGCCTCGCCGGTGGCGCCTGGCGGGGGGTGGCACCGCCTGCATCCCCTGTCACCTGTCGTCCGCGCCGGGCGTCATCTGTTCACCATCGTGATCCTCTTGCTGGTCCTCTTCTTCGCCAATCACAACGGGTCGGGCAGCGACCTGGTCTCTAACCTCGCCGTTATCGGCGTGGCACTCACCGGCGGCGTGGTGAGCTGGCTGGTCACCCGCTGGCAGCTGGCTGACGGCGTGTTGCGCATCGAGACCGGCCTGGTGCGCCGCCAGTCGCGGCGCTTCCCGCTCTCCCAGGTCCAGGCGATCGACGTGGTCCAGACCGGGCTAGCGCGAGTGCTCGGGCTCGCCGAGATCCGGCTGCGGATGGCGGGTGCCGACTCGTCGGGAGGGCGCCTGGCCAGCTTGCCGCTGGCGGACGCCGAGCAGCTTCGGCAGCAGCTCCTGGCGATCGCCAGGGCGCCGGGCGCTGCTGCCGCGCTGCCTGCCGCGGTCACCGCCGGCCGGGCTGTCGGAGTGAGCCGGGCCGGCGGGGGCGCCGGCGGCCCCGAGCGGGTGCTGTTCCGGGTCCAGTCCAGCCGGCTGGCCGGGGCTATCGCGTTGAGCGGGGCAGGCGCGTACGCGGCTGTCGTGATCGCGGCGCTGGTCGCGGCGGTCGCGGTGACCGGCAAATCCGGCGTCATCGCGCCATTCGTCCCGTTCGGGATCGGAGTCGTGGTCGCGCTCTGGCGGCGGTTCAACGGTGACTACGGCACCGTCGTCGCCGCGGCGGCTGACGGGCTGCGACTGCGCTCGGGGCTTGTGCAGACCACCGCGGAGACCATCCGGCCTGGGCGCGTGCAGTGCGTGCGGCTCGTCGAGCCGCTGATCTGGCGGGCGCTCGGCTGGTGCAGGCTCGAGGTCGACGTCGCCGGGCCGCGCCAGCGGCGGGAGAACAGGCCGGAGTCGCAGCGGCTGCGGGCGCTGGTCCCCGTCGGTTCGCCCGCGGAGGCGGATCAGATGATCAGCGAGCTGCTGAGCTCGCAACCCGAGCCGACCCGCCGCCCCCCGCGTGTTGCCCGCTGGAAAGCGCCGCTTACCTACCACTTCCTGGCGTGGGGCGGCGACGACCGCTACGTTGTGGCCTCGCGCGGCCGCCTCTGCCGCAAGACGACCTGGGTCCCGCTGGAGAAGCTGCAGAGCGTCCGCTGGGTGCAGGGTCCTATCCAGCGCAGGCTCGGGCTCGCCTCGGTGCGGCTCGACGTCGCGGGCAAGCGGGTCACCGCGAACCTCGAGGACCGTGACACCGCCGAGGCACATGAGGCCTTCGGCCGGCTGCCCGACCTGGCCCGCAAGGCGCGCGCTCGCGGGCGAGCCGCGTAGCCGGGTCTGGTCACCTGAGGTAACAGCCCGCAGCTGTGGCCCACGGCGGCCGGTCGTTCTCAGCCGGCCTGGGCTCTGCCCAGCAGATCGCCATGTTCGAGGATCTCGGCTGCGCCACGGATGACGCACCGCAGCGGGTCGTCGACGACGAGAGCAGGGATGCCGCTTGTCGCCTCGATCCTGGCCGCCAGGCCCGGTAGCAGGGCGCCGCCCCCGGCGAGCCGGATCTTTCCCCGGACCACGTCCTCGGCGAGGTTGGGCGGGATCCCCGACAGCATCTCCTGCACCGAGCCGACAATCGTCGCCACTGGATTCTCGAGCGCCGCGGCCACCAGCCGCCCCGGCACGTCCTCCACGCGGGGCATCCGGCGCGCAGCGTCGATGCCGACAACCTCCAGCCAGCCGGCCGCGCCGTCGCTGTCGGCGAGCCCGAGGGTCATCTTCAGGTTCCTGGCGGCATTACGGCCGAGCAGCAGGCCGAACTCGTTCTTGACGGCATGCACGATCGCCTCGTCCATGGCGTTGCCGCCGAGGCGCAGCGACTGGGAGCGCACCAGGTGACCGCCGGCCACCACGGCTGCCTCGGTGGTCCCGCCGCCGATGTCCACGATGAAGGCGCCGGTCCCGTCAGCGAGGTCGAAACCCGCGCCCGCGGCGGCCGCGACAGGCTCGTCGATGAGCCTGACCCTGCAGTGCGGCCTTGTCGCTTCAGCTGCGGCCGCCAGGGACCGGCGCTCCACCTCGGTCGCGCCAGTCGGCACGCAGATGACTGCCGATGGCCGCAGCAGGCCGCGACGGACGCGAGCCTGGCGCAGGAACGCCTGCAGCATTGCTGTCGCCGCGTCCAGGTCGGCGATGACCCCGTCCCTGAGCGGGTGGATCACCTCGAGCTCCAGGGGCTCCTTCCCGGCCAGCGCATCCGCGGCGCCGCCAACGGCGGTCACCACGCCGGTCGCCCTGTCGATGGCGATCGCTGAGGGCTCCTCGACAACCAGCCCACGGCCGACGATGCTGACCAGAGTGTTTACCGTGCCTAGGTCGATCGCGACGCCCGCGCGCAACCGCATGGAACCTGCCCTTCTGGGGAGTCGAGCTACCTGGTTCTCGGCATATTGACCTCGGCGGCGGGCGGCAGTTCGAACATCGACCCTGATGGCGACGCCGAACCGGGCCCGATCCGCAAGCTGGCCGGGTCCGAGGCGACCTTCACCTGGCCGAGGATGCCGTGGGCGGTCGTGCAGATACCGATAACGGCCGGGCGGCTGTCTGCGGTCATCGCGGCCTCCAGGGGCCTCGCAGCGAGACGAACGGATCGCGGCGTTTCCGCCGCCGAGGATATGACGTACGTGACCATATCGCCGGGTCCGTCCTGGCCGGCTCTCCGGGCTCGCCCCTAGCCACCTCCGGCGCGCTGCGGGTCAGGTCAGGCGCCGCTCGGCCGCCCACCGGGTCAGCTGGTGGCGCGTCGAGAGCTGGAGCTTCCGCAGCACCGACGAAACGTGGCTCTCCACCGTCTTCGCGGAGATGTAAAGATCGCGGGCGATCTCCTTGTAGGTGTAGCCACGGGCAATCAGGCGGAGCACCTCCCGTTCCCTTGGGGTCAGCTGGTCGAGTTCAGGATCGAAGGACGGCGGGCCGGCAGCCGCGGCCGGGGGAAGAGCGGCGAAGGCGTCCAGGACGAACCCCGCCAGCCTGGGCGAGAAGACCGCATCTCCGGCGGCGACCCGGCGCACCGCAGCCACCAGGTCGGCGCCGGAGATCGTCTTCGTTACGTAGCCGCGCGCGCCCGACCGGATGACGGCGATCACGTCCTCGGGAGCGTCTGAGGCGGATAGGGCGAGAAAGCGCACTTGCGGCTGGGTCGCCTTGATCGCCGTCACCACCAGGTCGCCGCCGCCGCCCGGCAGGTGCACGTCGAGGAGCACGACGTCGGGACGCGCCGCGGCGATCAGGGCGATCGCCGGCTCGACGTCATCCGCCTCGCCGACGACCTCGACCTGGCCGCCGAGTTCGGATCGGACCCCAGAACGGAACAAGGCATGATCGTCGACGATGAAAACCCGCGGCCGGTCGCCGCCCGGGGCGCCCGGGCCCGGGTAGTTCATGCCCGGGCTGTTCATGCCCGGCTCGGCTGGCGTTCCCCGGCGGCTCGGGGCATCCGCAGGGACACCTCGGTGCCCTCGCCCTGGACGCTACGGACCGCCGCGGAACCGCCGCGGCGGGCCATCCTGGCGTGGACGGACTCGGCGAGCCCCTTCCGGTCGCCGGGCACGTCCGCGGGGTCGAACCCGCGCCCGCGATCCCGCACGAACAGGGACACCTCCGTCGGCTCGACCTCGGCAAAGAGCGAGACGACGCTGGCGCCTGACCATTTGACGGCATTGACCGTTGCCTCCCTGGCCGCCGCCAGCAGGGCGGCCAGGTTGTCGTCAAGCGCGCAATCCCCGACAGTGACGGCCTCGACAGGTACCCCGTGCCGAGCCTCCACGTCCTGCTGGATGAGCCGCACGCCGGCGGCGAGGGTCATGTCCTGGTCGTCCACCGAGCCGGGCGCCCGCCCGTCGAACAGCCAGGAGCGCAGTTCGCGCTCCTGGGCCCGGGCGAGCTGGATGACCTGCTGCGGCTGGTCCGCCCGGAGCTGGATCAGGGCGAGCGTCTGCAGGACCGAGTCATGGACCCGCGCGGCCATGTCGGCCCGCTCTTCCGCCCGGACCCTGGCCTGACGCTCGACGACGAGGTCGCGCGCGATGCGCAGCCACCACGGGCCGAGCACTACCACGATGGCGGCCACCACCAGTGCCGCACCGCCCAGCGGCCGCAGCGAGAGGTGCTTCGGGTGCCCCGACAGCAGGACGATGAGGCCGCCCGCCAGCAGCAGGCTCGCGATCGCTGCGCGCAGCCCGATCGCCGATCGCTTGCCTCCGGTCACGCCCAGCAGCGGCTCGGCGAGGCGGCGGAGCACCGCCTGCTCGTCCGCGGGCGCGTTCCTCCAGATCAGCACGATGCCGGCCAGGCTGATGACGAGCGGCCAGGCGATCGAGTTGAGCCATCTCGCGCCGAGCACGGACGCGATGACCAGCATCATGACGAGGAGCGAACTGGCCCCGGCGGCGAGCGTGATACCCCGCCGGTCGGTCATTGCCTTGCTCGCGATGTTGTTATCGCTGCCGACGGCCGGTATCAGCAGCCAGGCCAGGACATAGGCGGCCACGCCGACGCCGCCCAGCCCGGTGAGCACGAACGCGATTCGCACGGCCGTGACGTCGATGCCGGTGCGGGCCGCCAGGCCGGCCGCGACCCCGCCGGCGAGCCGGTCATCCGGCCGGCGCCGCAGCGGCCCGCTGCTGCGGGGGCCGCGCCGCCACCACCCTGGACCGCGCCCGCCGAGGTGCCGGTCGGGCCAGCGCTGCTGCGGCGCTGCGTCGCTATCCGGCCGCAAGTCCCGCCAGGGAGTGCCGTCGGGGGTCGGTGCGCCAGTGCGACGGGGACCGGGTTTGCTCTTCCACTCCTCCATCATCGCGCCATTCCGGTCCGCGCGCCTATCCGGCAAACCCCTGACCTTGCCGCCGGGGTATCAGGGTCGGATCGGTGGTCTTCCCGATGGTGTGGCGGACCTGGCGGCGGCACGCTGGAGACATGAACACGACAACTGACACCCAGACAGCCACGAATGCCGAACCCGGCAACCACGCTCAGCCGCTGTGCCGCCCCATCGAGGATCGCATGCTGGCCGGGGTCGCCATCGGCATCGCCCGCTACCTACGCGTCGACGTGAACCTCGTCCGCATCGCCTTCGCCGTCCTTACCGTCGTAGGCGGCGCCGGCCTGCCCATCTACCTCGCCGGCTGGCTGCTCATCCCCGAGGAGGGCGCGGAGCAGTCCATCGCGGGCCAGTTCATCCAGTCCCGGCAGGCCAGGTCGCATTGACCGCCGGGCCGAGGGTCACACCGACCATACGACCGAGGAGGTCGCATCGACATGCAAGCGCCGTGCAGCCCGTCCGGTGCGCGCGGATCCGCACCCGGCCGCCGTGCCAGCGATGTCAATCCCGGCATGCGGGTCTCTGATGCTGAGCGCGCTGCCGTCACCGACCGCCTGGCCCAGCACTATGGCGACGGGCGGCTCAGCCAGGCCGAGTTCGATGAGCGGATGGACAAGGCGATGACAGCCAGGACCCAGTCGGATTTCGGCGGGTTGTTCGCCGATCTGCCGGGCGAGAAACCCGCTGAACCGGCGCAGCTGGCTCCGCGCGGCCGGCCGCAGCATCGTTTCCTCGTCCTTCTGCTCGTGGTCGTGCTCGCTGCGGCAATCGGCCACGCCCTCGTGCAGTCGGTCATCCCCTGGCTGGTGGTCTGGCTGCTCGCCGCGCTCTGGCTGCGCCACGGCCAGCGGCAGCACCATCGCCTGTAGGACGCGCGCGGCTCTGCCCGCCGATCAGGGGGACTGCGGGCCGAGCAAGCCGAGCGGGACAGGCGCTGCGTATTCGATACGCAGGACCGTCTCGCCTCCGGGCAGCGGCACAAGCGCGAGCTGGGCGGGATGGTACGGATCCGGTAGCCCGCTCAGCAGCGCCTGCACCGATCGCACGTAGGCGGAGTCGAGCGTTGGGGGCGCGCCGGAGGTCATGGCCAGATCGACGGAACGGAAGGGGATGCCAGGGCTGGCAGCCGGACCGGAGTCACCGAAGTCCGCGATGGTCACTGGACGCAGTGACGCGATACCCGCGATTGCGATCAGGAGTCGCGAATCCACCTGTCCGGCAGTGAGCTGCTTCCTGGCCCCGGGCGGGACAACCAGTCGGCTGCTGCCCAACAGCGTGGCGGCATTCGCCTTCCTGGCGAGCACGTCCGCGTTAAGCGCGGCGTTGTAAGCGGCGGCACCTTGTGGTGCGACCGCCCGGATCTCGATCCGGGTGTTCCCGGAACCAAAGGCCGCAAGGACTGCTGGCGCGTAGGCGGACGCGAGGCTGCTGCCGTACTGATTGCGGATGGTTGGCGTTGCGACAACCACGTCAGAATTCGACGGATACGCCGCGGCCGGCCCGAGCACCTGCAGCTGGCCGCCGGGAAAATGGGCGAGCTGGAGCGCCCGGCACATCACCGGATCGCAGGACACCACGGCCTGCGGGCTCACCTGAGCGGCTACCCAGGCCGCCGCCAGGCCGCGGGCTGCCGCAGCGGCAGAAAGCTCGGCGGCAGTGACCCCGGGAGGCGCGTCGGGAGGCGTGGAGGTCCCTTGGAAAAG
>Ga0187871_10004426_pt1 | contig 10548 bp, 9 predicted proteins | sample June2016WEW_16_1_FD_132988 | JGI IMG/M metagenome (GOLD analysis project Ga0187871, IMG submission 132988) | Peatland microbial communities from SPRUCE experiment site at the Marcell Experimental Forest, Minnesota, USA - June2016WEW_16_10 | ecosystem: Environmental > Terrestrial > Soil >...
CCGGGTTGCGCGTGAGGCCGATGCCGGCCGGCTCTTTGATGCCTTCCGGCAGATTGTCTTCGCGACGCACCATCCGCGGCCGCGTCAAGAACGGACACGCTCGAGCGGCGAACTCAGCGCAATCGCGATGTGAGGGAGGTTCGGAGTTAATCCGATTGATCGCGCACATCGGTCCGATCACGAACGCCAGGCATCGGCCGAGCTGCTCGCCACACACCCAGCAACGTCGGTGATTGACCGCGAGCACCATCCGGCGCGCATCGATCACGCGAAAGTCCGGCCGATCCGCGTCGATCGCCGGATCGCCCTCGCAAGGCGAACCGTCCGAGTGCATCCACTGGACGAACCACGGAACCGGATAGCCGCGCTCGTCGACGGGCAGTCGCCTAACGCGAGCGGGAAGGATCGGAAGATCGCGGCGAATTTCAAATCGCATCAGTTGCCTCCTCTCGGGTTTCAAGTTCAGGGCTCAAAAAACCCCGAGTGTCACCACTGTCACCAGTCACCAGGGGGTGTGGGACACACACACACGCCCTCTCTCCAACCTCTCGCGCACGCGCGCACACCTGTATGTGTATGAAAATAAATAAATAAATAAATCTCCCTCATGGTGTGCGCGTACGCGCGCGCGTACTTTGTGTGTGTGTGTGTCCCAAGGCTGGTGACAGTGGTGACAGTGGTGACACTTGGTTTTTTCATTTTCAATCGTCCTCCTGCGTACCCAACCAGACGCACCTCGGCCGAGCTGTTTCCGGATCGAACGCGATCAGCCCATGGACCGCCATCCCGTTCAAAGCTCGCCACCAGGAAAAAAGTCCGTAGCGGTTGGAGTGCAGCTCTCTCTCGAGTTCCCGGAGTCGCATGATGCCCCCGCGATTTGTAAGCGACCGGCGGATCCGCTCCTCGAGATCCGCCTGGGGGTTCTCGGCTTGGAACGGGTTGAGCCAGTTCGCCGCGGCGTCACGATAAGCCGCCAGCGCGAGCCCGCGTTGCTGACAGTCCTCGTCGACGCGATCGCGGCCGAGGTCCACAGCAAGAGCGAGCGCGAACTTCTCCGCCAGGTTGACCGAGCGGTTGCTCATGCGCTTCGTCTCCCGGGCTTCGTCCCAGAGTCCCAGGTTCTCGACTTTGAACGTGCCGCGCCGGATGCCGATGTCGAGGTAGTCCTCCGTCATCTTCGCGGCTTGCTTGTGGTCGACTTCGCGATACGTCGTCAACTTCTTCGGCTGTTTCGGCGCCGGCAGAAAAAACATTCGGCTGTTGAGTCCGTCCGAGTCGCCGGCGAGCCGCGCCCACAGCTTTAGGAAATCGTCCGAGGTCGTGCACCAGATCAGAGAGAACGAGTATCGGCCGGCGTTGAAAGCAAAATTCTCTTTCTGTCGTTTTACTGATGCGCCGAGATTTCCGGACTCGTACATCGCGAGTAGCGTGCTTTCCATCGAAGAGGATTCGATCTTCGCTTTTGCGACCAAGTGTTTCAGCTCGTCGTAAACCATGACGGCCCTCGCAGCCTCGATCTCGGACATACGAAGTAGGACACCCTCCGGCGATCCCGGCGAGGCGAAGAGAATACTTCGGCCACCAACGTCTTCCGTTTTTAGGGTCTTGCGGAAACTCAAGCCCGCATTGGCCTGGAACATATAGTCCGCGGCCAGGTTCACGCATGCGGACTTGAGCGTGTCTGGAGGACTTATCATTCCGAGGAAGAGCGTCATGTTGCAGGGCGCATGCTCGAAGCGCACTTTCAGCGCCAGGTAGTTCATCTGAAACGTGAGCGCGGCCATGAACAGGAATTGTTCGAACTTTGAGTTCGCAGCGCACTCGGGTTTGACCAGTCCCTCGCCGATCGAAGTCTGCTCGATCACCCAGAGCGGGAATTGCGGATAAGGGATTGTCTCTTTCGGAATTGCGACGGGACGAAGATCGGGAGCCGGATCCGCGTCCAGGTTCTCGACCAGGACAGGCGCCGGCGCGGTCGCGGTCCTGGAGGACCTGGTGTATTCCCTGGCTGCGTTCAGCCCGCCGCGGGGCTCGTACATCGCCCGCAAATTTTTCCAGCGCTCGCCGCCGTCGCCGATCTTTTCGCTCAACGAACAAGAATCATGCTTGCATCCGGCGCTGAGCGCTCCGTTTCCCCGTTGGACGACGAACGCTTTGCCGTCGCGCTTGTCGTAATCACCGTGGGAACCTGGGCACGCGATGATATACATCGTCCCGCCGGCGGCGAACGGTTTGCGATCGAGGACTTCGATCCCGTGTTCACTCAGCCAGTTTTCAGCGTTGAGCGTCGATGATCCGCCGTTGCTGGGATGGTCGATAACCTGGGGAGCTGGAGAACGGGGAGCACGAGGCTCCCGCTGGAGCTTCGCCGGCGGAGGAGAAGATTCGGCCGCGGCCAAGGCTTCCAGTTGAGCTATTGTCACCAGCTCGAGACTCGCGGGAGCTTCCAGAATCTTTGAAAGACGATGAGGACGAGCCGCCACGTTGGCGCCTTTGCGGACCAGCGTGCCGTAGAGCTTCCAGATGCGCGCGGGATTGAACACCGCGGCGTCGACATGCACGCGGCCGTTATCAAACTTGGCAGCGAGCGCTTCCAGCACACGCTTGACCAGCGGCGATTCGGTACGTAGATCGACACGGTAGAGGAGATGGGCGCCGTTGCCGGAGTCGCCATAGACGGGATCCGGCCAGCCCTGCTGTCGGAGAAACGCGCGGCAGGCGATGGCCGCCTCGAGCGCGGCGTTGTGCTCTTCCTCGGTTGAAGAGATGCCGGCCGGTCGCACCGCATCGAAATCGATCGGCAACCAGTGCCGACACAATATCTCGCGGTCGGTGGTCGTAACCCGCACGTTCTCGATGACTCGATTGCTGGCCCGGGCTAGCAGGTCGGGCAGCACGGGGTTGAGCGTGAGGTAAACCGCGGGAACGCGGCCGCTCCAGTGCTCCGCCACCGCTGCCATCTTTCCCGTGTCGTCGAAATAACCGGAGATGGTGCGCTTTGAGCCGGCGTTCAAAATGCGAAGCTCAGCCACGCTTCCCGGCTCGATCAGCAAGCGGAGCGAGCCCGCGACGGAAGCAATCATCACGGCGTTGTCCCCCGTTGCTGTTCGAGAACGGCACGCAGCGTCCGCGCGAGCTCGCGGCCTTTGCGACCGCGAAGTTTTTCCGCGGCTCTCTTGATTTCGCGTACTGCATCGCGGCGAGCTGCGCGTGCCGTCGTCGACGTCGCTTTCTCTTTCGAGCTCATAAATCTTCTCCTCACGCGCTGCGCAGCTCGGAGATCTCTGCGAACACGTCCTTCACGAACTTGAGGTCGGCGCGACGTCCGGATCCGCCGAGCGCGACCAGCGCACGTTTCAACGGACGAAGAGAGAGCGCGCGGGATTGCTCCACGTGGAACGGATTCGCCCGCCGCGGCCGGATAGACGTCGCAAGCTGCTGGAAATCTTTTTTCATTCTTCGAAAATCCCGAAGAGACCGGTCATGCCTTCCGCGCATTGCGACGAGCGCCGTGTGTCTTCGATCTGCTGGAGCACAACGACGTGGTGGTGGAGGTCCTCGGTGAGATCGTGGAGCTTGCGGAGCTCGAGGAGGTCGTGGGCCTCAGTGATCGCGCGCTCGATATATAACCGCGACTGGGCGAGATGAATCTCGGCCGCAAGCAGGTTATTTCGCGGCTGGCCTACCGCGCTGAGCTTCGGAAGTTTGTCGGTGTGCTGGCGGTTTGTGCTAGGCTCGAATTGCATTCAGGTCTCCCTGTCGTCGGGTGCTTGCTTGCTTGCCGTCTGTCGTGGCATTGCGGGAAAAGCCTCTCGGGGACGAGGGGCTTTTTTCATGGAGACGAATCCGCGGACGCTGGTCCCTCAGTGCGCGCGGATCCGCCGGCCGCGGAGGGATGCCTGAGCGACGCGAAGAGGTTTTTTAGTTCATCGGCCATCGCTTCGACCGCCGCAGATCGGCGCCACAGATCCCGCGCCAGGGCTTCATCCTTGGAGTGCAGTGCGGCCAATCGCAGGATCGAGCGGCCGTGTCTGATCGTTAGCGAGGCTTCTTCGAGAAGGTCGAGTGTTTCGCTCATAGCGGGTGCAGATTTTCACGCCCGCAACGCCACCTGCAAGTGCCGGAGAACGAAAGGGCGTGAAAGTGCGTGACGGCGCGATTTATCTTGTTGATTTAGAACCGAAAAAAAATCGCGCCACCGTGGATTGAAAGGGCGCGAAAGGGCGTGAAAGGGCGTGATGTGATTTTTTCACTGGATTGTTGGCGACGGCCTCGACCTCTTCATCGACTCGTTCACGACGCGAGTTTTTTCCTTCCAGAAGGACTTTTTGAATTTCTTGTAGCCCTCCTCGTAGGTCGAAGGACACCCTCTCGCTTGAAGGCGCAGTGACGGGTGGATCTGTTCGCGGTCGAGGTACTTGCAGTACTCGAGGCCCTGTTTATTCAGCCTCACCGCCTCGCAGATAACTTCACTACGCCGGCGATCTTCTGCGCTCTCTTCCTCGGCCGCGGCGTTCTTAGACTCGCCCGCCAGGGCGCGCGATCGCGCATCTCCGGGAACCGCCGGCATCGTCTGCATGGACGGCTGTAAGGGCGCCTTAGTCTCGAGCTGTGCCTTCCACAAGAGCTGGTGCCACTCCTCGATGAAGATGCCATGAAACGCGTCCTCAAAGTCATTTTTATTCCGTGCTGCCCCCGCGGCCGTGGCTGTCGCGACCGCGCGCTCGTGACGCCGCAGCTTCCTGAGAGTCGCCTTTTGCGTGAGCACCGTGACGATCGCATTTGAGCCTGTGCGGACCGGCTCTATCTTCACCCCACCGAGCAGGTTGAGGCCCCAGATCTCGTATATTCCGAGGAACCCCCCACCATCGGTGATGTAAAAAGCCTCGGCGGTGACTCCCTCTTCGTTAAAGTGAACAGTTCCGCTGGCGATTAGGGTCGCCGCAATTTGGGCGACGGGCTTGAAGTGCTCCCGAATGACCGGGCGCATCCCGGCGAAGAGCGCGCCCTGGTAGTACCAGAGCGCCCGGAGAAGCCGCGCCCGTTGCGAGTCTCCCTTTATCGACTTCGATCGCTCCGGATCGTCTGCGTCGGGAACTAACATCGCGTGATTCTCCTCGGCCTCCGCGTTGCGGGCTTTTGTGAGGCGTACTGAAAAAGCGAGGTTGAACATGCGGGTTGATTCTCTGTCGCAATAGGCACGGGTCAGCTCCAGCGCAGCTTTCAGCCGGCGGTTGAACTCCAGGACTAGCGGGCTCTTCGACTCTTCGGATGGCATTTTCGACTCACCCTCTCACGGTGATCTCGACTGGGGAACCTCGGAGGGGGAGTTGAGAGTGCTCCCCCCGCTTGCCGCTGATCCTGGCCAGATCCGCCGCGAGCGTCCCGAGGAATGGGCGACTATACCCCACAATGCCCACGCCTAAAAACCGGGGGTTGCGGCGGTTTTCCACAAAGTTTTCCACAGCTCGCGTCGCAGCGCTTAGACTTCGCGTATGCTCCAATGCGCTCGATGCATCGCGACTCACGGCGCTCCGGGATGCGTCGCGACCCACGAAACGGAGACGGGCGAGCCCTCATGCACTTGGCATCTGGACGGGGAACTTTGCCCGATCGAGCAGAAGCAGCAGCGCGCTTCCAAGAAAAAACCTCCGGAAGAGACGCCGGCCGCGAGCGGCGAGAACTCTCCAAACGAGCAAAAAAGCGAGGCAACTACCGTGAAAACTCCCGAAACAGACGTGAATGTCACGCCTAAATTATGCAAACGACCCGGCTGTGAAACCCAACTCAGTCCCAGAAATTCGGTCGGACTTTGTCAGAAGCATGTCCGATGGACGGCGCCCGGAGAGCGAGTCGCCAGCTCGGCCGCGCCGACGAACGGCCATGCTCCAGGCAACGGGCATGCAAAAGCAAACGGGAGCAACGGAGCGGCCGCGGTCCTTCCCGAGCTCGCTCTCGATCGGGTTGACCATTTGATCGCCAGCATCCCGGCCGCAGACAAAGCGCGACTCGCCTTCGCATGGCTGAAAGGCGAGCTCTGAGCGTCGTCCCTCTTATCACCCGTTCTCCCGGAGTCTCGAGAGTTCGCGATCGCAGCTCCTCGAGCGTCGCGATTTGCCACGACGAGTAGAGTGATACAAGGCGATGAACACTTCCCCCAGCAGCGAGCAGGCGCGACAAGTTCTCGCGATCGTTCAGGCGAGCCCTATGTTCCAGCGTCTCGTCGCGCACCATCCCAAACTGCTTCCGGTTCTCCTCGAGGCGGCCGCACTCGCAAGTGCGCGCGGTGATTCATCTGCACTCATCATCGCCGTGGCGCGTGTCGCGGGCGCAGCTACGCGCATAGTCGACGCGGTGTGCAGCGGGGATGACGCCGAGCTGGCGAAGTGGATGGCGATCGCGGACAGCGCAGACGAAGATCTGAGTCGGCTACTAAAGCGACTTTGTCCAGGCGCGGATCCCATCGACGGAGTTATCGCGACGCCGGTGAACTGAGACTTTTGTTTTTCGTTTCTCTTCGGGCCGATCGATTCGACGGACCCGCGACCTTCCCGAAAGTTCAAACTCTTCGAGGTCCATCTGTGCACACAACCGATTCATCGACAAGAACGCTCGATTTACTGATTGCTGCACATCGACGCTTCCCTCGAACGAAAGCGGAGGATCGCATTATGGCGGCAACGATGACGCAACATCCGACAGAGCAGCACCAGGCGCGACCGCGATTCGCTCTCAGCGAACGCGAGTTGAAGGAATATTCTTTGGCGCGAGCGATCATGGTCTCCGCCGACAACCAAGAGGGTACAGACAGGCGAGCAGAGCGTAACTGCCTCGAGCTCGAGATCTCTCAGACGCTCGAGAAGACGATCAGCGGGACACGATACGGTGGGCTCGTCGTCCCGTGGGGTATTTCTGCGGGCTCGTTTGCTCGCAAAACACAGAAGCGCGCGGGACTCGACTCCGCGACCTCGACCAAAGGAACCGAGCTCAAGTTCACCGAGCCCGGAGACTTTCTGGATTTTCTGTATAACACGATGCGCGTGAAAGAACTCGGCGCGCAAACGATCTCAGGTCTCCGAGACAACGTCGCTTTCCCGAAGCAAACCGGCAAGGCGACCGGATCCTGGGTCGCAGAAAATCCCGGATCCGACGTCGCGGATTCTAACCTGACGCTCGGACAAGTCCCGAGCGCTCCTCACACTTATCAGTCCTCGACGAGCTACTCGAGACAGTTACTCGCCCAGGCTGTGATCGATGTGGACACGCTCGTCCGACAGGATCTCGCGCGCGACATGGCTCTCGCCGTCGACTTCGCCGCGATCCAGGGACCGAGCGGCGGAAACTCGCCGGTCGGAATTATGAACACGACGGGCGTCCAGTCGTTTGTCGTCGCGGCCGATTCTGGCAACGGTGGCGTCGTCGCTTATGCCGATGTGATCAAGATGCTCGAGGACCTGGAGGACGCGAACGCGGATCAGCTCGGCGATCCCGCGTGGCTCACGACGCCTGGAATCAAAAGCGACTTGAAACTCACGGCGCGGCTCGCGAACACGATCGCTCTCCCCGCCTGGGCAGACGATGACACGCTCGCCGGCTACACGGCGAGGTCATCGAATCAGGTTCCGAAGACGGGCGTCCGCGGAACGTCGGGAGCGGTCTGTCACGCACTGATCCTCGGCGTCTTCAACTCGCTCGTGATCGGGATGTGGGGAAGCGGATTCGAGCTCGTCGTCGATCCGTTCCGCCTCAAAAAGCAAGGCATGATCGAGCTCACAACGTTCATGCTCGGCGACGTTGCGCTGAAATATCCGCAAGCGTTTGTCGTGGCCCAAGTATTGAAATAAACTCCGCGGCCGCGAGAAAACCGGATCCCGGAATCCCGCGGCCGTTTTTTCCAACGTTCGACAAATCGCGATCGCAATCGAGGCGACAAAATGGGAACGACTCCAGCCCCGGAAATTAAAGTAAAAATCACAGGCGAAGACACGGGTGTATCCGCGGCTATCCGGGAGCTCGGGGTCCAGCTCCAGCAACTCAAACGAACTCAAGACGACGCCTCGAGCTCGGCGCGACAGCTCGGCTCGGCCGAGGAAGGCGCCGGCCGCTCGATGCGCGAGGCTCGCGAAGGCGCGCGACTGCTGTCGGAGGAGACGGGCGTTCATCTCAATCGCGGACTCGTCTCGGTCATCTCGAGATCCGCGACGCTCGGTCCCCTCTTGAATGCAGCTTTCCCGATCGCCGCGGCGATCGGATTCGGCGAAGTGATCGCGAGCGCGGCCGAGAAGTTCTCCCAACTCATCGCGAACGCTTTCATTTATACCGACGCGATGAAGTCCCAGCTCGCCGCGCAGGTCCTCGCCAACAACGAAATCGCGAAGTCAAACGAGAAGATCAAAGAGCTCCAGAAGGCTTATGAACTTATCGGGCTCTCCGGATCAGCGCGGGAAACCGTTCTCGCACAAAGGGCGAAAGAGGACGTCGACGCGGCGATCAAAGAGCTCAATCGCTTAAAGGCGAAACAGCTCGAGTTGCAGCAACCGAGTTTCTGGGAGAAGGCCGTCGGCGAAATCGCGCCGTTCGGAGTTGCGAGACCGGACGAGGAAGCGGCACGAGCCGTAAAAGAAACCCAGGTCACGGCTCAGTCAAAAGTGGTAGACGAAAACACTTTGAAACAGCGCGCGGCGCAAAAGGAGCTCCAGGATAAGTTGGCCGAGGAAGCGAAGGAAGCGGCCGCGAAAGCGACGACTCTCCAGAATCAGATCGACAAAGCGCGGCTCGCCCAGATCGAGGCGGGATTCGGAAACGAGCTCGCGCTTTTCAAAGCGCAGCATTCGAAAGAGGATCAAGGCAACGAAGCGAGTTACGAGAAAGGACTCGAGTCGACCGCGTCGTACTACGACCGGAAGCGCGAGCTCGCCCTCTCCGCTTCACAGAAAGAGATCGACGCGCTCACGGCCGAGCGCGCGCGCGTCCTCGCCGCTCCGACAAAGGACAAGGCCGGCGAGATCGAGCAGCAAACGAAGGCCGCGGATCTCGCGAGTAAAATCGCGATCGCGAAAGTGAACGCGGCGAAGGTCGATCAGCAACTACAGAACGAGGCAGCGGCAAAACAGGAAGAGGAAAATCGAAAAGCTCTCGACTGGCAATCGAAGATCGCCCAGGCTCAGGGACTGCGCTTCGATGAGGCGTCCGCGCGGATCGCCGCGGAAGCGATCCAGATGGCCGCGGACCTCAAGAAAGCTGGAGTCTCGCCGGAGCAAGTCGCCGCTCAGGTCGCACAGTACAAAGCGGCCGCGACTCAGCAAGCACAATTCGCCGGAATGAAACAAGGCGGGCAGGATGCGACCGCGAACCTCGCCGCGGAGGAAGAGGACATCCGGCTCAAAAATATCGCGGTCGTCGCCGAGGCGAAGATCGCCGAGCTCGAGCGCGCGCGGATCCCGGTCCTCCAGCAGCTCGCCGCTCAAATGAAAGCGGCCGCGATCAGTCCCGATCAAGTGAAAGAGGCCGACGAGTTCTCGAAGTCGATCGACAAGCTCGCCGTCGCCGCGAAAAATTCGACTGTGAGCATGCAAGGTTTCGAGAACAGCGCGACGCAAGCGCTCCAAGGCGACCTCACGACCTTCCTCGGCTCGACAATCGACAAGGCGAATAGCGTCGGCGATGCGTTCGCAAAACTCGCGGAATCGGCCGTCGCCTCGATTCAGAAAATCGTCGCGCAATTGCTCGTCCAGCTCCTCATGCAAAAGCTCGTCCAGGCAGCGTCCGGCTTCTCTGGCGGCGGACCAGTTCTAGGACATGCTGGCGGAGGACTGATTACGGGTCCTGGGACTGGAACGAGCGATTCCATTCCGGCGCGACTGTCGGCCGGCGAGTTCGTTGTCAACGCGGCCGCGGTCCAGCAAATCGGACTGCCGGCGCTTTCGATAATAAATCGCGGACTTTACGTTCCCGGGATCCGCTCGGTGGACTCGATCCCCAGGTTCGCCGAGGGCGGGCTCGTACAAACCGGAACTCGCTCCGACGGCGTCGACGTAAACATCGGGCTCGATCTCGAGCCGGGACTGGTTCTCCGACATCTCTCGACGAAAAAAGCGGGGAGAGTCGTCCTCACTCATATCGGGAACAATCCGAAGGCGGTCTCTAAAGCGATTTCTCGAGGTCAGTGAGGCGTGACGAGCGTGAGCGCATGCGGCAGCGGGTTCTCACGATATCCGTTTCGTACAAATCCTCGAGCGTGAGGTTCGTTCCCGCTGATCTCGCGACCTCGACGATCGCGATGGCCTTTTGAGCTGGAAGGCATGCGTCGCCGCGCACCCACCGATAGACCTGGGACGAATCGAGCTCGAGTTCGTCGGCGAGCTTCTGAACGGTATATTCGCTCACCCAGGACCCGAGCTTTCCGATCCACGACGTCGTTCTCGGTCGACCGCGGGCTTCTCTTGCCATATGCGGTGAGTCTAGCACCGCCGGCGCGAGCTCATCCTCCGGTGATCCCGGACGAGGCGGATCGCCGCCTCGAGCTCGCGTGCGCGCTCGAAGCGGGCA
>Ga0187871_10004428_pt1 | contig 10547 bp, 7 predicted proteins | sample June2016WEW_16_1_FD_132988 | JGI IMG/M metagenome (GOLD analysis project Ga0187871, IMG submission 132988) | Peatland microbial communities from SPRUCE experiment site at the Marcell Experimental Forest, Minnesota, USA - June2016WEW_16_10 | ecosystem: Environmental > Terrestrial > Soil >...
GTCTCCGAAATCTTTTTTCCCAACAGGTCCTCGGGTTCGTATCCCAGCAGGTCGCGCACCCGGAAGCTCACGAAGGTATAGCGCTCCTCCAGATCGACCACCAGAATGAGGTCCGGGAAGCTCTCCAGCAAACGCCGGCGGAATTCCTCCTGCTGCAGCAGTTGCCGCTCCAGTTTTCGCCGTTCCGTGACGTCTACCAGAGTACCCTGGTAACGAATCAGCTTGCCTGACGAATCCCACACCGCGCGCGATGACTCCAGAAAAACCGCGGCGCTTCCATCTTTCTTGCGAAGCGTGATCTCGCGCGCCCGCACCCCACCGCGATCGTCGGGGGCGCGGCCCAGCACTGGTCGTTCCGCGGGATCCACATTCATCTGACTGGGGTCGAGTGCCAGCAGCTCTTCTTTCGTGGCATAGCCCAGAATGCTTACCAGCGCGGGATTGGCCTCGAGCAGCTTTCCTTCGGGCGTGCTGAAATACGCGCCTTCCTGCAAGGTCTCAAACAGTTCCGTGAAACGAAGTTCTTTTTCATGCTGTCCGGTCACATCCCGTCCCAGCACGCTGGCTCCAACTACTTCGTCGCTTTTTATGATCGCACTGAGAACGCAATCGAAGTAGAGAGGCCGCGCCTTGTTCTTCAAACGTAAGCGGACCGTGCCCGCCCAATGTCTCTTCTCGAGAAATCGCGCCAATCCGGCTTCTATGCTTTCGCGAGTCGGCTCTTCGACGAAGTCAAAAAATTTCTGTCCCACAATCGCGGTGTAGGGCAGCCCCAGAAGTTCGCTGACGCTTTTGTTGACCGTGCGCAAGGTGCCGTCCAGCGATACGGCGCACGCGGCATCCTCGAAAGAGTCAATCAGCTCCTTGAAGTTGCGCTGGGAGCGCGCAATCATATCGGAGAGTTGATCAAGCTGCGCCTCCGAGGGAGCCGCCCCCACATGCTCCTGCAAACCCTGCAGCAACACTTTGAGTTCGCTGACTTCCTTCCGCCTGCCGTACGCATAAACCGCCAGAAGAACAGATAACAGAAGCACCCCCAACGCCATGGGGCCTAAATGGTAAGGCAGCGCTTCCAGCCGTTCCCAAGCGAGCGCGGCAAAGCCCGCGGCCAGCAGAACCATGAACAGGAGAATCCATCGCCAAAGCTGCGACTCTTCGCGCTCAAGTTTATGCGGCTGGCGGGATTGCTGCGGGGCGCCGGAAGGGGCCTGGGTCATGAGGGAAGTCACCTGGTTTCGCGCTCTCGGAACGACGAGCGGCAAAACCGAAACACTACAAACATCGTAACCATACTAACCGGGCAGAACAACCGCCGTTGTTGGAGAATCTGGTACATCCAGGCCGATTTTCTGTGGAAGAGCGGCGCTTCAGCGCCGCGTAAAGCTCCAAGATTTCCGGGGCTTTAGCCCCCGGAAGTAATAGAGCCCTTTATCCACAGGCCAACCCTGTGACATCCGTCACAGCCAACCTCACCTCAACCCGCGTACTCTGGCTACATTCCGGAATCAGGCCTTGGTGTGCCGACGGCGCACGGAAAATGTCTTGCCCGGAGCACGCATGCTCTACAAGACCCTAAGCGCCGCGGTCTATGGCATCGACGCCAACATCATTCAGGTGGAAGTCGACTGCTCCGGCATCAAGACCGACCAGGACCACTTCCACACCGTCGGCCTGCCCGATGCTGCCGTCCGCGAGAGCCGCGACCGCGTCCGCGCCGCGTTAAAAAACTGCGGCTATGACATTCCTCCCACGCACATCACCATCAACCTCGCGCCCGCCGACATCAAAAAAGAAGGTTCAGGATTCGATCTCCCCATGGCGCTGGGCATCGTAGGCGCCTACGGCGGTCTCACCCAGAAGACGATCGAAGACTGCCTCTTCATTGGTGAGTTGGGTCTCGACGGCGGAGTACGCGGCATTCGCGGCACGCTGCCGATCGCTCTCGAAGCCCGCAGCCGCAAAATCTCGAGGCTGGTAGTTCCCGAAGCCAACGCCCGCGAAGCCGCCATGGTCGGCGGCGTCGATGTCTACCCCGTCCGCTCGCTGCTCGACGTGATCCATTTCGTAAACTCCGGCAACGGAATCGTCCCGCTGAAAGCCGATGGCGACGCGCTTCTGAAAGAATCACAGGAATTTCTCGTCGACTTCAAAGACGTCCGCGGCCAGCAAACCGCCAAGCGCGCCATCGAAATCTCCTGCGCCGGAGGCCACAACATCCTGATGATCGGCCCGCCTGGCTCCGGCAAAACCATGCTGGCGAAACGCATGCCCACCATCCTTCCTCCGCTCACCTTCGAAGAAGCGCTCGAGACCACCAAAATTCACAGCGTTGCCGGAGTCCTCGATCCCGGCAGCGGCCTAGTAGGCAAGCGTCCATATCGTTCTCCGCACCACACCATCTCCGACGCCGGCCTCATCGGCGGAGGCGTGATCCCGCGCCCAGGTGAAGTCTCGCTCTCCCACAACGGCCTGCTCTTTCTCGACGAACTCCCCGAATTTCCCCGCAACGTCCTCGAAGTCTTGCGCCAGCCGCTCGAGGATGGCTCCGTCACCATTGCCCGCGCCGCCATGGCGCTCACGTTCCCCGCGCGCTTCATGCTCGCCGCCGCCATGAATCCCTGTCCCTGCGGCTTTCGCAATGACCGCACCCGCGAGTGCCAGTGCACAACGCCAATGATTCAGCGCTACATCTCAAAAATCTCCGGCCCGCTGATGGATCGTATCGATATCCACATCGACGTCCCTGCCGTGAACTACAAGGAAATGCGCTCCACTAACGAACCGGAAAGCTCCGCGAAGATTCGCGAGCGCGTAATGCGAACCCGCAAAAAGCAGCTCGAGCGTTTCTCATCTTCCCGCGAAAAGATTTATTGCAACGCGCAAATGTCCTCCCGCCACATCCGCACCCACTGCGAACTCTCTGCCGACTGCGAACGCCTGCTCGAGCGCGCCATGATGCAGCAGGGACTAAGCGCCCGCGCCCACGACCGCATCCTGAAAGTGGCCCGCACCATCGCCGACATCGAAGAAACTCCGCAGATCGAACCCAAGCACATCGCCGAAGCCATCCAATACCGGAGCTTAGACCGCACCTACTGGACGTAGAACCCGTTCTCAATCCCTCGGGCGATACGATTTGTGTTTTTCTGAGAACTGAGAACCGAGAACTGAGAACCAAAAATAAAAAAGCCGGGGATCGCTCCCCGGCTCTAACTAAAAGGCACGAACTTTACTTAATGGCTTTCGCCGTCCCCACTAAACCGAACGATGCAAACCGGCATTGTCCAGCAGTCGGGAGCAAGGTACACCAGTTAGCATAGGTGTATCCGAAGTAAGCCGAGTTCAGAAACAGTTCGCCCGGCGGCGATGCGTGTCCAAACTGCTCGTTGGCCATCTGCGTCGTGTTGGACAAGAAAATCCTGCCCACATAGCAGCTGCCATCCTGCGCCCCATTAGTGCACTGCGGAGTCACGCTGAACCAGTACTCCTCGCCCCCGGTCAGAGTCACTGTCGGGATCGTTACCAACACCGAATACTCGGTAACCCCGAGGAATACGCGTCCCGTAGCTGCCACGGTGATGTTCGCCGTGCCGGTGGCTACGTCGGTCCCGCCGTCGCCCGACGAAATCCCCTGGCGGATGTCGTACGTGGCATTCAGCGGATCGAAATTCGCATCAGCCTGTACATTGAAGAGAATTCCGGTCAGACTCGCCGTAATTCCCTTGGGGATGTTGACGGGTGCGTAGGTGGCGCTGCCCGTCACCAGCAGGGTATTCTCGTCGGAAAAGCCGGCCGCTTGTCCGTCTGCCGGGTTGAGGTCGCCGCTGTAAAACAAGCAGGGGTTGCATAGCGCCGGAACAACCGGCTTCCCTGGAGGTAGTGCGGGACCTTTTCTGGTCACGTCAGGACTGACTTTCTTCGTCGCCGCCATCGCGGTAAGGGTGAGAGCTGCAACCATGGTCACTGCGAAAAGTATTTTTTTCATTGGAGTTCTCCTACCAGACCGAACGACAGCCATTCGCACTGCCCTGAAGTAAGGCCCAGGTCAGAATCGCACCAATTGGCCCATGTATAGCCGAAGTACGACGAGTTAAAGAAGACCTCGCTGTCCGGCTGCCAACCCCCGTTTACTGCGTTGGTTTCTTCGTTGGTATTCGAGGCATATTGCCGGAACACTGTGCAGCTGCCGTCCAGCGTGTTCAGGCATTGCGGCTGCAGGTTGAACCAATATTCGCCGGGCACGAGCGTGACCGTCGGAATGGTTGCCGTTATCGTGTACTCGTACAGTCCGAAATCGGTCCGGCCTGTTGCAGCCACGGTGATGCTCGCGCTGCCCGTAGCTACATCGGTTCCACCAGTGCCTTCCGCAACTCCCTGGCGAATGTCATAGACGGCCGTGTAAGGATCGAAGGCCGCAGTCGCCAGAACATTAAATAGAATACCGGTCACGCTGGCATCGGGGCCCGATGGAATGCTGACGGCACCGTAAGTCTGGCTTCCGCCGGTGATGAGCAGCGTATTCTCATCCGAGAATGCGTCGTCGTTGCCTTCTCCTGGGTTAAGGTCGCCGCCGTAGAACAAGCATGGGCTGCACGACGCTGGGGGTTGCGGCTTGTTGCCGTTGTTCACCTTGTTCTTCACCGACGGATTGCCCCTCGGGTTTACAACCGGTGACAGCTTTTGATTCGCCGCTGCGGCGAGGCTGATCAGCGTCATGACTAACGCTGTTACGAAAAGCGTTCTTTTCACTAGATTCCTCCTCTGGTTTTTCGTGCCAACGAAAAAACGATTTCGCTCTTAGCAAAATCGCCCGGCGAGTCTATGCCCTCACTTGTTTGAATGCAATGGAGAAAAAAGTACCAGCCCTGTGGATTCCTGCGCCCCGCAAGCCTTTCGCGGCCTATAGCGAAGAAATTTGCACACTGCTTCCTCTCGCACCGCACCAAAAGATCGACGCCGCTTTCCTCTCACCGCCTTGCGATTCCGGCCTGCGCTACTTTGTAATTCCGCCCCGCACGTCGTCATTCCCACTCCCAACTTTTTATTTTCTGTATCCCAGCTTTTTCATTCCAACTTCCAGCTTTGTCATTCCGAGCAAAGCGAGGAACCTGCTGTCTGCCGGCGCCACTACCACTTCCGCCACAAGCACAAACGCAAGCAGTACTGCATACACCGCCGCGACCCCTCCCCCGGAACACGACCGCAAACCCCGGACTCCCACCCCCCTCCAGATCGGAACTGTTGACACTCTAGGTACGTAAAAATGCGTAAAAGCTATTGACCGATCCGCCTTTTCCCGATACAGTGTGTTGTTCCACGGACCTCTGGAGTCTCTCGGTCTTATTCTGAGATACCTCGACCTGTAAGCCCAAATCAGGAAAAACGAGCATCTTCAGGGGCCGGTCACGCATCTATTCTGGGTAGGAATTGCGCTTACTCCTTTACAAACCTTAGTGGAATCAATGGCTTAGGACGACCTGTGAGGTTCCAGCCAGTTTCCAGGGACTAAGGAATCGTTTCCCAGAACTAAGGACGAAGACAAGGGCGAAGGCGAAATGCCCACACATATTAAGGAAGGAGTCATTTAGACATGCGCTCTGATCGTGTGTTTGACGCTTTACAGACATTGCGGAATCGTTATATGCTTTGCCAGCTTGCCTCCAAGGCCACGAGGAAGTTCCATCGGCCCAGCACCAGAATCCAGGAAACAATGAACGGTGTCTTGGACCGGATCGCAGGCAAGGAGCGGCAGGAAGTTCTGTCGGAGCCGGAGAATTTTGCCGAGGCACAACGAAGGGCTGCTTAACGCAGCCCCTGTCCGCCTGCCTCCTGATCTTTTGGATCTCGTACTATTGGATCTAGTATTTTTGGATGTTTTGTCTTCCCTGAATACCCTCCTTGGAAAATCTCCCGCAGTCACTAACGAATAAGTCTTAGTGCACGGGTTTAGGTGAATCATGACCATCGCTGAACTGAAAGAAAAAAACATTACCGAGCTGACCAAGATCGCAAGGACCTTGGAGCTGCCCGGCGCTAGCGGACTGCGCAAGCAGGATCTCATCTTCAAAATCTTGCAGGCCCAGAGCGAAAAAGAAGGACACATCTTCGCCGAAGGCGTCCTCGAAATCCTGCCCGACGGCTACGGCTTCCTCCGCTCCCCCGATTACAACTACCTTCCCGGCCCGGACGATATCTATGTCTCGCCCTCGCAAATCCGCAAATTCGATCTGAAAACCGGCGACACCATCAGCGGACAGGTGCGCCCGCCTCACGAAGGCGAAAAATACTTCGCGCTGGTCAAGATCGAAGCCGTGAACTTCGAATCGCCCGACGAAGCCCGCAACAAAATTCTCTTCGACAACCTCACGCCGCTTTACCCGCAGGAGCGCCTCAAGCTCGAAACCACGCGCGAGAACTCCAGCGCGCGCGTAATGGATTTGCTCACCCCGCTAGGCAAAGGACAACGCGGCCTCATCGTCTCCCCGCCCCGCGCCGGCAAAACCATGCTGTTGCAGAACGTTGCCAACTCGATCACCACCAACCATCCCGAAGTAGTGCTGATGGTTCTCCTCATCGATGAGCGCCCTGAAGAAGTCACCGACATGCAGCGCTCCGTAAAAGGCGAGGTGATCTCTTCCACCTTCGACGAACCCGCCGCGCGCCACGTACAAGTCGCCGAAATGGTGATCGAAAAAGCCAAGAGATTAGTCGAGCACAAACGCGACGTCGTGATCCTGCTGGATTCCATCACACGCCTGGCTCGCGCCTACAACACCATCGTTCCACCCTCGGGCAAAGTGCTCTCCGGCGGCGTCGACTCCAACGCGCTCCAGCGCCCGAAGCGTTTCTTCGGCTCCGCCCGCAACATCGAAGAAGGCGGCTCGCTGACCATCATCGCCACCGCGCTGATCGATACCGGCTCCCGCATGGATGACGTGATCTTCGAAGAATTCAAAGGCACCGGCAACTCCGAAATCATCCTCGAGCGCAAGCTCGTGGATAAGCGGGTCTTCCCCGCCATCGACATTCAGCGCAGCGGCACCCGCAAAGAAGAACTCCTGATCCCTCGCGAAGACTTAAGCAGAATCTGGGTCCTGCGCAAAGTCCTGAACCCACTGTCCCCGGTAGAGGCAATGGAACTCCTGATCGACAAACTAAGCAAAACCAAATCAAACGCCGAGTTCCTCTCCAACATGAGTTCCCTATAGAGAACCCTAACCGTGGATAAGTGGGTGCCCCGTTCTTGTCTCTCCGGTTTTTGGAGAGATAGGGCGGGGCCTTTGACTTCCCAAGAGGTGGAGCGCGCCCGTGTAGAGCGGACGCTCCTGTCCGCTGCCTTTGACTTTGCCTTTGACTTTGACGTTACTCTTGCTTCTTGATTTTGGGTGGCGCAGCGCCTCAGCGCCGCATAGAGCCACCCTAAATTGAATCTTGTCATTCCGATCGGGGACCAAAGGCCCCGTGGGGAACCTGCTGTTGCCCTTCAGCCGCAGCCAAGCCGCACAACTGGTGAGCAAACAATCTCGCTACTAGGTACTAGCCACTCGCAACCAGCACCTATTTCCCGCCTCCGCAAAAAATGTAATACTTTCCTCAACGGACTAAGTTCGCTCCATCCCCGAGGACACCGTGCGACTCCAAAGAACCATCTGGGTACTCTGCCTCTCCACACTGTTCGCGATCTCCGCCAACGCGCAAGGCCACCCGCCCCCGCCCCCGCCCATGCCGCCGCCCCCAAACGGCGAACCTTCGCGGACAAGCGGCGGTCCCGACGACTCCCAACGTCGCCTGGCCAGTGAAATGGCTAAGAAGGCCAACCAGGATCGGCAAGCCTCGCTCAAGGCCGACACCGACAAACTCCTGAAGCTTGCAGAAGAACTGAAAAGCTCCGTGGACAAGTCAAACGAGAACGTCCTCTCGTTGGATGTGCTGAAGAAAGCCGAAGAAATCGAAAAGCTGGCTCACAGCGTAAAAGATAAAATGAAAGGCCCAAACTAAGTAGAGCGGGCGCCCCCACCCGCTGCCTTTGAAGTCGATCTCGCCTTACGCGTCCGCAAAAAACAAAAAGGGTGCCCCATTCCTCGCGTTCTTTGCGAGGAGTGGGAACCACGGACGCGTAAAGTGCCGTTCTCGACGTTGCCGGCTACACTCCGCCCCAAACAAAAACGCCATCCGGCGGAAACCGGATGGCGCTTGGAACGAAACCAACCCCTATTCCGCCGCCCCACTCCGAATCCGCATCCCATAAAACGACCGGTAAACAAAGAAGAACGAAACCAGGAAGAAACCCAAAGCCAGCACGTTCGTGATCAGAGGCCCCTGATCGTGAGTAAGCGTAACCGCCAATTCCACCGCCAGCAATCCAAACAAGGTCGTGAACTTGATCACCGGATTCAGCGCCACTGACGAAGTATCCTTGAACGGATCCCCCACCGTATCCCCGATCACCGTAGCATCGTGCAGCGGAGTCCCTTTCTGCTTCATCTCGACTTCCACAATCTTTTTGGCATTGTCCCAGGCCGCGCCCGCGTCCGCCATAAAGATGGCCTGGTACAGACCGGAGATCGCGATCGAGATCAGATAGCCGACGAAGAAGAACGGTTCCACAAACGCGAAAGCCAAAGTTCCGAAGAACACCGCGATAAAGATGTTCAACATCCCCTTCTGCGCGTACCTGGTGCAGATCTCGACCACCTTCTTGCTGTCTGCGACCGAAGCCTTCACCACGCCATCGAGCTTAATGTTCGCCTTGATGAACTCAACCGCCCGATAAGCCCCGGTCGTAACCGCCTGCGTGGAGGCGCCCGTGAACCAGTAAATCATCGCCCCGCCCGTAACCAGCCCCAGAAAGAACGGAGCGTGCAGCAGCGAGAGCTTATCCACGTCCGCGGTAAGCCCGCTGGTAAGCGCCATGATGATGGAAAAAATCATCGTGGTAGCGCCCACCACAGCCGTGCCGATCAACACCGGCTTAGCCGTAGCTTTGAACGTGTTCCCCGCGCCGTCATTCGCTTCGAGCAGATATTTCGCGCGCTCGAAGTTCACCCCCATGTTGAAATCCTTCTTGATTTCCGCTTCCACATTCGGTACCTGCTCGATCAGTGAAAGTTCATACACCGATTGAGCATTGTCAGTAACCGGCCCGTAGGAATCCACAGCAATGGTCACCGGACCCATACCCAGGAATCCAAATGCCACCAGCCCAAAAGCAAACACCGCCGGAGCCAGCATAGTCGCCGCCCCCGCCAACCCCATCGTGCTGAAGTAATAAGCGATCGACATCAGCAGAACCATCGACAGCCCCAGGTAGTAGCAAGAAAAATTTCCCGCCACAAAGCCCGAAAGAATTCCCAGCGATGCCCCGCCCTCCTCCGCCGACGTGACCACTTCCTTCACATGCCGCGATTCCGTCGAAGTGAACGACTTCACCAGCTCCGGAATCAGCGCCCCCGCCAGAGTTCCGCAGGAAATAATCACCGCCAGCTTCCACCACTGAGAAATATCCCCGCCAAGTTCCGGAATAATGAAGTAAGACACCAGAAAAGTCAGCCCGATCGAAACAATCGAAGTGAGCCAAACCAGCGTGGTCAGCGGCGTCTCGAAATTCATTTCATCCACGCTACCAAACCGCGCCTTCGCGATAATCGCGTTCAGGAAGTAGGAAACTGCGCTCGCCACCAGCATCATCACGCGCATCACAAAAATCCAAACCAGCAACTGCACCTGCACCGTAGGCGTCTTCACCCCCAGCAGAATAAAAGTAATCAGCGCCACGCCGGTAACCCCGTAAGTCTCAAAGCCATCCGCCGAAGGCCCAACCGAGTCGCCGGCATTGTCGCCAGTGCAATCCGCAATCACGCCCGGATTCCGCGCATCATCTTCCTTGATCTTGAAAACAATCTTCATCAAGTCCGACCCAATATCGGCGATCTTCGTAAAAATGCCGCCCGCAATCCGCAGCGCGGCCGCCCCCAACGATTCACCAATAGCAAATCCAATAAAGCAAGGTCCCGCATAATCGCCTGGAACAAACAGCAGGATGATCAGCATGATCAGCAACTCCACGCTGATCAGCATCATGCCAATACTCATCCCAGCCTCGAGCGGAATCTGGTAAACCGGAAACGGTTTTCCCGGCAGCGCCGCAAACGAAGTCCGCGAATTCGCAAACGTGTTCACCCGAATCCCAAACCACGCCACACCGTAACTCCCGGCAATCCCCACCAGGCTGAATCCCAAAATAATCGCAACTCGCATCGCCTCCATATGCTGGAGCACGCCAAAATAAAGCAAAATGATGACCGCAATAAACGCCCACAGCAGCAAAATAAATTTCCCTTGTGTCACCAGATAAGTTTTGCAAGTCTCATAAATCAGCTCCGAAATCTCCCGCATCGAGCGATGCACCGGAAGATTCTTCAGCCGCATATAAATGACCATGCCAAATCCCAGCCCGAAGATGCAAAACAGAATCCCAATCATCAGCAGCCGATGCCCGTCGATCGCCCCATTCAAAAACGGCACCGAAGAAAGGTCCGGAAGCTTCA
>Ga0187871_10004431_pt1 | contig 10543 bp, 7 predicted proteins | sample June2016WEW_16_1_FD_132988 | JGI IMG/M metagenome (GOLD analysis project Ga0187871, IMG submission 132988) | Peatland microbial communities from SPRUCE experiment site at the Marcell Experimental Forest, Minnesota, USA - June2016WEW_16_10 | ecosystem: Environmental > Terrestrial > Soil >...
CGGGATTGTGCCTGGAGATGAAGGGCTGATCGATCCACCCGCCCGCCAACGCCATGCGATTGGGAATCCGACTGGCGATGAAGGCCATATCGCTCGAAAGCGCCGCGAGGGTGGTGGAAGGCTCCACGGCTAGTCCTTCACTACGCGCTTGCCCGCCTTGCGGTCCGCGTACTGTTCCGCGATCCACGCGTAGGTCTTTTCCATGCCAGTGCGGAGCGGCGTGTGGGGTTCCCAATCGAGCACGCTTTTGATAAACGTGTTGTCGCTGTTGCGTCCGGCGACGCCTTTGGGTGCATCCAGATCGTAAGTGTGCTGCAGCTTTACACCGCCGATTTCTTCCACCATCCTTGCCAGATCGTCAATCGCAATCAGTTCGCTCGAACCTAGGTTGATGGGCGTCGAAATCAGGCGGTCGCAATGCATAATCTGGTCGATGCCGAGCACGCAATCGTCGATGAAGCAGAAGCTGCGGGTTTGCGAACCGTCGCCCCAGATGTCGATCGTGGTGGCGCCGCTGTCGATGGCTTCGATTACCTTGCGGCTCAGCGCGGCGGGCGCCTTCTCGCGGCCTCCGAACCAGGTGCCGTGGGGGCCGTAGATGTTGTGGAAGCGGGCCATGTGGGTTTCCAGGCCGCGTTCCGCCCAATACTCCTGGCAGAACATCTCCGAGATGAGCTTCTCCCAACCGTAACCTCTTTCGGCCATGGCGGGGTATGCGTCCGATTCCTTGAGCGCGCGGACGTTCGGGTCCCGTTGCAGGTCCGTGTTGTAGGCGCAGGCGGACGACGAAAAGAAATAACGCTGCGCGCCGGCGCGCCAGGCCGCCTCGATCAGGTGGGTGTTGACCAGAATGCTGCGCAGGCACTCCACGCGAAAGTGTTCGATGAAGCCCATGCCGCCCATATCGGCGGCCAGGTTATAGACCTCTGCGGCGCCTTCCACGGCCTGGATGGCATGGTGCTTCTCGCTCAGATCCAGCGAGAGGCATTCCACGCCGGGCACCCGCTGGTACCATTCCGGCAGCGGCTTGCGGTCGATGGCGCGGATGCGGGTGCAGCCCAGATCGTGAAAATACCGGGTGAGCGCACCGGCGATGAATCCGCCCGCGCCCGCGATCACGATCAGATCGTCGCGGCCAATCTTGCGGTCGATTTTTACTTCGGAGTTCTCTTTCATGGGTGGCTCTTTCGCAGCGACGGAGCGGGCGTGATCTTGAACGCCCAGGCAAACTCTCCGGTCCGGGCGGCCGGCAGCTCAATCTCCAAACCTCCATTGTCGCGCGTCCACTTCAGCTTCTCTGAGGAGCCGAGTAGTTGCACGCCGGCGACTTCCGATTGCATGACACCGGATCCGCGCGCCAGCGACTGGATCTTGATTCTGCTATCCGCCGGCCAGCCCAGCGCGATGGCATACAGCACGCCGTCGCGCGTGGTGAACCGGATATCCTGGCTCGTATATGGTTTGGTCGCCGTATCGTGGAACGTCCCGCCGACGACTTTTGTGGGCCCCTCGCCTGAGATCTTCCAGGGTCGCGTGCCGTAAATCGCTTCGCCATTGACGGAGAGCCACCGGCCCATCGCCAGCAACACATTTTTTGCCTGCTCCGGAATGGTCCCGTCGGACTTAGGCCCCACGTTCAGCAGCAGGGCGCCATTCTTGCTCACGATATCCACCAATTGATGCACCAGCGATTCGGGCGAGCGGAATGTGTCGTTGTCGATGTATCCCCACGACTTGATGCTCACCGAAGTGTCCGTCTGCCAGAACTGGGGCAGAATCTTGTCGGCCTGGCCGCGCTCGATATCCAAAACAGCGGCGCTCGGCGGAAAGGCTTCGTTCTTGTAATTGATCGCCGCCGTGGAATGGCGTCGCGCGGCATCGTTGTAATAGAACGCCGCCAGACGTTGCCGGTAAGGCTCGAACTCTTTGGTCTCGATCCACCAGTCGAACCACAAAATCTCCGGTTGGTACTTGACAATCAACTCCGCCGACCGTGCCATCCAGTCGTCCAGATATGCCTTGTCGGGATGTGCCTTCCAGCCCGCCCCATTCTTATCGGTCACCTCGGCGTGCGCCGGACCATAAAAAGCCGCAAATTGCGGGTCGCGAACGTCGGAATCGATCTCCCTGCCGGTATTGAGAAAGAAGTAGTGCTCGGCGCGGTGGCTGGAGACGCCGAAATGGAGACCGGCAGCCCGCACGGCCTGCGCCAGCTCGCCGGTGGTGTCCCGGTGGGGGCCCATTTTTGCGGCGCTCCAGTCGCTGAGGTCCGAGTTGTACATGGCGAATCCGTCATGGTGCTCTGCGACGGGAACCACGTACCTCGCGCCGGCCTTTCGGAACAGCTCCGCCCATGCCTTCGCGTCGAATTTCTCGGCCTTGAACATGGGGATGAAGTCTTTGTAGCCAAATTTCGTCTGCGGGCCATAGGTGGCCACCTCATGGGCAAACTCCGGCGTCCCCTGCTTGTACATGTTCCGCGGATACCATTCGTTGCCAAACGCTGGTACGGAGTAAACGCCCCAGTGCAGGAAGATGCCGAACTTGGCGTCCTGATACCAGGCAGGCACCTGGTAATGTTTGAGGGAGTCCCAGTTAGGGCGGAACGGCCCGTTCTGTCCCCCCGCATCGACTTGGCCGAGGAGCGCGGCGCGCGCGGCGTCGAACTTGTGGACGGCATTCTGCCAGACCACATCATCCGCGTTGGGAGTCTGCGCGGAAGCGGCGAGCAAACTGAAAAGGAGAAGCGCATGGAATCGCATGAGGCACTCGACCGAAATATAACATCCACCCAATAAAATCGCAACAGTTATCGTTAAAGGGACGTGCCGGAAGCGCCCGCCTGGGTGCATAATGGTAAGAATGGCAGTCACGATGAAGGACATCGCCCGCGAACTCGGGCTGTCCGTGGTAACGGTTTCGAAAGTCATTCGCAACCACACCGACATCGGAGAAGAGACCCGCCGGCGCGTGCTCAAGCGCATCAAGGAGTTGAACTACCAGCCCAATATGGCAGCCCGCGCCCTGGTCACAGGCCGGACCTATTCGGCCGGGTTGATTGTTCCCGACCTGATGCACCCGTTCTTCGCCGAAGTGGCCAGCGGGCTTTCCGATGTGCTGCGCCGCAAGAATTACAGCCTGCTGATCTCCTCCTCGGAAGGCGACCCGGACCTGGAACGCCAGGAGATCAAGCGGCTGCTGAGCCGTCGCCTGGATGCCCTGATGATCGCCTCCACGCAGTGGACCGTGGAGAGCTTCCGTCGCATCGAAGAGCAGAAGGTCCCCTACGTTCTCCTCGACCGCGCTTTTTTGGGACTGCCGGCGAATTTTGTCGGCGTCGACGACATCGCCGTCGGCCGCCTGGCTACCGAGCACCTGATCTCGGCCGGGTGCCGGAGAATCGCGCACATTCGCGGCCCCGCCACGAGCACGGCGGTGGGGCGCCTGGAAGGTTATCGCCAAGCCCTCGCGCACCACCATCTGAGCGAGTTTAAGGGCTACGTTCTGGCCGGCCGCTCGGCTGACGTGGATAGCTGGGTCAGCGGCCACGAGGCCATGAAGAAGCTGCTGGCTCTGACGCCGCGTCCCGATGGCGTGTTCTGTTACAACGACCCGATCGCCATTGGAGTAATCGATGCCATCCTCGAAGCCGGAGTGCGTGTCCCCGGCGAGATCGCCGTAATCGGCTGCGGCAATCTGCATTTCGACAAGTCCCTGCGCGTGCCCCTTTCGAGCGTGGACCAACAGAGCCGTGCCATCGGCGAGCGCGCCGGGAAACTGGTCCTGTCGCTGATCGAAGCCAAGGCCCGGCCGCGGCCCAAGAGCATCATGCTCCAGCCATCCGTCGTGGCGCGCGAGTCCACGCGAAGGTCGCCGTGACAACCCTTTGGGATTACCTCATCGTTACCGCCGCTAACGACCGCCAGGCGGCGGCTTACGAGGCGCAAATTAAGCTCCGCTGCGAACTGGGAATGCTGCCGCAGGTACGCAACGTCCTCGTAATCCCGGATCTGGACGGCCGCCGCATCGGCAGCGGCGGCAGCACGTTGCAGTGCCTGGAAGAGGTGCTGCGCCGTAAATCGCAGCCTGGCGACGACCCGAACGATGTCGAGCGCGCGAAGGCGATCCTGAGCCGCCTGCGCATTCTGATCGTTCACGCGGGTGGCGACTCGCGCCGCCTGCCTGCCTATTCGCCCTGCGGGAAGATCTTCATTCCGCTTCCCGCCGTAACCCAGCCCAAAACGGGCTCCACGCTGTTTGACCGGCTTGTCCCGGCATTTCTTGCTCTTCCCGCGGGCGCGCCCGGAGCGGGTCAGGTGGTGGTCGCGGCCGGAGACGCCCTCATCCGCTTCAATCCGGCAGCGGTGCAATTCGGCGCACCCGGGATTACCGCGCTGGGGGCGCCGGCATCGCCGCAGGAAGCGACCCGTCACGGCGTGCTCTGCCCCAACCCCGATGGTTCCGTCCGCCTGTATCTGCAGAAGCCGGACGTGCCCACGCAAATCGAAGCGGGCGCCATCGGGTCCGACGGCCGGGCGGTGCTCGACATCGGCATCATGAGCTTGGATGCCGCCGCCGCGGCCAGGCTCCTGCAGGCGTTCCGGACTCCGCCGGCGCGCGCCGCGATTCTGTCTCATGGCATCGATCTGTACCGCGAGATCTGCTGCGCGCTGGGAACGGAGGCGACCCTCGCGCACTACGTGAAAACCGCGCGCTCCAGCAAATCGGCGCTGGGCGAAGCCTTTCTGGAAAGCTTGTTCGCCGAACTGCGGCCAATTCCATTGCACGTGCAGGTACTTGACACGTGCAGTTTCCTGCACTTCGGATCCACCAGCCAGTTAATCTCGAGTGGCCTGGAATTGCTTACTCAGGACTTGGGCGCGCCGCCTTCCACGACGATACTGGACATCAACAACGACGTGCAGGCCGACGGCGCCATCGCCGGCCAGCAAGTCTGGGTGGAGGGTTGCCGCCTGCGGGCGCCGCTCTTGCTGGGAGGCCGCAACGTAGTCGTAGGCGTTGACGTTCTCGATCCTCTCGAACTGCCCGCCGGTGCCTGCCTGGACGTCTCATCGGGCCTGGATAGAAAGGGCGGTAAGGTGTGCTTCATTCGGTGCTGCGGCGTGGACGACACCTTCAAACGCTCCATGGCGGAAGGCGCGACTTTCTGCCGAAAACCGCTGGCGGAATGGCTGCGGGCCGTTGGCGCGCCCCTCTCGATCATCTGGGACGACCAGACGCCGGAACAGGAGCGCACCCTCTGGAACGCCAGGGTATTCCCGGCGGAGAAAGAACCCGGAGCGTTTCGGCAGTGGCTTTGGATGTTCGACATTTCGAGCGCCGCGCCGGAGCAGAAGGCCGCCTTCCTTTCCGCGGATCGCTACAGCTCGACCGAGATCGCGGCGCGGGCCGATTAGGCTGCATTCCACGCCCGGCGTGCCCAGGTATCGGGGTATGCTGGAGTGGACGCGGCCGCCCGTAGACCATGACCGAAAACAAAAAAACTCTTTTCATCGGGGATGACGGAAAGAACCTGGTGTTTACCTTCATCCTGGTTAGTTCATTGTTCCTCCTGTGGGGCGTCTGCAACGGGATGATCGACGTGATGGATAAGCACTTCCAGGAGGAATTGAGCCTCACCAAGTCCCAATCCGCCTGGGTGCAGTTCGCGCACTATCTCGGCTATTTCCTGATGTCGGTGCCCGCCGGATGGCTGGCGACCAAACTGGGGTACAAGGGCGGTATCATCGCCGGGCTCCTGATTGTCGCGGTCGGCGGGCTATGGTTCATCCCGGCCACGCACATCAACGCCTTGGTCCACGAAGGGCGCGTCTCGCCCAACATGGCCTTCGTCGGGTTCCTGGCCGGAGTCTGCGCCATAGCCACCGGTCTCACTTTCTTGGAGACCATCGCCAACCCGTACACTACCGTGCTGGGAGCTAGACAATATGCCGCAACCCGCATCAATCTGGCCCAGTCGTGCAACGGCGTAGGCTGGATCTTCGGGCCCATCATCGGGAGCATGTACTTCTACTCGAAAGACGCGGCGGGCCGCAGCACCGGGAGCCAGACTCTCTACATCCCATACGCGGCCATCGCCGGAGTCGTGATCGTGCTGGCCGTCGTCTTCTACTTCGCCGACATTCCCGACATCAAGACCGGCGACGATTACCATCTGGACGACGCCGCGCCGGGCGTAGCGCGTTCCATCTGGTCGCACCCGCATTTCGTGATGGCGGTGGCGGCGCAGTTCTTCTATGTTGCCGCCCAGGCCGGCATATTCAGTTTCTTCATCAACTACATGACGTCCGAAGTACCGCCCATTCCAGGTTCCTGGCAGACGGCGCTGGGAAGCTTCTCCGCCCATTCCAGTTTCCTGCAGGGCTGGCTCTCCGGTTGGTTCGAGACCAACTCGAGCGGCGTGCTCGGCATGAGCAACAAGGGCGCATCCAACCTGGCCTCCCTCGGGTTCGTGTGCTTCCTCGCCGGCCGTTTCAGTGGCGCGGGTCTGCTCAGAAAATTCGCCGCGCACAAGGTCCTCGGCCTCTATGGCGCACTCAACGTCGTCGTCACCCTGCTGGTTTTCTGCAAGCTGGGCTGGCTGTCGGTGGCGTGCGTGTTCCTGAGCTACTTCTTCATGTCGATCATGTTCCCCACTATCTTCGCTTTGGGAATATTCGGGCTCGGCGCACGCGCCAAAAAAGCGTCGGCCTTCATTGTCATGGCCATCATGGGCGGCGCCATCCTGCCCAAACTGATGGGGCACGTAGCCGACAAGTACGACATGTCCCGTGGGTTCATCGTGCCGGCTATCTGCTTCATCGTGGTGGCCATCTACGGCTTCAACTGGCCCCGCTTCAGCAAGGCGTAGTCTGTAGCCAATCTATTGACAAACCACCGCGAATCGGATACGGTACGCTTCGTGCATTTCAAAAAGCTCTTCTTACTCTCCCTCCTATGCGCGGCCCTGGGCGGCGCGCAGAACTACCAGCCCAAATGGGAATCGCTGGACCAGCGCTCCACACCGGCCTGGTTCGCCGGCGCGAAGTTCGGAATCTTCATCCACTGGGGCGTGTATTCGGTGCCGTCTTACGCTCCAGTGCTGCCCGGCAAACTCGCCTACGCCGAGTGGTACTGGCACGCCATCACCGAAGGACAGAAGCCCGGCGCCGATCCGGTAGACGCCGGATCCTGGGATTACCATAAGCGAATGTTCGGCCCCCAGTACGATTACCACGACTTCGCGCCCCGCTTCCGCGCCGAATTGTTCGATCCCACTCACTGGGCCGACGTATTCACCCGCTCCGGCGCGAAGTATGTCGTCCTGACATCCAAACACCACGAAGGTTTTGCGCTCTGGCCGAGCAAAGAGGCCTCCAAGACCTGGGGTCGCCCCTGGAACGCCGTGGAGATCGGACCCCGCCGCGACCTGCTCGGCGACCTGACCACCGCCGTGCGCGCCAAGGGCCTCCGCATGGGCATTTATTATTCGCTCTACGAGTGGTACAACCCGCTCTATCTTTCCGACAAGCCCCGCTATGTCGCCGAGCACATGATGCCCCAGTTCAAGGATGTGGTGACGCGCTATAAGCCGTCCCTCATCTTCAGCGACGGCGAATGGGAGCTGCCTTCCAGCGATTGGCGCAGCCCCGAACTGCTGGCGTGGCTGTACAACCAGTCGCCCGTAAAGGACGAAGTGGTCGTCGACGACCGCTGGGGCAAGGACACCCGCCACAAGCACGGCGGCTACTGGACCACCGAATACACGCCGGGCCTGAGCGGCATCGATCACCAGTGGGAAGAGAGCCGCGGGATGGGCTTTTCGTACGGCTATAATCGCGCCGAACGCCTGGAGAATTATCACACCGGCCGCGAGCTGGTGATTCTCCTGACGGATATCGTGAGCCGAGGCGGCAACCTGCTGCTGGACATCGGTCCCGCCGCCGACGGAAGTATTCCGGTGATTATGGAAGAGCGTCTGCTCCAGATCGGCTCCTGGCTGCACGTGAACGGCGAGGCCATCTATGGCACCAAGCCGTGGAAGGCTACGCGCCAGTGGAGCGCCGGCGAGGTGCCCACGATCGACTACAAAGCGGAGTTCAACTCGAATTACGATGTGGCGAAACTCGCCGGCAAACCTGAGGGCGGCAAGGCTTCCATCGAAGCCTTCTTCACCTCCAAAGGCGGCGACCTCTACGCGATCCTGCCGCGCTGGCCAGGACGGCAGTTCACGTTGAAAGGGTACGAAGGCGCGAAACCGGCGAGCGTGACATTGCTCGGGGTTGCGGCCCCGCTACGCTTCAAATCCGGCGCCGGTGGCGTAACGGTCGAACTGCCCGAATTGGCCGAGGAACTGCTCGCGCAACCAGCCTGGGTTCTGAAGTTCAGCCACTGACGCAATGTGGGGCAGGTTGCAGCGTCAGTTGAAGAACAGAAGCGACCACTCGTCCATCCACTGAACGATAGGCTTGTCGCCTTCCCATTTGATGGGCAGCCAGATATACCGCCCGTCGGCGTGGTTCTGCGGCCGCCAGCGGTCCGCCATGAAGATGAAAGCGCCCGGCTTGCCTTCGACAGGCAGAACGTAAGTGCTCTGGCTTTCGAAGGTGTTGTCGGTTTGCTCCTTGGAACCGCGCACCGGGTTGCCCAAGGCACGCCACTCGCCCAGCATCGCATCCGCCACGCCGGACCGTGCGGCGTTCGGTGTCCAGCCCGTGCAGCCCGACGTGATCATATAATACTTGCCCTTCCAATGGAACACCGCCGGCGCCTCGTTGTGGCCGCCCGGAAATGCGCGGACCCATTTGCCGCTGAACGAGAGGTAATCGTCGCTCAACTGTGAAATGTGCAGGGTGGCGTTCTCCTCCGAAGCGTGGATGTGATACGCGGTCCCGTCGTCGTCCACGAACAGGGTCATATCGCGCGCCATCTGGCCGCCCTTGAAATCGCGCCGCACGATGCCCCCATTCGTCGCGGCTGCGAGCCACTCCTGGCTGCCCTGCTGCAGCCCGCCCTCGGGAATCGGCCCTTCCTTCTGGCCCACGGGCATGTTCAAGGGCCACGTTCCGGCATCGGGCCGCAGCGAGCGCACCACTGCGTACGGGCCGGCGACGGCGTCGCCCTGTGCCACGGTGGTCTGGGCCGCGTCGTAGCCCCGTCCGCGCAGTTCGGTGTGGAACCACATGACGAACTTGCGGGTCTTGCGATTGTAGATCACCTTGGGCCGCTCGATCGCATTGCCGCGCGAAATCACGCTCGCGGGGTCGTCCGCCGTCATGCTCAACGCGAGGCCTTCGTCTTTCCAGTTATACAGATCGCGCGACGAGTAACACGAAACGCCGCGCGTGCCACGGCCGTCGCGCGACTCGCCAAACCAGTAATAAACGCCCTCGTGATACAGCAGCCCGCCGCCATGGGCGTTCACGTGGACGCCGTTGTCGTCCGGCCAGAGCTGGCCGGGGTGAAAGGCCGCACCCGCCAACGCGGCGGCGGCCCAAAGCAGGATTGTCATAGTCTACCTTAGACTTACCATTGGGTAGGGTCCTGGTGGGGCAGGCTCTCAGCCTGCGCGGGACTCTCAGTCCCGCCTCCGCATTCCGCGCGCGACCGAGGCCGGATGCCCGTTACCTCCCAACCGGCCGCTTCGCCGCGTCACCCGGCCATTGAATGACGGGTCGCCGTTTCCGCATAGCGCAGCCTCTCAGAAACGGGTTGATTAGGTTCTGATAAGCCATCCCCAGTTCGGCCCCCAATTTCTTCCTAAGGCGCGGTCGCGCAACGCGCCTGCAAGCCGCAGCCCAGCAGCAACAACCGGTCCTCGCCCTCGGAGTGATCTGGGTCGTCCATCAAGCGTGCGCCCTCCGGGCCCGGCGGAAAATGCGAAACTTGTCCCGCCCTACAACAGCGTCAACGGGTCCACATCAATCACCAGCGCCGTCGCGCTCCACTTGCTCTCCCGCGCGAACGTCTGCGCCCGCCGCAACATCTCATTGAGCGCCGTGCGGCTGGCGGCCTTGATCAGAAACTGATACCGGTATTCATTCTTCAGCCGCGGCACCGGCGCCTCGGCCGGCCCGAGAATCTTGATCTTCTCCGGCGCCGGCGTCAGAAAATGCCCGAGTTCCGTGCTCAGCCGCAACGCCTGCTCCTGCTGCTCGCTGCGCACCAGGATATTGGCCATGGCGCTGAACGGCGGGTAGTGCATCATACGGCGGAATTGCAGTTCTTTTTCATAGAACGTCTGGTAATCCTGCGCGGCGGCCATGCGGATGGCATAGTGGTCGGGGTTGATCGTTTGGATCAGGACGATCCCGGGCAGGCTGCCGCGGCCCGCGCGTCCGGCTACCTGCGTCAGCAGTTGGAAAGTGCGCTCGGCCGCGCGGAAGTCGGGCAGCCCAAGCCCAACATCGGCCGAGACCACGCCCACCAGCGTCACGTTGGGAATATCGTGGCCCTTCGCGATCATCTGCGTGCCCACCAGAATGTCGTAGGAAGCCTCGCGAAACCCTTGCAGAATGGCTTCGTACTGGCGCTTGGCGGTGAC
>Ga0187871_10004433_pt1 | contig 10539 bp, 5 predicted proteins | sample June2016WEW_16_1_FD_132988 | JGI IMG/M metagenome (GOLD analysis project Ga0187871, IMG submission 132988) | Peatland microbial communities from SPRUCE experiment site at the Marcell Experimental Forest, Minnesota, USA - June2016WEW_16_10 | ecosystem: Environmental > Terrestrial > Soil >...
CCAGGTACCTGTTTGCCGACAGTCATCCCAGAGGCGGCAGCCTGCAACTCGTCAAGAGCGCCACTGGCGGCCCTAAGAAGCACAAATCGATTCGGGGACAGAGTTTGAGGCCCCCCCCCTTTTCGTGTGCAAGAATGTACACTAACCGCAGCGATTGTCTCCCCCGTAGTGAAGGTGCCATCGCCCTTTCCTAACAAAATCGTCAAACTTCCGGGGCTCTCGTACTACCGCCAGATCCAGATTCCCGTCGCCGTTAAAATCCGCGATCGTTGCATCGCTCGAATAGGTTCCCGTCGGGTAACTCACCTCGCTCGCGAAGGTGCCGTCACCCTTCCCCAGCAAAATCGCCACGCCGCTTGTCGAGGTTCCGGACCACACGACCGCCAGGTCCGGCTTCCCGTCGCCGTTGAAATCGGCCGTCGAGACCGTCGCGGCGCCGCCGGGCACAGGATAATCCGTCGCGGAGGTAGCACTTGCCCATCAATTGGGTGTGCAGTTGCTCGCGGGCACGGATGCGCCATGCCAGGAATGCTTTTCCGGCGCGTCGTTGCACTGGGAATTGGCGCGCTTTGTCGAGGCTGGCCTGGCCCCCGGCGAGGTCCTTCGGATTGCAACGAGGGATGCTGCGGCCGTACTGGGCATGCCAGATCTCGGCTCGATTGAAAAGGGTAAGCTGGCCGATCTTGTCCTGCTCGACGCGAATCCACTGGAGAACATTCGCAACACGGAAGCAATCTGGCGGACGGTGAAGGCGGGGCGACTGTTTGACCCAGAGAAACTTAAAGGCGCACATCACTAAGCCATAAGTACATGCCTGGTCCTGTGTGGGTGCGGACTGCGCCGATCATAGCAATCAGCGTGTCGATGTGATCGGGACCCAACACGCGACGCCGGATCTCGACCAGTTGTTTGTAGAGATGCGCGGCGAGTTTGGGGGCCAATTTGCCCTGCGCGCTAAACTCGGCGAGTGATCCTCAACCGGTACCTTCAACCACATCTTGATCAGGCCGTCCGGAGTTTGCGCCCGCCCACCTTGTGTGCCAAAATATGCAATTAACTACCGCCGCAACCGAAGGGAGTCCTTTATGAAGCGATTCGCTCTTTGGATCGCTGTCGCAGTCAGCATCGCCGATCCTGCTGGATCTCAGCAGCGGCAACAGCCCGCGGTTACGGGGCCGCCAATACAGCCACTGCAGGCGCCACGGGGATTACCCGATTCGGCGGCTACGAAGAACCAAGCTCTGAAAGCGCGGATCGTGGGTCTCGAAAAGCTAAGTTGGGAGGCGGTGAAGAACAAGGACTACACTGCGCTCGGTAGTTTGATGACCGAGGAGTACTACGAAATCGATATGGATGGTCGGCGTGCCAAGACTGTGGCCCTGGACAACGCCAGGAATATCGCGCTTACTAACTATTCGATGTCAGACGTGAGCCTCAGCGTGCTGGGGAAGGATGCTGCGCTCCTCACATATAAGGTCGTCTTCACGGGCACTTTCAAAGGAGAGGCGATGCCGAGTCAACCTTTTTACTACGCTGTCGTGTACATGAGGCAGCATGGGAAATGGCTTGCGGCCTTTGCCCAGGAAACGCTCTCGAAATAGCGGCGCGGCGACCGACGGGCGCGTGGGCAGGCCAAGTCCGGACGACAGTTCCAACAACGTCTCGGTTCTACTTGGCAACGGCGACGGCCAGGATTTGAATGCGCAAGATCCTCCGCTTCCATCGAAGCCGGGCTCGGGCAGTTTGGCGTGAGTGAACCGGGAAACCACGCGCTAACCAATGGGTTGTGCCGAAGAGACCAACGGTGGCCAAAGCCATCCGCCAGCAGATTTCGCCCCCCGAGGGCAACACCCCGATCAGCGCTTCAGGGTCTCGTCGGGCGCACGAACCCCGTATTATGGGCACTATTCAAGGTTGTGCCGGTACCTGTTAACCGGTTAACAGCTTTCCGCTGCGCACACTTGCATCGTCAGGAACGGCGCACCTCGGAACGCGTCTCTGGCAGGTGTCTCCGATGCCAGATGACACCAGATGACTTTTTTGGGGCAGAAAACCTTAGGGTTAACGCTGCTAATGGATATATAACTAATTTTAGTCATATTATATACGAAATATAAACGACCACCTACGCCGGAAATGCCGGGGCTCACCTGGTTTGGGCCATTTCTCGGGCGCCGGCGCCCCGGAGTGGAAACCGTTATTCCACGCCAGGCGTGCTGCCGTGCATCGCCCCGGATTTGTTTTCGCGTCGCCGGAACTTCCCTTCACCGGTTCAGATCTAGCTCCGTTCAAACTTTTTGGACCAATTTCGACCAAATGTGAGCGGTCTTGCGCGGCTTTTGACCTTTTGCGCAGGAATGACTCGCGCGGTGTCAGCTTACGGGCGCACAGACGCAGCTTGGAGCGCCAGGCTGGCCGGATGCGCTCCAATCTTTCCAGTCTCCCGAGCCTGCGCATTTGATTTTTCGTCATCGTTGGTGTCCTCCGGGAACCCCACGCGTACCCTGCATACCAGGCTGCAGACAGTACCTGCGCAGGAATTCGACTGTCGAAGCTAAACATGTTTAAGTTATTTTTTGGGACTGGCTCGCGCGCCACGACCGAGCGTCGGAACAAACCGCCACCGGCAGCTTGGTGAATTCATCTTCCGTGGCCCGGCCTGGCTTTCGCGTTCTGCGCAACATCGGAGACGACGGAAGCTGCCTGTCAGGAACTGGAACCGACGGTGTGAGATTACCATCGACAGGGCCGGGCAGGGTTCCAGGCGCGGAGGAGACATACGGAGACTCGGAGCCGCCCGCCACCACGTTTCCTCCCCCAAAGGGCAAACCCCATTGGGTACCCTTCCACTACTATTGTCCCCGCGCGGCCATGTTGCGAGCAGCGACGGCCGGGGTTTGCCATTTGGGGGCGAAAACGTGGCGTCCGGCTGCCGCTAGAGGGGGAAGCGGAATCCCTCAGTGGACTCATGGTGCATCACCTGCCCTAGTACTCCCTCACACCGTGAGATCTTGCATCGGGAGGACGGGCGGGGTATCCTTCGTTGCTAGGAGGGCGGTCAAATGCATGGAAGCAAGGTTCGATTGGGGGCACTACTGCTCGGCGTATCCGCAGCAGCCATGGCGCAGTCTGGGACAGCGGGCAGCATCATCGAGTATCCCGTGCCGAGCACCAGCTACCTCGAATCGATAACAACCGGGCCGGACGGCGCGCTCTGGTTCGCCGACTTTTCCGGGTATATACGGCGGATCACGACGGCGGGCGTGCTGACCGATTACCCGGTACCCACGCAGGGCAGCGAACCATTTGGAATTACGGCGGGGCCGGACGGCGCACTCTGGTTCACCGAACTTCGGTTAGGTATAGGGCGCATCACTACCTCCGGAGCGATTACCCAGTACCCTGTTCACGGCCAACCTAACGGCATTACGGCGGGGCCGGACGGGGCGCTCTGGTTCGCCGAGTTCGATGGCAACAAAATCGGGCGTATTACGACGAGCGGAGCGTTGACCGAATACCCCATCCCGGCTCATCAGACCACCCCTTACGAAATCACGTCAGGACCGGATGGTGCGCTCTGGTTTACCGAGACGGCCGGTAACCGGATCGGACGCATCACCACCGATGGGGTCATTGACGAATACCCCGTGCCCACACCTAATTGCATGCCGTGGGACATAACGAAGGGACGGGATGGCGCGCTCTGGTTCACGGAATACAATGGCAATAAAATCGGCCGCATCACCACGAGAGGGGAGATCACTGAATATCTCGTGCCTTCTGCCGCCAGCCAGCCCTCTGGAATCACGGCAGGGCCTGATGGAGCACTGTGGTTCACGGAGTACGTTACTGCGTCAAAGATCGGCAGTATCACGACTGCCGGCGTCATCACAGAGTACCCGGCGCCATCCGGTACGGAAGCCTGGATGATCGCGAGAGGGCCGGATGGCGAACTGTGGTTCACCGGGAACAACACCACCGCCATCGGCGCGCTGCAGCCTTAACATAAGCCTCGATTCGTGAGCCGTGGGGCGCCCGAATCGCCACCGTTCCCGAGGGCTGCAGACCATTGCCGCAGCCGACGCTCACGTATTACAACTTTGGGGGAGTTAGCGTCGCGCTCTGCTATGCATGCCTCGGCAATGTGAAATAAAATGCCGCCCCTTTGCCAAGCTCGGATTCAACCCAAATGCGGCCCTCATGGCGGCTTACGATCTTCCTGCAAATGGCCAGGCCCATCCCGTTTCCCGACCGCTTATCCCGCGGCTGAAGGCACTTGAAAATACCGAAGACCTTCTCGGCATACTGGGGCTCGATGCCGATGCCGTTGTCAGTCACCGAAAATCGCCACTCACCGCCCCCGCCGACCGCGGCAACGTGTATACGCGGGACCTCTTCGCCACGGTACTTGATGGAGTTGGCCAGCAGATTTTGGAACAGCCGCGTCAACTGGATGGCATCTCCGCTGACCACCGGCAGGCCCTCCCGCGTAACAATCGCACCGCTGTCCTCGATGGACGATTTCAGGTTGCGGATGGCGTCGTCCAAGACCGTATCGCAGCTGATCTGGGCGAAGAAGTCGGCGCCGCGGGCTTCCACTCGCGAAAAATCCAGCAGGTCGTGGATCAGTCTCTGCATGCGGCCCGCGCCCTGCACGATGAAGCTGATGAACTGGTCCGCGTCTCCCTGGAGTTGCCCCTTGTAGCGCGCCTCCAGGAGCTGGGCATACACCGAGACAGTGCGCAACGGTTCCTGCAGGTCATGGCTGGCGACGTATGCGAACTGCTGCAGCTCCTCGTTGGAACGCATCAATGCTTCGGTCCGCTCCAGGACGCGCTCTTCCAGGCTCGCGTTCAGTTGGCGAATCTGCTCTTCGGTTCTCTTCCGCTCGCTGATGTCTCGTATGGCGCTGGTGACTACCACGCCTTCCTCGGTGTGCAGCGGGCTGAAAGTGATCTCGACGGGAAACGGAGGCCGGCCCTCCGGGAAGGCCAGCAGCTCCACTCTTTGCTGGGCGGGTTCAACCGCCGGCGGATCAGAGTCGTCCTCCCAGGCGTCCGGCAAACGGAACCCCCAACCCGGCACCAGGGTTCTGAAATTCTTGGACATCAGTTTGTCCCTGCCACAGTTGAACAGCAGCTCGGTGCGCGAATTGACCATGACCACTTCGCCGTCGAGATGGCACATGACCATCGCGTCGGGTGCCGCTTCGAGTAATGACCGGACGCGCTGCTCGGCCTTTTGCAGGACTCGGGCTTGTTCCTTCAACCGGGCATTGCCGCGGCTGAGTTCCACGAACACGGCCACCTTAGAACGCAGAACTTCGGGCACGATGGGCTTGAACAGGAAATCGACCGCGCCCAGGTCGTAACCTCGAAACAAGTGTTCTTCGTTTCTGTACCCGGTGAGAAAAAGGATAGGGACCTCGCGGGATCGCGGGCGGCTGCGGATCAGCTCGGCGGTTTCGAACCCGTCCATATCGGGCATCCTCACGTCCAACAGTATGGCTGCAAAATCGTCGTTTAGAACGTGCCGCAGCGCCTCTCTTCCGGAATTCGCCAGCACCAATTCCTGGCCCAAACCATTGAGCGTGGCCTCCAGGGAGACGAGGTTCTCCGGCGTATCGTCGACCAGTAGGATCTTTACCCTACGGTCCACGGCGCGTTCTCGGGCGGCTTGCACTCCGTTGCCGGCGTACGACATATGGCCCTCTATCCGGCGACCGACAGAGCTGCCGGCGCAGAATCATGCGCGCGAACCAACCAGACGCGCAGCACGGAAAACAGTTGTTCCAGATCGACGGGCTTGGTGATGTAATCCGAAGCGCCCGCGTCTATGCACTTGGCGCGATCCCCTTTCATGGCTTTCGCCGTTACGGCTACGATGGGGATCGAACGGAATTCCGGGATCTGGCGAATGGCCCGCATCGTTTCATAGCCATCCATCTCCGGCATCATGATGTCCATCAGAACGCCATCGACGGCCGGCGTTTTAAGGAGCATCTCGATGCCTGCGCGGCCATTCTCCGCGTGAACCACCTGCAGACCGTGCTGCTCAAGGACCGTCGAGAGGGCGAAGATATTGCGCACATCGTCGTCCACCACCAGGACCCTTTTGCCGGCGAGCACGGAAGCGCTTTGGCGCAGCGCGCGCAAGATTTCGAGTTGGGATTCGGAGAGATCCGCTTCGGGGCGGTGCAACAGCAGCACGGTTTCCTCCAGCAGGCGTTCCAGCGATTCCGCGTACCTGACGACGCTCTGCCGGGCGAGGCTCTTAATGGCGGACTCAGCCTCGGCAGTGGGCCTCCGCGGACCGCAAACGACCACCGGCGGTATAGGTTTGGTTTCGGCCTGGATCTCCTCCACCAGTTGCACGGCGGGGATATCCGCGACACGAAGATCGAGCACGATGGCATCCACGTATTGCTGCCGCACCACAGCCAACGCTTCTCCGCCGGAACCCACGGCAATCGTCTCGACGCCGCTGCCGCCCAGGGCGTCCCGCCAGTTGGTCCGGCGGGGCTCCTCCGGCGCCACAATGAGCAGCTTCTTAGTGCGCCGCTGCAGAGACTGATGAATGGTATCGAAGGCGATGTTCAGATTGTCTTTGGTGACCGATTTTTCAAGATACGTCATGGCGCCCAGGGCCAGCCCACGGCGGCGGTTCTCATCACCCGAGATGACGTGCACCGGGATGTGGCGCGTATTTGGATCGTGCTTCAGCCGGTCGAGAATCGTCCAGCCGGCCATGTCGGGCAAAGCGATGTCCAGGGTAATGGCGCCTGGGATGAACTCGCGGGCGAGCGTAAGCGCCGTGCCACCCCGCACCGCGACCAGCGCCTTGATTCCCCGCTCGTGCGCCAGATCCACCAGAATACGGGCAAAGGTGACGTCATCCTCTACGATCAACAACACCGGATCGGCAGGGCGAATCAGGTTTCGGTCGTCGTCGATTTCTATGTCATGCACAACGGCAATGGGCGTCGAGGAAGGCGTCGCCAGAATGAGTTCCAGCGTCTCGGCGCCGTTCACGCTGGCGCCATCGGCGGAAGACGGAGCCGTACGGTTTTCCGGGCTCTGCATGGTCCGTGTCTCCACCTTGCCCGGGGACACTTGTGCCACATAGGTCTGCGGAAGATAGAGGGTGAAGGTGCTGCCTACCCCGGGGGCGCTTTGCAGGCGGATCTCGCCGCCCAACAGGCGGGTAAGCTCGCGACTGATCGAGAGGCCCAGGCCGGTGCCGCCATATTTCCGGCTGGTGGTGCCATCCGCCTGTTGGAAAGCCTCGAATATGATTCGTTGTTTATCCTGCGGGATACCGATGCCAGTGTCGGTCACGGAAAACGCGATCACGGACTTGGCGCGGTGCAGTATGGGATGATTCGCGGTCCAGCCCGAGCTGGCCCGTTCGACCCTTAAGCGCACGGTCCCGTGTTCGGTGAACTTCAGCGCGTTCGATAACAGGTTCTTGAGTACCTGCTGCAGCCGCTTGGCGTCGGTAATGATGGTCTCCGCCGGCAGGCTCTCTTCCAGCTCGATCGAAAGATCCAGCCCTTTTCCATCGGCGACATGGCGGAATGTTCGCAAACAGAAGTCGCGCACTTCGCTGTAGCGGACACTGCCCACTTCTATGTCCATCTTCCCGGATTCGATCTTGCTCAGATCCAGAATGTCGTTGATCAGGGCCAACAAATCCGTGCCGGACGAGTGAATGGTTTCGGCATACTTAACCTGTTTCGAGGTCAAGGTGCTGTCGGTGTTCTCCGCCAACATTTGCGCCAGGATCAAAAGGTTGTTCAACGGGGTGCGCAGCTCGTGGCTCATGTTGGCGAGGAACTCGCTCTTGTACTTGGAAGTCAGAGACAACTGTTCGGCCTTCTCTTCGAGGGCCGCCTTGGCCTGCTCCACTTCGCGATTCTTGGTTTCCACCTCGTTCTTTTGCTCGGCCAACAGGCTGGCCTTTTCCTCCAACTCGGCATTGGTCTTTTGCAGTTGTTCGGCCAGCGCCTGGCTCTTATTCAGCAGTTGTTCGGTCCGCATCGTGGCCGCAATGGTATTCAGTACGATACCGATAGACTGGGTGAGCTGATCGAGAAACGCCAGGTTCACATCCGTGAAATGGCGGAACGACGCGAGCTCGATGACCGCCCTCGTATCGCCTTCAAATAGAACCGGCAGCACCACGATACTCAGCGGCGTGCTCTCGCCCAGACTGGAACTGATTCTAATGTAATCCTGCGGGACGTCGGTAACCAGAATGCGGCGCTTCTCCAAGGCGCACTGGCCGACCAGGCCTTGTCCCATGGGGAAATGCTTCGGAAGGGCCTCACGGCCGTTCGAGGCGTAGGCGGCCAGGAGTTTTAGGGACTCTTCCTCTTCGTCCGTGATGTAGAAAGTGCCATGCTGGGCGCCCACCAGGGGAGTCAGTTCCGACAAGAGTAACCTGGAAACGGTCACTAGATCGCGCTGGCCCTGCATCATACCGGTAAATTTCGCGATATTTGTCTTGAGCCAATCCTGATCGGTGTTCTTGCGCGTGGTCTCGGCGAGGTTAACGATCATTTCATTGATATTGTCTTTCAAGGCGGCCACCTCGCCCAGAGCTTCCACCGCGATCGAGCGCGTCAGATCGCCCTTGGTGACCGCCGTGGCCACATCCGCGATGGCGCGCACTTGAGTTGTCAGATTCGCTGCCAGCTGATTGACGTTATCGGTAAGGTCGCGCCAGAGTCCGGCGGCGCCGGGCACCAGCGCCTGGCCTCCGAGTTTTCCCTCCTTGCCGACCTCTCGCGCTACGTTGCTCACCTGGTCGGCGAAGACGGCCAGCGTGTCGATCATTTCATTGATGGTGTCCGCCAGCGATGCGATCTCGCCCTTGGTCTCCAGCACCAGCTTGCGTTTCAGGTTCCCGTTGGCGACGTCGGTGACCACCTTGGCGATGCCGCGGACCTGGGTGGTGAGGTTAGCGGCCATGGAGTTCACATTGTCGGTAAGATCCTTCCAGGTGCCCGCTACCCCGCGCACCTCGGCCTGCCCTCCGAGCTTTCCCTCGGTGCCCACCTCGCGCGCCACGCGGGTGACTTCCGAAGCGAAGCTGTTGAGCTGATCCACCATGGTGTTGATGGTGCTCTTCAGTTCGAAGATTTCGCCCTGCACATCCACGGTGATCTTGCGGCTCAAATCTCCGTTGGCCACAGCCGTGGTTACCTGGGCAATGTTGCGCACCTGGGCCGTCAGGTTGCCCGCCATGGAATTCACGCTATCGGTCAGATCCTTCCACGTTCCAGCCACACCGCGCACCACCGCCTGGCCGCCCAGTTTGCCCTCGGTGCCGACTTCGCGCGCCACACGCGTCACTTCCGCCGCAAAGGAGCTGAGCTGGTCCACCATGGTGTTGACGGTGTTCTTCACTTCCAGGATCTCACCGCGCACATCCACGGTGATCTTGCGCGAAAGGTCGCCCTTGGCAACCGCCGTTGTGACTTCCGCGATGTTGCGCACCTGGGTGGTCAGGTTCGCCGCCATCGAGTTTACGCTGTCGGTCAGATCCTTCCAGGTGCCGGCCACGCCCCGCACATCGGCTTGGCCGCCCAGTTTTCCCTCGGTGCCTACTTCGCGCGCCACACGGGTTACTTCGGAGGCGAAAGAACTGAGCTGATCCACCATGGTGTTGATGGTGTTCTTCAACTCCAGGATCTCGCCGCGCGCATCCACCGTGATCTTCGTAGTCAGATTGCCCTTAGCTACCGCGGTGGTGACTCCGGCGATGTTGCGCACCTGGTTGGTGAGGTTGCTGGCCATGGAATTGACGGAGTCAGTCAGATCTTTCCACGTGCCGGCCACACCGTGAACGCCGGCTTGGCCGCCCAGCTTGCCTTCGGTGCCGACTTCGCGGGCCACACGAGTCACTTCGCCGGCGAAGGCGTTCAGCTGATCCACCATAGTGTTGATGGTGTTCTTCAGCTCCAGGATTTCGCCGCGCACATCCACTGTGATCTTGCGGCTCAGGTCGCCCTTGGCCACGGCCGTAGTAACCTCGGCGATGTTGCGCACCTGGTTAGTGAGGTTGCTGGCCATGGAGTTGACCGAGTCAGTCAAGTCTTTCCACGTCCCGGCCACGCCCTTCACGTCGGCCTGGCCGCCCAGTTTGCCTTCGGTGCCGACCTCGCGCGCCACGCGAGTCACTTCGCCGGCGAAGGCGTTCAACTGATCCACCATGGTGTTGATGGTGTTCTTCAACTCCAGAATTTCGCCACGCACATCCACGGTGATCTTGCGGCTGAGATCGCCCTTGGCCACGGCTGTGGTGACCTCGGCGATGTTGCGCACCTGCGCCGTGAGGTTTCCTGCCATGGAGTTCACGCTGTCGGTGAGATCTTTCCAGGTTCCACCCACTCCCTTCACATCGGCCTGGCCGCCCAGCTTGCCTTCGGTGCCGACCTCGCGCGCCACGCGGGTCACTTCGCCGGCGAAGGCATTGAGCTGATCCACCATGGTGTTGATGGTGTTCTTCAGTTCCAGAATCTCGCCGCGCACATCC
>Ga0187871_10004435_pt1 | contig 10534 bp, 9 predicted proteins | sample June2016WEW_16_1_FD_132988 | JGI IMG/M metagenome (GOLD analysis project Ga0187871, IMG submission 132988) | Peatland microbial communities from SPRUCE experiment site at the Marcell Experimental Forest, Minnesota, USA - June2016WEW_16_10 | ecosystem: Environmental > Terrestrial > Soil >...
CACGCTGGACGGATCTGGCCCGCACCGCGGCGCAGACGATGGTCTTCGCCGATTTCGGCCAGCGCGGCCCGCAGTCTGGCCTGCGGTCAGGCCCGCGGTCTGGCCCGCAGGCCGGCCCGGTCGCGGAGATCCCGATTGCCGAGGGCTCCCCGCTGCAGCGCGAGTGGGCGCTGGTCTGCGACGCCCCCGACCATCCGGCCTGCCTGGCGGGCTGGGAGCACCCCGGGCAGAAGACCTGGGCGGACCCGGACCGCACCTTCGAGATGGTGTGGTCGGTCGATCCCCAGGTGGTCCGCAGCGCCGCCCGCATCGGCGCCGGACTGGCGGCCGCGGCGGCGTTCGAGATCCCGGCGCCGCTCCGGGCCCGGCTGGACGCCGACGCCGAGGCCAGCTCAGCCGACCTGCGCCGGGCCAGCGGGCTCATGGAGCGCACGTTCGACTACCTCAGCCGCCGGTTAGCCGCTCACCTGCACGCCGGACGTCCAGGCCGCCAGGCCCTCGTCCGTGAGCACCCGGTCGAAGCACTGCTCGGCCGCGCCCAGTAGCGGGCCGTCGGCCACCAGGCGGGCCGGGACCAGCGGGGGCGGCGGCAGCGTGCGGAAGGCCATCAGCCCGTCGTGATAGGCCGCGGTGATGTGCCCCCCGGCGACCTCCAGGAGTTCCCGGCCGAGGCCGCCGACCGCGATCAGGTGCGGGTCGAGCGCGTTGACCAGCCCGGCGGCGCCGCGGCCGAACGCCCGGGCGGCGCCCTGCACCGCGGCGGCAGCCTCCGGCTGGCGCGTCCGGGCGGCGGCCAGCACGCGCCGCAGGTAGCTGACCTCGTCCGCGGGCATCGCCTGGCCGAGGGCGCGCGCCAGCGCGTAGCCGTCGAGGCTGGTGTTCCAGCAGCCCATCGCCCCGCACCGGCAGCGCTGGGACGGGTCCCCGAACGGCATGTGGCCGAATTCCCCGGCCGTCCCGTTGGCGCCGAGGACGACCCGGTCGCCTTCCACGATCGCCCCGCCGACGCCCGCGTCGAAGTGCAGGTAGACCATCGTTCCTGCGCCCAACCCAGCGCCGTGCCGGGATTCGGCGACCGCGGCGAAGGTCGCGTCATTCCCGGCCAGGAGCGGGACGTCCCGGTCGTAGCGGGGCCACAGGGCGGACAGGTCGACGTCGTGCCAGCCGAGGTTCGGCGCGCTGACCAGCCGGCTGCCGATCACCGTGCCGGGCACGGACACCGCGGTGGCCCGGACCCGGGGCCCGAGACGCGCACTGATCTCGTTCAGCCCGGCGGCCACCGCGGCCAGCACCCGCTCCTGACGCCGCTCGTGGGTCCCCGACACCGAGCTGATCTGCGTCCCGCCCAGCTGCACCGCGGCGACCTGCCAGGTTTCCTGTGAGATGACGGCCACCGCCACCACGGGCCCGTCCGGGTGGGCCTGCAGCGAGGTGGTCGGCCGGCCCCGGGTGCCGGTCGGCGGCGCAGGTTCCTCGGTCAGCAGCCGCGCCGCGACGAGCCGGGCCACGGTCTCGGCGGCGAAGCCGCTCGGTATGCCCAGCTCGTGGGAGATCGACGCCCGGGTCGCCCCGGGCCGGTCATGCACCGCGCGCAGCAGGGCCGCCTGCGCTGACGTCCGCGGTGCGGTCATGAGTCTCACCATCCCAGGGCCCTAATAAACTCGTTCAACGATCATATGATACGGCCGTGACGCAGCTCCGGCCTGGCGCGCATTCTGCACCGTCGCAGCACGCTCCGCCCGGCAGCACGCTCCGCCGTTCTAGCAGCGGCTAGGCTGTGCGATGTGCCAGACCGCGAGTCTCTCGCCGCACCCGCGGTCGAAGCCAACCGAGAACGCCGCTCCCGCCGCCGGCCCGCGCGCCGCCTGTGGGAGGAGGTGAGCGCCCGGATACGGCTCTGGGAGCCCCGGCACATCCTGCCCGCGGCCGGGGCCGTCCTGCGGGCCTCCCTCAAAGAGGCGTGGGCCGACCGTATTTTCGGGCTCGCGGCCGAGGCGGCGTTCTGGGCCCTGCTGTCGCTGACCCCGCTGCTGCTCGTGCTCGTCGCCGCGGTCGGCTACCTCACCCCGCTGTTCGGCGCGCACATCACCGTCGAGCTGGAGCAGGACATCCTGCGCGGGGCCGGTCACTTCCTGGCCCCCGCCGCCGTCCAGGACATCCTCAAACCCGTGCTGACCGACGTGCTGGCCCGCGGCCGGGGCGAGATCATCTCGCTGAGCTTCCCGCTGGCCCTGTGGACCGGGTCGACGGCCATGAACACCTACGTCAACACCATCACCATCGCCTACGGAATGCGGCACATGCGGTCCGCGGTCCGGGGCCGCCTGGTGGCCTTCGTGCTCTACCTCGGGGCCCTGGTCGCCGGCTCGGTGGCGCTGCCCCTGCTGGTCGCCACCCCCAAATGGATCGTCGACGTGGCCCCGGACGCGGTTCTGTCGGTGCTCAAGCCGGTGGTGGCCTTCGCCTACTGGCCAGTTCTCGTACTGCTGTGCACGGGCCTGCTGGCCACGCTCTACCACGTGGCCGTGCCGGTGCGCGGCCGCTGGCGGCGGGACCTGCCCGGCGCGATCGTGGCCATGCTGCTGTGGCTGGCCAGCAGCCTGACCCTGCGCGCCTACCTGGCCTTCGCGATCGGGCGCAGTCCCACCTACGGCGCGCTGTCCGCCCCGGTCGCCATCCTGCTGTTCCTGTACTTCACCGCGCTCGCGGTGCTGCTCGGTGCGGAGCTGAACGCCCAGATAGCCGGCTGCCGCCCGGTGGAGTGAGCGCATGAGACGATCACGTCATGGCGAAGGTCAGTTACCGTGAAGCGGCCAGGATCCTGGCCGAACAGGACCCGGTGATCGCCCGCCTGGTCGAAGCGGCCGGCCTGCCGAAAATTCCCCCGCCGACGGAGACGAACTTTGGCACGCTGGTCCGCTCCATCGTCTACCAGCAGCTGGCCGGGGCCGCGGCCCGGGCCATCCACGGCCGGCTCATCGCGGCCCTGGGCGGCGAGGTCACGCCCGAGCGCCTGCTGGCCACGCCCACCGAGACGCTGCGGGCCGCAGGGCTGTCGGCCCGCAAGGCCGAATCCCTCCAGGACCTCGCGGCCAAGGTCATGGACGGCGCCGTCGTGCTCGACGCCCGGCGGCTGGCCCGGGTCAGCGACGAGGAGGTGGTGGCACGGCTGTCGACCGTGCGGGGGATCGGCAAGTGGTCGGCCGAAATCTTCCTGATGTTCCAGCTCCGGCGGATGGACGTCTGGCCCACCGGCGATCTGGGCATCCGCAAGGGCTACGGCCTGGCCTGGGGCATCCCCACCCCTACGCCGAAGCAACTGGATCTGCTGGGTGAGCCGTACCGCCCGTACCGGACCGTGGTGGCGTGGTACTGCTGGCGGGCCGCCCAGCTCTACGGGGCCTCCGCCGCCAGCGCCGTCACGGCCTGACCCGTTCCGCGGCTAGCCGAACGCTCCCTCGCCCCGCGTCCGGCTCCAGGCTGGCGATCCAGCCGCCCGGCCGGGCCAGCCGGGCCATCTCGGCCACCACCACTGCGGGTTCCGGCACGGTCACCAGCACGGTACGCGCGTGCACCAGGTCGAACGATCCGGACGGCAATCCGGTGTCCCGGGCGTCCGCCGCCACGATCTCGACGCCGGGAAGCTGGCGGTCGGTGACGAACTGCCGGGCCATGGCGATGTGGACCGGGTCAGCGTCCAGGCCCACCACGCGCCCGCCGGGCGCGGCCCGCTCCGCCAGCAGCTCGAGGATGCCGCTCGGCCCGCAGCCGATGTCGATCGCGCTCTGGCCCGGCCCGAGGCCCACCCGGTCGAGCAGCGCCGCGCTGTCGGGCCGAAGCTCCTCAGACTGGCGCCGCAGCCGTGCGCTTTCCCCCGGATCGCGGCCCAGGGCGTAGACGTCGGTGGCGGACACTTCTGCTCCGGTCATGCTGATCCCGCTGGCGTCAGCCAGCGCGCGAGAACCACGGCGAGCGGCTCTGCCGTAGGCCAGCTCTGCTCTTCCCCTTGTTCCGCACCCAGCATCGGCTCCGAGTTCGCCGCCGGTTCCGGGTCCCCGGCCGGGGCCGGGTCCCCCGCCGGTTCGGCGCTAAGGGCCACGACGGCCGGCCTGACCACCGCGCACTCACCGCACCGTGGGCAGGCCCCGGCGCCCCCGTCGAACGAATAGCAGCAACCGCAGAAGCAAGCGACATCAGTCATCTTCCGCACCCCCTTATCTCCGTATTCCCTTATGCAGAGGCCGCCGGCGGGCCGCAGATACACAGCCGGGCGAGAAACCTCTCGTTCGCCGGAACGGAGCGGCGGGGGGATTCTCCCGCCAGCTTCTCCCGCCAGCGGTGGCCGCGCCACCAGCGTTACGGGACACGGGCGCGGTGTCGCCAGGGTCCGGACCCTAGGCCGGACCCTGGTTCTGGGCCGGTGCGGCTGAGGCCCGCCCAGCCGGGCGATGAGCTCCCGCCGGGACCGGATGCCGAGCTTGGCGAAGATGTGCCGGAGATGGAACTCGATCGTCTTGATGCTGACGTAGAGCTCGGCGGCGGCTTCGCGGTTGGGCGGCCGGTGGCGACGAGCCGGGCCCCGCGCCGATCACGGCGGCCTGGTGCCCGGGCGGGCGGGCCGTCAGCTAGCCGGCCGGAAGATCACGCAGGCTGGCCTGGGCGATCTTCCGGGCCGTCGCCACCCCGCTGGCGATGGCGGCCTCCGGTTCCAGCCGGCAGAGGTCCATCAGCGTGAACAGCGCTTCGGCGCTCATCACCACGGCCAGGTCCCGGCGCAGCTGGGCCAGTGCCTCGGGGTTGGCCCGGGCCAGCGTGCCGGCCACCGGGGCGAGCGCGTAGTCGATCAGCCCGAACCGGTGCCCGGGCCGGCCGGCCGCGGCGGGCGGCTTGGTGATCGAGGCGGAGATCATGGCCCGGACAGCGCCCTGGCGGCTCAGTGCCCCGCGCAGCAGGAATTCGGCCGCGTAAGCCACCCGCTCCACCGGGTCCGTACTGTCCGCGACCGGCGCGAGCGCCTCCGCGGGGTCGGGCCATACCCCTTCGTCAGCCTCTTGCAGCAGGCTGGCCAGGTCGGGGAAGTAGCGGTAGGCCGTGGCCTCCGAAACCAGAGCCTCCCGGGCCACGGCGGGCATGCTGATCTCGATGCCAGTGCGGGCCAGCCTCCGGGTGGCGTCGACGATTGCCATCCGGGTCCGCTGTTTCTGGTTCTCCCGGCCGCGAGGTGCCTGCCCCGCCTGCCCGCCCGCCCCGGGGAGCTGGGCCTGGCGTCCGGCTTTACCCGGCGGGACCTGCGTGTTCATCATGGTCTCATAATCGCCGCCCGCGATGCATAAGTCAAGTTGACTCTCTTTGTGAAAGTTAACTTGCATAATGAGTCGGGATCTCCTAAGTTGTTCGTGAGATCTCACTCTTACGAAACGGAGTTCCGATGGCTGACACTGCCAGCACCAATACGTGCACCGTGGCCGTGGACGGGATCGGCCCGGTTCCCGTCACCGTGACCCAGCGCGGCGAAGGGCGCCCGTTCCTTCCGTGAGGTACGCGACCTTCTCACGTCCGGTCAGCCGCCGTCGGGTAAGGCGCTGAGCGGCATCATGACCCGCTACGCCACCGCTCCCGCCCGCGGTTTCGCGTCCTAGAGGATCTCCGGCCCGGGTTGTCAAGCCGGGCGCCCGGGTATAACTGGGGCATTCGTGAAACACGGGCCCCTTGAGACACCTCTAGGTCCGAATTCCACGCGCACTTACCTGGACGGTGGAGGCTGTGAACCAGATGGGATTCCGCAATTTCGCTGGGGGAAGCACAGATTACGGCGGTCACGTCACCCGGGTGGGAGGGTCCTGGTGGTGGCCGGCCTTGTTCGGGGTGATCTCGATCATCGCCGGCATCCTCGCGCTGGTCTGGCCGGGCCCGACGCTCGTCGTGCTGGCCGTCCTGTTCGGCATCGAACTGATCGCCTGGGGGATCTACCGCCTCGTCGGCGCGGTGACCATCGGCGACGCCAGCGGGGGGGCCCGCACCCTGTGGGCCATCCTCGGCATCCTGAGCCTGCTGATCGGCTTCTACGCGCTGCGGCACATCGTGATCACCCTGCTGTCCCTCGGCCTGCTGCTGGGCATCTTCTGGCTGGTCGACGGGATCGGCCTGGTCGTCTCCGCGATAGAGCACCGGGGCATGCCGGGCCGCGGGCTCAGCGTGCTGTCGGGCGTGTTCGGCATCATCGCGGGCCTCATCCTGCTGGTCTGGCCCGCGATCTCGGTCCTGACCCTGGCCGTGCTGGCCGGGATCTGGCTCATCGTGTTCGGCTTCGTGCAGCTCGGCATGGCGAACCAGCTCCGGCACGCCCATCCGCGTTAGCGGGGGGCCGCCCGTCGACGGGCGGCCCCCCACCTGGTCATTTGCCGGCTTACCCGACCGTGTACGTGTAGGGCAGGGCGGCGAGCACGTCGCCGCTGGTCTGCACCGCACCCAGGCCGCCCGCCACGGCACCGGCCATGGTGTCGGTGCTGTTGAACGGCGACGTGACCAGATAGATCACGCCGTGCACCACGGTCCCGGCCTTGGCGCTCGGGGTGATCGTGACCGTGATGCCGGCCGTCCGGCCCGGCTGGACCACCACCGGTGTGCCGGTGGGGGCCTGGTCGGTGAAGCCCCGCGCGTATGGGTCACCCGCCGTGGACGTCACGCTCGGGTCGAGGGGCTGGGTGACGGCCGTCGCGGTCAGCGTGCTGGTGGCCGCAGGGGCCCCCGCGTCGCTGAACGGGCCGATCTGCTGGACGAAGGTGCCCCAAAAGCCCCGGGCGACCTGGTGCCGTCCGCCGGCCTCGGTGACCCGGGCCACCGAGGTCAGGTCACCCGATTGCGCGGCCGCCAGGTCACCGAATACATCCGGTTCGCCAAGCGGCCCGGCCAGTTCCAGCTGAGACGGCGAGCTGGACGTGGCCGCCACCGTGAGCTGGCTCGTGCCCGGCGGCACCTCGTAGAACGGGGCGCTGGATATGTTGCTGACGCTCAGCGGCAGCGCCACCGTCGGCGTACCGGACAGGGAAGGCAGCGTGACGCTGGTGCTGCCCTGGAGCCGGGGGTCGACCTGGACCGGCTCGGGCACCGAGCCCGGGTTGCCGTAGCTGATGGTGTAACTGGTCGCCTTGCCCGCGGTCAGCGTGCTGCTGGAACTGGCCGGCAGGTTCGACGACACCTTGGCTTCGTTGAGCCCGATGACACCGGAGAACGCTTGCGAGACCTCCGCACCGGTGACCGGGTCCACCACGATCAGGACGAAGCGCCACTGGCCCGCCTCCGGCGCGTTCTGCACCAGCTGGAGGTTGGGCCCGCTGCTGATCACGCCCGTGGTGCTGTTCACCGAGGTGGCGTTGCTGTCGACGTCGACGGTCTCGCCGTCGGGGTCGATCAGGGCGCCCTCGATCAGGACGTCCGGATCGGAGCTGAGGTGGATCCCGACGTTCAGGTCCTGCTCACCCCCCGGCACGTTGAACGAGTAGGTGTTCGTCTGCGTCGGGGCGTCCGCCCGGGCGTTGCCGCCGTTGATCGTCCCGCTGAAGGTGCCCTTGCCGCCGGCGATGGGGATGACGGGGCGCAGCACCACCGGGATCGACGCCTGCTGGCCGTCCGATGTGGCCAGTGTGACCGACTCGGCCGTGTCACCGGCGTCGCCGCTGATGGCGGTGTTCAACTGGACGTGCCTGGTCTGGCCCGGCCCGAGCGTGAGCGCCGACGGGCTGACCGAGCCTTCCGGCACGGTCGTCTGGGTGAAGGCGTTGAGGATGACGTTGCCGGTGTAGGGCTGCGGCTGCCCGGCCACCGCCGCCGCCTCGGTCGGCGTGTACAGCACCGCCGTCCAGGTACCGCCCTCAGGGTGGGCGACGTCGACGAAGCCGTAGTTGGCCGAGACCGTGGCGCCCTGCGGCCGGGTGTTGGTGACGAACGCCCCGTCCGGCCCGATCAGCGTGAGCCGGACCACCGAGCCGCCCGGCACGCCTTCCGGATCACCCTGCCAGTCGATCGAGACGCCCAGCCGGCCCGCGCCGCCCGCCACGTGGAACGTGACCTTCTTGTACGCCCACGGCAGGCCGTTGGCGGGATAGGGGAAGGTCGGGTCGGTCGCCGCGTTGAGCGCCACGTTCGCCTGGTAGCCGGACGTCTGGGCGTAGTTGCGAGTGCCCAGCCAGACCTTCTCGGCCCGGCCGCCGCTGTTGGTGACCGCCACGCCCGTGCTGACGTGCGCGCCGGGCGCGCCGGTCAGCAGGGTCTGGTCCGGTGTCGTCACCACCTGGTCAGGCTGGTTGCTGCCGTTGCCGCCCCGGTAGTTCTCCGCTGCCTGGACCGCCGCGTCCGCGTTCAGCAGGCCAGAACCCTGCTCGGGGGCCGGCAGGCCCAGGTCGGTGGCGGTGCTGGTCAGGAACTGCTTGACGAGGGCCGGGGACGGGGATGCGCCATGGTGGTACTCGCGATAGGCCTGGATGACCAGCGCCGCGGCGCCGGCCGTCACGGGGGAGGCTTCGCTGGTCCCGCCGAAGAGCAGGATCGGCGTGGGCTTGCCGTTGTAGTTCAGGCATTCGGTGAAGATGGCCGTGTCCGTCGAGCACAGCGCCCAGTCGGCCTCACCGGGAGCCACCAGGTCCGGGACCTGCCCGCCCTGGCTGATCCCGCCGGACGACAGCGCCGAGACGTTATCCGACACCCATTTGCCGTTGGAGAAGAGGCGGGCGCCGGCGTAGCCGGTCTGCTCGTAGCTCTGGAAGTCTGTCGAGGCACCCGCCGAGATCACGTTCGGGTCGGTGGACGGGCTGCCCTGCGTGCCGGAGGTACCAGCGTCACCGGTCGAGACGGTCACGGTGATGCCGTGCCGGACGGCCGCGTCGTTGAAGAGCTGGATCGTGTCGCGGGCGTTGTTGTCGGAGTAGACGTTGGCCCCGAACGACTCGTTGATGACGTTGGTGCCGTGCGTGATCGCGTAGTCGATGGACTGCAGGACCGCGGAGTTGGCCAGGAACTCGCCGCCGGCCTTCAGCCCGATCAGTGACGCGCCCGGGGCCATCCCCTCGATCTTGATGTCGCAGTTCTTCGGCAGCGGATAGGCCGGGTTGTTGTAGGCCGACAGATCGTAGGTCTCGTTGCCCTGCGCCGCGATCATGGACGCGTCGCCGAACGCCTCCTCGCCGCCGGTCTGGGTGCCGGGGCCAGTGCCGGAGAAGTCGACGTAGTCCTTGAAGATCGACGTGCCGTCGCGGATGAAGTCGGGGTTGTTGGGGTCGAGGCCGCCGGCGATCCAGGCCACCGTGACCCCGGCCCCCGTGATGCCCTGGGCGTGCACTTCGTTGGCGTGCGTCGTCGTGAGGTCTTCCGGCAGCAGCGGCTTGGACGGGGTACCGCAGATCGCGGACGGTCCGCTGCCCGGGTCCGTCCTGGGACCCGACGGCGCGGCCGGGACCTGATTGGCCGGGACAGGGGTGACGCTGACCTTCTGGTCCGGGACGACCGAGGCGACCGCGGGGTTGGCCGCGAGCGACTGCGCCTCCGCCGGGCTGACCGTGGCCGCGAACGACGCCACCGCGCTGTAGCCGATCACGTTGGTGCCGCCGGCCGCCTTCACCTGCGAGATCACCGGCGACTCGGTTGCGGCCGGACTGCCGGACTGGTTGTTCAGGATGACGATGACGGGTGACCCCGCCAAGGTCGCCGCATGGGGCGGGGGCGTCGCGGCGCTCGCGGTGGCCGCGCCACCCAAGGTGCACGCGAGCGATAGCCCGGCCGCGAGGCCGATGACATGCTGAGATTTTTTCATGGATTCCTTCCCCCGACGGAGATGGCGCACCGGGCCGGCAGTCAGGAGGATTCAACTGAAACCTCAAGAAAGATTCAAGATGCCACACATACGCAAATCTCCCGGCAAGAGCCGACACGCCCTGACGTGCCTTCCGCCGTATTCCCCCGGTATGTGCCCACCCGCGCGCTAGGGCCCGGCCACGCTATCAAGATCAATAGCGCCCGGCGGGGTGACGCGCCGAACCTGCGGGGTAGATCGCTAGGCGGGCCGAACGGTAGAGTCCGCGCCGCACGGAAAGACAGCCGGACCGACAGACAGCCGGACCGAAAGACAGCCGGACCGAAAGACAGCCGGACCGAAAGACAAGCCGGACCGAAAGACAAGCCGGACCGAAAGACAAGCCGCAAGGAAGAGACACCGACCGCGGCACTACGAAAGGATGAGCCAATGGCGGACAACATTTACTCGATCAGCGAGATCGTCGGCACCTCCGACGAGAGCATCGACGAAGCCATCCGCGGCGCGATAGGCCGTGCCTCGAAGACCCTGCACCACCTCGACTGGTTCGAGGTCACCGGAATTCGCGGGCACATCGAGGACAACAGCCTGGCCCACTTCCAGGTCACGCTGAAGGTCGGCTTCCGGCTCGATGAGCCGCACGTCTGAGCCGCACGTCTGAGCCGCACGTCTGAGCCCCGCCCGAGCTGTCCGCCCGAGCTGCCTGCCCGAGCTGCGCGTCTGAGCTCG
>Ga0187871_10004438_pt1 | contig 10531 bp, 11 predicted proteins | sample June2016WEW_16_1_FD_132988 | JGI IMG/M metagenome (GOLD analysis project Ga0187871, IMG submission 132988) | Peatland microbial communities from SPRUCE experiment site at the Marcell Experimental Forest, Minnesota, USA - June2016WEW_16_10 | ecosystem: Environmental > Terrestrial > Soil >...
CGAATTGTCCAGCCTGCTGATTTTTCGATGCAAAGCATCGAGATTTTGCGGCCCTTCGATTGCCCTCGGAGTGATTCAATGGAACTACGTTATTGAAGTTAGCCGAGGTCACCATGAAATCAGATTATCTTTCTCCCCTGATGCCATCCTGTTGCCAGGAAGATCCTAACGCGCCTGCGTCTCGTTTGCTGGATGAGAAAATTTCAGACGATTCGGGAGCGGAAGCCATAACCGACAGCGCTCTCGCGCCGGCCGGGCTGAAGAATCCTTTCTGGAGCAAAGCCAGCTAGCGCAGAATCGGCAGGCACAGGCAGGGCCGCAACGCGAATGGCAATGCCGACATTTCCTGAAGTGCCGCGGGCAGTTGTGCGTCACGGCAGGGCTCCAGCGTGATCACGAAGGGCAGCGCGTTCTTGTCGAAGCCCGGATTCTGCAGCACGGCATCAATGTTCAATTGATGAGCCGAAAGGATCGCGGCCAGGCCCGCGATAATGCCGGGCTGATCTTTCACCAGAAAACGCAAATACCAGGGAGTCTCGAAATCGCAACTGACGTTCGGCGAGGTCAATTGCAAAGAGCGGTGAGGGCGCGGTCCAGCCGCGAGGCCTTCTGCTACGAACATCAAATCTGAGACTACGGCGACCGCTGTGGGATCTCCTCCGGCGCCCGCGCCCAGGAAGGCCATGTCGCCGCCATACTGTCCTGAAGTCAACACCAGGTTGAGATTTTTCTGCACGCGTCCGAAGGGCGACGACGTGGGAACCAGGCTGGGGCCGACTTCGGCAAATAGCGTCGTCTCTTTCAAGTCGGCCCGCGAAATCTGGCGGATGGTGCAGCCCAACTCGGCAGCGTAATCGAAATCGACGGCGTCGATGGGGCGAATGGTGCGGGTGCGAATGTCCGCGGGAGAAACCCGGACGTGCAGGCCGGCGAGCGCGAGGATGGCGAGCTTGGCGCGGGCATCGCCGCCATCGAGATCCTCGCTGGCATCGGCTTCGGCGTAGCCGAGGGCCTGGGCTTCCTCGAGCGCCTCGCTGAAGGGAATGCGGGCAGTTTCGATGCGGCTGAGAATGTAGTTGCAGGTGCCGTTCAGAATTCCGGCAATGCCGTGCAGGCGATCTCCGCTGAGTCCGGTGCGGAGTGCGGGAAGAACTGGGACGCCGCCGGCAACGGAAGCCCCAAACTCGAGCTGGCAACCCTTGGCACTCGCGAGCTGCAGCAAGTCAGGGCCGTGACGGGCGATGAGTTGCTTGTTGGCTGTGACCACCGACTTGCCTGCATTCAAAGCGCTCCGCACCAGCTCTTCGGCTGGGGTCAGGCCCCCGATCAGCTCGATGATGATGTCAACGTCGGACTGAAGGACGGCGTGGAAATCCTCCGTCCAGATTACATCGCTTGGAAACCATGGTTCGGTAACCCAGGGCTGCTTTTTGCGTTCGACGTTGCGATTACAGATGTGAGTTAGGCGGAGCAAGCCGTCGTCGTTAGAGCGTTCGCACAGAATCTTGGCCACGGCGCGGCCCACAGTTCCGAAGCCGACCAGGGCAACAGTGCGTGCAGGGGTGCGATCCCGCGGAGTGGGGGCAGGTTTGGCGTGCGATGGCTTAGCAGGTGGAGTCTTGGACAAATTTGCGCTCGAAAATGAACCTCATTTTTATCATACGTGGGACGGGCGGCTGCACGAAATGCAGCGCGAAACGGCGTGATCCCTCGCAGGGCAAGAAACGCTTACTCGGGATCCAACCACTCGCCGGGGCGGCTTGGCAGGCAGAACCGGCATCAAAGTTGATAAGATGATTTGATCCCGCCGCGGGCCGGCAAATGCCGGCCTGGGAGGAATCACAAGCGGAACCATTACTGACGGCGCCTCTCGCCTCTTCATGCCGAGCGCTACGGTCCGCCACCACGCCCGGTTATGGGAGGAGAATGGATGATAGGAAAGTTCGCGAGTGTGACCGCGAGTGTGACCACGAGTGTGCTGGCGCTGCTGGTGGGGACAATTCTGCTGGGAGCATCAGCCTTCGCCCAGAGCGCGCCCGCGGAACCGGCTCCCGCAACATCGCCTACGAGTTCGGCTCAACAGCCCGCCGCGCCGACTCCCGACGCCCAGAAGCCCAACAGCAGCCAGGAACCCGCGGATGAGGAATCTACCTCGCACCGGAAACGCATTCACGACTACAAAAACTGGGTCTACAACGTTGGCGCCGGCGCCAACCTCGACAGCGGCGACACCAAAACCTGGGTGCGGCAGGGAGGCTTTGTGGCAGGAGGCGGCGTGGCTCGCAACGCGAACAAATATCTGGGGCTGCGCGCGGACTTTATTTTTGCGAATCTGCCGCTGCGCGACTCCACGCAGGAGCTGGCCTTGGCAACCGGCGCCACAACGCATGCCTATACCCTCACGCTCGACCCCGTCATCAACATCCCAGTGACCAGCGAATGGGGCGGATATGCCGTCCTGGGACCAAGTTTCACCCATCGTTCCGGAAGTCTGACGGACAGCTCTACGGTTCCGGGTACGCCCTGCAATGGGTTCTGGAGTTGGTGGGGCGCCTGCCAGACTTCGAACTTCAGCATTCCTCTCGGCAACAGCTTCGTGAATTCCAGCGTGAACCAATTCGGATACAACGTCGGCGTGGGCGTAACCCGCAAGATGCCGAGCGGTGTCGAAATCTACGCCGAGTTCCGGTTTGTGCACGGATCGCACAACAACACCACTACCGACTATCATCCCATCACGATCGGGTTCCGCTGGTAGGGAAGCGCAGTGATTCGGGATGCTTTATTCAGGGCTGTCTATTCGGGATTAATCCGGTAACTCCAGAGATTTCCCGCGCGCTGCTCCAACTGCACGAATGATGCTGCGGACACCGGCTGCGAAACCTCGGAGCTGGAATTGGCTTCGGCCAATGCCGCCTCGACGATGTGATGGGCGGGTGCAAGCGAGCAGGCTGGGTCGGTGGCCGTGGCATCGCCGGTGAGCAACAAGGCCTGGCAGCGGCATCCGCCGAAATCCTGGGTACGCTGGTCGCAACTGCGGCAAGGTTCGGGCATCCATTCTTCTCCGCGAAAGCGCTGGAAGGAAGGAGACTGCCGCCAGATGAACTCCAAAGTCTGCTGGCGGACGTTTTCGAATTCGAGTCCGGGAATGACTTCCGCGGCGTGACAGGGGAGGACCTTACCTGCGGGATTGATGAGCATCAATCTACGGCCCCAGCCGCCCATGCAGGCTTTGGGAAAGCGCGCGTAGTAATCGGGCACCACAAAATCGATGCGGATGAGTCCGGAGAGTCGCTTCTCTGCGGCGGCCACGGCTGCCGTCGCTTTTTCGAGTTGCTCCCGCGTGGGCAGCAGTGCGGCGCGATTCTTTAACGCCCACCCGTAATATTGCGTGTGGGCGATCTCCATGCGCTCAGGCGCGAGTTGCTCGATGAACGCGATCATCTCGTCGAGGTGATCGATATTTTGCCGGTGCACGACCAGATTCACGGTGAAGGCAATCTTGTAGTTGCGAATCATTCGTGACAGCTCAATCTTGTGAGCGTGCGCTTTGGCTCCAGCAATCCAATTGGCTGCGTCTTCGCGCGAATCCTGAAAGCTGATCTGGATGTGATCGAGCCCGGCATCGACCAGTGCCTTTAGTCTCGTTTCAGCAAGTCCGATTCCTGATGTGATCAAGTTTGTGTAGAGGCCTGCGGCGCGCGCGCCCGCGATTAGTTCCGTAAGGTCGGGACGCGCCAGAGGTTCGCCTCCGGTGAAGTGTGCGTGCAGCATTCCCAGTCTGCCTGACTGCTGGAAAACGTCGAGCCACTCTTCAGTCGAAAGCTCTGAGCTTACGGCAGCGAGTTCGAGGGGATTCGAGCAGTAGACGCAATGCAGCGGGCAGCGATGCGTGATCTCGGCGATGAGGGCGAGCGGATTGGGAATCATGGCCAGCGCAGTTGAAGAATCATGATTAGTAATCCACAATCCGCTTGTGGCGCAGTTGCTCGAGGAACTGGCTGATGTCCGCGCGAACCTTCGAGGGGTCTGCGTCGCTGAATTGGGTTTGCAATTCTTTGATGATCTGGCCGAAGGTCCGCTGGCCGTCGCAGCGCTCTAGCACTTGGCGGCCTGTGCCTTGCAGCTTGATCGCTCCTTCGGGGAACAGGATCACGCGTACTTCTTCTGTGCCGGTTTTGTTCTCGACACCCCAGCGGCAACCGGCTGCAAGGCGAGGATGGCTCGCGTCTTCGGGAGGGGGCATTTTAGTGTCCTGCCCTGGAAACACGCTGTTCAAATAAACGCAGGCAGTGGCGACCCTGCACGCGAAAGCAGATTCCTCCGCTTCGCTGCGCTCCGGTCGGAATGACAAAATTCGGATAGGATTGTTGACTCATGCTAGCTGCCCTCGATCTGAAACGCGCCCGGAGGCGGCCATCCTGGTTGCACGTAGGCGAAGTAGAGCGCGTCGAGCTGGGCCCATAGAATGTCGCACTTGTCGCGCAGAGCCTGAATCGCCAACTCCTGTTCGGCTCGCGTCTTCGCATTGTCATAAACATAGTTCACCGCGAACTGGGCATCTTCTGGCGCCTGATAAAGCCGGGCCTCGAAATAATCCAGACCTCCTGCGAGCCAGGGATAATAACGGCGCAATTTTTCCACACGCAGGGTGATCAGCTTGGCGGAAAATAATTCCGTCAGCGAGGAGGCGACGGCTTCCAGCAGAGTGCGGCTACGAACAATGTTCAGGTACTCATTCACCGCGAAGCGAGTTGCGGGAAGAATGCCTTTGCCGGCGCGAACCTGTTCGGGATCAAGACCGGTGGCTTCCGCCAACTTGATCCAGCGCTTGATGCCGCCTTCGCTGGTGGCGTCGCCATCGTGGTCGACCACGCGCTTGCGCCACGCGCGGCGAAAGACCGGGTCAGGACCGCGTGAGAGAATGATCGAATCTTTTATAGGAATAATCGATTGATAGTAATAACGGTTCAGCGCCCACGCCTGCAACTGTCCGCGGCTAAGCTTGCCTTCGTGCATCAGCAAGTGAAAAGGATGCTTGTGATGGTAGCGCTCCTCGCCCGTGGCCTGTAATTGCGCGCGCAACTCGTCGAACGAAAGCAGGCGGGCTTGCGACGCTCTTTCGGTTTCTACAGGTTGAACTGCCATCCATCCTCCGCGATCTCCCAGCCCGCATCGCGCGCCTGGCGATGTTCAGGGCTGGCCTCGTCCAGCAAGGGATTGGTGTTGTTGATGTGTAGAAATATTTTACGCGGGCGGCGCGTTCCCGCCAACTTCACCAGCGTGCTTTCGACCGAGACGTGGCCCATCTGCTGCGCGGTTTGTCCGCTGCCGTTTATGCGGATGAGTTCGTCGTCGCTCCAGAAAGTTCCGTCGAAGAGGAGGAGATCGCAGGCGTCGAGTTCGGCGAGTAAGGCGTCGTCTATTTGAGGCACTGCCGGCAGATAGGCGAGGCGCACGCCGGAATTCGCATGGATAAAGAAACCCACGGAAGCTTCGCCGGAGGAAAGTTGCGATTGGCGTCTGGCAGTGACATAGGCGGGATAGTGCGGGCTCAACGACCACGCGCGGCAGCGCAGACCGGACTCTTCGCCATGAGCACCGCATAAAGAAAATTCTTTTTCGGATTCGAAATCAGTCCACCTTGCTTGATCGGGGATGCGATGCAGCATGCCGAACATCGAGTTATCTTCGCGAAGAATGCGGCGGACGGACGCAGTGGCATGGATGCGCAGGGGTTGGAGTTCGCGCAGCAAAAGAAGTCCGAGGACGTGGTCGATATCGGCATTGGCGAGCGCAACGCCGGCGATTGGCGAATGGCGTCCCTGACGCGGATGCAATTCAGGTGTGGCCTCGATTTGCGTTCGCAAATCTGGAGACGCGCCCAGCAGAAACCACGCGCGGCCATCTTGTGTGATTGCAACTTGCGTTTGGGTGCGCGGCTTGCCGTGGAATGTGCCCGCCCTCACCGCGCGACAGTTTGCGCAGGCGCAGTTCCACTGCGGAAACGCGCCTCCGGCCGCTGATCCAAGAATCTTGACTTCCATCTTTGGTGAGTTTACAGCGTTTCGCTAGGAGCCTAGTTAACCACGAAGGAGACCAAGGTTCACTCGGGAAAATCTCAGGTAAGCAGCTGAGGATGACAGAAGTTGCAAGGTTTCGGCGAATGGAATGCGGGGACTGTGAAAGATCCTGCAACCTGAGGGCGAATTCTGGTCTCCACGTTGCTTTCTTCTTGCCTTTGCAGGGGGTCCGCTGCATACTGCGAATGGCCCGTGCGGTGCGGGTGTCGGCCCTCCCCCGGCCCTCCCTTTCTTGTACTTGCTCCGCACCTAAGAAACCTTAACGTGTTGAGTTTATAATGCCGCCATGCGCTTCTGGCTGGCGCAAGTCGTCATTTTCGCGACCGCGTGCTTGATCATGGGAGATCTGCGCGCTCAGGCGCAGAGTCCTATTCCTGACGTCGAACCCGGAAAATCCTGCCCTTTATTCTCAGCTTTTCGTGACCAGTCTTCTGACCCCGAAATCTCAGTTGCCGGGGTGACCTTCTCGGGTTTCCTCCGAATGCCGGTTTCCGACCAGGACGAAATTGCGGCGTCGATCAAGGGACGGACGTACAAGCACTCTCTGGATCAACTTAACCAGACAACCAAGGAGGCGCTGGGGATTGCGACAGCCGGCTGGCAAAACCATGGCTACCTCAAAGTCGAAGTCAATGGCTATGCGACCGCGGTGGGCAGCGGCACAACCACTCAGCGAGTCGCGCTTAGTATTCATGTAGACGAGGGTCCGCAATACCGCTTGGGCGCCATCGCGTTCAACCACAACAGGGCGATCGCGAATGTCGCGGCACTACTCCGGGTTTTCCCTATCAAAGAGGGCGACGTCTTCAGCCATGAAAAGATTGCGATTGGATTGGAGAACCTACGTAAGGTCTACGGAGAGCTGGGCTACGCCAACTTTACTTCTGTATCGGAAACAAGGTTTGATGAGCGGAGGAAACTGGTCTACCTTGATATCGACGTGGACGAGGGCAAGCAGTTTTACGTGGGCGCCATCAGCATCCTGGGCGTGGATGGGTCGTCTGGGTCGCAAATATTGAAGGATTTACCGTTGAAGCCCGGTCAGATCTATAACGAAAGGCTTGTGGAACTATTCTTGAAAAATCAGCATGGTGCCGTGCTCCCCAATTGTGAATGCAACAATCTCTCGTCATTACAACCAGACGAAAAAGCAGGCCTTGTCACGATCACCTTCGACTTCCGGCCCTGCTTAGGCGGCTCCTAACTCCTAGCTCTGGCCTGCTGCTGCGGCGCAGCGCAGCGGATCAATATCCCAAAGATTGGTGTCAACGGAGAGATTTTCTACTCCCACTTCGCCGGCCATTTCGGTACCGGGCTTGCCGCACCACACGATTCTGAATTGCGCTTTCGTGCCGAGGTACAGCACGTCGACCACGTCTCCCGGCTTCAGTTGCGCGTCTACGCACTGCAGAGTTGCGCCGCGTCCGCTGATGGTGCGCAGGCTGGCGGGCTGCGTGAAGGGGCGGGAATGAGCGTCCATACCCCAGATCTGAACGGGAAGATCAACGAAAACGCGCGACTGGCGGCGCCGATCCATGCGATGCTCCTTGGTTGGAGTGGGGGTCTGAGCATCGTAGGCGGGCGAGGTTGGGAAACATAGGTAACCTCAGTCACAGGCGAGGCTGTGCCGAAAGTTTGGTTACTTGAGATGAGGGTGCTGGGATGGGGCGCTAGTCGAGGTCACCGAGCGAGCAGGAGCCCGGACCGCGAGGATCGCCGCAGGAGCCACAAGCGCCCGTGGGAGCTGGCGCGCTCGCGCTGCTTTTCGCAGACATGCCCTTGGACGACATGGCAAACACGCTAAGCTGCGGGCTTAGCTTCTGGCTTTGACACTTGGGGCACTTGGCCTTGTCGCGGCCGAAAACCAGGGATTCAAACTCGTGCTGGCATTCCTGGCAGATGTATTCAAAAATCGGCATGTCGATCGCTCCCTTGAAACTTACTGATCCTATTAGAATCGATTGGTGCGAACTTCGCAAACAAGAGCCGAGTTTGAGGACGGCTTGACCGAGAAGCTGCCGGCATTCGTGCCTTCTGTTTTTCGTCCGGAGCGCTGGCTGCGGGGTGGGCACGTGCAGACTCTTGCAGCATTTTTTCTTCCGCGCCGAATCGAGCTGCCCGCGGCGGAACGGCGCTTGATCGAAGTGGAGCCCGGCGTTCCAGTGCTGTGCCACTGTCACTGGCAGAAAGATCGCAGAGCCCTAACGCTCATTGTGGTGCATGGGCTCGAGGGATCGAGCGAATCGCAATACATGTTGGGCATCGTGCGGAACGGTTTGGCCGCAGGTATGAATGTGGTGCGGATGAATCAGCGCAACTGCGGCGGCATGGACCATTGCGCGCCGACACTTTACAACTCCAGCCGCTCAGGAGACGTGGCAGCGGTCGCACGAAATCTGGTCGAGCGCGACCGAATTTCAGGTTTTGTGCTGATTGGCTTTTCCATGGGCGGAAACCTGGTGTTGAAGCTGGCGGGGGAGTGGGGCAGCGACGGCCCGCCGGAGTTCCGTGGAGTGGCGGCAGTTTGTCCGGCGATCAATCTGGCGGCTGGGGCGGACGCATTGCACGAGCCTGCCAACCGGATTTACGAATACTATTTTCTGCTGCAGTTGTTCCAGCGCTTTCGGCGCAAGGTGCGGTTGTTCCCTGCGAGCTTTGACGCTTCGCGTATGAGCGGGGTTAAGACGCTGCGGCAGTTTGACGACCGGGTAACGGCTTACTATTGCGGATTCAACGGCGCCGACGATTATTACGCCCGGGCTGCAGCCGCCAATGTGATTGACCGCATCGCGCGCCCTGCGTTGGTCATTCATGCGGCGAATGATCCTTTCATTCGGATCTTGCCGGAGACGCGGCAAGCACTGCTCTCCAATCGGAACATTGCTTATATCGAAGCCGAGGACGGTGGCCACTGTGCGTTCATCGGCGAGCGTGACGGCGATTCTTTTTATGATGGGCGCTGGGCAGAGCGTGAAGTGGTGGAGTTCGCGAAGCAGTTTCGATAGCGTGCGTCAGCGCTGCAAACCCTAGAGATTGTCGTCCCGAGCGAAGCGAGGGATCCTGATGTTTGCTGACCGCGGCGACACATGTGGCGCAGGCAAGAACCAAGGTCCCTCGCTCCGCTCGGGATGACAAGCGTGAGGAGTTCGGGATGACGAGCGTAAGAACTTCGGGATGACAAGCAGAAAGATCAGTTGGCACGGGCTGGTGTTCGAAACCAGGCCAGCATCTCGGCACCGCGGCCCTTCGTGCGCGTTCTTACGAACGCGAGGATCAGCATCGCGAGGCAGATCGTCAGCAATCCTAAAGATGCAGTTCGAATGGTTTGGACACGCTTGGGCAGGATGGAGACGCGTCCGTAGACGAATTCCAAGTGTACCCAGTAGACGAGCAAGGAAGCTTGGCCTAATTGAGTGAGGGGACTGAATCCCCAATTTCCCCAGCGGCACCAGGCATAACTTGCCGTCAGAATGACCAGCAACATGCCTACGCGAATCAAGAAAAAGTTCGGGCTGGTGTGCCAATAATCGTAGACGGCGTAAAGCTGATGCGGTTGGGCATCGAGCCAGCGCGCTGCGATTACGAACACTAAGCCTGCCGCACCCGCCGAAAAGAAAGTCAGAGCTTCACGCTGGCGTGCCCATGGGCTTTGCAAAATAAATCCAGCGGCCAGTCCGGCGAAAGCAAACGCGGCCCAAGGAAAGATGGGGAAGAGTCCAGGTTGCGGCATGCCCAGGTTATGGACGCCGTCGATGTAGGATTCCAGCGGCCACGGCAGCCAGTTCGGCCGCCAGGTTGTCCAGAGCGGCGGCGTGAGCAGAGAAATCACCACGGCCGTTCCCGCCGCGGCGAGAACGAGTGCGAGCCTGACGTTCTCTCTGCGGCGGATAAAGATGACGAGCACGAGCCAGCAGAGGATGCCCAGCAACATCATGGAGAGGCCGATGGTGTTGAGTATATCCACGCGCAGCAGGTCGCTGGGCGGCGCCCAGCCCCAGGCGATGAGATATTCCTGAAGGCGAAAGAGCAGTCCGAAGGCAAAGATCTCCGCGCCGCGGCGGATGGTTGTGCCCGCGATCTGCGCCGGCAGCAAATCTTTTTTCCAGAGCTTTTCAGTTACCAAGGCGAACGAAACGCCCGCCAGGAACAAGAACAAAGGAGCAGGGAAGGTTCCTCCCAGCTGCGAATACATGAAGAATTTGCTGTGGCGCGCGGCGGGGCTGAGCCAGGAATCGTAGCAGTGGGTCTGAAACATCAGAACGCAGGCCAGGCCCCGCATCCAATCAACATAGGCAAGGCGGGATGGAGCGGCGGGGGTCAATGCGACACCGCATGATACTCCACCCGGAGCTTGTGATAGATTTTTCCAGTGGGCGCGTAGCTCAAACGGATAGAGCACCGGATTTCTAATCCGGTGGTTGCAGGTTCGATTCCTGCCGCGCCTACCA
>Ga0187871_10004440_pt1 | contig 10529 bp, 8 predicted proteins | sample June2016WEW_16_1_FD_132988 | JGI IMG/M metagenome (GOLD analysis project Ga0187871, IMG submission 132988) | Peatland microbial communities from SPRUCE experiment site at the Marcell Experimental Forest, Minnesota, USA - June2016WEW_16_10 | ecosystem: Environmental > Terrestrial > Soil >...
GCGCGAGCAGGTTCTGCCGTTCGTTCAGCGGTCTTTGGAAATTGCGGAAAATGTTCTCCACGAGAATTACCGCCGAATCGACAATGATCCCAAAATCGACCGCCCCGACCGAGAGCAGGTTGGCACTTTCGCCTTGCAGCACCAGCATGATGATGGCGAAGAACAGGGCAAACGGGATGTTGATCCCCACAATCAGTGCGCTCCGAAGGTTACCCAAAAAAATCCATTGGATCAGGAACACGAGCAGACATCCGAAAATCAAATTGTGCAGCACGGTGTGCGTGGTGACCTCGATCAATTGGCGCCGATCATAAAAGGGAACAACCTTCACGCCCGACGGCAGACTGCCGTCGTGGTTCATCTTGTCCACTTCGGCGGCGACCTTCGCGGCCATCACACCGGCCTGCTCGGTCATCCGGCACACTACGATGGCCGCGACGGCGTCGTCCTCCTTGTCTCGGCCCCAGATGCCCAGCCGGGGCACATAACCAACCTTCACACTGGCCACGTCCTTCACCAGTACGGGAACGCCATTGAATTGAGATAGCACCACGTTTTCGATGTCGCCCACCTTGTAGCCCTTGGTCAAATCGTCTGCGCCCCCATCATCAATCAGGCCGATGCCGCGGATGTTGATGGATTGTTGGCCGATGCGGATCTCACGTCCGCCAACGTTGATGTTGGCGTTGCCCAACGCGGTGATGACCTGGGGCACCGTGAGATTCAAGGTTTCGAGTTTGTGAGGATCGACCTCGACCTCGAATTCCTTGGTTGGACCGCCCCAACTATTGACGGCGATAATGCCCGGGATCGTCAACAGCCGCCGCAACACGATCCAATCCTCCACTGTCCGAAGATTTGTCACCCCGAAATGTTTCGGGCCGACCACTTGATAGCGGTAGATTTCGTCCGTCAGGCTGGATTGGTTGATCTGTGGTACCTGGCCACTGGGAAGGCTGACATTTTGTTGCAGGGCGATAGCTGCCTGAGCGAACGCAAAATTGAAGTCCACGCCGTATTTGAAGGTGACGCGGACAAAAGTCAGGCCATAGAACGAAGTGGAACGAATCGTATCAATGCCTGGGGTCGAGTACAGCCCGATTTCCATGGGAATCGTGTAATAGCGCTCCATCTCCTCGGCGGAAAGACCCGCTGCCTGGGCGGTGATTTCCAAAATGACCGGCGCCGGATTCGGATAGGCCTCAATGTTGAGCTTCTGGTAGGCGAAGAATCCAGCCCCGGCAAACGCCAGCAGCCCGAACACGACAATCGCGCGGCGGCTCAGGCAAAATGCGAGGATGGACCTGAACATGATTGACCCTTATCCCGATGAAACAGGCATACGTTCTAGTCCGACGGCGGGGCCTGCAGCATGTTGTCCAGGAAAATCGCCCCGTCGGTCACCGCCAATTCACCACGCTGCAGACCCTCAACGATCTCGTCCATACCGTCCTGTTGCAGCCCAATCTTCACCCGCCTTTGCACGAAGCGGTGACGGTCAGTTGTCACCCAGGCAGTCATCGTGCCATCGCCTTCACGAACCACGCCATTGGCCGGTATCGCAGTGGCTTCTACCGGGTCGTGGACGCGAACCACGACGTTCGCCAGCATGCCGTAACGCAGTTCGTTCCCGGGATCGGCTATCTCGCAACGGATCTGGAGTCGATGGGCACTTGGATCAACGACCGCGTAGGTTCTGGAAACCTTGCATTCAAACACCCGGTCCGGGTAGGCCGGCACGGTGAATTGAATCGGCTGGCCCACCTGAACCAGCGGACTTTCGCTTTCGATGAGATTCGCCACCAACCACTTGGTTGTGCCATTGGTGACGGACCCAGTCGGGAGTGGGGCCTCGAGCCTGCCCGAGGCGATCATGTGATCCATGTCGGTGTCCGTTATGCCGAGCTCCAGGACGGCATCATGCGCCGCCTGGAACGCTCCTTCCGCCGTTTGTTCATCCGAAATGGCCTGCTCCAGTTCCCGCTTGGCAACCCCGTTCGTGCTGTAAAGGTCCCGGGCGCGCGCCAGTTCATTGCTGGTCACCATGACCGTCGCCGCAGCGCCGAGCAGGGCTGACTCAGCCTGAACGATCGAGAGGTCTTCCTCGCAATCGATGCGGCCGACCGCTTCTTTCTCGACTGGAAAACGATAGGTTCCCACTGGCTCGATTTTGATCGCCGGCAGTTGATCCGGCGTCAATTCTTCAGCCGCTTCGGACTGCGCCGAGTTGGTGGGAGAATCACTTTCCGGCGGCGGATTGGCAGCGGCCGGCTGGCCGCGACCACACCCACACGTCAGGAGAACCAATGCGAGAATCGTTGTCGCAATCAACGCGCCATCTGCGGCAACCCTCTTGTCCAACTGAAACGGATATCCCATCATTTTCGACTTCCGGCAAACTTGGTCTATCGGACGGATACTCTGGCGAAATGCATACTTCTCCTTATAACTAAACTTATAAAAACATACGCATTTGGCAGGTCATTGTCTGTAGGACGGGGCCTAATTCTTTTGTAGAGACGCACCCTACAGTCTGTCTCGTAGAGGATGCTGCTTTGAGATGGCGGGTCGACTGGGGGGTGCCGCACGCCCACCGGTTTTGCGATATTGCCGTGGTATGCGGGGCGTTGGCGGAGGACGACGTTTACCTCGAATCCCTTTCGGGGCTCCCGCCGAGCCGCCTCGATTGTCTCATCCAATCAACGCCTCGCTTTGCTCAGCGGCAATTGAATCGTTCCGACTAAGATTGACTCATCGCGGCAAGTGGCTTTCTTCCCAGCGGATGGCCTCGCGCAGCAACTCGGTGGCACTCTTCAAGTTGAGTTTCTCTTTGATGCGGGCACAATGGGCCTGGACGGTCTTGATGCTGATGTGCAATTCCTCGGAAATGCGCCGCGTCTCCCAGCCTCGGCCCAGCAATTGAAAAACCTCCAGCTCGCGATCACCCAGAATCGTGACCGGCGAAAGGGTGCTGTCCGCCTGGCCTTGGAGGAGTTTCCCGAGCATGGTGGTGGCCAGTTTCTCGCTCAGGACGATTTCGCCGCGGAGCACGTCCCGGATGGCGCCAATGATCTTTTTGGTCACCTCCCGTTTCATAACGTAGCCGCGCGCCCCGGCGCGCAACACGCGCTCGGCATAGAGAGATTCGTCGTGCATGGACAACACCAGTATGAGCAGGAAGGGATCGAGCTGTTTCAGGTCCTTGATCAACTGAATACCGGAGCCGCTCTTGAGCGAGAGATCAACGATGGCCAGACGGGGTTTCAAACTGGCAACGAGAGAAAGCGCGTGAGGCGCATCCTCGGCTTCGCCGCACACGGACAAGTCGGCCTGTTGGTTGATCAAGGTGCTCAGCCACTCTCGAACGAGCGGATGATCATCAATCAGCAGTACTTTTGTCCTGGTCATGGCACATCGCACGAAACCTTTGTCCCACCCGACTCGCGGCGGGAGATGTCAAATGTTCCGCTGATGATGTTGGCGCGGTGCGCCAGTATGCGCAAGCCCATTCCGTCCGTCCGAGGCAGCGGGTCGGGTACACCCACCCCGTCGTCTTCAATCGTCAGCCGGATTCCGTTGCCGGTGCGTATCAGTGCCAGGCTAATGTTTTTCGCGTTGCTGTGTTTGACGGCATTGGTGACGGCCTCCTGGGCGATGCGGTACAGATGGCTCGAAACCGTGCTGTCGTCAATCAGCACCGGCGGCTCGCACGCAAACGAACACGGCACCTTGAAGCGGTCGGTTGTGATCGCTGCCAGGTCGCGGAGCCCGTTCATCAAGCCGTCCGCCTGCATCTCCACTGGGTGTAGTCCTCGGGCGAGCTGACGGGTCAATTCAATCGCCTCTTCGATCAGCCCAACCAGATGCCTGGCGTCACCGGTTTCCGCCAGCGATTTGGCGGCAAGCTTCTCCTCGAGCACCTGACCGGCCAGCGCCGCGCCCGTGAGATGCTGGCCCAAACTGTCATGCAGGTCGCGGCCAATGGCCCGGCGCTCATTCTCGGAGATCTCGAGAATTTCCCCCTCCAACCGCTGGCGCTCAGCCATTTCGTCCCGCAGCGACGCGGTGCGCCTGCGCACCCGTTCCTCCAGTTCGTTCTGCATCGACCGCAACCTCGTCAGGAGCCAAACGACGACGATATAAAACGCGAAGGTGATACACGCGTTCCAAAACGGGACGAAGAGACTCGGATACTTTGCCCCGGCGGCCAGATCGCCACCAATCCAACTGGCCACACTCAGGGCGGAGACAAACACGGCAAACCATGGGCCGACCTTCCAGGCCGCCAACGCCACGGCCAGAAGATAAAATGTCGAGAAGAAGATGTCATACCCCGTCAGGTAATCCACTGTACCCACAATGGCGACGATGACCAAACTGGCCGCGACAAAAAGCGCCGACGACTGATTCCGGGGTTGACCCGTCCGTGTTGTCATCTGTTGAGTCAACCAAACGTCAGGAACCCCCGCCGCAACAGGTCCATCAGGCAGGTGTAGGCCTCGAAATCCGTTCCCGGGAAGTTGTCGATTACGGTTTCCATCACATTCTGGTGCAGCACGAGCTGGAACAACTGGATCTCTTCTGTCGCCAGGTCGCGCAGATTGCCGGGGAGCGGCTCGGCCGCGTGCAACCGGGAACCGCGCCCCGGCAGCTTTGGTTCCAGGATGCGAATTTCATCCAGTTGCCGGGCGCCCTCGAGGACCAGGGAGGTGGTTGACTCAGTAATTTCCTCGGCGACACGCTGGTCCGGAGCGGGTTTCAGGTCGAAGGCGCCATCGTTCCAGCCGAGCATACGATAAAATGCCTTGCGGGCTTTGACCACGGGATTGCCCTCGATCTCGGCGTGATAGACCTGCCCGTCGCGCAGGTAGATCCGGCCGACGCCGAGATCCGATCGGATCGTCATGACGCCGCTCTTGCGCGAGTTGAGGAACAACTGCAACAGATCGGGCAGGGGCATCTCGCGGATGGACCCGGAAATGACTGCCGAACCGGCGGACGGCTGGCCGGCGGCTGGCTGCGCGCCCAGCGGCGTGGCCGAGGGCGCTGGGCGCAGGCTCGGCGCGGTCATGGAGACCAACTTGATGGTGGACGACCCGATCACGATCTGGTCGCCTTCCTTCAATTCGGTGTTGCGAATGCGGGCGCCGTTGACGAACGTGCCATTGCGCGAGGCAAGGTCTTCGATGACGACCTTGCCGCCGTGCGTCGAAATCTTGGCGTGTTTTCGCGACACCTTCTCGTCGAGCATCAGCACGTCAACATCGCTGACGCGGCCGATCAAGATGTTCAAATCCTGCGGCAAGGGGAATTCCCTTCCCTGGTCTTTGCCGGCGACGAAACGGAGGACGTATTGCAGCATGCGATTGTTCCGATGCGTTGTTCCGCGGTTGTCCGCGGCAAACTCTACCGACGCGCGCGAAGCCGGTCAAGCTACACTGGCCGGTCGGGTGCGACCACGAAAAATGATAGGCGGGGAAATGGCAGAACCCTGACTGGAAAACGGGCGAAACGCCGAACCACGGTAAGCGAAGCGCTTGCCCTACATCCGCTTTGTAGGGCAGGGGCTCCGCCTGCGATGTGGAGCAGAGAAAGCACCAGTTCTAATCGTGCGCTGCCCGCTCGGCATTGCGCCGGCCCGGTCGCAGCGTCATGGCGATCAGCGCCGCGGCGGCAATCGAGCCAAAGCCAAGCCACAACAGGATGTGGGGGGCGGGCGTGTGCTGGAACAGCTTCGTCCCGAACTGCAGCCAGAACGCCACAACCATGGTGGCCGAGGTCAGCATCCCGCGCGCAGCAAACACCGCGCCACGGCGTTTGTCATCGACCTCCTCCTGCAGCCTGGCGTCGATCGGAATCAGCACGGTGGCGGCGATGGCTCCGAGCACGAACAACAACAGGACGGTGATCCAGACCCTAGCCGTCAATCCCATGAGAATGAACACGCCGCTGACCAACAATAATTGGACAAATGGCAGCCACGCGGCCTTGGCCCACCGCTTGCCGCGATGGATCAGGAACACGCCGAGCGCCGCGCCGACGCCGGCGGTGGTCAGTAGATAACCGAATCCACCAGTCCGCAATCCGAGCGTCTCCATTGTGTAGCCGACGATCTCGACGGCGAACACGCCTCCAAGGAAGGCGAACACCGCCGACAGCACGGCCAGGCTGAGCGCGGTCGGGTGTTGCCAAATGTAGACCAGGCCGGTTTTCAGGTCGCCCCAACCGCCGGAGGGGCCGGAATCTCCGCTGCCCGTGGTGGCATGCGGATTCATTTGAATTCGCCAGACCAGGACCGTGGCCACCAGGTAGGCGACCGTGTTCGACAGGATCGCCCATTCCACACCGAACTTTTCCGCGACGAATCCGCCAATGGCGCGGCCGCCGACGCCGGCGATGGCCAGACTGGTGGTGAACAGCGTGTTGGCTGGGATCAGTTGCTCGTTGAAGACAAGGTTGGGGATCAACGCGTACCGCGCCGGATAGTAAAAGGTTGTGATCGACCCGATCACAAAAATCAAGAAGTAGACGGCAAACAGACTCCGCGAGACGAGACGGCCCGCTTGCACCGGCAGCACCCACAGGGCGATCAAGGCAACGATGACCGCGCGCGAGGCGTCGCTGGCGATCAACACGTGCCGCCGTTGCCAGCGATCCAGATAGGCGATGGCCAGCGGACCGAGCAGCATGCCCGGCAACGCCACGGCAAAAAACATCTTGGCGGTTTCAGTGCGTTCGTTATAGCCGTGAATGCGGAAGAATTCGAGCAGCCCCATCTGCATCATGGCATCGCCCAGCGCCAACGCAATCTGCGAGAGCCACAATCCGCGAAAGCCCTTGTTGTCGAGCAGCGGCGCGTCCATTTACGCATGCTCCGAGAGGAACGTCTCCATGTCATCGGGCAGAGGCGTTTGAAATGAGCAGGGCTGGCGCGTGCCCGAGTGCAGAAAGGAGACGCGCTCGGCATGCAATGCGTGTCGCGGCAGCAACAGCTTCTTCAGCATCGGTTTCGTCACTCCGTCCTTGATGAACTGCAAATACAGTGTCTCGTCGGGCCCGTAGATCTTGTCGCCGACGATCGGGTGGCCCAGCCAGGCCATGTGCACCCGCAACTGGTGGGCCCGGCCCGTGCGCGGCCTGAGCCGGACCACGGTAAACCCGCGCAGGCGTTTTTCGACGGCGAACTCGGTCCGGCTCGGTTTGCCGGTGGCGGCGTCCACCACGCGCCTGGTGTACACGGCTGAGGTCTGGCTGACGGCAATTGGCTGATCGATCACGCCACGGTCCTGATTGAGTTCGCCCCAGCAGATTGCCAGATACTCTTTTTCGATCTGGCGACGCAAGACCGCATTGCCCAGGGTCCTGGCGGCGCCCTCGTTTTTTGCGACGACAACGAGCCCGCTCGTTTCACGATCGAGCCGGTTGATCATTCGCGGGGTTGTCATGCCATGGTCGCGCAACCATTCGGCGAGCGAACCATACTCGGGCCGCTGCGCCGAATGACACACCATACCCGCCGGTTTGTCCACGACCAGCAGGTCTTCGTCTTCAAAAATGACGCGCGGGATACCAGTCCTGACTATGTGCACGGCGGATGTTAGCGGTTGCAGGGAGACGCTGGCAATGAAAAGAGCCAGTGGGGCGGGCGTCTCGCCCGCCGATGGTAGCCGTGAATCTCATTCGCGGTCCGTTCGTTTCCGATCCTTGGTAGCGCGCCTGCCCCGACCTGTCCCGATTGCTGCATCGGGGTTCCGCACAGTACAACAAGGGGAGTGAGCTTCAATCCGCGTCCCGCTCGCGTGAGCAGGGCGACTCATGCCGAGATCGTCTCTACCTGTTCCGATTCGTACGTCGGGATGACCTCCGAACGTCTGGCGCTTTCACCGCCTCTTTGCCGCTTTGCTTGATTGGATTTTTCAAGGCCTTCGTATGGTTGTATTGTATATGGTTGTATATGGTTGTATTTGACCGTCGTCCTCCTGTCATACCACTCGGCGCTGTGCTCCTCCATGTTGGGCTCCTGCACCTTCTCGGTCTTCCCCAGCGGCTCCGCCAGTTTCTTCTCCAGCACCGCCACCCGTCGCTCCGCCAAGTCGACCTTTTTGCTCTTGAACTCGCGCCGCAGCTCCAATGGTTGATCGTTCGTGCGGAAGGCGCCCGAAAAACACCCGAAAAGAATTCGGGGCAAGGATTCGGGCAAGCACCTGAAAAGAATTTGGGGCAAGCTACGGGGGTCGGCGTTGCGTTCGGGACCGAATATGCCACCAACTACTTCGGGTTGATTCTCACGTGAGTGTCGTGATCGGAAACCTTTCATGGGTGAGCGCCGCGACATTTTGACCCGCCAAATTGGGTTCGTTTCGCCTGGTTGCCAGACCGCTTCCTATGATCTATTACCCTTGATATAAACAGGTTACAAAGCAAAACAAAATGGCTTCGTTTCGCAAAAATGGCCTGTTGCTGGGGAGGGTTCATGGTTCGGGGTTCACGGTTCACAGGGTTCGCGGCTGTAAGAAAAGCGGCTTGATTAGTTTTGATTCTGACTGGGTCGGGGGACGCGACGGCGTTGCAACTGTCAACACGGGTGAACGCGTCAAAAACAGCGCGCGACCGGGCTGGGACTGAAGACCGCGAATTGACACGAATCTGCGCAAATGGGTTTGCCGCCACATTCGCCAGCGAACACGCTACTGAACCCTTCGAGTTCATTTGTACATCTGACTCGAACCTCTTCACGTCATGGGAAAGCATTTTTCGAGCCGAAAGGCGCCTTCGGAAGGATGAAGGATGGAGAATGAGGGAGGGAGGGATGCCTAACGACGAATGACCAAGGACTAAAGGCGGGCGGAGGGATGAAGGATGAAAGCACGAAATCCGAAAAACGAAAAGGGGGCGAGTGCAAGGGAGCTTTTCGTCCTGGTCGGAACCTTTTATGGGTGAGCCCGTTGACGGCGACGGCATTTGGGCATGATATATCGATTGTCGATATATCATGGTGTGGGCTGGTTGGCGAGGGGACGAAGGATATCTGCCAGTGATAGGCATCACTTCAGAACGGAGGCAAGGGCGGGAGCATGGGTATAAGCGCAGGCCATAAGATTAGGCTCACGAACATAGCTGGTCGCCTGGCACAGGTTTTGCGAAGGGCAGAGCTTTGAGCCCATGCTTTCGATGACCGTGTTAGGCTACATTCGGCTGCGGTAGTCCGGCGTGAAGACTTTTCCGCAATGCCAACACTTCTTGCGACCAACTTTGGGATTCTTCATGCAAAACCGATACCAGCTGCGCCAGTGATGAGAAAACCGAGGCGCTGGGGAGGCTGATCTTCGGGGATGAGTGGGATGAGGAGGATGAACCATACACCGACGATGATCAATCCGACCCACCCACACCAAATCAAACCAGCAGGCAGAAGTCAGGAGCGAATGGGGACGTAAAGCCAAACGGCACACAGAACACGGAGACGGAACCTGGGACAGGAGACACGCCAAAGCAACCCTGATCAGAGACGGTCAATACAACCACATACAATCATATACCATCATATTCAACCATACCAAGGCCGTGAAAAAATCAAATCAAGCAAAGCGGCAACCAGGGCTTGCCCACTACAGGGATAGTTTACAGGACTCCGGCGCGTTCGAGGACGGATTTCAGCACTTTGGGCGCAGACAGGTAGTCCTCGGCGAACTGTCGGGCGGCGGCGCAGTGGGCCGGGTAATCGGCATTGATCGAGTCGATGCCGCTCACGGCTTCCTCCATGGTTGTGAATGGGACGAGGCCATGGCCGGCCGGCAGATGTTTGCTGAAGCCAGTGTCCTGGACCAGCGCGGGCCGGCCCGAGGCGAGATAGCACGCCGTGCGGTCGCTGAACCAGCCGCTACGCGTGTTGACAAAACCGTGCTTGGCGACGCTGAATTCGGCGCGTGACCGCTGGATGTAGCGGCGGAATCCGTCGCGACCGCGGGCGGCTTCGTGGGGATTGACCAACTGCCAGCCGTTGGCGTGCAACGCGGCGATGTCGTCGACCTCCGCGGCGTCGATGAGCAGGGCCAGCTCGATGGGCTGGGTCGTCTTGCGCGGCAGTTCGACAAACCTCAGGAACTCGTCGCTCTTGGGTCCGTACAACTGGCCGTTCCAGACGGCATACTGGCCGCGCCACTGGCCGATGGTGGTGAATGTGGTCGCGCTCGCGTCGGACTGCGCGGGCCAATACTCAAGGGCGACGGGTGGCATGCAGGTCTGCCACTGGATGCCGCGGAGCGGGATGGGAAAATCGGGTTGACCGACGTTGAGGCCGAGGGTGAAGAAGAGGTTGTGCTTGCTGAGATCCATGTCCCATTCGTGGGCCCAGATTTGGGTGAAGCCGGGATCGAGATCGAAGTAGGCGCGGCGTTTGACGCGGCGCAACAGATCGTCGGTTTTCAGCGCGCCGCAGAGATTGACGAGCAAAGCGCAATCACCACACAGGGAGCGGACTTGGGGCATTTTCAAACCGAAAACTTCGCGGTCATCATAGAGCACGGCCC
>Ga0187871_10004443_pt1 | contig 10527 bp, 4 predicted proteins | sample June2016WEW_16_1_FD_132988 | JGI IMG/M metagenome (GOLD analysis project Ga0187871, IMG submission 132988) | Peatland microbial communities from SPRUCE experiment site at the Marcell Experimental Forest, Minnesota, USA - June2016WEW_16_10 | ecosystem: Environmental > Terrestrial > Soil >...
AAGTTGTCGGGTGTCATTGCGGATACCGACCGGCGTGTGGAGGCCGAGGCCGACCTGGACAAGCGCGCCGCCATCCTGGAAGAAGCGCTCCGGCATTATCCTGGTGAATCCCACTTCGAACGCGCCCAGCGGTTGGTCCGCGACAAACGGGATCTGGTGAGTTCCATCGTGGCCAAAGCGCGCTTTTTCGAGGACCGCGGCCAGTTCAACGAAGCCTTGGATCAGTGGCAGATCCTGAAATCGATCCACGATCAACAACCTGGCCTCGAGTTCGAGATTCAGCGGATCATGAAGCGGCGCAACCAACAGGCGCATGAACACACCAAAGCGCGCTGGGTGGAGCAGATGGATAAATATCTGGAGGGCGGCGACTATGAGCGCGCCGACCAGACCGTTCGCAGCGCTCTCGCCGAATTCCCGGGCGATGCCGAACTTTTGGAACTGGAGAAGCTGGTCCGCAAGAACCAGGAATCGGCTCGCCAGGCCCTGGACTGTCTCGACCGCGCCCACACGCTGAGCGAAAAGGGCGCCGCCGAAGAGTCGCTCGGCGCCCTCCGCGAGGCGCATCAACTGGACCCTCGCAACACCGTAGTTCGAACCGTGCTGCTCAATTCGCTTCTGGACAAGGCCAGGCGATTGGTGGATTCGGAATGGGAAGCCGCCGAGACGGTCATTCGCGAAGTTTTGGAACTGGAGCCGAAACACGCTCTGGCGCAGAGCCTCGCCACCCGCATCGCCGACCGCAAGCGCGATGAAGCCATTTCGTGGTGCCTGTCGCAATCCCGCAGGCTGCAAACCGACGAGGATTTGGTGGGGGCGCTGGCGGTTGCCACGCAGGGCCTCGCCGCCTATCCGAACGAACCGCGGCTGCAACAGTTACAGGCCACGCTGCTACGCGCCAAACTGGAAGCCGATCGCCAGAACACGCGCACCCGCGAAACCCTGGAGATCAAGCCCCCGAAGCCGGAGGTTGCGGAAAGCGCTCCCGCCGTTGAAACGGGTTCGAAACCCGAAAGCACTCCGGCGGCCAAAACCACTCCTGCCTCTGAGCCTTCCCAACCTCCGCCATCCGAGGCTGGGGCGCTCCCTCCCACCGTTCCGTTGCCTCCACTCAATGAGACGCTTCTGACGCCCCAGCCGGCTCTGTACAATCCAGTCCCTGAAGCCGTGCCTCCAATTCCAGCTGGCCCCACCCCGGCAGTGGCGCCACCGCCTTTCCGAGCTGTGCCAGCCGCGCCCCCCATGGCCGGAGGCTTCAAGGCGCCGTCGATGCGCAAGAGACTTCTACAAGGTGCGGCGGCTTTTGCGGCGGTGGTGGCCTTGATGATTGGCGGCGTGGTAATCTCCGATCGGCGGAAAGCCGCCATTCCCGCCCCACCCGGGCCGGCAACGAAGTTCAAAGTTAAGCTGCTGACATCCCCACAGGGCGCTAGCGTCAAAGTGAACGGACAATCGTGCGGGCAGTCGGCATGCGATCTGGAATTGACCGCGGGCAGCTATTCGGTGGAGGCCCAGTTAGACGGTTACGAACCGGCCGCCCTCACCTTCAACGCCGGGCCGGATGCCACGTCGTCGCCCCTGGTGCTGACCCTGCACCCGCTCATGCCTCATCTGGCGATTTCAACTGATCTTGCCGAAGGCACGATTCAGGTGGATGGCACAGTCGCCGGTCAAATTCAGAGCGGTAAGGCCGAGCTCGGTAACCTCACTGCCGGCAAACACGATATCGCTGTGATGGGCGGCAACGCTTCTGTCAATTTCACTTTGGAGATGGCTCCTGGCCAGATGCCGGCGGTCGCCGGTCAGGTGGCGGTGAAGAATCTTCGCGCGTTTGTACTGACCGCGTATGGGTCCGAGGCGCGGCTCTATGCCAGCATGACCGGGTTTCGCGTGATGTTGGACGGAAAGTTAGCCGGAAACACTGGCGCCGCCGGCCTTGCGTTGCCGGACGTCGGGGTTGGTTCGCACGAGCTCGTTCTCGACGGTCCCACCGGGCAGCACGACACCGCGGTTTTCGATGTTCAACCGAATGGCGCGATCTATGTGCTGATGCTGAGCGGCGCCAACATGGGTGTGTTGGACATAACCGCTAACGTGGACCAAGCCAACGTCTTCATAGACGGCGCCAGGTACCAGCGCCCCACCAGTCGCGGCCGGCTGCAGATTTACCTGCCACCGAAGAAATACACCGTTCGTGTGGAGAACGACGGTTACACGCCGGCAGCGGAACAGGCAGTGACCATTCAGGCCTTCCAGCTAAGCAAGGCCGAGTTCAAGCTGGCGGCCATAAAGGCAGCCCTGCTTATCCATCACGCGCCGCCGGCGAGCGAAGTGTGGATTGACGGGAGCCGCGCGGGAGTCGTCCGCTCCGATGGCGAATTCTCCCTGGCCAGTATCGAGCCGGGGAAACATTCGGTGCAGCTGCGTCACGACCAATTCAAACCGTTGCAGGCCGACGAGGTCTTCACCACGGGAAAGACATTGGACATGGAGGGAGCACTGGAAAGCCTTCAAGGCACGCTCCGCGTCGATGTGAATCCCCCCGACGCCCGTGTGCTCCTCCGCCGGGACGGTGACACCAAGGATCAAGTCCTCACCGGCCATAGCGGTACTCTTCCGGAGGGCAACTATAGCGTGACGGCATCGGCCTCCAACTATCAGGATGGCTCGACTGCCGTTCACGTCACGGCCAATCGCACCGCCGTAGCAACGCTTGCTCTCAAACCCACATCGAGTGGTTCCAACGCTCCGCCGGCGCCGCCGGCGCCGCTGCCACAGATCTTCACGCTGGCCGACTGGCACAAAAACGGGGGTTGGAGCGTGTTTAATAACAACGCGCTGGTACGCCGTGGGGGCGATCTGGTGGTGGCCCCGGTGGACTTCGTGCAAGCCAGTGTCCGCTTTACGATTGTCTCGGTCAAGGGAAAGCACACCGAATGGGTTGTTGGTTTCCATGATCCGAAACATTATTGTCTCTGCCAACTGGATGACAAGTACTTTGTCCGCACCCTCATATCCGACAAGTCGCGTACCGAGCAGTTTAGGATCCCACATGGCTTGGACCGGAAACTTCCGGTCACCGTCAACATTGATATTTCACCGGCCTCAATCGTACAAAGCGTGCTCATCCCAGGAGGGTGGGTGACGCTCGACAGTTGGGATTTCCCGGAAGGAAGCGTCCGCGGATGGTTCGGTTTCAACGTTCCGGGCAAGGATGAACTTGAGTTACGCGATTTCACCTTAAAACACTGAGAGGTCGAAGGTCGTAATTGAGGGACAACCTGACCCGGTCCAAGCTCCATTTTGACAACGCCCCAGGCTATCGTTGCGTAACCCTTCTCCTGTGGGAAAGCGGCGAACTACGCTCTTAGGCTCGATACCAAGCCGTCGCATCTTGGCGATCAGGTGGTGCGGGCGACTCCCGGACGCGCAGCAGCACCAGACTGCCCGCCGACAACCCAATTAGCATCTTCCAACAAGAGCAGGCAACCTCGAGGCCCAACCGCTGGCCCGGTCAAAATCATTTGCGTCGGCGGAAAATGCAAGTCCCGAGCGGTCCACCGAGCCGTTTGGCTGATTTCCGCCCTGTCCTGAGAAGAGCGGACTGCGAGCTATGGGCCAGGCCCCCGATGATGCGGCGGTGGCGGCTGAGGAGGGAACATTCCGCTCAAGTATTGGGACCAGTTGCATACGCCGGAAGCGCGCGATCCCCGCGGATATATCATTCCTTCGGACCAACCAGATTTTTCGTCGCTCTACATGGCGAAAATACGTGGGGTTTACCTCAGCCCTGGTCGAAAAGTGACGCCTGCCTACGGCAGGACGGCTGCGAGACGGGCTCCCCGGGCGACGGCCTTCGGATTCTCCAGGCTATCGCCCGCGGCACCCGGTCCTACAGGCTTCGAGTTCGCGCTGAAAACGCTTTCTGTAACGATCCGGCGGGCCCGTTCACTATTCCGTGAAGGGGTCCATCCGAGCAGCGCAAACCTACGGGCAGCCAGAGACTAGAACCGATCTGTTCGTTGCGGCTGGATTCTGAAGGAATACTCCGCTACATTAATACCAGCCGTTCATCGGCGACATCGCCGAGAATGCATTTGGGGTGAAGCAATCCGCGGCAGATTCGGGCGTCCAGCCTGACGCCGCTGTCGCGAAACATCATCGTGTAATCGCGGCGAAATGGCCGCGGTAGGAGGACCCTCGTATGGATCCGAATTCCTGGGTGAAAGAAGCGCTACAAGTCGACGTGGCAGACATCATGTCGAAAGTCAGCTCTGCGACGCCGGAAGCGAAACCGTCGGGCGCCGCGGCCAACGGATCGGCTAAACCCGGCACATCGGGGCCAGCCGCTACCCCGGGCGACACCACGGTGAAGCAGGTCCCGCCGCCGCCGGCGGCCAAAGGGGCGTCTGGCAAGGCGACTCCACCCGGAGCGGAAGCCGGAACCGACGCCGAGGGTGGCGACGCAGATACCGCAGATACCAAGGGGAGCTCCAAAGTGGTCACGGCGAAGACGTCTCTGATCGGCGGCCCGGGCCAGGTGGGGGTTGTCAAATCCAAGAAAGTCGAGGCAGAGCAGGATCGCGGCCACGGTCTATCGACTTCACAATCCGTCGAATTTGGCGGCAAGGTGAAGACGGGCGTGGAGGAAATCCCGGATACTTCCCCGCCGCGCTACAAAGTCACGGTAACCATCGATCTTTCCGCTGGCGGTAAGGTGGGTGCGGAACGGAAAAAGGACGAGGGAGCGGGAGGAGGGCTCAGCGCTTCCGCCTCGGGATCGCTCACCATGTCGAAGACTCACGTGATGACCGGCCCGCAAAAAGATGCCTACTTGAAGGCAATCAAAACCGGAGCCGGAGGCGCCACGGAAGAGCTGCGCGTCGCGCAAATGGTGGCTCGCGGCCAACTCGAGGCGGCCAGAGCCTATCTGACTGGCGGCAAGACAAGTGCGGCCGAGGACGCCAAGCGGATGGCTGATGGCGACGAGGAAACCATTACCGCGAGCGGGTCTGCGGGCGCCAAAGCCGGTATCGGAGGATCGAGTGACGGGTCCAAACTGGGCGCGGAAGTCGGACTGTCCCACAGCGAAAAACTCACAATCACGCAGACCGCCAAAGACGGCAAGGTCCTGGTGACAGTTTCGGTGAGCGGCGAGACCACTAAGAGCGTCGGCGGATCGATGTCGGAAGGGGTCGCCGGTATGGGCGTTTCCCATGAGGGCGGGGACAAGAAAGGGAAATCCGTCACCTTCGTCCTGGACCCCAAAGACCCGAAGTTCAACTCTCTGTACGACCAGATCAAGGCCGTCCACACCCTGGATGAGCTCACCAAACTGGCCGCCAGTAAACCGGAGCTCAAGGGAGCGACCACCACCAGTCAAGGGAAGTCCTCCATGCTCACCACCACGGCCACGGTGGCCGGCGTGGGATTGTCAGTCAAACAAGGAGGAGAATATAGTGAAGAAGAGACCGTGGACGACAAGGGCGTGAGCCACAAATACGAGGGTAGTGGAACGCTGGGCGGATCACTTTCCGTGGCAGGGAAGAAGGTGGCCGGGAGTTCGACCACCGACAAGTTCTCCGGCGAGGCGGGACCGGACAACAAGGGTAGCGGTGAAACCTCCTCCACGCATTCCGAGATCGATTATGGCTCGTCTATCAGCAAACTCGGCAAATCCTTTATTGAAAAACCCATTGGCACGGTGACCGGCGTGGTTTCGGGGGAAACCAAGGTCTTGAAAGAGAATACCGAGGTGGAAGGGAAGAAGCTTACGGACGACAGTTTCTCACGCCTCGCGGAACTGGCCAAGGACCCCGGAGCCTGGCAGAAATCCTGGCACGGCAATGTGGACACGTTTGTGGACTGGGAGAAAACCCGTAAGAAGGTGCTGGCCGCCAATGGCGATCGCGCCCAGATTGAAAAGGCTCTGGCGGAGTTCGAGAGTGCCGACAGCGGACGGAGCAAGACCGTTGAGAATGCGGTCTCGGACACCGGAATCGCATTCGATTTCCCCGACGAACTTGCAGACCAGAAACCGGTGTATGACGAACTGGTGGCCGGGAGCCCTGTCGAGCATGCGCGGGGCTTGGCGACGGCGGGCAAACAGCGCGAGGCGTTGGACTACATCTCCAAATCGCAAGACAAGCTTGGCCATCTTGAGGATGCCATCCGCTCGCACCAGACGCAGATTACCCCCGCGGCGCTGGCCGAAATGTTGCGTCGGATCTCCTCCCGCCGTGCGGAGTTGCGCACGGAAACACACCAGTTGTCCGCACCTCCGAAAGCGCAGGCGAAGCCCGCGGGTCCGGACGGCGCAGCCGCCGCTCAGCAGCAAGCCGCGGCGGACGCCGAACGCGAATCGGCGGTGAAACGGGAAGAACTTAAGGCAAAGGCGGACGAGATGATTTCGAACCTGCGCGCTTACCGCTCCCGCGAACAGGCGAATTTCGCCGAGATCCAGAAGGAGGTAGACAAAGAGAACAGCTTTTTCTCGAAACCGGACGTGATTCGGATTTCGACCCTGCTCAACGATCTGAAGGCCATGTATGCAGAATGGGATAAGGTGGTGGAAGACTTAAAAGGCGTACTGAAGGAGGCCGGCGGGAGCCCGGACCAGGCCGCACAGTATGCTCCGGATCGCGCGCGTTGGAATGCGATTCACGCCAAGGAGTTTCCCTGGTAGGCATGCGCCCCATGCTGGGCCTAGCCGGTAGCTACTAAGTGTCTGCTGACTCGCTGCGCGATTCGGATGCAAGCGGACAAAACACGGCCATTCCGGAAACCAGTCAGGCGCTTTACGCCAACGTGACCGTAGCCCGCCACGCGCGCGATGGCGGCTTCCCAACTAGAGAAGCGCAGCGCGGCAAAGCCGCAAGCTTTCAGCGATCAGCTTCTGGAGAGCCGCGGGACGATCGATCAGTTGGCCAAACCGGCATGAAAAATCTTTGCGCGGCGCAAAGAAACGAAGAATTAGTAGTACAGGGGCACGCCTCTCCGCTGTCTTTATTCCTGCCTCAGTGCAGCCACAGGATCGATCCTGGCGGCACGGCTTGCCGGAACATAGCCGGCAACCAGCGTCACCACGCCTACCATCGCTGCGACAGCGCTGTAGACCCATGGATCGTTGGGCTGAACCTGGAACAGCATCGATTGAAGCAATCTTGTGCCTGCAATGGAAGCGGCCAGTCCCAAGCCCAGGCCGATGCCAGCGAACGCCAGCCCCTGCCGGAAAACCAGCCGCACAACGCCGCCTGTGCTGGCCCCCAGCGCGATCCGCACTCCGATTTCATTGGTTCGCCGGCCGACCGCGTATGCCACCACGCCATAGATGCCGGCCATGGCGAGGCACATCGCCAAGCCTCCGAAAGCCGCGAACAGAACCGTGCGAAACCGCGGGGCGGCGACATTCTCGGCAAGCATGGCCTCAATGGTGGTGAACTTCATGGGGCTTGCGGATTGCTCTCATGCGCCAGACGCCGCAATGTCTGCGAGAGCGCGTTGGGATCGCCCGCAGTCCGCACAACCAGGCTTAAGGCTGGCCCGTTAAACCCGTGCTGCTCGTACGGCAAGTAGCACTCCGGCATCGGCTCGCTATCCGGGCCGCGTTGCCTCACATCGCCGACGACGCCAATGATTTTCATGCCCTCTAATGAGTCGAAGGGACAGAAAATGGTTCTGCCGAGTGGATCTTCATTGTGGAACGACTGGCGAGCCAGGGCCTCGTTCACCAAGGCGACAAAGGGCCTGTCTGGCGCGTCACTATCGCTGAAGTCGCGGCCGCTCCGGAGCGGAATTCCGAGCGCCGCGAAGGTGCCGGGCGCTATCACCGAAAGCACCACGCTGGGCGCGCGGCTCCAATCCGGCTTCGCTGGCAGCCGATCGATCACATAAGCCCCCGTCGAATACACTCCCGGCGGCGCCATCGTCGCCCCGGCCGCCAGCACGCCGGGCAACGTGCCGGCCCGAGCGAGCATCTCTTTGAAGAACTGGCGTGTGCGTTCGACGCCGGCGGGAAATGCCGGAGCCGGCACGGTGGCCCGCATGACGAGCACGTTTTCCGGCCGAAAACCCAACGCCACGTTGTGCAAAGCGATAAAGCTCTTGATCAGCAACCCCGCCGCGCAGACCAGCATCACCGCCAGAGCGATCTCGCCAGTCACCAGCGCCCCGCGAATGCCGGCCATCCGCCCGCCGCTCGCGATGCGCGTTCCTCCCTGCTTCAGGGCATCGCTCAATTCGACTTTGGACACATAGAACGCGGGGATCGAACCGAACAGCAGGCTCGTGATCACCGAGACCCCTAGAGTGAATCCGAGCACCCATCGATCCATCCCCACTTCGGCCAGCCGCGGAACGTCGGCCGGCACCATCGCCACCAGCGTCTTCGATCCCCAATACGCCAGCGCCAGACCCAACATGCCCGCCACCAAAGCCAGCAATAAGCTCTCCGTGCCCAACTGCCTCACGATACGTTTCCGGCTCGCTCCTAGCGCAGCCCGCACAGCCACTTCGCGGGCCCGCCCGCTGGCTTTCCCCAGCAGCAGGGTCGCGGTATTGGCGCATGCGATCAGCAGCACCACGGCGACGGCCCCCAAAAGCAGATAGAGCGTCAGGCGAACGTTGCCCACCATCTCATCGCGCAAAATAGTCACGGCAACGCTCCGGCCCCTGTTGGTATCCGGATACTGCTGTTCCAGGCGGCGGGCGATGGCGGTCATCTCGGTTTGCGCCTGTTCGGCCTTCACGCCGGTTTTTAGCCGGCCGACGGCAAGAAAGTTTTGCCCGCCGCGCGATCCGGGTGGCCCAACGGCAGACACCCAAATATCCGTATTGTCGTTTTAAACCGGCCAATGTTCTGAGGGGGCTTTCGGTCAACAACGTAAAGCAGTATTCTTGTTTTCGTTCGAAACTGATTTAGCCGGAGGGTGAAGGCCCGGCCAGCAGATCGAAAACTTTGCGAGAGTACGGTCGCCGGCGGGCCTTCACGCCAGCCGTGATTCTCTTTATCGCCCTGCCAGAAGCGAAAGACAACAGCGACCCGGGGTGATCCCACTGGACCTCCTGCCGCGGCGATGTCCAGTTTGCGGGAACCACACTATTATTGGCCATGGACGACGGCTCCGTCCAGCCCATGATGACCGGCAAGAGTGCATCTGGGTGCGGCGCGGAATCTGTCGACCGTGCGGGAAGACCTTCACGATCTTGCCGGATTGGCTGGCGCCGTCCGGGCACTACACCCTCTATTGCCGACAACAGGCATGTGAGCGGATCGCCGCCGGCGAGTCCGCTGAGCAAGCCGCACCTCACTGCAAGGATCCGACCCGTTTGCCGGATCCCTCTAGCGTGCGCCGATGGGCACAACGTCGCTTGCTCAGCGTATGGTGCTGGCTGTCGACCCGAGCCAGCGGGGTGCACTTTTTAGGGGCGCCCACCATCCTTGCCTGGGATCTGGGCGCGGTCTGCCGTATTCTGCCAATCGAGGCAAGCAGTCCGTGAATCGCATGGCGCTCGATGCACTGAAACAGCAGATTCCACTGCTGGAGTATCTCCAAGCACACGATTGGCAGCAGGCCAGGCCGATCAGCTTCGGCCGCCTTCTGGGACTGTGTCCGCTGCACGCCGACCACAAGCCCAGCTTTCTCGTTGACCCCAACAAAAACTTGTTCTACTGCTACGGTTGTGGCCGCGGCGGTGACGTGATTCGTTTCGCTGAACTCTACCACCAGGTGAGGTTTCCGCAAGCTGTCGCTTTGCTGCACCAGTGGCGCGGGTTGCCGCCGCTATTGCACGAGGCTGCAGGTTTCTATCGCATGCAGTTACACCGTCACAGCGAGGCTGTTGCCTACCTGTACCAACGCGGAATCCGCTCGCCGGAACTGATCGAGCACATGCGGATCGGCTACGCGCCTGGTGGCTGCCTGCGAGGCTGGTTGACACAGTTGGGCTATCCGCTCCAGACATTGCGTCAAGCCGGTTTGGTAACCGCTTCCGGATACGACGCCTACATGCATCGTGTCGTGCTTCCGCTCGAGGGCAACCTCTATGGCCGCAGCCTGTCTGCCGCGGCGCCGCCGCACCGTTTCTTACCGGGAGCCAAGGGCGGCTTGTACTCGTGGGAGCAAGTTCGTCAGTATCCGGAGGTCATTCTCGTCGAGGGCCTGTTCGATTACGCCGCCTTGTGGCAGGCCGGCTTTCACAACGTCACCTGTTCGATGGGAAATCATCTCAGTGCGCATCAGTATCGGCAACTGTGCGACCATCCGCGAACCGTCTATCTGGCCTTTGATGCCGACATAAACGGTAGCGGTCAGCAGGCGGCGCAATCGCTTGCCTGCCGGCTTAGAGAGCACGGCATGAACGTTCGCAGAGTCTCGCTGCCCGATGGCCACGACCCGAACAGCTTCTTTGTCGAAAACCGCGATGCGCGCCAGTTCCAATCGCTGCTGGAGGCGGCTTTGCCATGACTTTTCGTGTTGTTCATCAGCCCTCCGCCAACCAGACACGATGCCCTTATCGCGTCATCGT